>Ga0307503_10000092_pt1 | contig 49802 bp, 79 predicted proteins | sample 17_S_MG_FD_194514 | JGI IMG/M metagenome (GOLD analysis project Ga0307503, IMG submission 194514) | Soil microbial communities from Populus trichocarpa stands in riparian zone in the Pacific Northwest, United States - 17_S | ecosystem: Environmental > Terrestrial > Soil > Riparian zone > Trees... | reverse complement strand
CGACAGGACCTTGAATGAAAATCATCCAGACAGACAAGATAACCCCAGCTCAACTTAAAGGTATAGAAAAAGACTGGGTATACAATGGTTTAGATTGTTGCGTAACCTACGAAGTCCTTGAGGCTATCCTTCCTCAACTCAACGACTACACTTCTAGAACCTACGCCTTCTCCCGAGCCTTGCAAGGCCCTGTCCTAGAGATGCGAATACGTGGAGTGAAGATCGACGAATGGCGTCGGGCCGAAGTCAGAGAAGAATACTTTGCCAAGCTCGACGAAGCCGAGGCTCGCCTAGAACGGATAGTCCGCGAGGGTTGTGGCTTTGTTGGTTTCAACTGGCGAAGCTCCGCCGACTTATGTCGTCTCTTCTATGATATCTTTCGTATCCCGGTCGGAAGACATAGAACTAAAACTGGAGCACCTTCAGTCAATCGAGATGCTCTAGAAAGTATGGAGTCCTACTCGATAGCCAGAACCATAATCGAATACATGACCTACATGCGTGATCTAAAGAAACGCCTCGAAGTAATCAAGACCGCCATCGACTCCGACGGTCGAATGAGAACTTCCTACAACATCGCTGGTACCACCACCGGTAGGTTCTCTTCGTCCTTTTCTGAGTTCGGAACCGGAGGCAACCTACAGAATATCGAGGAAGGGCTTCGCTCGATGTTCATCGCCGATGATGGAATGAAGCTCGGGAACTTTGATGCAGAACAAGGAGAGTCTCGTGTCATCGGAGCAATCGAATGGAACCTCTTCAAACGAGGCGATTATCTTGATGCCTGTGAGTCAGGAGACCTACACACGGCTGTCGCCAGAATATGTTGGCCCAATCTTCCTTGGCCTGGGGACCTGGAAGGAGATAGAGAACTCGCCGAACAACCATATTATCGACATCACTCTAGGCGCCACATGTGCAAGATCATTGGGCATGGCTCTAATTATGGAGGCAGACCTCAGACACTCTCCACTCAAACTAAGACTGACATTGCGATCATCATAGACTTCCAACAGAAATACTTCAAAGCCTTCCCTGCTCATCGAATATGGCACACCTACATCGAGGAACAGATCAGAGCACACGGCCGACTAGTCTCCCTCACCGGTCGTGAGCGCTACTTCTTTGGGCGCCGAGACTCCGATGATGTGGTTCGCCAAGCCCTAGACTTCGATCCACAAGGTTCTCTATCAGACATCGTCAACCAAGGAATGCTCAACGTCTTTCGTGCCAATGACTGCCAACTCCTAATGCAAAATCACGACTCGATCCTAGTACAGTATCCAGAAAAGAAAGAAGATGAGATCGTTCCAAAAATCCTGAACCAACTTCGACACGCCATCCCCCTTAAACACAACAGAATGTTAGAGATTCCTTATGGCTGTAAAACCGGTTGGAACTGGGGCGATTTCGGTGAAGCAAATCCAGACGGACTCAAAGGATATAGCCCCGGCGACAAACGCCGCAGGACGCCGCCGATGCCATTCTTGGATCGAAAGCTTCGTAGAGCATACAGCTAATCTCGAGTCGCCTGAGATCTGGCGACGATGGTCTGCGATCACAATGGTTGCGGCTACCTTGGAACAAAAGGTATGGGCTAATACCGGATCGATTATCTATCCGAATATCTACACCTTCCTCGTAGGCAACCCAGGCTTGGGGAAGTCTCGAGCTATCATGTCTGCCTCTAACATAGTCCGTGAAGCTCTGCCCGAAACCTACTGGGGCGCTACCTCAATGACCAAAGCAGCCCTAAGCGATTACATGAACGAGGCCAAACGATTCATTGCAAACATTCCTCATCCGCCAATTGAATACAATTCCCTCGTAGCCGTAGCTGATGAGTTCTCTGCATTTATGTCTGAGTATGACTCAGCCTTAGTAGCTTCGCTTGTAGAATTCTATGATGTCAATCCTTACTCCGAAGGCCGAAGAGTATCTAACATCAGAATTAAAATCCCCAGGCCACAACTTAACATCCTCTCTGGTTCCACCCCTTCAAACCTTATCCATACTCTAAAGGACTACGTCTGGGAACAAGGACTCATGTCTAGGGTCCTCATGGTCTACGCTTCAGAGCGCCCAGTGATAGATGTATTCAACACTCCGCCTATGCCCAAGCCAGTTAACCTAATCCACGATATCAAGATCATCAGCACTTTGATAGGGGAGTTCCGTTTCACCCCAGACTTCGCCAAGGCTATGCATAACTGGAAGCTCCTAGGCCAACCACCTATTCCAGACCATCCGAAGCTGACCCACTACAATACCCGCAGGTGGGCGCATCTACTTAAGCTAACTATGATCGCTTCTGTAGATCGAACCAACGACCTTATCCTTGAGGTTGAAGACTTCAACAGGGCAATGGGCTGGTTGCTTCAGTCAGAGAAACAAATGCCTTTGATATTCCAAACTGGATCAATAGCACCAGACTCTAGAGTAATGGACGAAGTCGTTCACTTCGTTCGTAATCACAAAGGCCCAGTTGATGAGCATCTAATAATCAACTTCATGAGAGAACGTACTTCGTCGATGTCAGTTAGGCCGATGCTTGATACATTAATAGGTTCAAGAATGATTATCTGTAACCACATCAATCGCCAAGGGATGCGACAGTTCACTGCACCTTAGCCCGGACAATCTGGCGGGGCCCAGACCTGAACTGACTTACCTGCCTTGATATACGCAGAGATACCGTTAACTACTCCAGTCCTTGCTCTCTCCGGCTGACCTCGATCATCCCGCATCCAGACTTCAAACATATGCACAATATGATTTTTCAATGCATCGTCCAGCGCATCCATCATAATCCCACGGACCTTCTCCCGAGTCGCTGCATCAGCACATAACACCGCTGTTGTCTCAGCAGCAGCCATCTCAAATCCAATGTCCTGGATGTTAGCCGGACAACAGCCCACAAGCCCAAGGACCAACCCTACTTTGCAACCTGACAAGCCTGCACTAACTTTTCCCACCGCTCGATTTCCTTATCCCACCGTTCACTAGCTTTGATTACCACGTAGCCAATCATGAAGATGAACAGAAGATTAAAGATTAGCACAGCGAGTATCATTGGTGTTGAGCTAAGTCCTGTAATCAAGCTTCGGGCAGTCTGACCGACTTCTTCTCCGATCCCTGGGTTCATCATATTGTGCACTCCTGACTAGCATTAATCATGAGCACTGCTAATTGCACACGACTACGAACGCCAAGCTTATCGTAGATACTATGCAGGTACGCCTTGACTGTACCAACACCAATCCCAAGCCGACGAGCAATGTCTTTATTGCTCATAGCTTGCGCAACAAGATCAGCGACCTCGAGTTCTCGGCTAGTCAGGTTCATGCTATGGCTTCCATCTCATCAAGATACTCCTGTATCTGAAGGAACATCTGATCGGCCTGAGTCTTAATTTCAGCTGCTCTCTCGTTGATTGGCCCATAGTGCTTCCGAAGATTGCGTAGAGTGATTGCGCAGGTTTCAGCGGCAAATGTTGGGCAAGACTTACATAGTTCTTGAAACTTGAAACCGTTACCACTGCCATAGCAACTCCATGAACTCGATGAGCAGCTTACCCCCTGCTTGAATGTCTCTAGATAGCATGGGGACTTTCCCGAACAGGCTTGATCGAAGAGCTTATCAAATTCATCACTGCAAGAATGGGCGTTGTAACTGGTCTGGAACAATCCGGCCTCACACGTATCCGAAGTAGTGTTTGTCGCAGACATATCTCGTCCTTCACAGTGCTTTCCTGAGGACTCCCGCATACCAAGACCCAACAATAGAACGTAGAGATGTCGCAAGGTATCTGGTCCGGCGGTTTCATTTGACATTCCCATGCTGTTAAAGACCCCAGCATACCAGCTTAATGCATCGTAGTCAGAGTTGCCGGTGTTAGCCTTAGCCATCTCAATCCCAATACTATCACCTGCCTTAAGCCTGTTGTAGCTCGTAGCAAATGCCAATGCCATTCCTTGTATGTATCCAGCAGGAGCTACGCCTCTATCCTTCCAAGAGTACTTAGCGATGTCTGACGTCTCCGCAATATCTCTTACATCCTCTTGCTGCTCTACTGGCAATTCCCCAGGAATCACTGGCTCAGGAACTGGCGGAGCATTACCATCGAGTGCAGCCCAAGTATTTGGTCCAACGATGCCATCAGCATCCAGCCCCCTAGTTCGTTGATAGTCCCTGACTGCGGAATCTGTCTTTGATCCAAAGTCCCCATCATTGTCGAGACTACAACCAGCAAGTTGACTGTTGAGATCATCTTGAAGCTCGGTTACCCACGGTCCCACGTCCCCCTTCCGCAGAGTCGGTGGCTCTTCTGGCCCTGGCTCAGGCTGTGGACCAGCCTGCTCACCAGTCAGACCTTCGGCGATGGCAGTACAAATCTCAGAGAACCTGTCATGATATATGTCTACATCGGGATGTGAGTTTACAAAGCAAACCTCCACTAGCACTGCCGGTGCATTAGTATTATTAAGAAACGCTAGACTGTCTGTTGGCTTTGGCCCACGATTCTTCAACCCAGAGGCAGCACATATCTTATCTACTGTCGCCTTGGCCACCTTCTGGCCAGTCGAAGACGTGTAGAATACCTCACTACCAACCGGCCCAGTTGGTTGTGGATCAGTAGAATTGAAATGTACCGACACATCCAAGTCATGCTTGCCCTGCGCATTGTGGAAGTTACAGATACGGTCAAGGTTCTCGTTCACTGACTTACTCACGGTGTCTTCGTAGGCGACTACGTCGACACCCATTGATTCCATCACCGCCGCCGCCTGATTCACGACCTTCACAGCTTCCGTATGCTCATGCAAGCCCCATGGCGATGGACCAACGGCCCCAGAGATGTACTTCCCATGCCCGCTGCTGATGACTATTTTCATTTAGTGTCCTTTCCTCATTTCTATAGAACCAGACCTAAATGCCCTATAGTATTCCTCGAAGTCCTGTGGCTCCTGCTCGCCAGTCTGAAGATCGTAGAAGAACCTCGCCCACCTAGCAACCTGCGTACTACCTAATCCAGTCGAAATCGCAAGCAATGTAAGGCCATGCTGAATGGCTTTTCCATTATCCATTTCTTCCTTAGTCCAGTCCCTAGCCACATCAGTGAATCCCTTCATGGCTGTTCCAATCAAACCTGCCGCTGGATCATGCCCAGTTACAACAGCATGAACTACTTCTCTAACCAATGGAACAGAGGCAGATACTGTATGAACCATCCCCTTCTGTAACAAATCTCCAATGCCCATATCTTCCCAGTCAGCACTCATCGCAGCTTCAACCACTATTGTCTCAATTAAAGCCGGACCAACAATATACATCATGAAATCGGTAGTCAGATCAGCTGCTCCTTTCAAGACTTCCGTTCTAGTTTTCTCCTGGTGCCACCAATCATATCTCAAGTCCTTCGCTGTCCATGCCATACGATAGAATCGATTATAAATATGATTGAAGAATCCATACAACGAAGTCAAGTACCTCGTCATAGCCGATTGGCTTCGCATGAACTCAGGTCGACTGGTAATAGCCGTCGATCCATGGGTTCTTCTTACAGCATAGTTCGCTTGCTCTTCAGCCTGAACATGAGCTTCTTCAATTGACATTGTGCCATCAAGCTTATCCATTATCTTGGTATACGTAGCATGCCACAGAATCTGCGAAGAATACATATCCGACATAGCTACTGGCATTGACCCTATTCGAAGGGACTTCTCCCTTAAGGTCAAACTCCGTAACTGAATATCCCCAGCGCCACCTATAGTTTCTTGATAATGCTGATGTCTTCGCTGAAGGGTACCTGATCCCTTGAAGTCAAGATCCCCAACCATTCCCCCTTCCATCATGAACTTTACATATTTATCTCGAACACCTGGAGTACTCAATAGAACCATAGACTTATAAAAATCCTCCTTGAGTATCCCAGCCTCCTTCCAACTCTGTAGCAGGGCCGAAAGTCCATGCTTAGCTACAGTCCCAGGGTTCAGACCAATCAATGCCCCTATCGTATTCTGCCGAATCATCTCAGCAAATTTATTGGCTGCATTAGATACACCAGATGTTATACCTGTATGTCCTGCGAAATCTTTATATGCCGAATCCAATATATTAACAGCGTAATCCCCATGATACCTTCTAACAGCCTTTCTAAATTCCTTATCGGACCATATCTTATGTATATTATGTAGAACCTCTCTAAATGCATTGTCCTTCAATCTTCTCGAAATATGATTACCCATCTCTCCTATGCTTAAATCCAGTGGCCCGGCTGATCCAGTTCGCTTCCGCTGCCATCCAGTGTAAGTCAATTGCACTGTCGGTGGAGGTCTTTCTTCTGCTAGCCTAGGACCACCCTCCAATGATCTATCATAGATAATCGGATAGTAATACCCTCGATACTCCCCATGTGGAGTTTGGAATTTAGGCAAAGGCAGCAACTCTATCAGAGTCCCAGACATTCGATAAGTCATCTCATCGGAGTCTTTCTGAATATCTTTATACATCTCTCCAACCGCTGCGGCCCAATCGTAGTCTCTCTTGTCAGCAACCTTATCAAGCCAAGCTTGTATCTTTTCCTCAGTAGTAAAATATCCCTCAGCTAGCCTCTTTCTATTACTTGGATTGCCCCAATTCAACAATACTCCACGGACATGCTGCTTAGTCATCTGTAGCCATTTGCCATTGTCTATTAGCTTCTTATTCTCATCAAGCTCCATCCATTTAGGGTTATAAAACACATCGTTATCAACCAGCCTTCTCATCTCTTTCCAGGTCAATCCGAGTTTCTTATCTAGCGCCACTATCCTTCTGGCAAATTCTCTCTGCATAACAGAGAAGTCATCCGAGGCCTTAGACAATGGAAACGAGAACATCTTCGTAAACAATCCACTTCTATTACCCTTATCCCAACGATCGAACAAACCTTCTAGCTGAACCAATCCACCATGTATCCACTGCAATCCAGCCCTTATACTCCCTTCCTTTGTTTCGGCTTTCTCTCTCAGTCTCGATAACTGATTCTTCATCTGACCAATTAAGTCTCTCTTGACTCTAGATTCATATTGTGTATTATACTTTCCTTCATCCCTACCAATCTTATTCAAGCTCTGCAAGCTTATATTGATGAGCTTAACCTCACCTACTGTAAGCTCATCGAATTTCTTGCTGTAAGTAGGAATCCCATTTTGATCAACCTCCATTAGCCTATCCCAGACTACCAGCTTGGGATTAACCTCAGTCTCAAACTCTTCATTACCACTTACAATGTAGTTCTTATCGTTAACAAAGGCCTCAAGTGACTTGGAATCCCTGGTTGCAATCAACCTAGCCAGATCCTCTGGGAGTCTCCTGGGCGGCCGATTGATCTGAAACAGAATCGAATGAATCCATTCTACAAATTCTGGAGGAATCTTGTTTACATCATGATCTCGCTTATTATACCTCTTGATTATTTCATCGAGCTGTTTCTGAGTCTTCTCGAACTTCTTGGCCATCTCCGCCAAGGTAAACAGATGAACCTGCTGTTGCTTCTGCTTGAATGCCTCAACAAAATCGCCATTAAGAAACGCTAGTTCAGCTGCCTTGCCAGCCCGATACATTTCCCTAAAGTACCCACGCATGGATATTTGAGAAGCAGTTTCTTCATGGAATCTTAATGCTGCCTGATCTCTAAAGTCTTCCTTAGTTAATGAGAATTCTTGCCCAGCCCTTAGGGCCAATGCCATTGTTTCTTCATGAAGAAGGTCCATCTGGGTAGTGCCAATAACATGATCCATGGCCTCCTTAAGAACTTCCTCGGCCAGCTTTCCATACTTAAGCTCCATCCTTCGATTGGTTTCTTGCTTAACCATCTCATCGAAGAATTCCTTCGGACCGAGCTTGCCTTTGACTCGCTCGAACTCGACCATACGATTGACCATGGCCTGTCCAGAAGAATACCCAAAGCTTCCGGCAAGCATATCAGGGTCCATCCCACCCTTACGAATAAATCCATCAGGCAAACCTGCGGCTTGCTCTGGAGTAAGGAACTGAGGATCGAGCTTCGGGCGGTACTTAGAGTCCATCCCAAAGAACATTCCGTTACGGAAGAACTGACTAACCTTCCAATCTGGTCTATTGGCAATTTCCTTAGTAACCTCAATCCTCATCTCGGCTTCTTTAGCCTTCCACTCGGGCTTCTGCTTTCGTCGGACCTCCCTCTCTGCATCCTCAAGTTCTTTCTGGGCATCTTCATTATTTCTCTCGTTGATATGCCTCATGTATTTGGCATATCGAGCCTTATCCATAATGGCCCCAGGCTCAAAGGTCGGGACCTCTCCTTCAACCGGTCCGCCTGGGGCATATGGCGCAGGCTGTCGAGCTAGGGCACGCTCGACCTTCCCGACCATTATTTGATTGAAGCTATATTTCTGCTCCAGGGTTCGATATGCCGTATCTCTATATTCCTTGGGAGTATTTCCTTTGCTTCCTGCTCCCCAATCAGAACCTAAGATATGGCCTAATGGTGGATACGCTGCCTTCTGAGCAAATGCAGCGTTCAGTTTCTTTGTGTCTTCGGCCTTCCTCTTTACATCCTCAGCTGCCTCTTTCTTAAACTGTTCCAGTAGCTCAGGAGTAGCCTTTGTCAAGCTTCCACCCCAGAACAAATATCCTTCTTGTACCTTCTCCTGCTGCTCCGCGCTAATTCCACGCCTGATCTCACTATCAGTAAAGCCAACATCTCGAAGAATATCTTCGGGCTTACCTATTGGCTCCATCGCCTTCGGCTGAATATTAACAGTTCGATGTAACCCCGGGTCTCCAAATCGGCCTGCCATCGGACCCGCTGTTGGAGTCCTCCTTCCGGTTCGGCCGATATCAATGTCCCTGAAGATGTCATTGACAGTTGGCTCTCGGCCAAGATATTCCCTGTAGGCAGACTTAATTGCATCAAGGATTTCCCGTATCCTCTGAAATACCTTGGCTCCCCAATGCTCAGGATCAGACCCTCTGCCTTCCCATGTCCTGAATTCCTCAGCAATGGCTTCTTCTATTTGAATTTCTTCATCAGCATACCAATACCTAGTGTCAATCCCATGCTTCTTAATTAGATTGTTGTCCTTAACAAGCTTCTCTAGGATCTTCCATTCATTCTCTCTAATATATCCATATTGCCTAAGGAAATGTAGTGCCTCATGCCTTGCCGTTCCTTCTGGATGTTCCCCAGCAAAGCCTTCGGGATCAGGCAGTGACCACATAATCAATGGTCGCCGATCATGGAATGCCTGAAACACACCAGAGATTCGGCGATGGCCTGAACCTATTCGAATATCCTCAGCACCGTAGACTCTGACCTCCCGAGGAACGATCTTGTCCATCAGCTTAGTGATCTTCTTCTCAAGGGCCAGTTCCTGCGGGGTCCATTCTCTTGATCTCTGAGCCCAGAGCTTAGGACCAAACTGTGTATAACCTTGAGTGAGATCGACTAGCTTCTGAGTTTCAGGACCCGCTGGCTCTACGCCCTCCCATCCAGCCGGAGCCTTCTCTTGTTCCTCCATAAGCCTAGCAAGATTAATCTGAACAACTTCCCCTTGGCTATAAGTTCCTCTGGCACCTGTGACCCTAAAGCCAGTTAAAGTTTTTACCCCTGGAAGTTCTCTCTTGAATTCTCTAAACAAACCTCTAATCAACTTCGGCCCAAGCTTATTGACAAGATTACTACCAACCTCTCGATCATCTAACGGAGCACCAATCCAGTCTATATAATAATCCCTTCCCTTTTGCCTTAAAGCACCTGTGACTTCACCAATAGGATTGCCGACCTCATCGGTTATAGTAAAGTTAACATCGCCACGAGCAATGGGTATGCCCTTATTTCTAACAAGCCTAACAGCCCTGGGCCCCTCTCTAGGCAGGTCAAATAAGGGTTCTAAACCTGCGGACCTTCGTACTATATCGACCGTCGATTCCTTAACCCTAAATGGCATACCTACGGTGATATTACTTCCTTCGAGTCCTCTTCTTAGAGCTTCCACCCCAGGCATCTTCGGGCTTGTTATAGTTTCAGCATCTGGAAACTCTTCCTTCAGCTGCTTCATCAAGGTCCGAAGCCCAGCTACGTCAATCTGCCCTGTTCTAAAGTGAATATGAAGATTCTTGCCTCCTTCATTCTCGACGACTCTAACCCGAGTCGCCAAGGCTCCATGCTCATCTAGAATGTCATAAACCCCCTCTTCGCCTTTCTTGAGGCTATAAGGCTTATCAAGCTCTTGAGACAGACCAGGGATTTCCGTCTCAGGGATTTCAGAGATGTCTTCTACCTTAGGCTTAGTATTAGCCTCATTGATAGACATTCCATCTGAGAATGCCAAGTCGTCATGAAGCATCCTATTGACTTCAGGATCGACCTTACCAACCCAATCAGCAATGTCGACCTTGATAGACTCACCGGTGAGATTTGAATTAGCAAACTGCTGTTGGATATTTGGAACAAACCCTAAGAGCTTATCATCGGCCTCGGGTAGCTTGTCCCCGTACATGGACTTGACAGCGTCCCACCGAATCTCAATTTGTTTCTTCTCAAAGATGATCTTATTGAGCTCTTGCCATAAGGTAGGGCTGAGTTCTTTAGTCTCGGCCTTATCACCATCCTCTATAATAGCATCTAGAACTTCCAATCTCTCCTTGGAGTCTAGCATAAGCATATGGTCAATGACAGGATCAAGCCCTATCGGCGGCTTCTGCCCGGCCTTGATCCACGGATCAGCATTCTCTATAACTCGTTTGGTCGCATCCGCAGTCTTTCTGACATCTTGAAGGTCTTTATTAACATCCCTTCGTCCAGTTACTCCAGCAGCCCCTCCTTGAATAATTCCGCCAGTCAAACCGCCGATAACACCAGACTCAATCCAGCCTTTGATCTGTTCCTCGGTTCCAAATTGCTTATCGGCCGCATAGGAAACTACAGCGTCCTTGATAATCTCTTGAGCAGTCTCAGTAAGGCCTTCTGTTGTTGCACCCTTAGCAACTTCCTTAGCAATCCTTACAGCTACATACTTTGTTAGGTCCTTCTTCATACCCGCTGTAAGAGCTTTAAGACCAATCATCTTCATGCTGATTGCATCTAGAGCAGCAATCGGGACGGCAAATGCCGTTGAGTATTTAGAAGCTATCGCAGGGTCTATTCCTTCGGCCTTAAGAGCTTTATAAAGCTCTCCATATCCCATTGCATAGGATACACTCCCTAATCCAGCTATACCACCTATAAGGGCACCGCCGGGAACAGGCGTAGCAGCACCAGCAGCTGTTCCAGCAAGGCCACCTATAGCTCCAGGAACCATCGATGAAACAGCTTCGCCAAATGCTTCCATTCCAAAAGCAAATGCATCACCAACACCATGAACATTCCACATATCCGTAGTGGATCGTTCATATCCCTCGGGCTTAATTGAGGCAGCAAAGTCTCTAATTGCTTTCGCCCCAGAGAACATCTTCGGTTGAAAGAACTCAGGCATGTTATAGCTCATGCCTTCGACGAATTCAGCACCTAGATCGGGATTATTCTGGGTTAGCCCTGTTACAAACCCACGCATGAAGTAGGAAGAATCCCCAGGATAGATTATATCATAAAGATATCTTGCATTCTTATAAAGCTTAATAATTGGATTTACTTCTACAAGTCTCCTTGCTGTGCTGGTGAAGTTACTAAGATTATGCCAATCATCATTGCTAACAGTGCTAGCTAACGGATTCTTCTTAACATACTCTAACAGCCACTTGTCATCCTCAACAAGAGTTTGAGCTATCTCAGACTTTCTTCTCTTGCTGAAGCTATCATAATCACCATAAACCCTCTTGGAGTCCGCTCCGGTATCATTCTCGATAGCTATAGATTCCGCGGCTTTCTTCTTATCTCCCTCTATGCCTTTGACAACGTCGTACCTTCCTTCAGATTTAAACTGCTCATCCATCAAGTCAAAAATTCTAGCGTTATCAATAGGCATTACTTGTTCTTAGCCTCTTCCTCTCGCGCACGTCGATCAGCACCAATCAGACGACTTCTAAACTCAGCTGCCTTTCTAGCAAGATATTCCCCACGTTTCTCTGCTGGCTTCTGCGGCCCTTGCTGTTCCTCAGGCGGAGGCTTAGGTGGCTCAGGCGGAGGCTTAGCCGTAACCACCGGAGGCTTCGGTTGAGTCTTGGTAGTGGTATATTTTTGATATTCATCGGCGATTATCGTTCGTCGATATCTTTGAGCAAGCTGCTCCACAGATTCATTAGGCCATCTTTCTCTCATTCCATCTAGAGTAGCCTCAGGAATTTCTTTAAGGGTCTGCCACAGTGGCTTATCTGATCCAAACCACCAACCAGCTGTTCCAGGCATCTTCTCTAGTAAGGTCTTACCAAGAGTTCTTATTTCCTCTTCGCTCAATGGCTTATCGTACCCTCTCCGCTCATACTCAGCTTTTAAGCCCTCACGAACCAACCCAGTGAATGTGTTCCATTTGTCTTTATGTGCCGGAGTAATGTCCTTTGGAAGGATATCACGCATCTTAGCTATAGCAGCAGTGGTCTTTGGATCGTTCTCAAGTTTGATTCCTTCCTTGATTACCTTAAGTTGCAGGTCCCTAAGTTGAGTTCTCATCGTCCAAGGGATTTCTTCCTGAAGCAAATCAAGGTCCCTGAATCTAGCAGGGTCATTTACATGCATCCCCTGAAGTTCCCACATCCTGGTCCTAGCCATCGGGGTGTCTGGGTAGTCTCCCTTAGCTGACCTAGCTAGAATTTGGGCAACTCGATTCTTATCCTTTGGAGATAATCTTTCCCAAGCCTTTCGAGTTTCTGGATTAGCCCAGAGGTCTTCAACCTTAGTTGGAATCTTTCCTTCCTTGTTACCGAAGCCATACAGCTCTTGTTCTACAGTTTCTTTATCTCTCTCTTCTTGTTGTCTAATCTCTCTCCGATGAGCCTCATGCCTTTGCTCAACTACTCTAACTGCATCGTCGGCAAGAAGTGGCTGATGTGGATATTTATCAGCCATTTCCTTGGCCTTTGCCTTCTTCTCTTCCAATGTACCATCTGGGTTTTCATCCTGGATTTTATTACCAATATTCCTAGATACTTGTACTCTCTCCATCCCTAGAATATGTTCCATTAACCCGTCGTACTTAGGTTGTGGAATCAAGGCCTTATTCTCTTCAGTCCGTAACATCTTCAGAGCAAGAGTTGGATCATCCCTGGCAATTGTTGCAATCTGTGAAGCATAGGCATCACCGAGGACCTTCCTGAAGTTGTTATTGGCTACATCTAAGGTCCATCCCTTAGCTGGGGCTTGCTTACCAAAAATTTCATCATGGACTTTCTTAGCTTTATCTGCGGTTTCCTTAATACCAGTTTCCTTGGATATCTGATCTTGAAGCTGATCTACCCTGGCTTCAGAAGATTCTATATATGATCTCCTTGTTTCCTTAGCAGCATGCTCCGCAGCTTGCATTCCAACTCGGCCAATAGAGCTAGCTGTGCTTCGCTCGAATCCTTTCTTTACAGCTTCGTTCGGAAGATTCTTTAGCATCTTCGTACGTGCGTCTTCAATATCCTTCAGATGAGCTTTCAAAGCCCCTTCATTAGCAGCGTCGCCTTGGAGCTTATTAAAGGCTATCTGTTTCTCGCCAACATATTTATCGTATTCGATCTCGGCCTTGGTCTGAGTAGTTTGATTCTGGACATCCTGTAGACCAATAGCTCGGTTCCAGAGAGTTTCCCCGACCTTAGAAAAGTTTGCGCCAAGATTATCAAATGAATCCGCTACTAGCTTGGTCGCATGACTAACTGTTTCCATTCCGCGGCCAACGCCAGCTACGGCTTGGCCAATAGAGTTATGGAACTCAACCCCAGGGAAGCCAATCTGTACCTTTTCGTCAGCCCTACGAAGTTCCTCGGGCTTGACGGTTGAATATGGAACGTAATCTGCCCTAGGCATTAAACTTCAATCCTTTAAATGCTCCCTCGGTCCATTTATCCGCAACACTCCCAGCGGTACCGACCAAGGAACCCATTATGTTAACTGTCTTGGCTGTGTCGACTAGACCCATCGACGACTTCTGAAGATCAAGACTCTTCTCAGTTATCCCAGCAGCAGTCATTGCATTCTCGGCCTGGGCCTCATTCTGCTCCGCAGTGTATCTGTAGACGTCAGCTTGAGCACCGTATTGAACAGCTTCAACTTCGTATCCGTAAGCTTTCTTGGCTGCACTCCCCCTAATAACATCTTGAGTGTACTTTCCGATCTCGACCATACTTTCTCGAACCTTGGCCGAAGACCCAGAGCTAACAGCTATCCCTGATGATCCTTGATGCGCTATCATTTCCCCGAGATCAGCGTGGGCTTTCATGCCAGCTTGGCTAGCTTCAACCTCGCCTAAATCTCGGGAGTAATTAGCATTAGCCTTGGAAATCTCCTTGTTAAGGTCAGCTACGTTAGCCTGGTATTTATTGATATTGGCCGTGTATCGACTTTGCTGAGCCTGAGCCTTGAACCCAAATGCCTGACCCATGGTCTGAAGCATCTGGCCTTGAATGCCAATCTTCTGAGCCTCTGCATTAACAATAGACGATCCAACCTTAGAGACTCCACCCAGAATGCTGGAGCCAAGACTTACTGCTCCCATCATTGCTGCGGTTTCAACCATGACCGTAGACCTTTCGATCATGCTTGGTTATTCTATATGGAACTACCTTCCCTTGTGGTGGACCAAATTCCGCCCCGAGCCATTTAAGCCAACGGTAAGCTTTGTCAGAACCAATTATAACATGGCCTACAACCGAAGGATACTCTTCAAGAAGCTCATCGAAGACCATCTGAGAATGTCTTACGAATACAAACTCATGTCCCTTAAGAGCCTCAGTGGTATTTAACCAAGCATAGGCCTGATCAGACATCAAGCTTGGAGGAATAACTCCCCAAATACCAGCTAGCTCTCCATGCATAAAACACGCCCACATATTCGTACTCATTAACAAACAAAATTCCATGGTCTTCGTGCCAATATCATCGAGAGCCATACCTCTCATTAGCCTTTCGGCTTCACTGGCATTCACTCTTCTGATTTCTACAACTTTACTTTCCACCGGAATCCCCTACTATAACCTCTGGGATAACACCCAAGACAGTCGCTGGGAGTGGATCGTCTACCTGAAGACAGATTTGCCCTGGAACGTCCCATAGAGGGTCCATAACAATTCGTTCGTCGGCGGTAATCAATGGTATAGCAAGGCCCATAACAGTAGTTCGATTAAGTTCCTTTATAGGAGTTACAGTTCCGAAAGTTCTTCCAGCCTTTACTCCCCGGCTGTCCTTGACCCTAACAGTTAATGCAGCGACTTTCTTTCTCTTGCCTTGAACAGTATTGACTTCGTTACCTAGGTCTAGTGGCATGGTCTGAAGCTGCGCCTGAAAGCCTAGACCAGCTACAATCTTGGTAGCCGGCGCAGGCAAGGTAATCGATCCACCTTGAACAACCATTCCATTAACTACCCCTCCATCAGCTAGAACTGAAACGGCCTGACCCTCGAGATGGTCTAAACCAAATACCTTAGTGATTGGTTGATCGAGTGACCAAGTTCCTGCCGGTGCATCTTTGTATCTATGCTTTGGATCGTCTGGAAACACATCTGTTATTGGCTGAATGACCTCGGCCAATGCACTACTTGCATCGGAGATTAATGTAAGCTTAAGAATTCCACCGCCGACTCTTATGATCCAACCAAGCATCTCAGGTATGAATACTCCAGGAACAGTAGTTAATGGAACAGTATTAGGATTTCCTGGGAATATACCAATGACAAGGAGTGAAGCTGGCTCATTTGGAATCGTGCCTACTCCAGAATCTACACACCAAGCATCCTCTGCCCCGATCGGAAACTGTCGATCGACTAAGCGCTCTATCATTAGATTATTACCACCAGCAATCATGGTAGGTCGCTCGACCGCAAAGTAAGTAGCATCAAGGTGTCCTTCAGTAACAGTAGCAACCGATGTAAAGTTCCCTAAAGTATCATGCCTAGCCCAACCATACATATCCTGTTCTTTAACCACAGTTAGGGACAGGAGTATTCCATCTTCCCGAACAACCCAAATGACCTTAAATGGCTCTTCTGCATAAGCCCACTCTAGAACTTGATGGTCATAAAACAAATGACTAGAGAGAACTGAGATATCATTGCCAGTATAGATGTTTGCGTAGATGTTAAAGGTTAAGTCTCTGACAATAGAACCCTTCTGTTGAACAAACAGGATATCATAATTGAGCACAATTGGAGGAACATCGTTGGCTCCGATATAAGCTTGCGGAGTTGCGGTTGCTGTGGTTGGGGTAATCGGTCCACCCTGAGTAGCAACACCACCTTGTCCACCGTTTAATATCCAAGCACCATGGGTAGTAAGCACAACCAACCCAGTCGGCATCGGGATCAAAGATTTGATCTCATTGACTTCAAGGCTAACCAAGGTTCCTGTGATCGCATCGTTAGCCTGACTTGGATTAGACACATCGAAGTTATAAGGTGCTCCGACCTTGCTCAACCAGAACGTCGAAACATATTGTCCACCAGCATTGGCATAACAGAGACGCTGTTGGAAATAACTAGAAACGCCAGGGTAGACTCCTGTGGCAATAAATGGATCTTCATGAACAGGAGGAGTCTGTGAGTAATCTGGAGATATGTTAGAATCGCTCAATGCACCTACATTACCTGGAAGAGTTGCAATGATACCTACCGCACCGGCGTCAAAGGTTAAGCTCCCTAAGGCATAAGTTGGTGCAGCCGCATAGATGTTATAGCTAGCTGCCCCGGGTATTAAATTCCAAGTAATATAGTTTGTTCCTTGAGTCACCCGTAGATCAGGAGCGCCTGTATAAATCCCTGGATTGCCAGGAGGACTTTCTTGATTATTGGCATCAACAGACGTAGCTATGTACTTGTATGCTACTGGACCAATAGGATTTGGGGATGGAGTAATCGATTGAATCGTAGGCCCCACAATAGTCGATCCAACAGTAATTGTAGCATAGACCCAATTGGTTGCAGAGATCAAAGTCAAAGTCGCCGGAGGATGAGCAATATGGGTTATGTTCATCACAGATGCATTCTGTGAGAACTTCAGCAAAGCTAGTTCACTCTCCTGATAAGGAGTAATTATAGTATATACTCTTTGAGCGAAACCACCACCACCATATGTACCCACCCAGTTAGTGGAATCAATTGCAGTATCAGTATAGGGATCGAATAGATAATACCCAGTGGCATCAACGCTTTCAGCCATAAAGTATCGGTTATTAACCTCTGGCATTCCAGCAACGCCAGAGACAAATATCAAATCGTGACTAGCGAAGTTATGTGTTCCTGTGACTCGTGTTAAACCACCCTTAGTAATGTTCGTAATGGCGAAAGGTGGCTCGACTACGGATGCTCCGTTGGCAATAAACCTAATGTAACCTTGACCGAATTCTAAGACATAGGTGACTGTAGAGGATTGTTGAAACTTGACCAGTCGAATTTTCTTGGCTCCAAACTTTGCTGGTCTGATGTATTCCGTACCGGTTCGAGTGCTTGCTCCAGAGCGATAATCCACGAAGAAATTACGCATCGTGGCAGCACCGCTCCGGTACTTAGCGAAGTCGACCCGAGCAAACATGTTCGGGGAGAATTCGCCAGCGGAGAATGAGGTCTGGATAACATTGTCTGACATCTTAGTACATGCTTAGCATTGGGCCCCAATCGAACATAATGTTCGGCGAGAATTCCCAGGCCTGATAAGAGATTCCTCGGGTTCTGATCCAATCTGGAGTTACATCATTGACGGTCAATCCTTCATTGCCATCGGTCTGTCGGGCTAAGGTAATGTATTGGTTGGCTTGACTTAGCGAAAGCTGAGCTAAGCCCTTATCACCTGTGAGAGCTATGACAAGTCTTCCAGCAAGGGCGGCTACGAAGGCCTGTTGGAACTGGTCGTCCCAGACATCAGGGTTAGTCACTCGTTTGATATAGGCCAAGAGAGCTTGCTCTTGATTAGTTAGGATTACTCTTTGGTCTGCTCCGTTGGGACCTGGCTTTCCTGTGTTGGGGTCGATTTGGTCAATGGCCACTTTAAATCGTACAGGTGGACCATTCCAGAATGCTGGTGCACCACCAGTAACGGCGGTTGTAATGGGGACGCCAGAAGTAAAACCTGTCGTGAATTGGGGAACCACGTAGATGGGACGGAGGCAATCCGAAGGATAGGCATACTCGTAACTCCATGGTGGTGCAGGAATACCTTTTCCCCAGACACTTAATCCGGCAGTTGGATTCTCTGGGGTTCCTGGTGCCGAACAGATCAGGGATAAGTTGTTGAAGTTAAGGGCACAGTTCCACGGTGCCATCCTCAACAACTCATCCCGCAAAGGCTCCAATAGAAGCTTGCACTGGCGAGCCTCATTGGAGTCCTCTGAAAGATCGGCGATCTGCGATCGGGTTCCGATAGCACTCAGAGCTCGATTCGCAATGTCAACCTCGGCCGTCATCCTCGTTGTGACCCACTGCGATGAACAGTGCCACCAAGACCAGGACCCCCAGAAGTAGATATGCCACTGGGCTGTGGGCAACTTCCGAGATTAGTTCCATGGAGACTCGGACTCTTCGGGTCGTTGATATTAGTCGGCCCCTGTGGAGCCTTGTAGTTCGAGATAGGCTTGGCTTCCTTTACTCCGCCGGAGGTCGCTCTAGCGGCTTGTGGATTCGAGCTATCCTTGCCGAACTCAGAGAGAATATCACGAGCCATTAGATTCTCCTTTCAATTCCATTCGAAGGATCACGAGGCATAGCCATGGTATCCCTTGGAGAACCTGCGATAGTATCAGGATATCCACGTTTCCTGGCTTCCTCGTCTCGCTTCTTGTTCTCTTCGTCGACCTTCTTGCGCTCTTCTTCAGCTCTTTTCAATCGCTTGGCGTCGTACTCAGCAAGGGCAACTCGGTATTCTTCCTGGGCTTTTGCTTGCTGCTCAGCAAGTAAACTATCGATCCCAACTAGCTCACCCATACAGGCTGCTTTGATCGCAGGAAGATTGGGTGTTTGTACGCAGCTGAGGGCAACATCGAGAAGCTTCTCGATCTTATCAAGATCTTCCACTGGAACGATCTTGAGTTTCGGCGCAGGGTCTTCCTTAATTGGATCAGTCATTTGTGCTTTCCTTGTGTTCCGTGCGGGTGAACTGTCCTGCCTCCCCCTGGCCCGGCACGGGATGGACTGGGGTTGGAATGTCCGAGACCTTTGCCCCCATAGAAGGGGGATTTAGTGTATTGGACAGCTCGGCCGAGTTCGGATACAGCCGTCTCATGAACTGCCTTAGGGATTGGCTCACGCTTTCGAAAGTCAGTGTCACTACTTTTTCCTTGTTTCATCTTCATCTCCACGTAAAAGGCCACCTTGGCCCTCTTCCCTTTCCAGTTCCTGTTGAAGAATTTTATCCATTCTCGCCATCTCCTTCCCTACCCACCGGGGAGTTTGTTGACCTTGTTCTTCCCAGAAATGACGAATATAGATCAGATTATGGTAATGGTGAGTCATTAACATAATCCCTGGAGGTACTTTACGATCGTGTTCAGTCATTGTCCCCGGTCCTATTTGACTGCTTCTTCTTTCGAAGGATCCCGGTTCGCTTGTCGGCTTGGTTGAACTCTTTGGCAACACTCTGTGGGATCCCAACCTTCTTAGCGAACTTTGGGTCATGCGCAGCACCTGCCATTGTTCTGGCTTGCTTTGGGGATGAACTAGGCATCGTCACCCTCCTCGAATGGTGTTGGGATAAGTAGTGGTTGGCCCTCTTGAATGAGCATGGTCAGATAGTCAAGGGCCTTTTCGACTACAGCGGGATAGATGATACTCTGATTAGCCAACGAAACTGGCTGTATGAATGCTAAGCTTCTAACTATTGATATCTGAAATCCAACAGCAAGTGGTGCGCCAGACAATGGATAGGTAACAGTGCCACCAACCGGAGTTGGATTTGCACCAAGTGGAGGGTTCAATGAAACAGCAAATCCTCCAGGTGGTATCACAAGTATACCACCACTAGTGGTGTCTTTAATAGTTACAACGATACTCTTTGTATCTGGACAAGCAAATGAAAAGCCCCAGATCGTCTGCGAACCATTCCCATCGTACACGGCCTTGAAAGAAGTGGTGCTGACTGTCATACCAGTTTCCTTTATGCCACTGCCGTAACGTTGGTTCCAGCAATCTTCCACGCCGTTCCGTTATGGGTGACAAGACCACCTGTGCCTGCCCCTGCGCCTTCTTGCACACCCGCACCGTTGAAGACACGACAGTTATTGCAATAGGCCAAATCGCCCACAGAGCCTGTTGGCAAAGCCGCAACAGCGTAGGTTTGAAGTCGTGCTGTGCCGAGTAAATTGGAATTTTGAACTCCTAATCTGTTACCAGAGGCACCGCCCGCCAATGCAAGGTTAACACCACCGTCGCCACCACCGATTTGAACATACCCAGCTACGGCCTGATTAATGATTGAAGCTTGCAGGTTGACGAAATTAGCTGTGTAGAAGTAATGCGCCCCTATGCCTTTGGTTGTACGTTGCATACCAATATCAGCGGAGGCGCCCGTCGCAACAAGTCGAGCGTTTCCTGCAACTCCAGTTAGCTGTATGCCATCAGAACCAGTTGGCTGCACAGTAAGTGGACTGAAGGTACCATTAGCGTTCAGACGAATACGTTCTGCGAAAGCTGTTCCATTGTCAGTGGAAAAAGTCATATAGCTCGGAACATGACCAGCCGTTGGCGCTGACTCGCAAAAAACCTGAATACTTGCGCCGAAGACAAAAGCACTGCCGTCGCTGCCTTTGAAATTGTTCTGCCCAAGCTGATCAGCAGCATTGAGGACAACGTGAGAACCTAACGTCGTGCCACGGCTGTGCTGTTGATTAACCTGAGGCGATCCTGTACCAGCCTGGAAGTTCTGCAAGGCGACACTGGCGTTACCACCAGTTAAACCCTGTATCGTCGTCCCACCACCCTGAAACGTATTGGTGTTGGTAAAGATATTGGCATTGGCTAGGAATACATCACCGCCAGAAGCCGTCGCGGTAAGCACACCACCACTAAACGTCAAGCCACTGAATGTAACAGGCGACCATACATTAGCCGCCGAACGGTAATAGATTGTGTTAGTGCCACTAAGTGCTGCAAGGGCAGTCAGATCAGCGTCGAGCGGCTGCGCACCAATATCACTCAGCACTGTGGCAGGAGCAACGCCTTGAATCGTCGTCGCAGTTACCCATTTTCCATATTGCCCAATTGTCGGTGTGCCAGAATTACTGACGTTGCCACTGCCACCACCAACAGAATTGGCTTTAGCTTGCCCAGGCGTCGTGAAGTCCCAAGTGATTGTCGCTGTATTTGTTAGAACACGCTCAGCGGTCAAGTCGACATTTGCAGCCGATGTTATGTACTGTGCGTTTATTGGTGGCGCATTGGCTAATAGCAGCTCTTGAACAAACTCAGTTGTTGCAACGCCTGCACCGGAGTCGGTTATGGGTAGAGTTACTGCAAAGGTTTGGCCATTGAACTGATTTATGCCAGTGAAAGTGTTATTGCCACTGAGGGATACGCTGTTGGCTAAGGCAAATGCTGTGGTCGCAACCTGAGTCGTGTTCGTTCCAGGCGCAGCTGTAGGTGCTGTTGGAACTCCAGTCATGTTAAGGTTAGGAATCTCAATCACACCGCCGAAGGCTGCTTGGATCAGTGGATTTCCACTAACCGAACCTGACATCTGAATGTAGCGTGTCGTTGCTGCTGGCCCACTAACAAATGCCTGCAACGAACCACTCGACCAGAAAGCACACCCGCCGATTCCCTTGGGAACTAAGGTGATGTTGATATCAGCATCTGGATTGGCAACACTATCAGCCCTCACCGCTACAGACTGCGCACCTGCGGGACTTCCTTGAAGTCCAGCGAAGTTTCCTCCAGATGGACCAACAAGGATTTCACTGGACATACGGATTGCTTGACCAGAGGCATTGGCGATAAGTGGGTCATCAAGGCCATTTGCACCAGAGACTACGAGATACTCAGTAGCGTTGGCCGGTCCAGAGATCTGCATCTGTAATGAATCATTGGAATATAGAAGAGTGCCACCAAAACCCTTTGGAATCAGATGGATGTTTACAGCATCATCAGCACTGGCAGCATCGACACCATAGATCACACCCTGTTGCCCAGCCGCAAGTCCTTGAATGGCAGCGATGTCACCGCCAGGATCGCCTACTGTTAATACTCCCGTCGCACGTGGATTATGTACAGGCAGGAATGTTCCTACTGGCAATTGAACAGTGGTAGTTCCAGCTGCAATAACCCAACCAGTTAAGTCGACGTTAGGAACTAACAGAAAGATAGCATTGTTTACAGTGATCGCAACTGGGCCAAGGTTCTTATCGATCCTTTGTCCACCAAATGGCTGAACGACAATGTTGTTTGCTTGGGCCCCTCCGCCGAAGTCTTTGATACAAAGTTGCCTATTCCATCCAGTTGCAGGCTGTGTAGCAGGCTGCTGAAACCACAGCCTGACATCTGGAAGTTGGATAGTTATAGGACCGGCGACATCGACAAGGAGTATGCCATCACCTGGCTGTACAAGATAGGTGCCAGGAGTAGTGATCAAGCTTGATGGCTGAACGTACTCTTCTGACCAACCAAGACTCGGCCCAAGCCAAACCTTCTGCTTCTGAAAGCCATGGCCGCTCTTGTCGGTGTCGACGATCGTATTCATTAGAGTCGCCTTACTGTCTTGGTAGCTTTCTCTAGTTCTGCATTACGTTCCATAAGAGTAGCGACCTGCTGCTGAAGCTTATCAAAGGCTTCAGGATCGATCCCTGAAAGAGACGTTGTCTGTGGGGCATGGGTCATCTTTGGAACGCCTTTGGCCAGGAGTTCTGCGATGCCTCGCTCGAACTCGCTTAGCCGAGACTCTGAATAGGTCATATTCAAGGCTTCGATTGGATGAATCCAGTTCTTCCGTTCCGCATCAGAGATAGCGTGCGCTTCATCATCCAAAGGTTCCATATCAGGCGTAGGCGTGCCTCTGAATACGATGTCCCTCGGATGAGCAGGATCAAACTTATTCGAAACAATGATGGCTTCATCCCTAGGATAATTCCAATCAGCATTATCCTTAGGGTTAAGATACATCGGTACTTCATAGACCTTTCTAGCTTGCCTCCCAGTCTCACGATTCTGTTCCTTGTACTCCCATTCCGTGCCTTCGACAGCAAGGTAATGAGAGTCAGTAAGTCTCCATCTAGCCATGGCTTTATCCTTCTATTGAGTTAGCTCCGTCAATGACGGTGGTCTTGCCCGCATGGACCGAACCGGCTTTCATTGTCGTTGCAGTGCCATCAAGAGGGACGAGTCCTGGGGACATACTCGTAGTACTCATTCCTGCCCAGATGATATCGCCAGCGAGTTGATTGGCTTTAGTGTCACAGAAAGTCGTTCCGGCCTTGTACCGTTTGCCACCAACGACGAATGCAACAGTTGAACTAAATCTAGCCATTAAGGCCTCCTAGAACTGTGAGTAATAGATATTGTAGCTTACTGGCCCAGTTCCAGTTATTGCTACACAGAGATTGCCTAAAGATGGCAATGTAACCCAAGCAGCTGAGGTATGGTCAACTACAGTCCCATTTATTGGAAGTGGCACCACTGGCGTTATAGTTGCTGTTTGAGTGCCACAAGTTGCACCTTGCCCAGTGATCAACTGGAAGGTCCCGGCTGCTGCTCCAGCAGAAGCGCTATAGCCGCAGACAGAAATCAACCGACCTGTTATTGCCGCTACCGCAGTGCTGGTGGTTGCTCCAGAGGAACTGTTGTTGACCCTGTTGCATTGGATCTCATTCGGAGGGCCGACAGGCTGGGCCAGCGGTGCGTTACCCACTGACCCAGCCAGCGCAAGCCCTAGACATGCGGCGGATAGGAACTTGCGCATCGGTGCCTCCTTAGTTAGTGATAACGATCCCGGCGGGGTATCCGCCATGGATTGCGTTGTTGGTTGAATTGTACATCTGATCGTGGCGATCGATGACAATGTAGGCTTTGATGACTCCACCAGTGCCTGTACCAGCGATAGTATAGGACATCTGAAGGAAGCGGGGCACGGCTACACCGGCAGGAGGCCGAGGCATATCCATGTCGTATAGCCGTGCGCCCGCTGTCAAACTAGCCAAGGCAACGGCAGGACCTGTCCACCACGTTGTAAACGCCGCAGGCAACCCTGCGCCATTGTCGACAGCCCCTTGAAGGGCTACGGCAAGGCTAGTCAGACCTGTGAAAGCTGTGGTAACGAGAACCAAGAGTTTGAGGGCCGGATCATCGCCGATGCCCATATCTCTAGCGCCTTGCCCAGAAGCCAGGACAGGAATGCCAGCCATGTGCAAGTCGATGATGTTTGTGGAAACGCCAGTAGCCGTCGGTGCATCGCCTGTGGGGCCACTGAATTGGAGTAGACCGTCGAGAATCATGATTACACCACCTGTGCTTCATTGTTGAGGATCGCATCACAGGTCCTAACAGGAATGCTCCTGAAGGTAGTGACGGGCTTGCCATCGAACTCCTCAATCCGGAGAAGTACGTTGGTTTTGTTCATCGCTTGGAGGTCGAGGTACGTCCGGATGACACGGTTGCAGTAGATAACGGTTCGACCCATATTTGCCCTAACCTCAGGGGTGTCCGAAGTTTGGATCGTTGTAGCACCTGCTGGAGCTGTCGGGAGACGGTACAAGCCGCGCACGAGCAGGTTAATGAGATTGGCTGCATTGACACCAGAAAGCTGGGTGATGTCAATGTTGGCGATCCTGACTGCGTAACGCCAGTCTCGGGCAACGAGTCCGATTTCCCATTTGAAGTGATCTCGATAGGCTTGATAGGTGTTTCCACCACCATCTTGCACGGGCCACTCGCCCATGTCCCTATGTTGAAGGCCAGTTACCTTGCCCTTGGGGAATGTTGCATGGTAGGTATCAGGGCCCCAGACCACAATCCAAAGACTTGTATTCGTGGATGCTAGACCGCCACCGTCAAGTACGTTGGCTGCGGTCTGGGATAGAGCGGCATTCTTCGTAGAATACCTAGGGGCAAGGCCAGAAAACCGTTCTGGATTGATGAACTGATTCCCATAGATCAGGGTAGCGGCGACCTGCTGACTCATCCCCTCAAGGAAGGCTTTGACCTCAGAAAGTCTAAAGTCAGCAGTATTGCCATTGAGATCAGCCACATCTTTGTCGATAACGGAATAGGTTTCGAGGTTTCCGCATGTATCAACAATCTGAGCTGTAGTCGACTTAGCGTTCGGGACGCCTGTATTGAGTAGACGCCACGTTGCTTGAGGCAGACCAGTTCGGACCGTTGTCTTGTGTCCGGTGGGTAGGTTGCCTTCGACCACGAGCATATCATCGAGAATCTCGTTAGTTTGACTGAGTAGCTCGATGATAACGGCTACGTGATAACCGTCGTCCATTCGCTTAGCCCAGTCAGCGTAGGTTAGGGCAGTTGCCCCAATTGTGGCCATGATGGCCTCCTAAACAGTCGGTTTAACTCCTTTGTGGCCAATCACCCATCTCGATTCATCCACGGTCTGTGGCTGGGCTTATGGTAGGTTAGGGTACATAGCTCTGGCAGCACTGGGCACTTCCCCAGCTCTCTTCTGGCTTGCTGCCGATGGACCACTACCGGCAACATGACCACCTTCTGTTACCATCTGAGCCAGCTTCCAGAAAGCTTTGATAAAGGCGGGATTGTTCCCAGCGCCTGTGTAATCCATAGCTTCTCGGAAGTCTCTGGCAAGCTTCGGGTCGTTCAACCCGTCGATGGCTTTAGAGATGGTAGTCTTGACTTCGTTTAGCCGAGGCCCAATCTCTCGATCGGCTTTGACCTCCTTAACCCAAGCTTCCTGAGTCTCCTGCCAGACCTGATAAGGCTGATTGGCCGACTCGGCAGTCTTGGCTGTATAGAAGTCAACAAGCTTCTGGCCTTGCTCTTGGGAAAGGTTCATCCCTTTGAAGAGTCCACCAATCTCTTTAGAAACGCTTTCGTCCAGTTGAAAACCTTCAGGAACGTTCCAGGTAGCATAGGCTTCTGGTGCTCCACCTTCGGTCGTCGGTTTCTGATTCGCGACGGACTCACCGGGCTGGTTCGCTATGCTCGGCGTCTCCGTCGGCGTCGTCGACGTCTGGGGAGTCGTGCCAGATGACGTCGTCTGACCCTGATTGGCTATCTCGCCCGTCGGTGTCCTTGCGACTCCTTCTGGCGTCGTGGGCTGCGTTTCGCTCATTTCGTTCCCTCATCATTAGAACATATTGATCTGGACAGGCTCCCATGATATCCGTGAGGAGCCTGATTCCCACTTCTCGCTGACCTTCCATGAACGCCATCCGAAAGCCGATGTCGTTATAGGAAGTCGCGAAGATATGACAAGACTCGAGGATGTCGCACATCCACGATCGGCCGGGGGCAACTGACATAATTCCTGTGACGATCTCACGACGTTGTTGCTCCGCAAGTTTTGCGGTTTTCTCTGCTTCCTTCACGTCCTTCCGATTCCCTGCATCGTAAGGCATCGTAACCATCCTCTATCAGAGCATCTATCACAATCGACCGGACATATTCGTGTCGGTTGAGATTGTTCTTTGTACAAATAGCATCAAGGAATAGAAGCTCGAGTTCAGTCAATCTAACTGAGACTATTTCTGGCTGTCTTATCATGGCCCGCCTCCGACCATAGCAGCCATGGCATTCTGACCGCCACCGACGTCTGTTTCGCTTAGGGTCTTCGCCCCTTGGGCCATCTTCGAAGCTTGCTCGGCTTGCGCTGCTTGTTGCTGTTGAGCAGCCTGCTGAGCCCGCTGATCCCGCATTTGCTTAAGGGCCTCTGGGCTTCGGATCAGTTTCGGGTCGTTGTTCATTAGATTCGAGTATTTCTGGACTGCGAAGTCTACGTCGATGTTGTCCATAACTCCGGGATCGACTCCGACCAAGCCCCCAACGAGTTGGAGAGTTCTTTCAATACCGCTGGTTGCTGAGGCGAGTTGGGCGGTAAGGAGCATAGAAACATACTCAATGTCAATATTCTGTCCTGCGATTTCCTCCGGGGGTGGTGGCAAGACCCCAGCTCTAGACATAACTGAGAAGGTTCTGTCGATGATTGGGTCGAGTAGTTCATATTGGATCCTTTCTAGAACTGGGCCAATCATGACCATGGCTTCGCTGCGCCGAGCGTCGATCTCCGTAGCAGAAACGTTCGAGCGAGTCTGGAATTGAGAGATTACTTGGAATAGATCGTTAAAGAAGATGGTCTTGATCCTGGCCCGAATCTCGTTAAGGTCTTCAGAGATTTCGGCGATGCCTGGACGCCAATTTCCATAGACCGGGGCGAAGCCAGCGTTGCCAGTTTGCATCATTCCTGCGATGTAAGTGGTTCCTCCAGGTAAGAGACTCGCGGGCTGGTTCTTGAGTTGGATGTCTGCTACCATTGGAGGATTGACTGACTTATCAATTGCTTGAGCTTTTCTTCGAACTTCCTGTTGAAGCTGTTTGATATCCGGCAAAGCGTCCATACCAGGGCTTCGGCCGTATGCATCGTTACTAACAAGGTCCCATCTAACAGCGATGTGTGGAGCTTCGTGGAATCCTCGCTTGCGAAGAAACCCTGGAGTTCCACTAATCCCTCCTTGTGGCGAGGCCGATCCGCCCCATTCCCAGTAGACTTCTCGATACTTGAACCTCGCTGGGATGCCGAACTTTCGATTGTCGGTATTAGGCTCAATCGCATGAGCGACAATGATCTCTCGAGTTAGGCCAGCTTTGCCTTCGTCGTAAAGCCTCTGGACGTTCGTTGAACAGTTCTCTCGGCCGAATTGATCGACGACTTGAGCGATCGTCATGGTAAATTCACGGAAGAATATCACTGGCTGGAACTTGCCGTCGCTATCGACGTAGTATTCGCCGAAGCAAGGATTGTAGCAATGGATGACGTTGTCGAAGTCTTCGTAGATCAGCATTACGGCCGTGCCGAAGATAACCAAATCGAAATAGATCACTGCAATGGAGTTGTAGAAATTACTTTCCTGAAAGACTAACATCATCAGCCGTTCGCATTCGGCGAGCCACAAAGAGATCGGGGATGTTTGAGTGGAATCAATCCGGCCTATCTTAAGCCGGAACCAGGGACGTGTTGGCGATGAGATTCCACTCATCATCCCCGATGCTAAGTTCCTCGCCGCGATGGTGCCAGTCGAATCGAGGATATGTTGGTTTATTGGCGACCCTCGGGTCATCTGGTTAGGGGTGATTAACCATTTGTACCTTCTGGGCAGCAGGAAGTCAGCGAGTTCCCTTGCGTGGACCCACCACGAATAACGATTGACTCTAAGGCCTAGTAAGCGTTCGTTGACGTGCCGATGGAGCTCGACGTCAGCGTCGCTTACCTTTCGGCCCTGTAGGTCTTGTGCCACGTCCACCGCCTGCGAATGGGAGCCTCAGATCGGCCCCAGGATTACCAAAGTTAGATGGATGCTCGGTTAGTTGTCCCCGAGCATGCATGTCGGCTGCGGTCATTAAGAGTCGCTCAGGAGTAGGCTTTTGGTCTTCTTGAGCCCCGAGCTGTGCTCTAGTGCCTGACGAAAGAGGAACTGTTGGCATTATTTTGCCTCCGCCTCGATTATATGTGGCTGTCCATTAGGATCGAGAAACTTACCTTTGTCAGGATCACCGCCCCAACCGAATTGCTTCATCATTCGTTTGAGCGCATCTGGAGTCATGGATCCTTCGGCCAGTTGATTCATACCCTGCTGAAGTTGGTCCTTGTGGTTAGCTATAATATCGTTAGTGACGTTACCAGTGATCTTAGCTATAGGGATGGTACCTGGCACCTGAAGAGTTCCAGTCGGTCCGCCTCGAGCAGCTATGCCCATGCCTGCGGCTCGATCCATTTCGGCCAATTGACCTCCCTCGCCTGGAAGAGTCCGTTGAAGTCGATCCATTTTAGCGTACTGATCGCCTTTCTTACGCATCTTGCCTTCGGACCAAGACTTCTCTGGGTAGTCGAATTGGTAATCTTCTCGTCTAGCCATCACTGACCCAATAGGCTTTTCTTGGCTTGCGATCCGGCCGCAGCGGCAGCGCCAAGCATCGAGGTTGGCGCAGTTGCCATGCCTCCAGCTTTCTTAGCTCCAGGTGCTTGGCCCGGAACAAACACACCAGGGGCATTTGGCGCTGTGCCCATTGATGCCATAGTCGGTGCTGCTGGCGGTGGCTTAGTTTCCTGAAGCTGGGTGGTAGCATTCTTCAGATCTGTCTGGGCCTGCTGCATTGCTGCTTCCCTACCCCCAGTTCCAGGTGGGGTAAACATTCGCTGGACAAAGCCCATTAGGCTACCCTCCTATCGTCAGGCATTTCGCCATAGATACTTCTTGATGCGAATGGATTATATTCGCTTTCGACCAAAGGCTTCTGCGGACCGTCAGAGCCAGCGTGAGCATGCTTCTGCACTGGCATAGAGAAGGTCAACGCAAGGGCATCGGCCAAGTCAGGGGAATCCAGTCCACGTTTCATCATTTCCTCTTTCTTCTCTAAGAGGATTTCATTCTTGAGATTGTAAGTATACGTCGGGCCAATTAATTGGGCCATAAGGTCTGATTCGTACGGAATAGCTCCGGACTTTATCCAAGATCTCATCGATCCCCAAATCTCCGCTCGCTTGTTGGCGTAGCGCTCGCCTTCGGTACCCCAGGCGAATCCCATAGCCTCGGCTTTTCCTCCGAACTGGATATCGAAGCAATGAACGTGTAAAGCCCGTAAATTATCAACAACTCCACCGCCAACCCCACCACCGTCAACGAACACAGCATCAATATGATAAGTTGAACAAACCTCCGAAACCTTGGTGGCGACTTGGACGACCGAAGCTCCTCGGAGTCTGACCGGCGGGATCGATCTTGCATCTCTTCCCTTGCGGAAGAAGATAACAGTCTCATTTGCTCCATACCGTGCAACGTCGACTCCTATCACTAGCGGATCATGCGGATGGCTGTCGGAATCCCTCGACGCCGCCTCGGAAACGTCTTCCGCGGATATGAACTCCATCTCGCCTGTCCGGGGGAATACGCCACGGACACGAATCCGAACGAAGTCCGAGTCTTCGCCATAGGCGTCGATCCAGCTTTGGATTTGGTCTTTATTGGTGAGGGATACCTCACGGGAATCGACTTGCTTAGTCTTCCAGGCTCTGGCATGCCGCTGGCCAGGAAAGCATTCACGGAATCGGCCCGTATTTCTGGTTGGGTTTCCGAATACACACCAAATAATTTCTGTGTTAGCATCGGTAAGAGCACCTTCGGTAGTCTCCCAGATAATGTCAGGAATTGCTGATGCTTCATCAAATACCACAAGAATCCGTCTTTCCTTATTATGCAACCCAGCGAATGCTTCGGTGTTCCTCTCAGACCATGGGACCATGTCAATACGCCAGGTTCGCTCATGGGCGGAATCCTTAGCGAACAGGGCCGTGGCCGTAAGCGAGAAGAAATCCTTGGCGATAAACATATGAAACCATTTGCCCAGTTCGGCCCAGGTCTTGGTCTTCAATTGCGTTTCGGTGTTAGCGGTGACAACTCCACGAGAATCCGGCTTCGTGGATATGGCCCACAGGATGATCCAGGAAACCAGAGCAGTCTTCCCGATCCCGTGGCCTGAAGCCACCGCTAATTGGATAGCTTGGTTGATATTCAGAAGACCTGCTTTGATCAGGCCTAGGATTTCCTTCTGCCATGGCTCGGGTCCATTTGGGAATTGCTCTAATCGAGTATCCTTCTCGCCCCAAGGGAATGCTCCCATCACGAAGGCTAAGGGATCCTTCGAAACTCCGCCTAGCCATTCTAGGAGCTGTGTATTCATCCTATAGAGAACCTTGGTACGAGGTTTGGGATCTGAACATTGATTGGTTCAAATCCTTCGTTGATTACGCTTGATTTCTTCTTTGGCCTATCCGAGGCCTCGAGGAAGTCTAGCTTTGCGTTGGAGCCTTCTCGAGTTTTGCTTCGCCATCCGGCCGTGGCTGTACCGCCGAATTCTGGCTCACCGCCTTCGACCCTAGGGGCCCAGACGTCGCTGACGAATTGCTTGGAAGTGACGTTCTCGACCGAGCCGAACTTCGTCTTATCCTTATCGGGTACGTTTCCCCATATGGCTTTCTTGGCCATTTCATCAGATCCATAATATTCCCTCACGTTCTTCCAGGCCGGTTGGTCTGGATCGGCCAAATGGGCCGAGTACCCAGCGGCCCCTTGTTGATGAATCATGTATCGGTCGATTGGCTTCATCTCTCGGCCGTACTTTTCCTTGAAAGCCAATTGTTGCTTGGCGAACATATTCGCCGCAGCCATGGTGTTCTGCTCTGGGTCAAACCTCGAGCCACTTCCACCATGGGCCCTAAACTCTTTCTCGTCGAGCTGAAACAACCCGTGGTATCGGCCGGTTACGTTCTGTGGATCGCCGCCTGATTCAATCTTCATAACTCGCTTCATGTACTCCGGATCGAGGCCAACTCGCTTAGCATGCTTCTCGATTATGTCGTCGAAGCGACCGGCTCGCTTCTTGGGGCCCATTGTCTCCTTATGTCTAGCTTCGTCTTCTGGATCACCCGTGGGCATCCCAAGCTCCGCTAAGGTATCCGTAGAAGGCCAAGATCAGGATGAACGCTACCACACACGCAAAGGCTGCGATTGCCCATTTGGTCGATGTATCCCAATCAAGCATGAATGATGAATCCGAAAGCATGCCACCCTAAGAGAAACAACAGCACGAAGAATAGAAACTCGCTAGCATAGATATACGTCGTGTATGGCCCCCAACGTGTGCCGATCCACGAGACGATCCAAAGAATCATGAGCACCCAGAACAAGAGTCCTATAGACATGGCTAACCCCTTAGCACAAAGCCTTGTGCAGCTATACTTAATCCTGAAGGCACCGCCGAACCTGCCTTAACCCAAATATCATTTCCTATACTTGCCCTAATTCCAGGGTCGAACACAAAATCCCTAGTCTCATAAGCTCCACAACCAGCATAACCTAATGGCTTATCCGGATCATTTCCATCAAGAAATTCCACTAGGCAGTCTTCCTTGGTCGAAGTATTAATCAACTGACAACCACGCATGATCACAACATTGAAGATCCCGACCTCGGCCTTAACCAACAACGGATGTGGCTCTGTGTCCGAGGCCAAGGCGGTTCCGTTAATGTATTGATTAGTCAACCCTACTCCAATCACCACATATTTTCCACACCAGTCATCTGGCTTCACCTGCGGCCAACCATTCATAAACGGATCGCTGAACCTACACTCCGGAATCAACACTGGCGGCGGAGTCGGAGTTCCACTTACAACCCTAGTCATAACCCTATAGAACTTACAGTTGTCGCACTGATCCACTTAGAGCCTCCGAAGAAAACCCCGGCCCGGAGGCTTAACCGTGGAGACCAGTTTCAGCTCACCAGACCGAGGGAGTAAGGGTAAAGAAGATTCGGAAGGCAATCTCAAGTCGGAAGGCAATCTCAATACATCTTCGCTTCGCTTAATTGCTCGATCAAGCATCTGAGCGAAGTCCATGTTGACGTTGGTCTGAATGCTTCGCTTGCTCAGGCCAACTCGATCGGCTGCATCCCTAGCTATGCTTATCAATTCCCGTACCGACATTTCCTCGTTGTCATCATCGTCGTCCAGCTTATCCGCCAGCTTTCGCTCGGCCTTCATGCCATTACTCAGGATCAATTGATTGTACTGTGTAATGGCATCCCGGGCGATTTCGTCTTCGACCTTTCGCTTCTCGGCGATCAGTTCCTGGAAGGCTGGACTCGAATGAAACAACGAGACCCTAGATACACTATACCCCGTCAGCTCCGCAACTTCGCCGACTCTCAACCCCGACGCAAACAACCTCGCCATCCGATGATGGGAGTCCCGAAACTTCTGAGTTGGCTGTGCTTTCGCCCGGGGCGAAGCCAATTCCGCTCGAGTCAATTCCCTCACTCCGCCAATCCCAGGCTTAATGCCCTTCCGACCCCGACCAAGCATGACCTTCCCTTACACTTCGGCCCAGTATACAGTATAGCACAACATCGTCCCTAAGTCAACCGCCTTTTCTTTCCGTGTATACAGGATTTAGGTATGGGTGTGAGAAAGCATAGAAAATGCTCGGGGGTCCTTTGCGCCGCGCCGGCAGACAAAATTTTAGCCCCCCGGGTGGGTGTACCCGGGGGGCCTAGGCTAGGTGGTACTAGGGTAGGGGATGCCTAGTCCTTCCAGGACATGCTGTCCCGGTTCTCTTCGATGAACTCGAGCAGCTGGGGGATGGCCTTGGCCAGGCGTAGCCACTGGCCACCGTACAGGGTTACCGGGAAACGGCCTAGGCCGTAGACTGACAGACAGCCCTTCTCAGCCGAGACCTTGAACGTGATGGTCTGCCGTGCCATTGCCTTGGCCTTCAGGGCTTCATTCTCGGCCTTAAGCTTGGCAAGCTGGGCTTGGAGGGAGGCTGTCTGGTCTTGGAGGATAGCCATGGCTTGGGGTCCTTTCTGGACAATGCCGTCGGCGGCTGCCGATCGGCGGTTCGCATGAGGCGCCCCAATTGTGGCGGAATTTTGTTCGAAATAAGGTCATTTCAAGGTCATTTTGTGGCATCCCTCGGGGGTATAGACTAGGACTAGGCTTCGTGCTTCGCGAGGGCTTCACGGGATGTTTCAGAGATTGATAAAGCCAGGCCCAACGGCTAGGGCCGCAAACCTGCGTTGGTCTAGGAATACCCTGATGGCCTCAAGTAATCTTATAGCCTCTAGCCAGGGGGGGGTACATACCTTGGCGACTAGGGTGTGGATAGCGATGATAGATGTATATTTTTTTTTTTATATAGACAACCAAGGGATATCCCGGTCGAGGTACGTACCCCCCCCTAGGATGAGGCTATAAGGAAACTTGAGTCCATAAGGGATATCTTAGGCGAAGGGAATTGGTTATTGATATGGAAAAGGGGAGAGATTAACCCTTGGTAGAAGGCATCTCTCCAAATACTATGCCTAGGCGGTATCTCCATTCAGCGATTGTGTTATAGTCAGAGTCGAATAGCCTAACCATAGTGGTAAGCCCAGCCTTAGCGAAGGCATTGGTTGTATGAAGCCTGAATAGTTTAGAGGCTTCAGTGAAGCTTACGCCTTGAGCTTGGCATTCACTGAAGCCTCGGAGATAACACCATACTGAATAGGACATGTTAGCCTTGAGATTGCCTTGAGTTAGCCTCTCTATCAGCGTAGGCCTTACGGATTATATAGCAAAGCTTATCGGCATCCATGTCCATTGCTTGGGATATTGTGAGGATGCAGTTTAGCATTACTGTATAGATATCATCTATGGCTTCTTGAGGATGTAGTTCGCCCATTTCATATAGACTGAGTGAGTCTGTATGCCATAGGACTAAGCGATTGTATATTCGCTTGCGTAAGTCTCTACGGAGTTCACTCATTTGAGATATCCTTGAGATTGCCTTTACTTGAGATTGCCTTCCATGATGTTTGCCATTCTTCATCACGTTTAACAGCAAGGGAATTGAGATAGACTTGTTCGGCCTCGGTGAGAATATCCCAATGCGAAGCAAGGCTTTCGAAGCCTATATGGTCATGAGGGCCGGAGTCTTCGAGGTTAGGGATAGGCTTTTGAAGGATTACTATTTCATTCCATAGCTTGGCATAGAGGTCGTGGCCTATTCCATCCCAACATTCTGCTACTTCATCGGCTCGGTGAAAGTCGAAAGCTTGATGGGGCTTAATCATTTGAGATTTCCTTCCGAGTTAATCCATCCTACATACTTCGAAGCTGCGATCAGGCTGGATCACAGCTATCCATGAGTGAGGATAGAATACTATAAGCTCGTCTCTGAGCTTAGCTTGAGCTAAGGGAACCACTGGTGGATCATTAGGATAGATTAGGGAATTATCTGCCCTAAGCTTAAACCCTTCGAACGGTTGCCAGCCACCATAGGCATAACCATCGTTAAGCTGTTCCCTTGCTGACTTGGGGTTATCTAGGGATAGCCAATAAGGGATATATCCTAGATGTTCGATGGTTATTTGAGGATGTAACATTTCCCATTCAAGATTCATTTGAGATTTCCTCGGTTGAGATTGACTTGAGATTGCCTTGATTGAGATTGATTCATTTGTCCATTCCCGGTGAAGGTCTCCATGGTAGGTTCCTCAAGGGTACAACTGTGAAGATAACAGAGGTTAGCTCAGGATCATTGAGATAGTCTTGAGCTATCTCCATCATCTGCCGTTGAGTTAGCTTGGCAAATGGTGCTTCCTTGGTTTCGGTAGGATAGTTGAGAGTGACTGTGAGAGAGTATCTCATTTGAGATTTCCTTCCGAATTGTCTTCCTTAGGCCAAGTGATCCCCTGGCCGTATTTCCATTCTGTCAAGATGCAATCATCTGAGTCTGTGATGATTACTCGCTTGGTCCAGCCAACTCGAGCTGCTACATTAGTCGTGTGATGGCGAAACAATTTACAAGCTATTTCGAAGTCTTCCCCAGAGTATTCAAGCTCTTGGAGATCGCCTAGGTCTTCGTTTGAGAAGTACCAGACTGAATAGGTCATAGCTTGTTCCTCGTATAGCTAGCAGGTTGCCTAAGGGTTATATCCGTTTGGTCTATTTGTGGATCGTAGTCCTTAGGAAACTCTAGGCCACAGATTCGCAGTAGAGTTATCCCTGTTGCAGAATGGAAATAGACTACACCACGATGCATGTCTATCTCGATTTCGCCTGCTTGATGGTAGGTCATAGCTTAGTCCTTTCTATTATCCAGACCACTGTTAGCCAGCCTAAGACTACGCTTAGGCCAAACCAATCATAGACATCCCAATTCCAGGGGAAATGCCAAGCCATAGCTAGACTCCATATAGGAACGTCAAGACTAGACCAATTGCGATGCCTGCTAGGTTGAGAAAGAACAAGGTTTCGTCTGTCATAACACATCCTCATAAGGGCAAGTTACATGACACTTGAACTGTGACATCTTACCTGTGTCAGTCTCTTTATAGACCGTACAGGTATAGAGTTCATTGATATGGATTGGGGCAAAGCATTCGCTACAGATATGTTGGCGAATCTTAGCTTTGTGTAGGCTTGTATGGAGTATTTCACAGGGCGGAAATGCTCCAAAGGCTTCCTCCTGGTCCTTCCATGCGAACATTGTCATGACACTTCCTCCATGTAAACCATTGTAATCCTATGCACTTCATAAGAGGCTTCCTTTATCATGGCAAGAGCACGGTCTAGGGTAGTAGTCTCGATTATGTCTAAGACTTTATCATCGAGATCATACAACACCGTATGCCAGCGAAATTCAGTCATGTCCTATCCTCCATTTAGATACAAGAATAGGCGAGGTTGATCAGACCTCGCCCCTTCTTGACTCAGACCGGTTTAGTCCAACACTCTATGCAGATGTGGTCGGATTGTACCTCTCCGCCCTCATCTTCGTAGACCACCCGCACATATTTCCTACCTTTGGGGATAACATGAGGGTGCTCATGTCCCCAAACACAAGGATAATCCTTCTGTGCGATTGGCTTAGTCACAGACATGATGTCTATGTTAGGGTTTATTTGAGGCATAACCCTCTCCTAGGCCACTTCTGCGACAGCCTGTAGGGGCTGAAGGACTGCTTGGACTCGATTAAGCCGCTGGCGGAGTTCAGTAGCTTCTCGATCGAGGTCATCGGCCTTGTTACGCCAATTGTCTCGATCACTACTAAGCTGGGCAACCCGGTCATTGGCTTCGTTGATAACTCTTTCGAGTTCATTGACCTTCTGCCTTGCATCATCCCTTTCACTTGTGGTGATCTTATGGCTGTCTTGTTCTTGGCGAAAGCTTTGCTCAAGGCTCTGCACTCCTGCATCACGCTGAACAATGGTATCACGAAGGGACTGATTAACAGCCCGTTCGTTTTCGATTTGGATACGCAGAATATTAATCTCGCTGTCCATGCGGGCAACGGTATTGTTTGCATCAGCAACCTGGCTATGCAGATTGTGATTCTCTTGCTCGACGTTGTTCAGCCGCTCACTAAGCCGCTGAACTTGTTCGACTAGTCCATCCACCTTGCTCGCCTGTGTGCTAAGCTCCGCAACACTGTCGATAAGCCGTTGGAAGAACTCTTTCATCTCAGTCTCCGATACGATAGACATGTGTGTAAGTCCTATCTGTGTGTGGGTGTGGGGGAGAGCCTAAGCCCTCCCCCTATTGCTTTAGGCGTTCAGTCCGGGCCGGGCTCGGGTAGCGACTTTCCCTGCCTTGGCCGCCGATAGTGTCTTATCGGCTTTCTTAGCCGCTGCCGCAGCCTCAGCCGCTGCCTTTCTCTTCTCAGAGATAGGGATGGCCTTGACGTCGATAGTGACCTTGCTTGCGGCCTTCGCTCGCCGCTCGACTTCCTCCTTTGCTTGTTCGAGGATTGTAGGCTGATCTGCCAAGAGAACATTGGCAGCTTTGGTAATCTCGGAGCTTTCCACATAGCTGATCTTCACACCAGCTCGCTTAAGCCCGTCCTTAACCAATGCCCTAGCGATCCGTCGGGCTTCGGTCATGACTTCACGGGGAACCTTATCGCTCTTGGCCCCGCCCATGATACGGATCTTACCATCGTACATATTCTGGAGAGTTTCCTCTGCCTTCTCCATGGCCGCAGCCTTGAGAAGATCGGCGTCTGGATACGCTTCCTTGGTAAGCTTGGTCATACCACGGTTAATCAACACCTTGCAGCCTTGGATAATGATCTCTCGATAGACATGCTCGGGGAGCATACCTGTGTCGATCTCGATTGAACCCTTGGCCTTAGTCACAGGCACCATGAGAGTGGTGCTGGGTACTTCTGCTTCTGCTTCCATAGTCATCTGCTTATTCTCCATTGATGATATCATCATAACAGGTGATCCTGACCATATGTATGCATCCATTAGTCATTGCTCACTCTGGTTTGGCTGGGATTGCCACTAGTGCCCTCCTTGAAGGGCACAGGAAGCAATCTTATTCCTTCGTTGCACCATCAATAAACTTCATGGCGAATTGAATTGATGGTTGTGAAGTTACAACAACACCATTTTTAGACACGACATAACCCTCTTTCTTATGTCGTGTAATGGTGTAGCCTTTGTAAATCGTGCTATTCTCCATTTGTCACTTCCTCCTTTTCCCATCGCTATCACAGAGATATACTCCGCAATTCTTACAATACAAGTCCTCGTCTGCCTGATCCCGAACAGGCCTATGGACAAGACATTGCCATACTTCCCCTGTCCATTGCTGCATATAAGCCGGACCATTCTCTGGGTCACCCCCAGGATATCTCATCTTGACTGCGCCGGGCTTCATGACTTCCTCCTCAATATCATGAGCTTAACAAAAGGCATAACCCTTTCATAGGGCATAGCCAAGGCATTCGTCACTTCCGTCGTAGGCAAATGCCTATAATCATATAAGCATCCCTCTGGACCATACACGATATTGGGGTCAAACCAATTTGTACCCCAATGGATAGCATTCTCTGGCACTGAATAGTCTTCAGGGATATCCATATCAGCTATCCTTGTCCAAGATTGTCTCTACCTCGACATGGGGCAATTCTTCGTGCATCGCCCAAGTCTTCTTGGCATTGAAATACCATTGCTCTGCCTCCTCAATGGTATCGAATGGCCCGATGCACTTGGTAATGTATTGCCCAAGCCGGAAAGCATGGTCAAACACAAGGATATGTTTCATGACTTCACCGCATATGCTACGTGATTGCTAACACGAATAACCCCGGCTTGCGCCAGGGCACTGATTACATTCATAAAGCTCTCGTAAGAGATCATTCCCATCAGGGCTGCATACATAATCCCCAATGGTGCGCCATTGTCTCCGGTTTCCTCAATAGTCTCGACTATCGCTTGGACTACAAGGGCTGCTGCTCGGGTGTTTGTCATTGGGATCTGTCCTTGGGTTGTGTCTGTAGGCTTGGGTATTGTCCCACAAAATTGTGGCGAAATTGTGGCGAAAAAAAGGTCATTTTGTGGCGCATAGCAGCCATGCAAAAAACGCATAGCGGTCACGGTTCGTTCTCGGTTCGTTCTCGTTTCGTTCCGCAGCCGGTGCGGTGCAACAAAAAAATCCTTGGGAAAATATACAATTCCCTTAGGGCATTCAACCTACGAACTTTTAAATCCCATCAAGGTTTCTCTCTAACTCGGCAAGATTCTCTTGCTGGACGATCAAATTTCTCCTTGAAAAGTCATGAGGGTTGTGCTATACTGTATACTGGGCCACCAGGTATACACAAGACATGTCTAAGCAAACGGAATGTGTGATCTGCGAAGACGATCTCCCGGAAGGTAGATTGTTGACCTGCTCTCATGATTGTTATGTTGAATACCAATACCGAAAGGAAAGAGATCGAAGAATTGCTGCCGGCAAGGCCAAACAAAGACCATTGTACTGCGAAACCTGCAAGCAAAGATTCTTTCCGAGTTACAACCCACGAACGAGGCACACAATGCACATGCTTCGTTTCAAACCTAAGTGGTGTTCGAAGAAATGCCAAGCTGAAGCCAAACGGAGTCCGTTTCATGTCATTAAAGTCACTCGTTAAGACCCTCGCCGCATACGCAAAGAACAACGAAGAGCGAGCCTTCTCGATCCTCGGCGCACGTCCAGGCCCAGGAATCGATCTCCTGATCTCGCCGATCGAACCTCTATGCGGCAAATGGTTCGTCAAAGGCCTGACCCCTTGTGGCACAGCTTTCATTGATAAGTTCTGGATGTTTCAGCCTCTCTCCAATCAACGAGTTGCCGAAATGCGAAAGCAAGCAACCGATTGGGGCCTAAGCTTCCGAACTGAATATACCACCGTCTCAATTGACAGCACGAACGTAGCTAAAATCATGGAGGACTAAATGGCTGATATAGATCGGATAGAACTCTTGATGCGACTTTCGCAGAACATGCGGGCCGACAACGAAGAATGGCGACGTGAAATCTACAAGGAAGGTGTTGAGCGAGCCAAGAGATTAATGGAAATCGTAAACATGTTCGAGCGTGAATATACTGCCTTAGATCAAGAACGAGCGAAACTCCAACAATACATGCCACGCCAGGAGCCTCGCTTAGATGAGCAAATGCCTAAGGCCGTCACTCAAGGGCCGAAGTCATGAAAACCAGAGAAGAACATCTGGAATGGTGCAAAGCCCGAGCTAGAGAATATCTCAATCGAGGAAAGGTCGCTGATGCAATTGCCTCAATGATGTCAGACCTCGGCAAACATCCAGAATTCAGTGGCATCGAGGCGAAAATGGCTCCATTAGGTCTGTTCTATGCAATGAACAATGACTATGACGGAGCCAAACGCTTCATCGAGGGCTTCCGATGACTCTCTATTCCGCCAAATCCGTCGATGATGCAATCCGAATAACCAAATTCGATGAGGACTTCGAAGTTGAAAGCTCATATATCACTACTCGAAGCACTTGTGAGTGTCCTGCTGGTGTTCGCGATAGTTGCCGTCATCGGCAGATGTTTCCCGAGTTTGTCTCGGCAAACCGCATCAACACTTCCTGGTTCCTCGATTGGGACAACAGGAAGTGGTACTACTACAATTCGGAAACAGGACAACTACTAGAGAATTCTCCGAGGAAGTCTTGGAGGCGGTTATGAACCAGCGAACAATAGCTCAGGAATGGGCTGAGAAAATTCAAAAGCTCGAAGATGCCTTGGCAACCTGCCGTGAGCTTCGTAAATATGATCGAGTCGAAGTCGAACGTCTACAAGAGAAGGTCTGCAACCGCGACGGGCTGATTGTGATGCACAAGGAGCTTCAGGACAGCCAGAAGGCCGAGATCGACCGGCTACGGATTGAAAACGCAGCGTTGCGGCGCTCGTTGGAACTCAAGCCGACCGACGCTCAACTCGCGCGTTATCATGGCGATGTAGATGGGGATGGTGAGCCATGATTAAACCTCCTTGGGCATTCTCGATCTGGTCTGACTCAGATAACATCTACGCTGAGCTTCCAGCAATCAATGGGCATACAACCCATACAGTCAAGGTCCCTAACAACTCTGTTGGCCTTAACAAAATCCTAGTTCTCGCCCGATCTCGAGATGCTAAGGCCGAACTAGGCTCTAAAGGTGAACCAACCCAAGCCCAAATAGAGAAAATCTCCTACGATGAGTCTATGGTTCGTAGGCCTAAAGAGAAACTTAAGTTCACGCCCGCGCAAATAATAAATGCACGTGAGACTTTACGAAAGCTAGGATTGATATGAACAAGGTAATCTTCCTGGTGATCGTAATCGTAATCTTAACCCAGTGTCAAGTACCGATGAGGTAGAACCAATGCAAATACATACAAGTACCGAACAAGTTGTCTACTCCACAGACAGGCATAGGATCGAGCTATCCGAATTGGCCAGTAAGATCAGCACCTGCGCAAGGGATGCAGTTGACTCTTCTCACGACGCTTTAAATAGCGCAATAGCCGCTGGCGGATACCTACTTAAAGCAAAGGACAGAGTGTTTCGTGGCAAGTGGGGTCCGTGGCTAAGAGATAACTTCAAGTTCAGCCAAAGCACGGCCAGTAATTGGATGCGACTCTATGGGAAGCGTAAAGAAATCATGGAACTGGCTAAGGAAACGGGCTACATGAGCGTCCAAGATGCCTTAAAGCTTTCTGGGGCTGCTCCCGCCCGTGCTGAACTAACAAAGTATCAACTGGTCCAGAAACGTCACAGGGACTTCATGAGGGAAATCTATAACCAAACCCCAACGGATGAAAAGAAAACAAGGCAGTTAGTGATCGACCATCAAAAGGATGTCACTGCCTACCTTAAGGTTCATGGTAAATGAGTGCTTACCTGATCTTACATAAGGTCAGGGGTGAACCAGCCTTTGACATTGCCGAGAAGCTTCAAATCGGCGACGAAGAAGGCTGGATCATTCCTACCTCAGGTCATAGGGCTTATCCCTATTGGCATCTCTCGCTTGGGAAGCTAGATGTACCACCACCTGGACCCCCACCGACTGATTGGCCCGACCACTACGAAGTCGATACTGGCTCGGCCCCTAAATCCAACTTCAACATCATGAGCATAGTCTCGCCTATGATGACCAAGTTTAAACGGAGACTCTAATGTCAATCCCAACCCAAGGCGAAACCTACGCAAGACTCCTTGAGTACCTTCGGAAAGCTCAAGAAGAAGCTGCAATGATGGCCCATCTTCTCCAAGCAAACGATAGCACGAGGCTTGCATTAGCATGGTTAGCGGTAAGCGAAAATATGAAGAAAATGCAGCATCACCTAACTATTCTGGCTCAAGGAAGACTTCAATGAACAAAGTCGAGAGGGATGCTTTTCTTTATCTCAATCCCGAACCAGACACTCCTGACTTTGCCCAATGCTCTTCGTGTGAGATGTGGGTCAAAGGCGATAACCGCTGCACTATTCATGGCCCTCGTGTTCGAGTTCCTGGCTCGGCTTCATGTGGTTTCTACATCTATGGGGAACCTCAACCTTCCGGTTACCCAACTGAGTCCTTAGTCACCGCCGAAGAGTCTGGCCTAGTCGATCGAGAAGTCCGCTGCGAAAACTGCCAATGGGGAGGCCCATCGACCTACCGATGTCGTCTTTTCGTCGGTCTAAACGAACGTCTACCAGACATATTCGATCTTGATGAAAATATAGAACCCAAAGGATGCTGCAATGCACAACAGCCCGGACAAACCTAAACCTACAGACGAACAAGTTGCAATCTGTGAATACGTCCGTAAAGAGAAAGGCAATCTTCAAGTCAACGCTCTAGCCGGTGGTGGCAAAACCTCCACTGTCGAGATGATGATGGAGAAAACCTCCGAACCAACCCTATACATGGCTTTCAACAAAGACGTCGTCAAAGAAGCCAAAGAACGTCTTCCATCTGGAGTAGAAATCCGAACCTTCAACTCAATGGGAAACGAATGCTGGAAGAAAGGCAATGGCAAGGCCGATGTAAACCTGAAGAAAACCAACGAACTCCTAAAGGTAGCTATCTATGAATACAAAGGCACGGACAGGCAAGAACTCAGCGACTCATGGTGGGATATCACTGGAGCCATCCACATGGCGAAGCACCTGGGCTACGTCCCGGAAGGGAAATTCCCGAGTGCTAGGCGACTTTGTGATCACCAAACCCTATGTTCAAGGATCGAAAACCGTCTCTCGCCGCTCTGCCTCGAAGTCGTCGATAATGTCCTCTTCGCTTCAATCAAAGCTGCTTACGCTGGGGCAATTGATCTGGACGATCAGATATACATGCCCGCATTGTTCGGGGGTTCATATAAGAGATTTCCCCTTATTTACGTCGACGAAAGGCAAGACCTGTCGCCAACTAACGTTGCGTTGCTTGAGAGACTCATCCCCAAGACCAGTGGTAGGCTCGTTGAAGTGGGAGACAGATGGCAGGCAATTTATGCTTTCAGGGGTGCTGAAACCGATGGAATGAGAACCTCTAAAGCCAAGTTCAACATGCATGAGATGCCTCTTTCCTACTCCTTCCGATGCCCTGAAGCAATCGTTCGAGCTGTTCACTGGCATGTTCCGCATATGAAATGGATCAAGACCGGAGGAATTTATGAAGAGCTGCAAGTACTCGATCCTGCTGACATTCCCAACGGAGCAGCAATCATATGTAGAAATAACGCTCCGCTCTTTAGGGCAGCTTTCGCCCTGCTGTCAAGGAAACGATCGGTGCAGGTTGCAGGAAGCGATATTGGTCCTAAGATCTTACGACTTCTGGGCAAAGTCGGAACTAGCGGAGATTCCTCCGAAGATCTCATGCTCAAAATCGACGGTTGGTGTGACGAGCAGCTTCAATCGACCAACTCGCCGCAAACGATCCTCGACCAAGCCGAGTGCATGAAAGTCTTTGCCTCTTGGGGCAACACCTTTGACCAAGCTGTCGGTTACGCCAAGCATATCTTCGGCCAACAAGGAACAATCAAACTCACCACTGGCCACAAAGCCAAGGGCGCAGAATGGGACACAGTTTATCATCTCGATAAGCACCTGCTCTCGAAAGAGGAACAAGACCTAAACCTCAAATACGTCATCACAACTCGGGCCAAGCAGGAGCTATTCGAAATCACAACTAAGGAACTCCAATGGTAACCTCAACATCAAGACTGGCCTATAGCGATTGCTTTGATCTAATGGACAAGGCAATCGCCGATCAGAAAGGGATCAAGGTCAAGTTCGCCGCTGGTGAAGATGCATGGCACTTTCGTATCCGTCTTCATACAGCTAGGAAGATAGATCGACTCGACAACAAGGACATCTACGATCACGGCCATCCAATGCACGGCCGATCTGTCTATGACCAACTCACCATGCGAATTCGTAAATCACCAGACTGCGCATGGCTCAGGCTCGAGCGTATCGACACCAGAGAGTTCGAGATCGAGTCCTTGACCGAACCCGAGAGTGAACCCGAACTAGCTTTCACTCAAACTGCCTTGGTCGTCAAGGAACCAGAGCGACCTACGATCCATGAAACCGCACCAATCCGCAGAATGCTCAGGAGGATCTAATGGCCTATACAACCATTCTCCCCGCTATAATCGAACGGCTTAAGGAAGTCACCAAGAAGAAGCATCCAGGCGTTGACATCATGAAGAAACCACCAAAGGAAAAGAAACCATCTAAGCGCAAGAAGAAGATGATGGTGCACTGATGATGTTCAGTCCAGTAGAGCGAGTGTTCCCAGATCAGCCTATGTGGGCTGCTAAAGAAGGCGAGTACGGCTACATTATTACACAAGACAACGATGGTTATTCAGCTTCTTCAAAGCTGATGCCATCTCTACCATTCCAAGGAACCCTGAACGACCTTGGAACTTATCCAAGCATGACAGCTGCAATAGATGCATGTAGAAAGTGGGCAGACCAATGCTTTTAGAATTCTGGGAAGCCGCCCTTAAGTCCGAAGTCGGCATCGCAATCCAGACCGACAATCGAAATGTACTTCGCAACCACCTATACAAAGCTCGGGCCGAGGCAAACAACCCCGAGCTTGACGAAATCGTGATGATCCTCCCAGAAAGGGAAGACGAAATTTGGTTAGTGAGGAAAGATGCGGACGGTATCGGAGCCAATAACCAAGATTACCCTAAACTTATACACCCGTGATGTAGAATGGTTTAGGGATCATTACCCTCAAGGCTACACAGAAATGATCCGAGAAGTGGTGCGACAACACCGCATCTATAAGGAGACTTACGATGAACGAGATTAACAGACTATGGGACAAATGGGCAGGAGAGCATATTGACTCCGATGTAGACGAAATCATCGCCTACTATCGTAAGCAATTATCTCTCTATGACTCAGGAGTCAAACCTAAGAAAGCTGAAGCCGAACAGGTAGACATGACCAAAATCCTCGCCACTATCAGTGCAGATATCAACGCCAAATCTGGAGCGAAGCCCAAGCCAAAGCCCACCAAGGGTGGTGGCTTGCGTCGTCTTTAGGTATGGGTCTGAGATTTCTGAAATTTGTGGGAAAATCCAATGACCGAACTAACTCAAGCAGAATTGATCGTCGACGAACCAGACCTGGTTCCAAGCAACTTCATCCCAGGAACCTTCATTCAATATGCTTGGGATGCCACATCTCTAGAGTCATTCAAGCGTTGCCCCAGACTCTATCAATATGAAATGATAGAAGGCTGGCGACCTAAGAATGAAAGCGTTCATCTTCGTTGGGGTGCAGAGTTCCATACAGCTATGCATCAGTATCACCTAGTCAGAGCTGATAACATCGAACACGATGAAGCAGTCTTCCATGTAATCCGAGAGCTACTCTACCGAGTCGAAGACTGGGACACCGATCACAAGTACAAGAACAGGTTCACTCTGATCCGTAGCGTGATCCGCTACCTCGATCAGTACGAACATGACCCAGCTAAGACTATCGTGCAAGCCAACGGTAAACCGGCAGTTGAACTATCCTTTAACTTCGAGCTAGACTACGGACCAACCGAAGACCAACCCTATATGCTCTGCGGTCATCTCGATCGAGTCGTTGACTTCCAGGGTGAGATCTTCGCCGAAGACTATAAGTCTTCTACCTCAACTCCAGGTTCTTACTTCTGGAATCAGTTTGAACCTAACAATCAGATGTCCTTGTATACCTTGGCAGGCAAGATCATCTTTCAAACAAACATCAAGGGTGTATTGATTGACTCGATCCAACTCATGATCGACGACACTCGATGCACCCGAGGAACTACCTATCGAACCGACGATCAGATCGCCGAATGGCTTGTTGACCTAACGCAATGGCTCGACAAAGCCAAAGAGTATGCCACCGCCCAATACTGGCCCATGAACGATACCGCCTGTGATAAATATGGCGGCTGTAAGTTCAGGGAAATCTGCTCCAAATCCCCAGGAGTTCGTGAACATTTCCTTAAGGGTGACTTCAACCAGGAGGAACCATGGAACCCACTCAAGCCCCGCTGAAAGTATTCGTAGGAGACTTTGAAGTAGTTCATGTCTCCGGAATGGCAATTACCTTACACCTAGGAAAGAATGTCCACGCAACCATACACCTTCCCTTCATACACGACATCAAAGCAGGCGATACACTTCCTCTATACACGGAGCTTACACATGCCAACACTAGATCAGCATCAGTCCAATAACTTCACCAAGATGATGGTGTTAGGTGACCCTGGCTCAGGCAAAACCGGTGGCCTAACTCCATTGGTCAAAGCCGGATACCACCTAGGCATCCTCGATTACGACAACGGCCTCGATCCCTTAGTTCAATTCATCAAGCATGAATGCCCAGACAAACTCCACAACGTCCACTACGTTACCCTCCGAGATAAATACAGAGCAACCGCCGCAGGACCAACTATCATAGGCGCAGCCAGAGCATTCGTAGATGGAATGAAACTCTTAGATAAATGGCACGAACTAGGAGCACCAGGAGATTGGGGACCAGAATGGATTCTTGTCATTGACTCTCTTACCATGATGTCAAAGGCAGCATTCGATTGGCGAGAGCAACTGATCGTCGGTGAAGGAAAGAAATACGATCAACGAGCAGTCTATTACGATAGCCAAAAGATAATCGAGAAGACCCTGGCTAACATAGCTTCTGAATCATTTCACACCAACGTCGTTGTCCTCACTCATATCCACTATTCCGAGGATGAAACTGGAGTCAAGCGTGGCTATCCTAAGTCAGTAGGCTCGGCCTTATCAACTTGGATAGGCGCTTACTTCAATTCCCTGGCTCTATGTGAAACCACAACAGGAGGTAAACGGATCATCAGAACAACTTCAACCCCACAGATAGAACTTAAGAACCCAAGGCCATTTGAGATGATGAAAGAGTACCCAATCTCAAGTGGTTTAGCAGATTTCTTTGAGGTACTCAAAGCAAAGGAGAAACCAAATGAGTCTAGGGACAGATCGAGTCCGCCTGTCGTTCAATCCAAGCTCGGACAACCTAGTCGACCAAATCAAAGAACTATCAGCCCGACTAATAGACCTATGCGAAGAGCATAAGTCCCTTGACCCTCGTCTTGCGGCATTGGCCCAGACGCATTACGAGGATGCTGCAATGTGGGCCGTCAAACTGGTAACTACAAACAAATAGGATACACACACAATGGCTAAAGAGAAAGACACACCTAAGACCTTCGCCTCACTCCTTGACACACCGATGTCTGAGATATCTAGGCCCAAGCCCGCACCACATGGAAGCTATCTCGCCATGGTCGTGGGCCTACCTCGATATGATAAGTCTACCAAGAAGGGAACTCCGTTCTCTGAATACGCAATGCGGCTTCTCGAAGCATTGGACGACGTCGATGCGGACGCTCTTCAAGAATGGTTAACTAAGAAGGACGGTACCATCGTTCCTCTTGGGGAGAAGATGCAGAGGCTGACCTTCTACCACACTCCAGACTCCCTTTGGCGTCTTGTTAAGTTCCTCAAGGACCTTGGTCTTGAGACCGAAGGTGATGAAAGCGTTGGTGACATGGAGCAACAGACTCCAGGTCGTCAGTGTATTGTTCACATAAAGCACAGCCCGTCCGATGATGGCGAGACGATGTTCGCCAACATCGACAAGACTGGACCAGCAGACTAATCAACTCTAACTAGGAGGGAGGGGGGCTTCGGCCTCCCTCCACTATCATGAGCATTGTTCTACTGGGCGAAGCTTACGGTGAGCAAGAAGAACGTGAAGGTAAGGCCTTCGTCGGTCCAACAGGCTGGGAGCTTAACCGTATGCTCAACGAGGCCGGGATCAAACGATCCGACTGCTTCTTAACCAACGTCTTCAACTTCCGCCCGCCTGGAAATAAGATCGAAGCCTTATGTAGTATCAAGTCCGAGGGCATCTATGGCTATCCATCCATTGGCAAACAGGGCTACGTCCATAAACAATTCCGTGGTGAACTCGAGCGCCTTGCCGATGAGATCGACGAAGTAAACCCAAACGTCATCATTGCCATGGGCAACACAGCTGCATGGGCAATGCTAGGTAAGACATCTATCTCAAAGATCCGCGGCACAGTTCAGATGTCAACCCACACAGTAACTGGCTACAAGATCTTACCAACCTACCATCCAGCGGCTATCTTCCGTCAATGGTCATTGCGTCCAGTCACTGTAATGGATCTTATCAAAGGTAAACGAGAGTCCCTGTTCTCTGAAATCCAATTACCCAAACGACAAATCTGGATTGAACCAACCTTGGAGGATATCTATGAATTCGATCGACGATATATCCGGAGCTGCGAAAGACTTTCTGTGGATATTGAAACTTCAGGCAAAGCAATTACCTGCATTGGGTTCGCCCCAAGAAAAGATATTGCTATTGTCATTCCAGGAATTGTCGTCCGTAGATCAGGGAGATCTTATTGGCCATCTGTGGATGTTGAGCGTAAAGTATACAAAGTTATTAAAGACATTCTCCAGCGACCAATCCCTAAGATTTTCCAAAACGGACTCTACGATATCGCCTTCATCTACCGAGCCTGGAGAATAGGTGTTAGGAACGCCGAGGAAGATACCATGCTCTTGCATCATGCGATCTATCCAGAGAGCCTAAAGTCCTTAGGGTTCCTTGGCTCTGTCTATACCAACGAAGGGGCATGGAAAGGAATGAGGGAGAAGATAGGAACCATAAAGAAGGATGATTGAATGCGCAAGATACCTGTAACATCAAGGTATAATGGACTAGTCTATGCTATAGTTGATGACGAAGATTTTAGCATGCTTGCTGGATACTCTTGGTACATGAGAGAGAGGGAAGGCAAAGGCAAAGCAGTTGAGACTAGAATAAGTTATAGACAATTAGACGGGAAACAAAAGACCAAGCAGGTTACGATGCACCATGCAATCGTTGGTCATCCACCTATTGATATGGATGTTCATCACATAAATGGTGATGTGCTGGATAATCAGAAACACAATCTTGAAGTTATAGATCATGTACATCACGGACACATAAGCTCACGACAGGACCTTGAATGAAAATCATCCAGACAGACAAGATAACCCCAGCTCAACTTAAAGGTATAGAAAAAGACTGGGTATACAATGGTTTAGATTGTTGCGTAACCTACGAAGTCCTTGAGGCTAT
>Ga0307503_10000091_pt1 | contig 51974 bp, 91 predicted proteins | sample 17_S_MG_FD_194514 | JGI IMG/M metagenome (GOLD analysis project Ga0307503, IMG submission 194514) | Soil microbial communities from Populus trichocarpa stands in riparian zone in the Pacific Northwest, United States - 17_S | ecosystem: Environmental > Terrestrial > Soil > Riparian zone > Trees... | reverse complement strand
GCCCGAGCCGAGTCGATCATCCGAAATTCCAAATGGCAAATAGCCGCTAAATATCGCATTTACCATTCTGAATACAAATAGAGGAATTGTGCAGACTGATTTCCCGAATCCGGTCGATAATGCGACTCGGGCTGTGGAATGGCCCCCGAGTCATGAGATCGGCATCTATATTTCTGCCGGTGATGAGTTGAAGTTGATCGGGACGGCGCGGGACTCAGACGATTTGATCATGTTGCTGGGGGGGATTGCTGCGGAGTGGCGCCGGCTGCTGGCGGAGCCGGACTGGTACTTCTCCGACTTCGTCTCCTGACGGCGAGATTCCGGCTTCGACAGCGCATTTCCCCTTGCAGACGTCCCATTTCTGCCCGTCGCTGTCGGTGGCGCAGTCTTCGGATCTGAGCTGTCCGAAGCAGATGGCGCAGAAGGTGCCGTACTGGGGATGGTTGACGCCCATCAGGGTTCTCCTAGGTCTTGGGGCGCCCGGCGCTCCGGTCGATTTCGGCGAACTGGCGCCAGGTTGCCGCATGCCATAGGTGGAGGCTTCGCCCTCCGCCGACGAGAACTGTGTGTGCCGGGGTGAGCGCGTAGGCGGTGGCGATCTGGTGGATCCGCTGCCGGGACACTTTCAGGTATTTAGCGGCCTCTACGGAGGTCCACAGCTCGATTTGGGGCAGATCGGAGTCGATTTCGACGATTTGGACCCCGATCCGGTTGTCGTAGTACACATCGTCGATTTTTACCAGGAATCCGTTGATGCTGACCCGGATCGGGGCTTCGGGGTGCATGCGCAGGAACGGGCTCATGGCTCGCCCGGTAATTTCTTCCATTTAGGCTCCTTTTCGTCGAAAAAGGCCCCCCAGTCGCGCTAGAGGGCCTTTTCCGCTCCACCAGTCGCGCTAGCGGAGAAGTTTCGCCTTCTTGGCCTTGCGCGCCTGAGCGGACTTGCGAGCGAGGGTCTTGTAGTAGGCCCGGCGCAGGTTTTCGGCGGCGGCGGCACGGGCGGCCGGGTCAACCACCTCGGGCGGCACCTGGGCCTCGAACCGATCGAGCGCGGCCTGACGGGCGGCCTCGGTTCTGGCGGCCCGGTTGGGGGTGCGTCCCCATGAGATGTGGGCTGCAATGGATGCGATGAGGGAACGGTCTGCGGGATCTTTCGCGCTCACGACTGGCCGACCCCCTTAGATCTTGGCCGCTTTGGCGGTATACGCCCGCTTACACTGTGGACAGTCGACCATGCCCCATCGCCCGGTGACGGAGTCGCCCGTTTTCACGTGCGGGTCGCCATTCGCTGACAGGTGGTGCACCTGCGGGGAGGTTTCCTCTTCCGGCGCGTTTTTGACCTTGTCGAGATAGACGAGCAGCTTGAGCTGATCGAGTCGTATGACGACTCGGGCTTTGTCGCCGGGCTCGTATCGGGCGGAGATGACGGGGATTTGGGTGCCGTCAAGGTCAACGTAGACGTCGGCGTTGTCGTCTCGGCCGCTGAACAAGCTGAAAAACCTTCCTGCTTTCACTCGGTGGCCTTCTGCGGGGTGATGGCGAGGGCGCAGAGGAGTTTGTGGGCCTGGCGGGTGTGGTCACGCAGGTAGAGCAGCCCCAGCTCGACCAGCAGCTCTCCGGCCTCTTCTGTGGTGAGAGCGTAGTTGTCGGCGACTTCGGCGACGCTTTTCGGGATTTCCGGTGTCTTGGGCTGGGCGCCGGGACGGTTGGCGATGGTGTTGATGATCATTTCCGCCAACGGAATCCTTTCTCTGTCGATCATTCGCCGGGCTCTTTCTGGGTGAGGGCGGATTGGGAGTGGGCGATGCCGATGGTGAGCACGTAGTCGAACGCCTGCTGGTAGGTGAACCCGAAGTGGTCGGCGATGTCCTGGATGGATTTGATGCGCTGCCTGCCGCAGACGCACGGCTGTTCCTCGTCGTCGCTCATCGGCGCCATGCCCTCCTCAAGACCGTCCCGGCCCTTCTTCAGCTTCGAAGCTTGCGTGGCGGAGAACCTGAAGGGGTGGTGGGCCGGGACGGTAACCCCTGCTGGAACTGCCCGGCGATTATCTCACACCGGCGCGCAACTGGATGCTATCGCCACCCGTATGGGCGAGGACAAGACCTCGCCACCCTCAAGACCCACCGAAAGGAACCGATCATGGGCAGAGGACGACCACCCGGCAGCCGCACCGCCGGCGGCACACCCAACGCCCTCAAGCTTCTCCGAGGCGGCCACCCCGAACTCGTCAACAACGACGAACCCATCCCCGAAGAAGGCACCCCCATCTGCCCGTCGAAAGACAAAGAAGTCATCGAGGTCTGGGAATACACCCTCCGGCAGCTGGAGATCATGAAAACGGTGGCCCCCGCCGACCGGGACATCCTCCACGGCTACTGCGAAGCAGTCGTCACCTTCCGCAAGGCATCCCGGATGATCCAACGCGACGGACTCGTCATCGACAGCCCCCGAGGCCCCCTCAAGCACCCCGCCACCAGCATCATGCGCGAAGCGTCCAACCTGATGAAGGACTACGCCCGCCACTTCGGACTGACCCCGTCAGCCCGAGGAGGGCTCAGAGTGGGGGAGTCTCAGGTTCAGGAGACGGTTCAGGGCCCGGGTCCGTCTCGTCTTCTGTCAGGCTGAGCGGGATCACTATCCGGTCGCCGTCGATCACCACATAGAAGCCGAACTCCTGCGCGCCGACCTTCTTCGCCCACCGGACCATCCGCGACGCGTTCAGGTGCACCACCCGGTCGTCATCGGTCACTTTCAGGCCCCTCATGGCATGAGGTGCGGGAAAACGCCACCTTGTCCAGCCATTCCCGGTCGACACCCGCATCCGTGTACCAGGAGTAGCCGTCCAGAGACGGCGAGGCGTTCGTCAGCAGCGAATTCAGGCTTCCGGCGCCGTCAGGGCGCTCCGAGAGGGCTTTCAGCACGTAACACGGCCAACAACAGTCGGGGCAGCACGGGTAGGCGTACAGCTCCCCCAGGGCGTGGGCGATGAGGATGGCGAAAGCCTCACCATCCGAAATCTGGTCCGCCACTCACTCCCCCCGCTCGTCGATGAGGGAAACGTCGGTGGTGACACCGTTCAGGACCACATACAGGCCGAATTCCTGCGCCTGAGCCATCTTCGCCCAATGGACCAGCTTGCCGATCGTCGGATTCCGCAGACCCAGCCCTGATTCGAGCACCGACACATACTGGTCGTACGGCCCCGCCGCCCTGGAAAACTCGACGGCGCTCATGCCCAGCACCTGTTTGCGGTGCTGGCGCATGACGGCAGCGATCGGCGCCAGCCGAACCCGGAAATCCCCGTAGTCGATCATTCCCCATCCTCCGTTTCGTTGTCGTGCAGCACGTCGACCTCTGTGTACTCGCCGTCGATGAGCAGATACACGCCGAACTCTTGCACCTGCAGCGCCTGCGCCCAGAACGACAGGCGGGCCAGCGACGGGTTGTAGTTCTTCTTCGGTGATTCCAGTCCGGTGATGGTTGTCCGTTCGAACCCGTTCACTGCCGCGAACTCCTTAGGAGTCCTGTACAGGACCCGCCGGCGCTGCGTCAGCAGTTCACACAGCGGTTTCAGTGGTCTCCGGAAGTCGTAGACCTTCCTCCCCATGGAAATGCGCGACTGGTTCGCGTCCGGGGCTTCGATGTCGTGCAGGGTGTATGTGGAGTACTCGTCGTCGGCGAACAGGAACAGCCCGAACTCCTGTATGAACAGGACTTCGGCGACCTGCGCCATTCGGGACAGACTCGGGTTGATCATTGCGTGTCGGGCGGTGACATCGAACCACCAGGTCGCCGAATGCCCCGCCCTGGTCGACGTCTGGCGGCCGGATTCGCCGAGCCGGGCTTGGCGGGCTATCACCGCCGACAGGAACGGCTGGAGTCTTGCGGTCAGGTTGATGTCGGTGCCGTGCCAATCCTTGCCCTTCATAAGAAAGTGAACGGTTCACTTTGCATGTAAGTGACGCCCGGTGCGCCATGTCACTCGTTCGGGGAGGTGAAACCGGTGCCTAAGCGGCTGCCCCAATGTGGAAAAACATTCGACGACATCGCCTGCACCAAGCGCGGAGACCACCTGTGCGGGCCCCGAGTCGCACACGTGAATGCGTTTTTCGCCGAAATCCTCGTCCACACCAAGGGTCGCTGGTCCCGGACCCCGTTCCGGCTCTCCCAGTGGCAGCTCGACGACATCATCGCCCCGCTGTTCGGCAAGGTCACCTGGTCCACAGAGCACGACTGCTATGTGCGCCGCTACCGGCTGGCCTGGGTGGAGGTTGCCCGCAAGAACGGCAAGTCGGAGATTCTGGCTGGGATCGCCCTGTACCTGCTCATCGCCGACGATGAGGAGGGTGCCGAGATCTACGGCGCCGCCATGGACCGGGACCAGGCCCGCAAGGTCTTCGACGTCGCCGAGCGCATGGTGCACCTGTCGACGCTGCTCTCTTCCAGGCTGAAGATCAACAAGCAGGCGAAGCGGATCTACGACACCACCACCGGCTCCTACTACGAAGCCGTCGCCTCCGACTCCGCCGGCAACCTGGGCCACAACCCCCACGGCATCGTCTTCGATGAAGTGCTTACCCAGAAGAACTCCGACCTGTGGAATGCCATGCGCACCGGCATGGGCGCCCGGGTCCAGCCGCTGATGGTCGCCGCCACCACCGCCGGCGACGATCCGCAGTCGTTCGCCAAGCAGGAACACGACGAGATGTTGAAGATCGCCGAGAACCCGGACCGGGCCCCGCACATCTTCGTCTACATCAAGAACATCCCCGCCGACGCCGACCCCTGGGACGAAACCCTGTGGCCTCTTGCCAACCCGGCTTTGGGCGAGTTCCTGTCCTGGCAGTCGCTGCGCGACGAAGCCCAGGAGGCCCGCAACGACCCGGCGAAGGAGAACGCCTTCCGCCAGTTCCGGCTCAACCAGTGGGTGGCGCAGTCGTCACGGTGGATGCCGATGCACCTGTGGGATACCTGCACCGGCAACCTGTGGCTGAACCCGCACTGGCACAACAAGGAGTTGCACGGCCGCATCGCCTACGCCGGGTTCGACCTAGCCGCGAAATTCGACCTGACCGCATGGGCGGTGGTGGTCCCAGGAGAGGAGCCGAACGAGGACCCGGCACACATCATGTGGCGGTTCTGGCTGCCCGAGTCGGGGCTGGAACGCCTTGACCAGCTTCACGACGGCAAGTTCACGCGTTGGGCGAAACAGGGCTGGCTGACGATCACCGAAGGCTCCGTCATCGACTACGACAAGGTCATCGACGATATCGCCGAGGATGCGAAGGCCTACCGGATCGTCGCCGCGGACTGCGACGAGTGGTCGATGTGGCCGATCATCAACCGGATCGCCGACGTGTTGAAGCTCGACATCGAAGAAGGCGAACTGACGGCGTACCGCAACACTTACGATCGCATGAGTCCCGGGATGACAGACCTGATGGGTACCGTCAAACGGGGACTGTTGCGGCATCACGGCAACCCAGTGGCCCGCTACTGTTTCGATCAGTGCGAAGTCCGACATGCTCCGTACGACCCCAATCTGGTGCGCCCGGTGAAACCGGAGCGGGGCAGGGACAAGGCCCGCATCGACGCGGTTCCGGCGGCGGCGATGGCGGTCAACGCGTGGAAGTCGCGGGAGGGCATGGAGACGATCCGGTCCGCCTATGAGGACGGAAACCTCATGATCGTCTGAACCACTGCCATCGCCGGCGTCTCCCACCGGCGATGTCGTTACGCACCACATCCACCCACAGTTCGGTGCCGTCGCGAAGCAGTCTGACCTTCATCCGGGTTCCCGAAGGCGAGGTGGCGATGCTGTCGAACAGCTCCACATATTCGTTCACCACCGCCGTCCGGGACATGCCGTTGCGGGCAGCGGCAGTCCAGATCCGCTCGTAGACCTCTTTGCGGATGTGCAGGGTCAACGTCACTACCTCGTCTGTCATCAACGGGCTCCTCTCGGGGAAGAAAAGTGGGGGCCTGCGCGGGTTGCACCCCATGACGCGCAGGCCCCCGACCCCCAGGGAAGCTCACCCACTCCTACGGGGAGACCATCCTGGGGGATTCCCCGGGGCCGCAACACGCCCCCACCGCGTCGACTCGGGAACGCGGGAGGGTACCCGGGGAAGCCTTGTCAGATCTCCTGCGACTCCCGGATCAGCTCGCGCCCCTCGGCGGGTGTCAGGTGACTGTCGGGCTCGCACCCGAACTCGCAGGTGAAGTCCTCCACCGTCCCGTACAGGCGGCATATCAGCGGGCGCTCGGCGTAGATCGCACACCGATTCTCGTACGTCAACGCGGCGCACTGGTTGTCGTGCCAGTTCACCGTCGGCAGCCCGGTCCGCTGCTGCTCCGCCGCCGCCATCGGAATGATCGGCCCGCACGTTTCGTAACACAGACCCTTGCAGTTGATGTTCGGCACCCGCGCATACAGGGCGTCGAGCTGGTTCACCCTAGAAATCATGTGTGCACTCCTGGCAGAAGTAGATGTCTTTGGCCCGTACTGTCAGTACCCGCCACAGGATCCGCCACATCGGCGTCGGGGGGCCGCCGAACGGGGCCCAACGGTGCGTCCTCCAATAGACCCGACGGTAGGCCCGGCGCAGTTCCGCTTTCGTGTAGTACACGTGGAAGCACTCGCCGCAGAGGATGTAGTAGCCCCCTTCTAAGGGCTCGTCCAGATTGCACGAGTAGCAGTGGTCGTCGCGGCACCCGGGGCCCGGCTCGTGCGGGGTGCTACTTCTGCGCATCGCTGAACACCCAGGCGACCAGGATGAACCCGACGATGAACACCCAGAAGCCGACCTTCACCGCCGCCCACCAGGCCAGCCAATACGCCTTCCGCAGCGGCACCACCTTGGCCTTCGTGTCCTTGTAGTCGGAGTTCGATCTTTCCAGCCGGTGCTTCAGGTACCCGAAGCTGAACGCGGTGGAAGCTCCCAGCAGTGCTATCAGGACGCCGAGCAGCACCGGACTCTGTTCCTCCGTCACCCCACCACCCTAAGGCACCCGAGCGCCATCGCGTGCCATCGGTCCCCCCTTCGTGCATCACCCGAAAGAGGAGGCAATCAATGGCGAGCTGGGTGCTGATCCCTTGCCTCAAATCCCTATTCGACGAGTTCGACGAGCTCAACCCCGACCGAGACGACTCCACCGACGGGTCCATCGGCGACTCCGCCCACGCCAGCAGCACCTCCGACCACAACCCCGACGAAACCGGCGCCACCTCCCGAGAAGACTCCGACTCGATCAACGAAGTCCACGCCATCGACGTCGACTGCACCGGACCCTGGCCCAACGGGATGACCTTCACCGACGCCATCAACCTCATCGTCAACAACCACAAGAACAACAAGGACGACAGGCTCTACTACGTCATCTGGAACAAGAAGATCGCCGAAGAGTCCAACGGCTGGAACTGGCGCAACTACACCGGCTCGAACCCGCACGACAAGCACGGCCACTTCTCCGCCAAGTACGACACGACAAACGAGAACGACACCAGCTCCTGGGGTCTCGTCGACGAGTGGGGTGACACCATGAACGAATCCGATTTCAAGAAGTGGATGACGAACTGGTCCAAGAGCACCGACGGGAAGAAGGCGCTCGCCACCGCCGCCTACGAGGACTGTGTGCAGCGCTACGACTCCAAGGGCAACCCGGTGCCGACGAACGACCCGAACCCGACGATGGGCGTCAACGCCGGCATCGGCTACAACGGGCGCGACCTTCAGTGGGTTAAATGCGACCTGAAGGACATCAAGGACGACCTGGCGGAGCTCAAGGTGGCAGTCCTCGGCGAAGGCGCCGAGTAGATGTTCGCCGTCGCCGCCGCCATCCTCTTCGGAGTGGCGCTCCTGCTCGACCTCATAGACACCGGCGGCGAATATGTCTCCGCCTTCACCATCGCCGGTCTGCTCGCCATCGCCGTCCACCTGGCCGTAGGTGGCTCCGCCTGGCCCTGGCGTCGCCCATAGAAGAACGCGGCGGGCCAGGGAAGTGTGCCTGCCCCTGGTAGCCGCCGCGCCCTTGAGTGGCGAGGCACTGCCCCGCTTTAACCAGGTCCGAAGATCGCATAGGCGATCCGGACCGTCTCAGCATAATGGCCGGACACCGGGACGCAACCCGCCGTCACCCGGACGTGAAGAACGCGGCGGGCCGGAAAACCTCGCTGGAGTCTTCCGGTAGCCGCCGCGCCCTTGAGTGACACGGCATTGCCGTGTTCCATCCCCCCAGAACCCCATCAGGGCCGGGCTGGACGGGGAGTTGTCCGCGCCGAAGGTCCGAGCAAGACCGGCTGAGCGTCCAACAAGCTCGGAACGCGCGAACAACCCCCCTGTGGCGCGGGCCAGATTCGAACTGGCGACCTCCGGATCATGGGTCCGTCGAGCTACCGGGCTGCTCCACCGCGCTGTAACAGACCCTCCCACCCGCAGACGGGAGGGTCCACTGCGCCGGTTTCAGGAACCCAAGCAGTCGACGCCAAAGGGATTCCACGCTACCGGCAAAGCGAGAAGCGACGGATGGAGAGAACCACCGGCGGGAGCCGGGCTTATCTCTCGCTCACTTCCGGCACCCAGCATGCAGAACCGGGCCCGCCGCCGCAATTTCTGTCACCCATATGGAGCTAACGGATCATGTTCTCTCGCTGGCCCGTCTACGACCGGGTCCTGGTGAACCTCGTCGACGGTTCCGCCCTCGACGGGGTCCTCATTCGCAGGTCGGGGCCGCTGCTCGTGCTGTCCGACACCACCCTGTACTCGCGGGAGCTCGAACCGCAGCGACTCGACGGCGACGTCTACATCGAACGGCACCGGGTCCTGTATTTGCAGGTAGCACCCCCGAAAACCCCCGACCCGGAGTGAAATCCCCACCACGTCACCCGAAAGGAGTACGCGGTGCCTTTCGCGTTGACCGCAGGAGTCATCAAGCAGGTCCGCCCGAATAACACGATCCTGGGCCTGGACCCGCCAGCGTTCATTCAGGTGGGCCCCGAGCAGTTCCGCAGCTACGAGCAGATCTACCAGAAGCAGCCGGCGGTGCGGACTGTCATCGACTTCCTCGGCCGTAACGTCGCCCAGCTCGGGCTGGACGTCTTCGAGCGGACCTCCGACACCGACAGGGAGAAGGTCCGCGATCATCCGCTGTCGAAGCTGCTCAATGATCCTTGGCCGGGGTCGAAGTGGAGTAAATACAAGCTGATCAACTGGACGGTCCAGGAGTATTCGATCTTCAACTCGGCGTTCTGGCTGAAAGCCAAAGCCCCCGACGGCTCCAACGGCGTCCACCCCGTCCCCCGCCGGTTCGTCCAACTTGTCGGCAGCAACCCCCTCGCCCCCGACAAATACCGGATCCAAGGCACCCGAGGCCCCATCGACCTCGACCCCGACCAGGTCGTCCACTTCTACGGCTACAACCCCAGCACCCCCCGAGACGGCTACCCGCCGCTGGAAACCCTCAAGCAGCTCCTCCAAGAGGAATACGCCGCCGCCGAATACCGCGAGCAGATGTGGCGCAACGGGGCCCGGATCTCCGGCTTCATCACCCGGCCCGAAAAGGCCCCCCGCTGGTCGTCCACCGCCCGGCAAAGGTTCATGACCGACTGGGGTGCCTACAGCTCCACCCAACAGGCTGGAGGAACCCCCATCCTTGAGGACGGCATGTCCTGGCACGAGGGTGGCATCACCCCGAAAGACGCCCAGTACATCGAAGCCCGGCAGCTCTCCCGTGAAGAGGTCGCCGCCGCCTACCACGTCGACCCGTCGATGCTGGGCATGTCCAAAAGCGCCAACCAGTCATCGCTGGGCGAGCTCCGCAAAATGCTGTACGCCGACGCTTTGGGCCCGCTGCTGGAGATGCTGCAGCAGGACATCGAACTGCAGCTGCTCCCCGACGTCGACCCCGCCGGAGCGTCCAAGATCTACGTCGAGTTCAACCTGAAGGCCAAGATGCAAGGCTCCTTCGAAACCCAGGCAGCAGCGATCAGCGCATCCGTCGGCGGGCCCTGGATGACCCGCAACGAAGGCCGGGCCCTGTACAACCTGTCCGACCTGCCGGAAGCGGAAGAGCTCATCACCCCGCTGAACGTCACCGCCGGCGGACTGGCCTCGCCCAGGGACACCGCCCCTAACAACCCGTCCAATGAGGAATCGAATGGGAAGCCCCCTGGACCCAAGCCCGTCGGGAGTGGCTGATGAAACACAAGAGCATGCCCGCAACGATCACCACCGACGATGAGGGAGTTTTCGAGGCTGTTGTATCGGTGTTCGACAACAAGGACTACGGCGGCGACATCGTGCGTCCCGGGGCGTTCAAGAAAAGCCTGGAACACTGGGCGAACTCGGGGGCCCCGATACCGGTCTACTGGTCACACCGCCTGGATGACCCGTCCATGAACATCGGCGAGGTCATCGAGGCGAAAGAACTCGACACCGGCGCCGACATGCCCGACTGGGTCAACGACTGGGTCCGGGAACACGGCGGCCTGTACGTCAAAGCCCGCCTCGATGACTTCGGCATGGGTAAGCAGGTCCGGCATCTGATGAAGAACCGCCGGGTGAAGCAGTTCTCGTTCACCTACGACGTCATCAACGAGCAGCGCAGCAAAGACAACGACGCCAACGAACTCCTCGACCTGTTCCTGCACGAAGTCGGGCCCACCCCGCTCGGCATGAACCCGATGACGGAACTCATCGGCGTGAAACAGGCCCCACCCCCCATTGACGACCCACCTGGAGATTCGTCCACCCCCTACCGCCCTTCCGGGGCGGTTTTTTTGTGCCGCAAACAGTTCGAGGTGCTGGAGCTGGACGCGGAGACCGCATACCTGGCCGCCAGGTCACGAGAGGAACAGGAAACCACCAATGCGTAAGAGCATCCGTGACGCGATCCTGGCGGAAACCAACGCCGCCAAGGGGATCCTCGACGTCGCCGAGAAGCAGGAACGGTCCCTCACCGACGTCGAGAAGGACGCCATCGACGGTCACATGACCAAAGCCAACGACCTCTCCGACCGGGCCAAGAAGGAGGAGGAGTTCCGCAACCAGATGCTGGACCTCTCCGGCGGTCTCGGTGAGGAAGTCCAGTCCCTCGCCGACGACATGGCCCAGGAGAAGGCGCAGGGCACGCGGCGCAAGTCCATGGGTGAGGTTTTCGCCACCTCGCCGGAGTACAAGCTGCTGATGAAGACCGCCCGGGGTGGTGTCTTCGCCGAGAAGCAGCGGGTGAACACGAACACGATCCACGTCGGCAGCATGAAGTCACTGATGACTTCCGGCGACCACGACGTGTCCGGCGGGCCGATGATCGAGCATGACTTCCGGGGCCTGCTCGACCCGTTCTACCAGCGGCCCCTGACAGTCCGGTCGCTGTTCGGCACCGGCAGCACCACGTCGGACCATGTCGAGTTCGTCAAGATGGTCAACACCGACAACAACGCGGCAGTGGTCCCTGAGGCGACGACGACAGCCCCGATCGACGCGGTGGGGCCGCCGATCGTCACCCCCGCCCAGGGTGGCGTCAAGCCCGAGAGCGGCTTCGAGTTCGAACGCGACAGCACCGACGTGAAGAACATTGCGAACTGGATGCCGATCACCAAGCGGGCCCTCGCCGACGTCGGGCAGATCCGCACCCTGATCGACAACTTCCTCACCTACAACCTCGAAGAGGCCCTCGAAACGGAACTGATCACCGGCGACGGCACGGGCGAGCATTTCCTCGGCCTGGCCAACACCCCGGGCGTTCAGCTTCAGGCGGCTTCCGGTGACGCTTTCGACACCACCCGCAAGGCCCGCACGAAGGTCCGCATCGGAGGCCGGGCTGTTCCGACCGCCTATGCGATGAACCCCGTCGACTGGGAGAAGATCGACCTGCTGCGTACCGGCGGCGAGAAGCTGTTCTTCGGCTCCGGCCCGTTCGGCATGAGCACCCCCCGCCTGTGGGGTCTGCCCGTTGTGGAGTCGGAGGCTTTGCCGCCGGGAACTGCTTACTGCGCCGCCTGGAATTGGGGCGTCATCTGGGACCGGGAACAGACGTCAGTGACCGCAACAGACAGTCATGCCGATTTTTTCGTCAGGAACCTCGTCGCGATCTTGGCAGAAATGCGGTGCGCGTTCGGCATTCTCCGCCCCCAGGCATTCGTGAAGATCACCCTGCCGTAATGAACGTCTACTGCCGGATCTGCGGGACACCGGGAGCGGCCTGTGGCGCCAGCCATCAGACGCTCCCGCTCCTCACCGGCGAAGCCTTCCACCGAGGAGTAATCAGAATGACCGAACAGCCGCAGGAACTCGGCGAATACCACTACTACGTGTCCGGTATGGAAATCACCGCCCAGATGACCCCGGAGATGGCGGAGAAGGTCGGCGCGAAGCCGATCGATGAACCCCTCGACGAGGATCCGGACAACCACGAGAACAATGAGGCGAACCGGCTGTCGACCCACATGAAGGAGCCCAGCGCCCACGGAGTGCAGCGCCCCGAGCCGCCCGAGCAGCCTGACCCTGAGGGCAAGTCCCGCATCGGCCGGAATAAGCGCACCGGCCGCGAGTAATGGGCTCACTGGCGACGGTGGAGGAACTGGAAACCTATCTGGGCCGCACCCTCACCGATCAGAACCAGGCCCAGCTGATGCTGGATGTGGCGTCGAGTTCGGTCCGCACCTACTGCGGGTGGGAACTGTCGCAGACCACCGCCACCATGTACTCCGAAGGCGCCGGGACGTCGCTGATGACGTTGCCTACCTTGTGCCTCACCGACGTCATCGAACTGAGGGCGGACGGGGTTGTTCAGGACCCGGACAAGTATCCGATCAAGTGGTCCCGCAAAGGCCAGGTGTGGGGCTACTGGATCTTCGCCGTCCAATATGAGTTCGACGTCGAACACGGCTACGACCCGGTTCCCGACGTGCTCAAGTTGGTCACCATGGACCTGACATCGAAAACCCTCAGCAACCCCGAAGGTCTCACCTCTGCCACCACCGGTCAGGTTTCGCGCACCTGGGGCGGCAGCAGCAGTAGTACCAGCTCGGGAACCCCGTTCAGCCCGTTACATTCCGCCCTGCTGGACCGTTACAGCCTCTGACACCAGAAGGGGCGGGAATGATTCCACTGTCGACGACAACGATCACGGTTCTGCGGATTGCCACCGCAGACGAATACGACGAGCCGTACGCCGGTGCCGGGGAACCCGAAAGGGATGTCGTCGTCACCGGGGTCAGGGCGGTCATCGACTACCCCGCCGGCAACCTCCAGCTTGAGGGTGGCCAGCAGAACGTCATCGACTACGGGCTCAAATGTGATCCGATCGCCGGCGGGCTGCGATACCCGGACTGGATCAAAGACGAATACAGTTCGCGGACGTTCCGGATCGTCTGGTTCCTCGAATTCCCCGGCTCGCATGTCGAAGCCCGCATGCGAGACACCGAAGGCGAGGTCTGACATGGCCAGAAACGCCTACCGCGCTCTCGCCCGAATCGAACGCGAAGCCGAAGACCTCGCCGAGAAGATCGCCCGGGAAATCCTCGACCTCATCTACGTCAACGCCCCCAGAGGCTCGGCGGCTCGGGGGACCGAACACGACGACGCCGGGCCCATCCTCGCCGAGTCCTTCTACATGCGAAAAGACCCGGCAACCGGCGACTACACGATCTCGTCCCGGCGCCGGTACTGGGTGTTCGTCGAGTTCGGCACCCTCAAGCACGGCGACAGGCAGCCGTTCATCCGCCCCGCCATCGACGAGGTGAAGGCCAGGTACGGCCGATGATCCTCTACGCCGATACCGAAGCCGTCGTCAAAACCTGGCTCCTGACCACATCGGTCGCCCCGCTGCTGCTGCGCACTACCGGCGGCTACTCCATCTACAACGCGATGCCGGCGAAAGCGCCGAACCCGGCGCTGGTCGCCTGGCAGGTCTCCGGCGGCCCCAGACCGACCAAAGACATTCCCGAGCAGCAGGCCCGCATGCAGTTCGACTGCTGGGGCCTGACCCGCCTGCAAGCCGGGGACATCGCCCGGACGTTGATCGCCGAACTGGAATGGCTGGCCCGTAACGGCGGCGCCATCGTCACCGGGGTGTATCTCGGCGCCGCCGTCACCCAGGGCATGCGATGGCTGCCCGACCCCGACTCCGACACGCCCCGGTTCATCGTGGACGCGTTGATCACGACAGTCACCTAGACGCTCCGCTCACCCTTCGAGGCCCGCCCCAACCGGCGGGCCTCTTTCGTATGGAAGGAAAATTTCCGTGGCTGACTTCAACGCTGCCGCAGTCCGATTCGGCAAGCCGGGCAAGCTCTACGTGGCCCCGATCGGCAGTACCGAACCCGCCGACCACACCGCCGCCTGGGACGCCGCCTGGGTTCCTCTCGGCTACACCGATGAGGGTTCCGTCTTCAACTACGAGATCAGCGTCGACGCGGTGGAAGTCGCCGAGGAACTCGACCCGATCGCCCGGGTGACGACAGGCAGGGACGCCAGTATCGAGTTCGCCCTCGCAGAGCTGACATTCAAAAACCTGACTCTGGCGTTCAACGGCGGCATCATCGCCGACGTCGACTCCGGATCGGCGTGGGAGTTCGAGCCGCCGGATCTCGGCAATGAAACCCGGGTGATGCTCGGCTGGGACGCCTTCAACGACCCTGCCGTCAACGACCTGCGGATGATTTTCCGGCGCTGCCTTCAGGGTGGATCGCTCGGTATCGAGAACCGTAAGGGCACCACGAAGTCGATCATCCCGGCGACGTTCCAGCTGGAGAAGCCCCTCGACGGCACCAAGATTTTGAAGATCATGGGTGCCGACACCCTCAACCCGGCGATGGTCCCGTGATCAAGTTCGCTCTCGGCGCTATCGCCGGTGCCGTCACCGCCATCGTCGGCGCCTGGATCTGGGTCGTTCGCAGAGTCCAGGCCAAGCCAACCCTCGCCGCCGATCCAGAGAAGGAATAGATGATCACCCGTGACTTCGATGCGATGCTCGCCGAACAGGCGGGCATTCGCCCCACCTTCAAAATCGGTGGGCAGGAATTCACACTCCGGGCCAAGCTGCCCTACAGCCGGTGGAACAAACTCCTGGCCATCATGCGCGACGACGACGCCAGCCCCGACGAAGCCACCGCCGAATTCTTCAACACCGTCCTCGTCAAAGCAGACCGGGAACGGTTCCTGGAACTGCTCCAGAAGGACGAAGACGACGACGATGAGCAAGCCGTCATCGGCTTGGGGCAGATGAACGACCTCACCGACTGGGTCATGGAGCACTTCACGGGAAAAGCCCAGAGCAGTTCCGGTGGCTCCTCGCCTGGTGCGAACGGCACTGGTCCTGCGCCGAACGTGGTCTCGCTCGGATCGAAAAAGGCGGCCAACGCCTAACCGTCAGGGCAGCCATGTGTGTCCTCTGGGAAACCATGATCGACGAGATGCGGGCTGTCCACACCGAACTCGACTCCCGCCGGCACTTCACCGAAGAACGCAAACCGATCCAGCTCGCCAGGGACGCCGTCGCGAAATGGACCGAACCCGAAGTCGTCCAAAGCCCCCAGATCATCGCCTCCCGCACCGCACTGAGTCTGCGTCACGCAGCCAGCCAGGACCTGATCGAAGTGGGGTGAACCGATGGCACGCGACGATGAGGTCATTGCCGATGCGGTAGTCAAAGTCGGCGCCGACACCTCCGGGATGCGCAAGGACGTCGAGAAGGGCGCCAAGAAAGAACTCGCCGGGCTCAAGTTCGAAGTCCCCGTCACCGTCGACAAAAGAGCCGCGCAGGCCGGGCTCAACCACATCGCCGGCATGCGGGCCAACTACATCAAGGACCAGTTCAACCGGGTCCGCAACTTCAACGAACAAGTCCAGCAGGCCGAAGGGCGGGCGTTCCAGGAGCGGACCCGGATGGCGGAGAAGGCCGCCGCCGAGCAGACCCGGATCGCCGAGAAGGCGGCCCGGCAGCAGGAGCGGATCATCCGGGAGTCCGCCGCCCGCCGCAACAAGACCCTCTTCACGTCGCCGCAGCTGATCGACTACGGCGGCAAGGGCATCAAGCCGATGAACCTGCTCTACGGGGTTGTCACCGCCATGACCCCCGCCCTGTTCGCCATGGGGGCATCAGCAGTCCAAGCCTCCACCAGTATCGCCGCCCTCGGCTCTGCTGGTGTCGGTGCCGCCCTGGGCCTGTCCGGTGTCCTGGTCGCCTTCCAGGGCATCGGCGACGCACTCAGCCTGCGCAAGACTGTCCTCGCCCAGGGCACGACAGATGCGGCCAACGCAGCCCAGAAGGCAGTGCGCAGCGCCGACGACCTGGCACAGGCCAAGCGGACCCTAGCCGACGCCCAACGCGACGAGGCCAAAGCCGCCGCCGACGTCCACAAAGCCCGCCGCGAAGCGGTTCGGGACCTCGAAGACCTCAAGCAAGCAGTCATCGACCTCGACAACCAGTACCGCAACGACACCCTGTCCGTTGCCGAAGCGAAGCAGAATTTGCAGGCGACAGACCGGAACTTCTTCGCCACCGCCCTCGACCGGGCCCGAGCCCGGCAAGACCTGCGAGACGCGCAGACCCGGCTGTCGGACACCGCCCTGGAACGCAAGCAGAAGAAGACCGACCTGCGCGAATCGGTGCGCAAGGGAGTCGAAGGCTCCGACAAGGTCAAGGACGCGAAGGAGCGGGCCCGGGATGCTCGGGACGCCACCCTCAACGCCCAGGCCTCCCTGCGCGGCTCGTCAGCTACCGCCGGCGGTCTGGGGAAGGTTACTTCCGCTGCCGCCCTGCTCGAAGCGAAGATCAAAGAGCTGTCCCCGGCGGCGCAGGAAATGTACTACTGGTTCGACAAGAACGAGGGCCTGTTCAAAAGGCTCCAGCGGGAGATCTCCCAGAAGACCCTGCCCGGCTTCAACACCTTCCTCAAAGCCATCACCCAGCCCGTCAAAGGCAAGACCACCCTGCAGCTCGCCGCCGACTACGCCGGGGATCTCGGCGCCATCATCGGCAAGTACGCGGGGAAGATCGGCGTCTTCACCAAGAGCGCCCTGTTCCGAGACTCGATGGCCCGGATGCAGAAGATCAACGCGAAGGCGTTCGACAACCTCGGCAAGGCACTCATCACCCTCGCCGACCCGATCACCCGCATCCTCGACAAGGCCGCACCCGGATTCGAATCCCTGTCCAAAGTCATCCTCACCCTGTCGCAAAGGTTCGCCGACTGGATCAAGGTTTTGGATGAGAGTGGTGGCCTCGCCGACTGGTTCAAAGACTCCCGGACTGAGCTCGGCAAGTGGTTCGACATCGTCAAGAACATCGGCACCCTGCTCCGCAACATCTTCACCGCCAGCCTCCCCGCCGGCGGAAGCCTCGTCACCAGCTTCCGCGACTTCACCAAGTCCATCGCCGACTGGTCCAGCTCCGCCACCGGGCAGAAGCAGCTGAAGGACTTCTTCACCACCATCAAGGAACTGCCCTACGCGAAGATCGCCGACTTCTTCAAAAACGCGACGACCTTCTTCATCGGGTTCCGGGCGCTGCGGTTCCTGGCAACCCTCAACCCGTTCTTCACCGCGTTCGCCGCCTTCGCCGCGTCCAACCCGCAGCTCGCCGCCGATGCCATCAGTGTCGTCGCCGACAAGATCGCATGGGCGATGGAACAGATCGTCAAGCACCCGCAGGCCGCCACCGCCCTGCTCGCCATCATCGCCGCCGCCAAGATCGGCAAGGCGGTCGGGTTCGACATCAAGATCCCGGTGATGGACAAGCTCCGCAACGCCCTCACCAGCAAGTTCAAAGTCCTGGACAAGTTCGTCGGCGGCGGCGCGCAGACAGCCACCATGAACGTCCAGGCCGGAGTAGTCAACGTCTACGGCAAGGCCATCGGTGGTGGCCCCGGTGGCGTCATCCCCACCGCCCCTGGTGGCAAGCCACTCAAGGGCGGGTCGAAGATCCTCGCCGGGGTTGAAGCGGTAGGCGTCTCCAACGTCGTAACCGCCGCCGTCCTCTTCGGCGCCACTACCGGATGGCAGGAATTTCAGCGCGGGCTCGGCAAGGACAAGCGCGGATTTGTCTCATACGCCGACATCTTCAAAGACGACTTCTCATTCGACACCGTCTGGAACGCCTTCATCGACAACTCCGCCATCACCATGTTCACCATGCTGGGCCGCAAGTGGGCCCCCGCGCTGAAGCGGTTCTTCAGCATGGACCTGCCGAACCTGCTGTCCGGCAAGACCAACGGCTGGGCGGGCGTCGGACAGTACCTGCTCGAACAGCTCAGCATGTACGGCGGCGACGGCATCCTCGGCGGGATCATCGACGGCATCACCGGCGGCGCCTACACCGACTTCAAAAACAAGATCTCCGGCTGGGTCGATGGCGTCGTCGACTGGTTCAAGAAGTGCTTCGGCATTGCCAGCCCCTCCACGATCTTCGCCGAAATCGGCGGGGATCTGATCTCCGGGCTCTGGTACGGGTTCGTCAACGGGTGGAACGAGCTGAAGGAAGCCGTTCCTACCTGGATCGGCGAGAACATCACCACCCCGCTGACGCACATCTTCACCACCGCAGGGCACCTGGCCGCCGCTGGATTCGCCTCCGGTTTCGCCACCCTGACGGAGAAGCTGGCAGGCCCGGCGCAGAGAGTTCTGTCGTGGGTCGACACCAACTTCGTCGGGAAGATCAACAGCCTTCTGAAGTCGCTCGGCGCACCGACGATCCCCACCCTCACCGGCAAGTCCACCCAAGACGTCGGCAAGAACATCGGCAAAACCATCGGCGACATCGCCAAGAAGGCCAGAGGTACCGAAGGAGCCCCACATGCCGACGGAGGCACCGTCGCCGGGTTCTCCCCGCACCCGAAAGCCGACAACATCCCGGCGATGCTCACCGCGCAGGAATTCGTCCAGCCGGTAGCGGCGGTCAAGCACTACGGCACCGACTTCATGGAAGCCATCCGCACCCGACAGTTCCCCCGCTTCGCTGAGGGTGGCCTCGCCGGTGCCGTCGGAAAGAAGTTCGGCAACAACCTGTTCGCCCGGATCGCCGCAGCCACGATCACCCGAGCCGGGGGCAGCGTCGCCAACGCCGCCGCCCGCATCTCCCGGGGCTTCGGCGCCGGACCCAGCACCCCCGGCGGAATCTCCGGGATCATCGGCGCGGGCGGTGCCTCAGGTCAGGCCCTCGTCGACTTCGGCCACTGGTTGCAGGCCAGGGGATTCTCCGTCGCCGAACACCCGCAGTTCGGCGGCGTCCACGGCGGGCACGTACCGAACTCGTGGCACTACCGGGGCGGCGCCATCGACGTCAACAAGGGTGCCGGAACCAGCAAGAGAGAACAGGCCTACCTCGCCGCGATCATCGGTGAGGCCCACCGGCGCGGACTCCGGTCGATCTTCATGGCCCCCGGTCACTACGACCACGCCCACTTCGACATCGGCAAGGCCGAAGGGGGATTGGTTCGCAAGTACGACACCGGCGGGACACTCCCGCCCGGCTACTCCACCGTCTACAACGGCACCGGCAGCAACGAGACCGTCCGCACCAAGCAGCAGGAGCAGGCCCTCTCCGGCCCGGTACGCCTCGACCCCCGCGACGTCGCCCTCCTCGCCGGTGCCGTCGCCCGCACCGGAACCCCCGCAGTGACCATGGACGGACGCCGGGTCGCCGAAGTCACCAACCGATACAACTACATGCCGTCGGGGGTGTGACCCATGAAGGTGAAGCCAGCCGAGCTGGCACTGATCAACGGCCCCAGCAAAGTCGTCATCCGGCCCCGCCAGGCATCCGGCGAAGACCCGATCATGTGCAAGTCGTGGGACTTGGGGGCGCCCGACGTTCGGTACACCACCACACCGAACGCGGGCGCCGACGGGGTCACCATGTCCAACGGCTACCTCGGGCAGCGCACCGTCATCCTCGACCTGCAAATCCTCGGCGACACCGTCCACGACGCCTACTGGTATGTGTCCGAACTGACCAGGATGGCCCACCCCAACGCCACACCCGAGCTCACAGTCGTCCGCTACGACACCGGCGACGCCACCCCCATCGACGACATCCGTAAGCCCCGGATGATGCTGCGGCCGAACCCGTACACGCTGGTCTACACGGCCCGCTCGGCGGCGATCATCGACCTGCAACTGTCGTTCACCTGCCCCAGCGGGATGATCGACTCCGGGTTGAAGTCGTACACCATCGAAGACGTCGCCGGGGACGACGACGCCGCCACCGACTGGATCTTCCCCGCGATCTTCCCCAAAGGATTCGGCCTCGTCGGCGCCACCTACCCCGGCGAAACCATCAACGTCGGCGGCGACGGCGCGGTAGCCCCCACCATCTACATCACCGGGCCCGTCACCGACCCCGAGATCATCTCCGACGGTGACGTCTTCAAATTCGACGGGCTCACCCTCGACGGCGGACACACAGTCGGCATCGACATGGGCTCCGGCGCCGTCTGGCTCAGCGACGGCAGCGGCAGCCAAGTCATCGACGACATGAGCGCCTACGGTGCCGTCGACTGGGGTGTCTCCACCTACTGGATCTGGCAGCCCGGCATCCACCACGTCCAGTTCATGTCGATCAAAGGCACCGTCACCGTCCAATTCCGCGAGCAGTGGTTCACCATTTAGGAGCGTCGGCGTGGCCACCACATACCAGCCCTTACCGGGGATGCCGTACTTCCTGCAACTCAGGTCCGGCGGTGCTGGCACCCCGATCAGCTACACCGCCGCCAACTTCCGCGACTACACCGCCGCGTTGGCCCGGCGCACCGGCGCCCTCGGCAGCTCCGACTTCATGGTCACCCAGATGGCCACCGTCGGCTTCGGCGTCACCGTCAACTCCGGCTACATCCGGGTAGGTGGCGCCGGATCCAACTACCTCGTCCGTCTCGGCTCCGACGTCGACGTGCAACTCCCCACCTTCGACTACAACCCGCCGTCGGACCGGGTCCACGGCGTCTACGTCGCCGTCTACGACGGGGTCACCTCAGCCTCCAGCGACGTGTACAACGCGCAGATCGTCGTCACCCAGAACACCGGCTCCGGCATCCCCGTTCCCGGCGGTGACGTCGCCGCCTACATCCAGATCGCCACGATCACCATCAAGCCCCACACGCCGTTCATTCAAAACTCCAACATCGACAACTCGCAGCGCAGGCACGGCGGCTCCGCAGGGGAGTACCTGCAGATCTACCTCGCTACCGGCATCCTCGACGCCTCCGGAGACAGCGGCGTCGATTCGTCCCGGCCCCGAGCGCTCTACACCGAGAACGGTGTCGTCCGGCTCGGCGGGTGCGTCAAACGGGTCAGCGGCGCCAGCAACCCCGTCTTCGAGGGCGACAACGACTACGTCATCGGCGCCGTCCACCCGAACCTGCGCCCCACCCACACCCGCTACCTGCTCGCGCCCTGCTCCATCAACAAAGACCACGCCAGCGCCAAAACCGGCAGCTACGTGTGCCGCCTGAAGATCGACACCGACGGCACCATGACTGTTGCCATGCCCGCCGGTAACGCCCCCCAGTACGTCATGTTCGACGGCGTCACCTACGACATGGACGGAGATTCCCTCAATGGCTAACGCCAGCTACACCGCCTTCAAGAACGGCATCATGGGCGGCCAATTCGACCTGGACACCGCCGTCACCAAATGCGCCCTCGTCGCCGGGTACGTCTACTCCGCAGCCCACACCTTCATGTCCGACGTCACCACCGCCGGCGGGGTCGTCAACGGCACAGCGGCGGTACTCGCCAACCCGACACTGGTCGCCGGGGTGTTCGACGCCGACGACTGCACCATCACCACCACCGCCTCAGGCTCCACTCACGCCCTGGTCGTCTACCAGGCGTCGGCGATTGCTGGCGGCGCCGATGTGGCCGCTAGTGCGCAGCGGCTGATGTTCTACTTCGACACCGGAACTAACCTGCCGATCACCCCGGGAACTGGCAATGTGACGATCACCTGGCCCAGCACGTCAGGCAAGATTTACAAGATCGGCTAGTTGAGGGGAGCGTCCCGTAGTGGCACTGCTCGAAACCCTCACCGACGACTTCCCCGGCACCACACTCAATGCGCAGTGGCAGGCGTTCGTCGACCCCTCCGGCGGCGGCAGTTCACTCAACGTCAGCGGCGGCACCCTCAACCTCATCGGCAACAATTCTTCCTACTCCTACGTCAACAGCGTCTCCTTCTTCGACCTCATGGAGTCGTACCTACTCGCCAAAGTGGATCTCGGCACCTCCAACGCGGGCCTGGTCATGCTCGTTGCCGCCTCCTCGAACAATTCCATCCGGGTGGAGTTCGAACTCTCGAACGTTTCGACGTGCACCCTCCGCTTCTATTCCGGCGGGGTTCTCACCGCCCAAACCCTCGCCTACTCGGCTGCGACGATGGCCTGGTGGCGGATCCGTCACACCGCCGGCAAGCTCTACTGGGACACCTCGCCTGACGGATTGGTCTGGACCCAGCGGCACCAGTACAGCTACAGCACCAGCACGACCACCTTCCAGGCCCGCCTGTTCGTCCAGGGGGCCTCCAGCTCCAACATCCAGCCCGTCAAGTTCGACAAGGTCAACCTCGCCCCAGTCCTGTCGCTTGGCCCCGTCGCCCCCAACGGCATCGCCGACGCCGAAGGGTTCCCGTACAACACCAGGCTTGCCCAGTCGAAGTTCGAAACCCTCAAGGACTCCTTCCCCGGCACCACCCTCGACACGACAAAGTGGAAAACCAACGGGATCGGCACCTGCACTGTTTCCGGCGGCACCCTCAACATCGCCATGGGATCCACCATCAACGTCGGCACCGTCACCACCTACGGCGCGTTCTACCTCACCAACTCGTACTTCCTCTGCAAGCTCTCCACCAACGCATCCACCAACCACCAGGTGGACTTGCAGATCACCGGCATGCCCGGCACCAGCGAGTCCTTCACCTTCATGAACGGCGGCAGCTCCACCCTGTACCTGCGCGGGTACAACGCCGCCGGTGCCGTCATCGTCGACGTTCAGCCTGCCTACAGCGCCACCAACCACGCCTGGCTGCGGCTGCGCCACACCGGCACCGTCCTGTACTGGGAAACCTCACCCGACGGCGGCGTCTGGACGATTCAGGCGCAGGCCACCTACACCCCGACGGCACCCTCATTCACCGCCCAGATCAACGCCAACCAGTACAGCACCGGCACCGGCCTCACCGTCACCGTCGACAACGTCAACCTTGGGCTCGAAAAGCTCGAAACCCTCACCGACCACTTCACCACCGGCCCCCTCGACCCGGTCAAGTGGACCGCCACCACCAACCCCGGCTACGTCGCCGTCTCCGGTGGCACCCTCAACATCAACACACCTGCCGGGCTCGCCAACGGTGCACCATCCAATGTCGTCATCCGCTCCACCGACAGCTTCATCCTCGCCAACTCGTACCTCCTGGCGAAAGTGGCCCTGTCCGGCTCCGACATCCAGCAGTTCACCCTCAAGGTCCGCAACCTCACCACCGGCGAATCGTTCCACCTCCAGTGCTACGCCGGCACCCTCAACGCCCGGCTCTTCAACGGCAGCACGAACGTCTTCAACAACAACGCCGTCTTCGACCAGACTGCGATGCTCTGGTGGCGAATCCGGTACGCCTCAGCCATATACCTGGAAACATCCCCCGACAGTGTCACCTGGACCGTCCGGGGCAACGCCGCCTACACCCTGAAGGCAGGCGCCTACCTCGTCGAGTTCGAGTCGACCTGGGGTGGCACGACAACTGCCACCACGATGAGTGTCGACAACGTCAACCTCATCGCCATGGGTGTCAGCCCGAACAGTCTCGCCGACTCCAACACCCTGGGCAGCCCGGCCCTCACCTTCGTCGCCGCCAAGCTCGAAACCCTCACCGACGACTTCGGCGGCTCGTCCCTCGATGCGGCGAAGTGGACTGTCAACACCCACCCCGGCCTCGTCGCAGTTTCCGGTGGCACCCTCAACATCAACACCACCGCCGGGCTCTCCACCGGCGCTTCCGGCGTTCTCATCCGCTCCGCCAACAGCTACACCGTCGCCAGCTCGTACGTGCTGGCGAATGTGACCCTGTCCACCTCCAACGTCCAAGCGTTCAACTTCGGGGTCCGCAACCTCACCACCGGCGAGTTCTTCTCCTTCGAAAAGTACGGCCCGAACATCCGATTCCGGATCTTCGACGGCAGCACCTACCTCGCCGACGTCAGCAGAACCTACGACCCGGTCACGATGGCCTGGTGGCGGATCCGGCACCAGCCCTCAAGCGTCTTCCTGGAAACATCCCCCGACAGTGTCACCTGGACCACCCGGGGCAGCTCCCCCCTCACCCTGGGTGCGGGCTACTGCGTCGTCGAGTTCGAATCGGCCTGGGGTTCCACATCCACCGCCACCACCATCAGCGTCGACAACGTCAACCTGGTGGCCCTGCCCGGCGCCAACCCGAACAGCGCCGCCGACCCGGAAACCCTCGGCGCCCCCGACGCAGCGTTCGTCTACGCCGCCACCGTCGCCCCCGCTGGCGTGGTGGACCCCGAGACCCTCGACCTTCCGAGCCTCGTCCTCCCGCCGCCGCCCAAGCTGCTACAGGAGTTCACCGACTACTTCCCGGGCCCGACACTCGACCCGACCAAGTGGACAACCTCCGGCGCTACTTCCACCTTCGACGTCGACGGCGGCACCCTCAACATCAACTCCGGTGCGTCGACCATCGGCGTCGCCACCGCAGTAGGCAGCTACACCTTCGCCAACTCCCACGCCTACGCGAAAGTCTCGTCCGCATCCCTGACCGGCCACATGCTCACCATGCGGGTCGAACCCGTCGCCGGCGGAAACGAACGGTTCTACTTCCAACTCAACGGCAACACCAACAACTTCCAATGCCTCGGGTTCGACGTCGACGGGAACCTATACGTCAACATCAGCCTCACCTACAACGCCACCAACCACGCCTACTGGCGGATCCGGCACGGCAACAACACCGTCTACTGGGAGACCTCCACCAACGGCACCACCTGGACCGGGCGGGCCGAATACCCGTTCACCCTGTCGCAAACCCTGTACCGGCTTGCCTTCGAAGGCCGGTCCCTTACCGCCACCCCGAAAACAGCCCGGTACGACAACGTCAACGTCATCCCGAAGGAACCCAACAGCGTCGCCGATGCGGAAACGTTCGGCGACCCCGCACTCTCCTTCGCTGTCGCCGCACCGCCGATCGCACCCGCAAGCCTCGCCGACCCCGAGACCCTCGGCGCCCCCGCCGTTGACTTCGCCGTCGACACCAGCCCCCACCCCGACAGCCTCGCCGACCCGGAAACCCTCGACAGTCCCGACCTGGGCTTCATCCCCGCCCCAGCCACCCCCGACACCATCGTCGACGGCGAAACCCTCACCGGGCCCACCGCCTACATTCAGCCGACCCTGCTGCCGGCAGGAATCGCCGAGCTGGAAACGTTCGACGAGCCGGTCCTGTCCGGAACCGTCAACGTCGCCCCGGGCCCCATCGTCGACGCAGGTGTCCCCGCCGAGCCGTACGTCGGCTTCCAGGCGTCGACGGTCACCGCCCCCACCCTCGCCGACCCCGAGACCCTCGGCGCCCCCAGCGTCCAGTTCTTCCCCGGCGTCATCGGCCCCCAAGGCATCAGCGACGCACAAGCGGTCGGGCAGCCGGAACTCACCTACATTTCCGTCTACAGCGGCGCCTACAACACCGGCGACTACGGCAGAGGCCCCTACCAGGGCATGTTCTTCAGCCCCGACGGGATCATCGACCGCCAAGCTTTCGCCGACCCTGACATCTGGGTTGTGCCGCCGATCCCCACGAACATGGTGCTGCCCCTCGGCATCGTCGACGACGAACAGTTCGGACTCCCGCAGGCGCCGAACACCGACGCCACCAACTACACCTACGGCACCGGCACCTACAACTACGGGCCGTACTCCGGCAACCCGGGCACCCCCACCGACACGAACCCGTCGGACAACCCGTCGTACTCGTTCGGCACCTACGGCTACGGCAAGTACTACGGTGTCGCCGAACCCGCCCCGCCGGAAGACTCCCTGCCGATCTTCGCCAGCATCTCCGGCCGCATCGCCCCGCCGATGCACATCATCGGTGTCGGCCCCTGGTCGTCCCGGATCATCTGGCGCGGCGCACCGAACTACAACATCGACCCCGGCACCTACCCGTCCCGCCCCGCACTGGCCCTGCCGCCGGCGACATCGAAAGGGTTCACGCTGCGGCTCAACGAAGGCGGTGAGGCCAGGATCGACATGGCGTTCACCCGGGATTCGACGATCCTGCTCGACGAGATGGACACCGATCTGTGGTGGCGGCGCAAGGACCCCAGGACGAAGCAGCTGGAGATGATCGGCAGGTTCAACGTCGCCCATCTCAGTGTCGCCGCATCGGATACGGGGGTGACGTGTAGCGCGCAGCTGGTCGACTACCGCACCATCCTCGCCGACAGGATGATCATGCGGTATCTGCACCCGTACCTGCCTGTCCCGACAACGATGTGGGACGTAGGCACTCCCGTCATGGAGATCATTCAGTGGATCGTGCCCGCCAACCTCGGGCTCGACCTCACCGAAATCGACACCTACGACCTCGGCAAAACCACCGGGCCATTCCAGCTACCCCTCGGCACACTGCTATCCGACGCCTTCGACAACCTCGAAGCACACTCCCCGCACCGGTGGGAATGGTGGATCGAAACCCCACTCGACATCCACCAAGCCCCGAAGCTCATGTTCTTCATCGGCGAACGCGGCGAAGACAAAGGCGTCGTCCTCTTCGACCACGGCAAAGGACCCACCCCCATCGCCGCCTGGACCCGCAACGGCGCCTCCGACGACTACGCCAACAGCCTCTACTACACCGGCGACACCAGCACCGGCTCCGGCGCCGACGCAGCAGGCGGAGTCGTCGTCCGCCTCGACACCGACATCAACCAGTACGGCCAGCGAGATCAACAAGACGGCACCTCTTCCATCGGCGGCGACATCAACAGCATCCGCCAACGCGCCAACCGCAAGCTCCAGAAGCTCTCAGACCGGCGCCCGTCCTACGAGGTAACCCTCAAGCAGGGCTTCTGGCGGGGCCGCCACCACATCGACGTCGGAGACACCATCACGTTGATCCTCCGGCTCGGAAAAGATTTGCTCAACGACAAGTATCGGGTCTCGCAGATCACCGTCGACATCGACGAAAACGACGAAGAACACGTGTCGATGAGCCTCGGACGGCTCCCCACCTCCGCCGACCCGCGCAGCAAGCGCGCCCCCATTCCGCGCCTCATCCGCTACCTGAAGAACTACAACGCGCCCCCCAGGTCCGGCGACGTGCCGCCACCCGATGACTAGAAAGGGGCCCCAGCATGGCCAACCCGCCCGTAAGCCTGCCCGTGATCAACGGATCCACCGGCACCTGGGGAACCATTCTCAACCAGGCCATCAGAGACATCGAGGGCTACCTCAACACCAACGCCGCCAGCGACGTCACTCAAGGCACCGACATCACCCAGCTGAAAACCGATGTCAACGCCCTCAAAGCCACCAACACCGTCGGCATGATGGCAGTCTCCACCTCCCTTAACCGGCCCACCCCCACCGTCGGCTTGATGGGCTTGGAAACCGACACCGGCTACATGTACTACGTAGCTTCCGTCTCGGGGACCCCGACCCGGGTGCCGTTCCCCGGCCAATACCTGGCAAAGATCAAACAGACCAACTCTCAGAACTTCACCCAAGGCAACGGCGCCGCACTCACCCTGCACACCGCCGACATGAACCGGCTCAACGGCTGGACATCCGGCTCCCGATACAGCGCACAAGTCCCCGGCGTCTACGAATTCACCGGGGCGATCACCTTCGGAGCCAACGCCACCGGATACCGGTCAGCCATCTGGTACAAGCAAGGCGCCGCATTCAACGGGGCCGGAGTCACCATCCCCGCCACCCCGATCACCCCGACATCGGCGCCGACCACCGTTGTCGCCCGGCCCACCATCATCGGCCTGAACGTCGGCGAATACGTCGAGCTGTACGGGGTGCAGAGCGGCGCCGCCACCCTCGCCACCGACGCGTCCGCCATCGTCCAGTCCGGCATGCAGGTCAAATACCTCGGCTACTACGGCACCTGATCTGCAAGTTGCACCGAGCCCGGTCCGAATACGCACCAGAGCGTGAGCGGTATAGACGAGCCGCCCTCAGGTATTCACACTGAAGACAGCTCGCTAGGTGGGCGCGCTGGCGCAGAGCTCGCCTAGCCCGAGCACCGCCGGGTCGGTTCCCTCGTTCGTCATACGACCCGCAGACGCCCCACCCTCTTGCCGGAGGGTGGGGCGTTTCTCTGCGTTCCAGTCACCCGAACGGAGGAACAACAGCATGCGATTGCAGCGCGGCGTAGGCGGGTGGGGCGGCTCGGATTTAGTGGATCTACCTGTGCTTTAGCTTCGGCGACATGACTAACCGCAAGCAGGTATCGGTTGCCGATACTCGTCAGCCGATGCTCACGGTGGAAGATGTTGCCGCTTACCTCCAGGTCCCGGATAACACGGTCTATCGGTGGAACACCCGGGGAACAGGTCCGCGCCGGCACAAGATTGGACGCAACGTCCGCTACCGGCTGGAGGATGTCGACGAGTGGGTGCGTAACCAGCTCCGATAGGTCGCTTGGTAGTTGTGTTCTGTGCCCTGGTGATCTAGGGTGCCACCAGCAAGATCATCATCCGGACCCCCAGTCAGGTGGAAAGCCAGTGAGTAAAGGGACCATCAGCGAGCTTTTTGACGACAACGGAAAGCGGGTCGGCTGGCAATACCGCTGGCGCAACCCGCAAGGCGTCCAGCGCAAGAGGAACTTCGAGCGCAAGAGTCTCGCCGAAGCATTCCAGCTCACCACGGAAGTATCCATTCGGGATCACACCTACGTCGACCCCAAGAAGGGCAAGCAGACCTTCAGGGATTTCGCCGACGCCTGGCACGAGAGGCTGACGGCGTCGCATAACTACCGTGTCGCCAGTAAGGGGACGCTCAAGCTGCACGTCTACCCGGTCCTGGGTGCCAAGCAGATGCTCGCCATCAAGGACGATGACATCACCGTCTTGATCCAGTCCATGCTTGAGAGCGGCCTCAAGGCGAGCACCATTCGCACGCACATGACTCTTGTGCGAGGAATCTTCAAAGCCGCCGCGCTGAAGAGGGTTATCTCCGGGAACCCCTGCATCGGCGTCAGACTGCCGAAGGGTGCACCCGCGAAGATGTGGCTATTGGAGGCAGTCCAGGTTGCCGCCCTCATCGCCAATATCGATGCCCGCTATCGTGCGCTGATCGCACTCGGCGCCGCGACTGGTGGACGTCAGGGCGAGCTTTTCGGCCTCCGGATGGCCGACGTGAACTGGGCCAACACGGAATCACCCACCGTGCACTTTCAGCAGCAGCTTCAGATGGAACGCGGTCGGGGGATCGTTTCACGCCCCCTGAAGAACTACGAGGATCGCATCATCCCGGTACCGCTGGAGATGATCGACATGCTCGCTCGCCACGTGAGGGAATTCCCGCCAGCGCCCGGGGGATACCTCTTCACCCGACCCCAGAATGGGCTGATGAATGCGCGGGTCTTCCAGGCCTGGCCCTGGGAACGAGCCCGTCGTGCCGCCGCCGAAGAATTCGCCGTCGCGGCCAATGCGCTTGCGGGAACTGAGGCCATCCAGAACACCGTGCGATCTCAGCAGCTGGCGTCGGTCACCATGCATCAGCTTCGCGACTACTACGCTTCCACGCTGATCTACAAGGGCAGGCCGATATCTGAGGTCTCGGAGCTACTCGGTCACGCGAACCAATCGACGACCCTCAAGTACTACTCACATCTGGTGGCCGACCGTGACGGCAAGACGAGGGCGATCGTCGGAGAAAACCTGCGCCAGATCCTCCCTAGTGTGCCCTAGATGTGCCCTCAGGGGCCTGGTTGCCGACAAAACCCCAGGTCAGAGGGCACATTTGGTAACTTCCTGAAACAACTGGACACGGACTAAACGGACCAGGGCGGACATGACCCAAACCGCCTCTGACCTGGGGTTTTACTATCCAACCGTGTCCAACGATGACCACCCTCGCTCGACCTGATGTGCCCTGGATGTGCCCTGACCTGTCCATGATGGACGGGTCAGGGCCCACCACTACTCCCGGCCGAGAATGCTCACGTGGCGGCCCTGCCAAGTGCTCCCGAAAGACGTCACCTCGCCGATCCAGTCCTCGAATCCCGTGGTCCAGTTACCCGGCAGTCGAACCTTGTCGCCGATCTTGAGGAGCCCCTCCCCGGTCCACTGATAGGCAAGGTTGTCGTCGATGGTCACGTACTGGATTCCGGGCGGGCCGTACTTGATCTCACTCATACCTTCACTAACGCGCACCGGGACGCACCGTTACGCCCCGCCCGCCCCTTCGTTGATCCAGTCATGATGCTTGAGATGCTGGATATGGTGCGGAAGCTGCCGCCGGAGACGACCCTCGGGGCATTCGTCGCGGGTCTCGATCGGATGGTTGCCCATGCCGAGTGCCGCTACTGCAAGGAGCCGATCAGTAGGTTGTCGGTCGCGGAGGACCAGCCCTGGTTCCACGACGACCCTTCGCGGATGCGGGGTTGCCATGCAGCCAGCTATCGCCCTGGCAAAGGCTGGAATGATTCGCTGCCGAAGAAGTGGAGTGCCACCCCGGCATGAGTGAGTGGCTGCTGGCGCGCGTGTCGTCCGAAAACCTCATCCAGGGGTACCTGCGAGAGACGGCGAAGAGCGCCCTGAATAACGGCCCGGACGTTGTTGTCGACTTTGAGATGCAAGAGATGATCACGCGGGGTTTCGTGGAGTGGTGCCTGGAGGAGGGGTACGCCTTCGCCGCCGTAATCAAGTGACCACCCGCTAGGGCCGCCCCTCCGGGGGCGGCCTTTCGTCTACCGTGTGAGGCACCCCATTTCTTCCGGAGGGCGGGTGCGAGTGCAGCCGGGTAGACGTCCTGATCCTCTTACTGATCCGTTGCCGCCGGCGGGCTGTCAGCATCCAGTGGTGTATGTCAGCTCGGCTTGTTGTCATCATCCGCCGCAGCAACCACCGAAAGTGAATCTCGCTCCGTTCTTTCCGCCGCCGCCGCCGAAGCTGAATGGGCATGTGGTGCCGACGCAGATCTTGCCGACGGTGAAGGGCCGGGCTCCGGTGAATGATCCGGACCTCGACGACCCTCCTGCCCGGCATCGGATAGGCGACGACGACGAGGGCCTGAACATGAGAGACATGCTTCTGGGTGCTCTTGTCGGTGCCGGGTTGGCCATCTTTGTCATCGGGCTTTTGCTGGTGTGGCTCGTCGGCTAGAGTTCCGGTATCCGAAAACACGGACTTAGTGTCAGTGGTTTCGGGCCGGATGAGATTGGGACGCAGGGTTCTCTGGGGGGAACCTGAGTTCAGGGGTAATGGCGGGAAAGCGGGTCACCTTTCGGGGTGGCCCGCTTTTTTCTGTTGTTCCCGGGCGAGGCAGACGCAGCAGTCGACTTCTTTGGGGATGTCGTATCCGAGCCGCCGCAGGACGGCGATGCATTTGTCTGACGGGCAGGGGTGTTCGTGGTCGTAGGTCATCGGATTGCCTTCGGTTCTCCGTAGGGCTGGTGGTTGCGGTATTCCTGGGTGACTCGGTTGCCGTTGTCGTCGGTGCGGAGGGTGTAGTAGTTGCCGCCGATTTCGACGTCGCGGATGCGCCGGTCCATTTCGGCGGCGAAGTGGTGGCAGGTGGTGACGTCGATGGGGTCGCTGTCGCAGGCGACGGGGCAGGGCCATTCGCTGCCGGGGGTGAGCGGGTCTCCATGGTCAGGGCAGAACCGAATGTCATTCATGTGGCCGGTGCAGGAATCGAACCTGCACTCCCGGGGCGTCAGGTACGGGGGACCTGACCTTCCGGGGACGCCGAGTCCGGCCTGGAGGATTTCCGGCACCGACTATATGCTCCCTTTGCCGCCCCGCTATCGCATGCAACACGAAAGAGGTCGACATCCGGTGATCCCCGATTCGATAGACAACATGATCTACTGCGCCGAGATGATCGAGAGAGCGGCCCACTCGATGGGCTGGGGATCGGCGCCGGTACTCGGCAGCGTCAGCGACCTTGGCGGGCTCGGTGCCGGGGTGAAGAAGTTCCCTGTTCAGCCCGCAGAACTCATCCCTACAGATCCGCTGAGCGCCCTGCGGAACATCGCCGATCTCACCCTGGAACGGACCACCGATCATCGCAAGTTGATCACCGATGCCGGAATGGAGGGCGCAGGTGACGCCCTGATGGCTCTCTGGTTCAGCTGCGAGGCGCACCTGGTTCCCGACGGCATGGAACACGAAGGCATGAGAGCGTCGGAGAATCCGGCGGGGAAGACCATCCGGCATGTGATCATCGTCGACTGCGGCGGGTACGTCTTCCGGGTGAACCGGTTCCGGGACGAAGACCCCGAACTGTTGATCACCGACCCCGGCGACACAGACAAGATCACCTACGACCGGGAGGTGCTCATTGCCCTGCGCCGCCTCCTGCTCGGGCTCGGCGCCAACATGTCCACCGGCGCCATCGACATGGACAAGGTCGCCCAGGTCGGGGCGGGCGGATGATTCCCGAACCGAAAGACGTCCTGGAAATCGCGTCCATCCTTGAGGGGCGCATCCACGAACACGGCTGGGACGTCGCACCGATGCTCGGCATGATCGTCGAAAACGAGCAAGGCCACCTCGACGGTGTCGAATACCCGCTCCAGCCCGCCGGAATGCCCTACAGCAACCCGGCGGTGGCCCTGCTCCACCTGGCCCAGCTGACCGTCGACATGGCCAAAGAGGGGCGCCTGCCTGTCGCCGACGTCGCCAACCACACCGCCGGGATCTGGTTCTGCACCGAAGGGTGGATGCTCGACAACGACGCACTCGTCGAATGCCGGATCATGACAGTGGTCGACTGCGCCGGAAGGCTCTACCGGGCGCAGCGATTCCGGGGCGAAGAACCCGAACCCGCCTGGTCGATGCAGTCCACACCGGTAGTGGAAGAAACCCGGGTAGTCGTCGGGCTCCGGGGCATTCTCGGCGCCCTCGGCACCGTCATGTCCCCGACGGCGATCGACATCGAGGCGGTGATGCCGCAGTGATCCCGCAGAGCTCCGACATGCGTTGGCTGGTGTCGAACCTCGACCAGGTTCTGCACCAGGAAGGGGAGTGGGGCCTTCCGCCGCTGCTCGCGTTCGTCTTGCACTCCGAGGGTCTCGGCTTCGTGTCGGCGATGTATCCGCAGCAGCCGAAAAATCTGCGCGAACTGAACGACCTCGTCGACCGGATCGAACGGGGTGCCTTCGGCAGCCGGCTGATCCTGGAACGGCACGGCCTTTTCGCTACCGGCGATGCTGTTGCCGGGCTGTTCTTCGTGCATGAGGGCCGGATCAGGTTCGACGGGAGGCTGACGAAGAACCGGCTGAGAGCATGCGTCCTCGTCGACTGCGCCGGGCGCGGCTACGTGGTGCTGCGGTCCGAGGGTGAACCGGAAACGGACCTGGTATTCCTCGGGCCCCGACAGGAATACGAGCATGATCCCCGGGCGGTGCAGGCGTTGCGGAGAATGCTCCGCGCGGTGGGCTCATACATGAAAGCCGACGCTATCGACCGGAAGGCGCTGTCCTGGTGAATGAGCTGACCGGCGAGCTGAAGAAGTTCGCCACCGAGATTGTCGTTGCTTCCATCGACGGCGACCTGACGAAGGTGCGGGCCCTGTTCACGGCGGTGTCGCTGGCGTACGGGGCGCCGGGTTGTTTCGCCCTGTCGTGGGTCATCGCCGGTGCCATTCAGCGCATGGTCGGGGTGGCGGACCTCAAGGGGTACCTGACGACCGCTGCCGGGTACAGGCCGGACAAGGCGCACGCGTTGCAGTGGCTGGCGGACTTCATGACAGCCCGGCACGGCGAGGACATCGACTTGTGCGCCCGGCTGTTCCACAGTGGCGGCGACGCCACCGAGTCGGTACGCCACATGCTGGTGCTGGCGGGGGCGGCGGGTGCCATCGCGGAGGAGTATTTCAGTCGTGAAGCTGATTCGCTGGGTGACGCTGCCGCCGACCCGGGAGACCCCGAGGCAGTATCAGCACCGGCAGAACCCGGACCGCCCGCTGGTGACCATGTGTGACCGGGTCATCGGGGATCGGGAGTTGAGCCGGTACCCGCAATTCGGGGTGGACGTCTGCTGGCGGTGCGCGGAGGTCTGTAAGCTCCACTAGGGGGACGACGAAGGGCGGGGCTGTCAGTGATGACAGTCCCGCCCTTTTACTGTGTCTCGATCCAGCGCAGGACGAGGATGAGGGTTTTCACGTCGCAGCTGTAGCCCGCCTCCACCCGGCTGATGGTGGAGACGGCACACCCGGCTTGCATCGCGACGGCGTGCATGCTGTATCCGCTGCGCCGTCGGGTGGCGGCGAGCAGCAGCGGCAGGTCGTACATGAGTGCTTCCAGTCGATGCGACGTGATCATGGGGTGTGGTAATAGAACCGCCCCCGGTTCCTGTACAGCAGCCCCCGCCGCAGGTGCTCGTTGAGGACCCGGCGGACCACCCCCGGGGACACCTCGCATGCCTGGGCGAGGTGGACGGTGTCGGGCAGCCAGGCCCCCGCCCGGGAGTTGTCGCGCAGCCAGGCCTCCACCTTGTCTCTGCGCTTGTCGCTCTTGTGCCCGCCGGCGACGTAGCAGCCCCGCCCGGTGACGACCTCGATGAGGTTTTCCCCGGCAAGGACGGTCAAGGCCCGGTTGATGGTGCGGCGGCTCACCCCGAACCGTCGTGCGATCTCCTCTGTCGACGGCAGCCGGTCCCCGGGCTGCAGGCTTTCCTCTTTGATCTCCCAGCGCAGCCGCATCGCGACGTCGCGGTAACCGGTCCTTGTGGTCGCCTCCATCAGTTCGGCCTCCTCGGTGAAAAAAAGCCAGCCGTAGGTGCTGCACGCCACCCCGATCAGGCCTACCGCCATTGCCTTGGGGTCGGTGGTGTACGCGCCGATGAACGCAGTGCAGGCGTTGCTGATCGCTGCCGCTACTGCGATGGGCCGAAGGATTCTCAGGGCTCGCGTGGCGGCACCCCCTTCGATTCCTCGGCGCAGATCCGGTGGGCGAGTCCGGGCCTGGGGCTGATCACCCAGACGGTGTCGTCCCCGATGAAGATTGAGCAGTCGCAGATTTTGCATTGGGTGCGGGGCGGGCGTTCGGCGTGGCTGATGCTCGCCGTCGTGTTGCGGGCCATCAGCGGGCTCCCTTGTAGATGAACGGGGAGCGAAGCCAATCCTTGAGGGTGTCCCAGCGGCTGGGGGCGCGGTGGACGCCGACGGAAAGCTGCCGGTAGTTCGGGTGGGTCTCGGATACGTAGAGGGTCATGGCGGGTGGGTCTCCTTCCGGTTGCTGGGCTCAACGGCGGGACCCCCGGATCGGACATGCCTCTTTCCCCGACCTACGTAATTCACCACTTTCGAGTGACACTACCGCGAGTCCTCCTCGCGTATGGGCCGGACTTTTCGGGCGCCGTCATGGCCGGTGTGGGGGTCGCGCAGAGTGGCTACCAAATGGACCCCGAATGGCGTTCGTTGCCCATGTCAGAGGCCCGTGATTGTGTTTACCCGGTCAGCACCGAGACGCACCGGGAAACAAATTCAGGGGGATTACCACCATGGACAATGACGCCCTTCTGACGGTTGCCGAAGTCGCCGAGCAGTTGGGCATCTCCCGCTACCAGGTCTACCGCCGCATCCAGCGCGGGAACCTTCCGTCGCAGCAGGCCCGCAAGGGAAACCTGCACTACCTGGTACGACAAAGTGACGTCCATGCGTACAACGCCGCAGGTGGCGCCAACGTCATGAACGCCGCTCGCCTCACCGAAGACTACGAGCCGACCCTGCGCGTCGCCCAAGTAGCCATCCTCACCGGCTTTTCCGCAGAGACCGTCCGCCACCTGTGCCGCGAAGGGCGCCTGCCGTCGGTGAAGGGGTACGGGCCGAGAGGGCAATACCGGATCCCGGTCTCCGCCGTCGACGAACTGCTCCATTCGCCACCCGTATTCCCTGCCGGCTGAGAAAGAGCGGTATCCGCACATGTCAATCTTCCGCATTCAGCGCGGCCGAAACCACTCCTACACCATCAACGGGCACAAGGCTGTCGGTGTCACGACAGCCCTCTCCAAGGGACTGCCCAAGCCGAACCTGATCCCCTGGGCCGCCAAAGCCGTCGCCACCGAAGCGTCCCGGATCATCGCCTGGCCCGGCCAGACCGAGCAGTGGTTGATCGACAACAAGCTCACCGACGAGCGGCAGATCCTCGACCACCTCAAGAGGGCACCCGAGCGGATCCGAGACGGGGCAGCGTTGCGGGGCTCGAAGGTCCACAAGCTCGCCGAGAAGTTGGTCTTCACCAGAGAAGACGTCGACGTCCCCGAAGAGCTCCGAGGCCACGTCGAGTCGGTGATCAAGTTCTTCGACGAGTGGAAGATCCGCCCGCTGCTGGTCGAGAACACCGTCGGCTCCTACCAGTGGGGCTACGCCGGCACGTTCGATTTGATCGCCGAAGTCCCCGACGGAAGACGAATCCTCTTCGACTACAAGACGGGACAGTCAGGGATTTGGGGCGAAACTGCGCTGCAATTGGCTGCCTACCGCTATGCCGATGCGTACGTGGCCCAGGACGGCACCGAGATTCCTATGCGCGAAGTCGGCGTCACCGAAGCAAAAGCGGTCTGGGTCCGGGCGGACGGCTACGACGTGTACCCGCTCAACACCGACGGGCACGTGTTCAAAGTCTTCCTCCATGTCCTGCAAGTGGCGAAGAACGCCGACCAGATCCCCACCTGGAAAGGCGACGCCGAGACCCCGCCATGGATGAAGACGTACTGACCTTGCTCGTCGCCGCCGCAGGGCTGGCCTTGATGATCCTCCTCGCCTTCGTTTGGTAAAGGACACCCATAAATGAGCACCGATGTTGCGATCCCTGCTGTCCACAACGACCTGGCCCTGTTTGTCGAACAGGCCTCCCAGGTCCACACCATCGCCAAAGCACTCTGCAACACCTCCTTCGTCCCCACCTCGATGAGGGGTAAGCCCGACGAGATCGCCGCCTGCATCCTTTACGGCTCCGAACTCGACCTGCCCCCGATGACCTCGCTGCGCACCATCGACGTCATCCAAGGCCGCCCCACCCTGTCCGCCAACGCCATGCGGGGCCTGGCGATGAAGGACGGCATCCGCTTCCGCCTCGACGAGACCACCGAAACCCGCTGTGTCATGTCCGCCCAGCGCCCCGGACAGGCCTGGACGACGGTGACGTGGCATATCGACCAGGCTCGCAAGCTCGGACTGACTGCCAAGGACAACTGGAAGAACCAGCCGGGGGTCATGTTGATCGCCCGCGCCACTTCTCAGCTGTGCCGGCTGGTGGCTGCGAATGTCCTCATCGGCGCCACGTATTCGTCGGAGGAGATCCGGGATCTGACACCCCCCGAGCCCGCAAAGGTGCAGGCATCGAAGCCTGTCTCACCAGCACCGATGTACGCCGAGCCGGAACTGACCCCGGAGCTGACCCAGGCTGCCCCGCCTCCTGAGTTTGAGGAGTCCGAAGACCAGATGTCGATCTTCCCGGCGACCCGGGCGGCGATCATGACGAAGTTCGCTGAGGCATCCATCAAGAACAGGGACAAGCGGAACGAGATCATCTCCGGGGTCCTGGGCCGCAAGGTCGTCACAGTCAACAACCTCAGCGAGGCAGAGGGCCGGGCCGTCCTCGAAATGCTCAACAGCGATGAAAACTGGCCGCCCGTCGAAGGCGCGGAGGCGGGGGCGTGAAGCGGATGGACTTTGCGAGCTTATGCACGAGCGAGCTTCAACGGCTGGGGGTGTCGCTCGTTTCGAGAGTCGTTCAGGTGAACGGGGAACCATACACACTGACCGACAGGCGGCTTGTGAATCTATTCCGGAACGTGGAAGGCGCCCCGCCTGATGGATGCTGGAACTGGCTCGGCGCTCGCAATGCATACGGATACGGGACCTTCGCCGTTGCATACGAGGGGCTCGGCGGGAAAAAGATACAGACGAGAACCCCGGCTCATCGGGCCGTGTACATGGTTCTACGGGGGGCGATTCCCGCTGGTCTCACCCTTGATCACCTCTGTCGCGTGAGGCACTGCGTAAACCCGGGGCATCTCGACCCCTGCACGGCCTTCGAGAACACCGCACGGTCCCCCTTCACCATTACCTCGATCAACCGCGCAAAGAATTTGTGCCTCCGGGGCCACCCGTTCGACCTCTTCCTCACGAGATCTTCGGGCCGCCCCGAGCGCGCCTGCCGCACGTGCAAACTTCAGCGCCTTCGAGAATTTAGAGCCCGACGCAAGAAGATGGCGGCACAGCCATGACCCCGCCGCCGTACCTCTACCGCGTAGAGGTCCCCGCTGGCCGTTTGGGCTGGCTGACGGATAACCAGCGGCTTCATTGGGCGGACAAGGCCGGGCGGGTGCGGGCCTGGAGACTCGCCACCTACTTCTGGGCCCGGCACCTACGCCTGCCCCGCATCGAGTACGCCCGGATCGTCTGCGAGCTGCGGTTCGTCGAAGTCCGCCGGCGCGACCCGAACAACTGGGCCCCGACAGGGAAGGCCTGTGTGGACGGGCTCGTCGATGCCGGGGTGTTCGCCGACGACAACGCCAAGCACGTCATCGGCCCCGACATGCGCCTGGGTCCGCTGGTGGCCCGCAAAGACAAGGGCCTGCACCTGCTCATCTACCCGCTGGAGAAGTGATGAAGATATTTGCCTGCGTGTGGCGGGAGTGCCGGGTGTGCAAAGCCCCGGTGACCCGCCCTACTCCGGATGGCTGGACGTACACGGTGGTTCGCCGCCGCCGCTCCGGGCTCCATTCCGTGACCCCGCACCGGGAGGGCTGCCCTCTCGGCTTCCGAAAGGTGCTGCTACCCGATGACGACGATGACGACTGAGGACGAAGTGATCCTCCACGAGATCGACCTTGGGCTGGCGTCGCTGTGCCTGCTTGTCGATGACGCGATGGCGAAGTTCGACAACGACATCTTCCTCACCATTGAGGAGCTGACGAAGGCGATCTTGATGAACTCGAACCACAAGCAGGCGGCAGGGTTCTGCGCCTTCGTCGTCCTCCGTTACCGGGGGTACCTCTAGATGAGCCAGCCGTTGCCAGGGATGCCGGAGCTGCCGAAGAGAACCCCGAAGCCCCTCAAGCCCGGCAAGGTCCAGGCGGTACGGACCCGGTCCACACGGCTCTGTGAATTTTGTTGCGAGGAAATCCATCGCTTTGGCCAGGCCGTCGCCCCGTTCCCCCGGGTGGCCCGGTGGCGGGTCTCCGACGGCGAGACGGTCCAGCGACTGTGTGAAGCGCATAAGGCCGAGCGGTGTAACGGTGGGTGACTGTCGTGGGTGACTGGCACGACTGTCCGATGTGTGGCCAGGAGGTGGTGCCGGTGTGGCGGGCACTGTGCCGGCACTGCTATCCGATCGTGCCGTGGGAATTGCGCATCGCCTTCATGCGGGCCTACCGGCGCCGGGTTTTCGAACAGGTCAGGTGGCAGGAAACGAAGATCCGGGGTCGGCAGTGGTGGCTGGAGAATGGAAGGGGGGAGTTACGGTGAGGCCTCAGCGTAGGGGGAGCGGACCGGCGAGGGTTTCTTATCCTCTCGGGTACCCCAAGGACGCCAAGTTGATTACCGTGCCGGAGACTGCCCGCTACATTTTCCTTGTCATTGTTCTGACGATGCATGAATTGTCGACGAGGGGCCGGATCACCCGGGCGCAGATTGCCGCCGCCTTGCCGGGCACCCGGCATCTGGGGCGCTATGTTGATCGACTTTGCGAGGCAGAGCTCCTCCGGTATGACGCCACCCTTGAGGAGTACGCCATCGTGGACACCGAAAAGTGGATCACACCCATTCGAGATGGTCAATCAGATAGACCCACGATACGACCCGATCGTGGGTCTATCGTGGCCCTATCGCGGCCTGACCGTGGCCCAATCGCGGCCAGTCGGCAGTCAAAAAACGGCCATAACGTGGCCCAACCGTGGCCCAAAGAGGACGACGTTTCCGCAGGTCAGAACGATATGGAGGACGTCCCTCGCGCGCAGGGCTGGGCGCGCAGCCCTGCGCAGCCCCGCGCGGGGTCTTTTGAAGTTCCGTCCTCTTCGAGGACGGACGGAACTCCAAAAGCCGGGCGGGACGCGCCGCGCAGCGGCGGGGGCGCCGCGCGACCCGCCCGGAAAACCGACCCGATCGAGTCGGTTGAGATCCCACCAGAGGGTGTTACGATGCGAGCTCCAGATGCCCAGGCCGCAATTCGAGCAACGCTGAACAATACGAAAGCGACAAGCCCGCTTTCGACAGGAACAGACACAACTTTTTCGAAGTACCCCCCGGACCGACCGACCGAACCCATTCCGTCGGTGCTGTTTCGGGATGAGGAATCGGAATGACATTCTGTATCCTCGGCGAGAATTGTTCGGTATTCGACCGCCGTAGTGGAATTCCCGGCCTGTCGATGACGAATCCGCTTTGTGAGGGCTGCCGTAATCGGTCCCGGCGCGAATTGAATTTGCTCCGCTACGATTATGTGGACCTGTCGCAATTGATCGCCCGGCAGGACTCCCATTCCGAGTCGAAGATCTCCCGGCCTAAGCCTGAGTCGACGCCGACGATCGACATCGGAGTGTTCACGTTACGTAGCGTCATCGCGGAGGTTGCCCGGTCCGCAGAGGATCATCTGCGCACCCACCTCGGGATAGTTCGCCTGTCGGTGAAGGTTCGGGAAGGGTACGGCCTGAGCGACGCTGTGAGCTTCCTGCACCCCCGGATAGACGATCTGGCACGGATGCCTGCGAAAGTCGCTCTGTGGGGCTCTGAGCGGGCTTACGGGCTAGATGGGGCGGGACTGCTGGGGTTGTTCTCGGAGTTGCACCATCGGGCCCGGAAGGTGTGCGGCCTCGACCCCCGCACCATCCGTCTCCCCGGTGAATGTCCTTCATGTTCGGTGCCAGCTTTAAGGCGCACCGATGACAAGCCGGACCGGGTGTGGTGTGCGGCATGCAACTTGCAGATCACCCATTCGGATTACCTAAGTTCGCAAACGATGATGTTGCGCGTAACCCCGGTGTCAGAGGGTCGTTGAGCTGAACGACGGGCACACACCGGCCCGCTATTGAGTGAATGGGTTTTTCATGTCTACCCTGCAAGAAGCAGCCACCCCATCCCGGAGGTGCCATGAGCTCAGCTACCACCCGCTCAGCGGGGACAGTGGACTCCTCGGCTTCTACCAGCTGCTCCCGTTCACCGTCGACGGCATCAGCTACGACATGCACCACGCCGACCTCTGCTCCTGGACCGTCCAGCCGATGCTGCGAGTCCTCACCAACGAAGACGGCATGTGCGACCCCGCCGTAGCCTGCCTCAACTGCCCGCTCACCGAAGCGGAGCTCTACAACTGGGTCCACGACAGGTGGAGCGACCCAGACGGGCCCGGCTGCACCTGCGACGCCCCGGGCCTGGCATGACCCGCCGGCGGATCACCCTCACCCCCTGGGCCCCCATCACCGGCGGCTGGATCCTCATGACCGGCGCCAGCATCACCGCCGGGAACTACCTCGCCGCCACCGCCGCCACCCTCTGCACCCTGATGGCGCTGCTCACCGCCCACACCGACCACCTGCGGATCACCCACGTCCATTTGCTCGAAGAACACAGCCGACTCCTCGAAGCGAACATTGTTGCCCAGGACGAAATCCACCACCTGCAAACCCTGAAACTCGCCCGGTTCGAAAGGAGCGCCGACCATCACCAGCACTGACGAAACCGAGTACTACGAGTGGATCGATGAGAAGGCCGGGCTGAGGTTCTGGCTCAGCGACGGCGCCGCCTACTGCTACCCCCTCGGTGTGTTCTTCGTCGACGGGATCCGCTACGACCTGCGCACCACCCGGGGCGTCGGCGCAATCCGCCCCATGATCCAACTCTGCTCCGTCGCACCCGGGCACCCCCGCTGCCACATGAACATCAACCAGCCGCCCACCGACAAAGAGCTCGACTACTACGTCAAAACCGGACTCATCGCCCCCGAACCCCTCTGAAAGGAACCACCCACATGACCACACGGCTAACCGACAGCAAAGCCCTCGTCGACCGGTGCCGGCGAGTCAAATGGAGCGTCGTCGAAAGCACCAACGGGTTTAAGGTGTACGACCCCGCAGGCCGCATGCACTCCATCCACCTCACCTACTCCGACGTCCGCTCCCTGAAAAACACTGAAGCCCGACTCAACGCCGCCGGGCTCGCCGACGCCGAAAAAGCCATGTCCGGCGCCCGCATCAACGAAAACCGCACCCGCAACGACATCGCCCGGGAATTCGCCGAACAAAAAGCGAAAGAAATGGCCGCCAACGCCAGCCTCATCAGGGCAGCCGGGCCCTACCTGGTCGAATGCGAAGACGTCAGCCTCGACTGGCTCACCGGCGAACACCCCAAACCCTGGATGCGCTGGGTCAACATCACCTCCGACCAGGCGGCGGCGATCCTGCGCACCAACAACGGCGACAACCGGCCAAAAAGCGACGTCGTCCGGGACCGCTACCGCGACATCATCCTCGCCGGAATGTGGCACCTCACCCACCAAGGAATCGCCTTCGACACCCGGGGCATCCTCCAAGACGGACAGCATCGCCTCGACGCGACAGTAGAAGCGGCGAAACTCCTCGGCGAAACCCTGACAGTGCCCTTCGCCGTCTTCGTCGGCATGCCCCTGGAAAACTTCAAAGTCATCGACGAAGGCGCCCTGCGAATCGCCCGGCAACTGTTCGCCAAAGGCGGCGAAAAGCACTCCTCCGTGCTCCAGTCGACAGTCCGGCTCGCCTACTACCACCTCGACGGTGACGCCCGCCGCTCCTCCAGGATGCGCCTACCGAACCAGGTCGTCATCGACACCTTCGGCAACGACCAGGAGGCCTACCGCCTCAGCACCGCATACGGGGTGTCCAAGTATCAGAAGATCCGGGGCATCTCCTGCCCGGCACTCGCCGCCGCCCACTACCTCATCCGCAAAGTCAACGGCGCCGACAACGAATATGTGCGCCAATTCTTCGACGGACTGGTCACCGATGTCGTCCCCGACGGCTCCCGGATCAAACTCCTCGACGACGATCCCCGGGCGGTGCTGCGCCGCAAGCTCGGCGAGATCAAAGACGCCGTCGACAAGGGCCGCAAGGGGGAGCGCAGGTCGGCACTCACCCACCTCGGAATGATCATCACGTCGTGGAACAACATGGTCACCGGCAGAGCCCCCAGGACCCTGCCCTTCACCGAAGAAACCCCCATCCCGATCATCCTGCGCTGCATCCCCGGCGACGGCGGCGTCCCCTCCGGATTCGTCAGCCCGATGGCGGCAGCCGCCCGATGAAAATGCGACGTTGGCCGTTCCCCGGCGACCAGCCCGTCCACAGGGCACGAAAAGTCGCCCTCGCCTACCGACACACCGCCGCCGAATACGAAGGCGTCGCCACCCACCTCCGCACCATCGTCGAAGCCGTCGAAGAAGCCGACCGCAGACTCCTCGCCTACAACAGCGCCAAAACCCTCGCCGCCCTCGACACCGCCATGAAAGCCGCCCGGGAATACCTCGACCACACCCGCAAAGCCGAAACCGTCCACAACCTCGACGAAAGATTCACCACCTGGGGAGAAACCTGGCACTGCGACCAGCCCGGCCACTACGAAGACGACGACCTCGTCAAAGCCGGTGTCGCGGCGAAACTCATCCACATCGCGCCGAAAACCCTCAGCACCCAACGCATCCGGGGCCGGATCAAAGGCCACTGGGACCCCCAGATGGCCACCGCCGGCGGCTACTGGTACCGGGTCGGCGACGTATACGAACTGTCCAGCAAGCTCCGCAGTCGATCCTGGCGCCGGAAAGGGTCGACAGATACCCTCAACGACAGCGAGACAGGTGACTCCAAATGAGGCCCGCAGGTAACCACAGTGAGCACTGGCCGCCGAATCAATGGCACCCCGCCTACGACTCCATCAAGGAATGGCTCGAAAACGAGGCCCCCGTATCCTCGCCGCTCGTCTACGACCACCTGACCGCCAGGCGCCCCAGATTCCGCCTCATCCGCAGGGCCCGCTGACCCATGACCCTGCTCTTCGTCGCCCTCTGCGTCACCTTCGTCATCTACCTCGCCTGGCTCGCCGTCATCGTCGCCGAACACCGCCTCGCCCAGAAAAGGCAGCGACGATGAGGAAACTCATGCTCCTCCTCGTCGCCTTCTGGATCTGCTACGGCCTCTTCTGCGCCTTCACCGGGAACTGGCTCAACGTTCTGCTCTCCGTCGGCGGCCTCGCTGGCACCGTCCTCGTGCTCGCCGCCGACAGAGTCAACCAGGGCCGCATCGGCAACCTGAGAAGCCAGGTAGACATCCTCCAGCGGCGCAACGACGCCGTCATTGAACTCAAAAACAGCATCGAGGACAAAGCCGCCGCCCTCGCACACAAGATCGCCGTCCTCGAAGCACGGAACCGGGCCCTGAAAGGCAACGGCCATGGATAGCCTCACCATTCTCTGGCTGCTCCTCGGCGGGCTCTGGATCATCGTCACCCTGGCCTTCTTCGTCGCAGGTGAGGCCCGCCGAAACACTGAAGCCCTTGAGAGGCGCGTGAAAAGACTGGAGCGCATCGCCGATGAATGATGATCAAGAAATCGCCATTCAGTCCCGGTGCATCCACTGCCTCGGTGAGCACTACGTCCTCAACCAGCTCGCCGTCTCCTACGGTGACGCCGGATGCCACCACTGTGGGCGCAAATCGCGGCAGATGACCAGAGACGAATACATTGAAGCCCTCACCGCCGCCCGGGAGAAACAGGTCATCGAATGAGAGACCCCCACTGCGCCATGTGTGAAGCCCTCCGGCGCGCAGGCGACGACCTGGACGCCATCCACGCCGAGTACGACAAGGCGGACCGGATCGCTCGCCTCCACCGCGCCTACCACCGCAAGCACCGGCACCACTAGACGACCCCGCCGCCTGCGTTTCCTCCTCCGTTTCCGCAGGCGGCGGGGCCACCAGCTCAGCCGGGGGTGGAACGGGTGACGATCCTCCCCAGGAAGCCCTGCACCACCCCCGGCTGCCCCACCCGGGTCACCGACGGGGCCTGCGATCAACACCGCCGCCTCCACCGCCAGCAGCGCACCCACTGGCGTGCCCTCTACGGCGACGACTGGCCCCAGATCCGCCTCGACTACCTGTGCCGGCATCCCGCCTGTGTCCTCTGCGGGCGGATGGCTTCTGTCGCCGACCACCACCCCCGAGGCATCCGCCTGCTGATCAAGCAGCGCAACCAGGACCCGCACGCTGACCGCCACCTGCGAGCCCTGTGCGCCTCCTGCCACTCCCGCGAGACCGGGCGCCTACAACCCGGCGGATGGAACGCCCGATGATCCACGAATACCTGTCCACCGGCTGCCTCCACGACGCACACGAGTACTGCAACCTCGCCACACTCAGAGCCGACGGCACGCGGAAGCGGCCCGCCAGGTGCAAATTCTGCGACGCCCCCTGCATATGCGACTGTCACCGTTCAACCACAGAGGAGCAGGGAAAATGGCTGCGACCATAATCGATGCCCGGCCCGCCACCGTCGACCTCAACCTGTACGCCGGGGACGACATCAACCTGAAGATCCTGGTCACCGACGACGCCGGCGTCGACTTCGACCTCACCGGCTACACCGCCGAAGCACAAATCCGGGCCACCGCAGACGCCCCCACCGCCCTGGACTTCACCTGCACCGTCCTCGCCAACGCCGTCAACGTCACCATGCCGTCCGCCACCTCCACCACCATGCCGATCAAGGGCGTCTGGGATGTACAGGTCATCTCCGCAACCGGGGTAGTCACCACCCTCGCCGCCGGGAAGATCACCGTCACCCCTGAGGTGAGCCGGGCCGACACCGTCGCCAGAGAGGCCGCCAAGTGAAGGCCACCGTCACCAACCCCAAGACGAAGCTGAAGATCACCGTCACAGTGGTCCGACCTGTCATCGGCGCCATCACCAAGACGTAAGCGCTAGCGTCACCCGCATGACGCACCGACGATGGCTGACGCCGCCCCCCGACACCTAGCGACAGGCATGAAAAACCCCGGCAGAGGTTGCCCCCTGCCGGGGTTTTCGCATGCTCGGGCTAGAAGCGGTCCCGGTTCGGAATGTCGACGATCAACCGGTTCGGCAGCTCCAGCACCCGCACGCCGACCCGCTGACGCAGGCCAACCGCGATGCGGACCACACCACGCCGGTCCTCGATCAGCCGGAACGCGCGAACATTGTTCAGGTTCACCCGCTCCACATCCTGATCCAGCGACCGGGCACGGGCAGGCTCCAGGCGCAGCACCAGCAACCGGCCACCCGGCAGACGCACCCGGTCACCGTCCTGATCAAAAGCGACATTCACATAGCGGGCCCGAATGTCCGGCACACCATTACGGAAACGCAGAATCAGCCGGTCGAACCGGCGGAACTCCTGCACATCCACATCGACCAGACGAGGCACCGCGACAGGGACGGCAGCCGAAACCGGCGCCGCCTGCGATACCGGGGCCGCCTGAGCCGGGGAAATCCCCACACCCATAGCGGCGATGGCGGCGAGAGCGACCATGCCTCGCACCAAATTGCGGAACATGAGAAAACCTCCAAAGAGGGGTAGAGGTTCGAACGCCCCCTAGCATGCCGGCAACCAGCGACAAAATCCCCCAGTCACCCGAACAGGGGCCGGCTGCCAGCACCGAAGGCCGGCACCGTCGGGGGGCGTGATTCCACGCCTGCTCGATTTGTTCTGCTGCGCCGGGGGAGCCACCGCCGGATACCAGCAAGCCGGATTCCACGTCACCGGCGTCGACCTACACCCCCGCCCCACCTACTGCGGCGACGCATTCCTCCAAGGCGACGCCCTCGAAATCCTCGCCCGAATCGGCGCCGACTTTGATCTCATCCACGCCAGCCCACCCTGCCAAGCCGGATGCGCCATCACCAACGGCACCAACAAGAGCAAAGGCTGGGGCCGCACCCACCGCCAGCTCGTCCCCGCCACCCGCCAACTCCTGCAAGCCGTCGGAAAACCATTCATCATCGAACAGCCCACCGGCCACAAAGGGCTGATCCGCTGCGACCTGCGCCTCTGCATGGACATGTTCCCCAAAGCCGAACCCCCCTGGGTGCAACGCCACCGAGACTTCGAACTCGAAGGCCTCCACGTCCCCCAGCCGAAGCACCACAAGCACCAGGGATACGTACGCGGCATGCGCCACGGGATTTACCGGCAAGGCCCCTACGTCGCCGCCTACGGCGACGGCGGCGGCAAAGCCACCATCGCCGAAATGCAGCACGCCCTCGGCATCGACTGGACCGATGTGCGGGAAGAACTCACCGAAGCCATCCCGCCCGCCTACACCCGCCACATCGGCGCCGCATGGAACAGCCAGCATCGGGCACCATAGGAGAGTCGCCCCCTCACCCACCCAACCCAGGGAGAGGCCGCAATGGCTAACCAGGACCCGGCACGAGACCGCCGCCGCCAGCAGGAAGAGGCCGAGCAGGAACGCGCCCGGCAGGAACAGGAACAGCGCCGCCAGGAACGGCAGCAGCAGGACCCCAACGCCCAGCAGCAGCCGACCGACCCCAACGCCCAGTAAGTAGCTCAGGGCACAAAAAAACCCCGCCCGGACACCCGGGCGGGGTTTTTCACACCAGCTCACAACTTCCTGTACGCCGCAATATGCCGCTTGATCTTGCGAATCAGCGGAGAATCCATGCTGTCACCCAGCTCGAACCCCGTCTGATCCTCCAAGCGGAACAGGAAATCCTCCCAGTCCACCCGGGAGGCACCCGCATACCAGCCGTCATAGATCCCCTCAGCGGCCACCAGCAGATCATCTTCGGCGCTCAACACCCCTCCAACCCTGTCCCCCGCGTCCACCAGGCTTCCCTACCGGTGGGCGCGGGGTGATCACCTCGCCAGATCAGACCGAAACCCCTGACGCTTCGGACGCTGCTTAAACGCCCTCACAGTCGACAGCCGCCACCTTGGACGCCGCCGATTCGCAGGCACATCCAGCGGGCCCGGATCATCCGCCGCCGGAGCCCGCCCACCCGCCACATACGCCCGCCACGACGACGCCTGAATACCCAACAGCCGCGCCACCTCAGGACCCGACAACAACCTGTCCGGATCCACCACCAAATCCCCCTCAAGGGGTAGCGGCCCCGGGAAGATAATCACCTCACCCATGCCGCACCCACAACGCCACCACAACACCCGCCAGAATCAGCAGGGCCAGCACCACCGACACACCCGAATGACCCTCAGGCGCACCCGACACGCCCTCGAAAAACGTTCCGTAGCTCAACGCCCCACCCCCCAATCGATGACCTGAAACTTTCTCTCCACATCGGTGACGAAATTGACGCCACCCTCGACTAGCACCCGCACCCGCCGCTTACCCGCGAACCTCGACTTGACCGGCTCCACCCCCAACCACCTCAGAGCAGGCCCACCGTTATCGGTGCGGAACCACATCCCCGGCTCAAAATCCGCCGGCGAGGCGAACATCACAGGTCCACCAGACGCTCAGCCAACGCCTGTAGACGGTCACGGCGGGCCTCCATGTCGGAACGCATACCCTTCGCCGCGCGAACACCCTCCACACCCACCGCGAACGGGAAAACCCTCTCCCGACGCTCCAGCCTCTCCACCACGCCGTCCAACGCCTCCAAGTGCTCACCCAGCGTCTCCACCTTGGAAAACACCGCGTCGCGGATGTCAGACAACTCCTGACCGGTGAACTTCACGAGAGCCGACCCAACATGACAACCAGCTGCTGAACACCCGCAGCGATCCCATCGACCTTGCTCTCCACACGCTCCAACCGGTGACGCAAATCCGTCAGCATCTCGTCGCTCACAACTCCTCCTCCTTGGCGGCACCGCGCCACCTCCACCAGTGCACACGCGAACGTGTGCACGATGGGCTAGAAACGGTGCCCTACTCGTCCTCGACCCAAAACAGGCGACCCTCGAACGTCACCGAAGAGAAATGCCGCTTTTCCTCATCGGCCGCCGCATCCCAATCAATGTGCGAAAACGGCCAAGTACCGATATCCACCGAGTGATCAGAATCCTGGGTGTCGACAAACCGGTTCCGGATGTACTCGGTGAAAAAGCCGTCACCGACAATCGAAACCCCATACCGGCACTGCTCACCGGAAATCCCCTCAACCTCCGCCACCAGCTTCCGCAGCGCCGCCAACTCCTCCGCGTCGCCCGCCTCCAGCCCGTCCTCCTCGTCGATCTCGTGCCAGCCGATACGGTCGACAAGCTCCCGGCCATCGATCACGCCAGCGTTCGGGTCAATCGGGTCACTCTTCATTTCCAGTCCTCCATTTGCTACGAACAATGCACACAGCGCACGGGCGAACCCGTGCACCATGCTCGCTATTCGTTGCCGCGCTCGATCAACAACGCCAGAGTGTCAGTGATCCGCTGAAGACCCGAAGCCGTATCCGCCGCAAGCCGCTCCACCTGCCGCCGCAAATCCGTCAGCATGAAATTGTGCTCAGACGACGTCAAAGCCAACGCCTGCAACGTGTGATGCTGAGCCCGAAGCGTCGCCGCCAAGTCCGACAAATCGCGGTCCTGGCTCGCCCGTAAGCCCTCCTGCTGCGCTAGGCGCTCCTCAAGACTCGCCATCACGCGTCATCCCGCCACGCATACACCCGGTGTTCATTCCCGACCCGGCGCCGCACCGCAGAAAAACCCGCCCCATACTCACGGCCCGAATTGATCCGCTCCACATGCGCATCCGCACGCACCACACGGTCATGGCGACCCACCACCGCAGACCGACCCCTACGCTTCATCAACGCCGCAGCGATGTCCTCACGGCTTGGCAGAGACGCATCATCGCCGCCAGGAACCGACTCCCACGTTAAATTGACCACCATCAGAATCTCTCTCCGTTTCCCAGGCAACAGTTCGCGTCACCTCCACGGCACACGGGCAACCCCGTGCACCATGGGCTAGCAGCGAACCTCAATACCCCTCAACCAGGCCAAGCGGGATAGACCACTTCCCCCGCCCCGCCGCATGATCGTGGTAGCCGTCATACCAAGCCCTAGGCTCGCGCCGATCATCCGCCCGCTCCAACGGCGACGAGGCGCCCATACGAGCCGACGCACGCCAACCACGCTCATACGCCGCCCGATACTCCGGACTCACTTGCCCTCAGCGAAAGCAGCACACCTGTCACACGTCGGAACCTCACCCAGAATCGGATGCGACGTTGAACCCGTCGCCGGGTTCTCGCACCGCAGAAACCACCTACACGGCTCCGGTGCCCACTCCCGTAGAAGCCGCTCCTGCTCGGCGCCGATCTCCTCAGCATTCACTTCGCGTGCCCCCAGTCCGGCGACGGCAGGAGCACACCGTTCACCGCATGCCCGGCGGCAACTTGCTCCACCGACCAGCCCTTAGCAATCGGCTCCGACTCGTCACCACACGTGCACACAGCCCGGCGAACCGTTCCCAGGCCGTACGTGCGCTCACGGACAATGTGCCGTTCGAGCCACAACGTGAGAGCGTGACGCTCACCGGCATTCCAGTCGCCGCAACCCTCACACGAGAGCGTCGAAAACGGGTTACGGTCGCACTCGCAATCATCGTATTCATCGCCCGGGAGGCAACCCTCCACGTGATCCTCACGGCCCAGCCCGAGCGTCACCGAATAGCCCTCATCGATAGCCGACAGTGGCTTTGGCAGGTCGGCTGGTCGTTCCGGGTCACACTCGCCATTGGCTTCCACGAGCACGCAATCGGTGCACACCCATATCGTTCCCATGATCTTGCTCATGGATCCTCCGTTCAGATAAGACCAACAGGATGCGCGGACCGTAGCCCGCGCACCCGATAGCGCTACCTGATCAGTACGTGACCGCATACTTGCCGCTGCCATCCGCATCGAATTCGACGGTGTGCCAGTCATAGCCGTCACGGAAAGCCGCCCACACCGGATCGGTATCCCGGGCCCGGCGCCTACCGTCAATCCACTCCCGGGCGGTCGAATCGGTGAAGCCGCCCACCGAACTACCGGTCATGGTCCCGTTGCGGAATTCGTGCACCCATACACTCGGCATCTCAGCGCTCCCATGCGGTAGGGGCGAAACCGCCATTACCAAGCCACTCATCAAGGGCCTCGAACGCATCTACAAGGGCATGCACAGTGCGGTTATCGACCACACAGAACGATGGATCGTCAGTGTCGTTTTCCATCTGGCTCATGGCGGACCTAGCTGCACGGCGGATCATGTTCAGAGCTTCGTTCGGATCCATTAGCTTTCCTCTCAGGGGGGCTTACTCATGTGGGCGCACGGGCTGTAATGGGAGCCTGTGCACCGTCATCAATAAGTCTTTGTGAGAATGGAATTTGCAACCCGTAGGCGAAGGTACAAGCAACGTTTCAGGTATTGGCGGTTCCTATGCCTACCCCCATGAGGGGGGTGGTTCATCGTGCCTACCTGCCCTGCGCTACCTAGTCTACCTAGTAGCGCTACTAAGTACCACTCAGAGTACCCCCAACAGGGATGCAATAGATCACTACCCCACACCCTTGACAGTGATGTACACCTATGTCCGATTCAGGGGAGCGCCGGCTACGAGCTATGGGGTGATATGGACATGGTGTTCCCAATGTCCGAATCGCCTGACCAGACAGACATAAATTCCTATCTGGACTCCACTGTGGAAGACTATTGACAATTACACACATCGATGTCTGGATAAGGCCGGCCTGAGACAGATGGGCGGTTACCGACATAGGGGTAGGGGTGTCCGAATCCACAGAGGACAGTCGTTAGCCGGGAG
>Ga0307503_10000090_pt1 | contig 51983 bp, 52 predicted proteins | sample 17_S_MG_FD_194514 | JGI IMG/M metagenome (GOLD analysis project Ga0307503, IMG submission 194514) | Soil microbial communities from Populus trichocarpa stands in riparian zone in the Pacific Northwest, United States - 17_S | ecosystem: Environmental > Terrestrial > Soil > Riparian zone > Trees... | reverse complement strand
CTCCCCCTCAGGCCGCGGCAAGAACTTCCAAAGACCAAGCCCCGCAGCGGCAACAAGGACCAAGTACGGCACCGGGTCGAGCCACCCAAACGTCCCGAGCACCTCCGCGGCCCAGATCAACAACGCCAGCGCGAGCACCCCACTCACAAGCCCCGCCGGCGCCCCCTCGAACCGCGGCAGCAGCCACCGCCGCGCCGCCGTCCCTCCCAGCCAGGCGAAGCCACCCAGCAGCAGGACCTCGGCGACGCCCAGCAGGTACCGCCCGAGGTCGAGCATCTGGCGCTAGCGGCCCCGCCGCAGCAGCAGGCGGCTCATCTGCTCGAGCTCGGCGACGCGCAGCAGCTTCGCGACCGAGAGATAGACGGCGAGGCCGGCCGCCAGGCCGACTCCCAGCGAGACGATCTGACCGCCGAGGCCACGCCCGAGGAGCTCGTCGAGAACGTCCCAGACGATCCAACCGATCGCCGCCAGCCCCGCCGCCGCGATCGAGATCCGCAGCGCCGCCGAGAGCAGGCGACCGAGCTCGAGCCCGTGGAGGATGCGGCGCAGGATCACGCCCTGGGCGACGACGCTGGCGGCGGTGGCGAGCGCCGTCGAGGCGACGATCCCGCCCACACCGAGGTGGTAGAGAGCGAGCGCCGCACCCGCCGTGATAACGAGGTTCGCAGCCGAAATCCAGGTCGGGATCCAGGGCTTCTGCAGGCTGAAGAAAGTGCGGGTGAGGAGCAGGAAAAGGCCGTTGGTCGGCAGCGAGAAGGCGAACCAGAAGAGCGCCGTCGCCACCACTTCGGTTTCGTGGGCGTCGAAGGCGCCGCGCTGGTAGATCAGCCGGATCATCGGGTCGGCGAGGACCAGCATCGCCGCCGCCGCCGGGACCAGGACGAAGAGGATCTGCCGCATCCCGTTCGCCATCGTCGAGCGCAGGTCGTCGATCGCACCGGCGCTGGCGAAGCGGGCCAGGGTCGGGAACAGCACCGTCGCGATCGCGACGGAGAAGATCCCCTGCGGCAGCTGGTAGATGCGGAAGGCTTTGTCGATCGCCGCCGGCGCCTCTTCGGAGACGAGGCTGCCGAAGAAGCTGTTGATCAGCAGGTTGAAGTTGATCAGGCCGAGGCTGATCGTCACCGGCAGCATCAGCACCAGCACCCGCCGCACCTTCGGGCTGCGCCAGTCGAAGCTGAGGTTGAACCGGAACGGCGTGTTGCGCAGGTCCCAGGCCGGGATCAGCAGCTGGACCGCGGTGCCGACGAGGATCCCGATCGCGTAGGCGTAGATCCGGTCCTGGCCCTCGAACATCGGCTCGAGGACGACGAGGACGAGGATGATCGTCAGATTCCAGAACAGCGGCGAGATCGCGAAGGCGCCGAAGCGGTCGTAGCTGTTGAGGATGCCGACGACGATGCCGCTGATCCCGAGCAGGACCAGGATCGGGAAGAGGACCTGGGACAGCGAGACGGTGAGGTCGACGATCTCGCCTTCGAAGCCGGGCGCGAAGAGCGGCATGATTACCGGCGCCAGGAGGACGAAGAGCGCCGTCACCGCCCCCAGCACCATCGTCACCAGCAGCAGCATCGTCGAGGCGAGGCGGAACGCCTCCTTGTAGGCCTTCTGGCCGAGCAATTCGGTGAAGACCGGGACGAAGGCCGGCTGCAGGGCAGCGTCGGCGAAGAGGGCGCGAATCAGGTTCGGGACCTGGAAGGCGACCGTGAAGGCCGACATCGGGCCGCTGATCCCGTAGTAACCGGCGGCGACGACTTCGCGGGCGAGCCCGGCGACACGAGAGGCGGCGGTGGCGATCGAGAAGAACGCGGTCGAGCGCGCCAGCCGACTCCCCCGCTTCCCCGGCGGCGGGTCGTGGGTGACTTCCTCGCCGGGTTCGAACGCCTCCGCCTCCCAGACGGCGACGTCTTCGTTGATCGCCCGCTCGTCGGGATTCGGGGTGTCAGGTGCCCTGGGGGTCTCCAAGCTTCGTCTCAGTCGCTATAGTCGGCGGCCGCCCGGAGCCGGCAAAGGGCCTGCTCGGGTACTTGACATGGCCAACATAGCCTCACAGAAGAAGCGGATACTGCGCAGCGAGCGTGAGCGGACGGAGAACCGTCTGCTGACGAGCACCGTGAAGACGCACTTCCGCCGCCTCGAAAGCGCGGTGGAGTCGGGCGATACCGACAACGTAGCCGCCGAGCAGCGCGATCTCGTCTCGAAGATCGACAAGGCCATCCAGAAGGGCGCCCTCCACAAGAACACCGGCGCCCGCAAGAAGGCCAAAGCAGCTCGTCTCGCCGCCGGCACCGCCTCCTAAGCCGCGCCCGCAGCTGCCTTCCTGAGCGCGATCGTCAGCGCCAGCTCGTCGCCGTAGTCGGCGCCGCCGCGGCACCAGAGCTCGAGGTCGGCGAGGGTCTCGGTCGCCACCCGCAGGCTTGCCAGATCGGTCTTTTGCAGGCGCCCGACCAACTGCTTGGCGGCGTAGGGGTGCATCTTCAGCCCCGACTGGACCTCCTGCGGCGGAATTCCCTCCTCCAGCTGCGCGGCGGCAATGCAGGCGCTGCGCAGGCGCGAGGCGAGGCCGTAGATCAGCCCGGTGACGTTCTCGCCCTGTCCGAGCAGGCGCTCGCCGATCCGCAGCGCCGCGGCGGCGTCACCTTCGATCAGCGCGTCGGAGAGGGTCCAGACGGCCGCTTCGGAGGTGTCGGCCACCATCTCTTCGAGGTCGGCGATGCCGACGCTGCCGCCCTCGCCGGCCCAGAGCGCGAGGCGCTCGAGCTCGTTGCGCAGGCGGACCGGGTTGGCGCCCATCCGCTCGACCAGCATCCGCGCCGCCACCGGCTCCAGCCTCAAGCTCAGGCGCTGGGCGTCGGCGACGAGCAGGCGTGGCATATCGCGCGCCTTCGGCGCCTCGAACTCGTGCACCTCCCCGTCCGCCGCCTTGACGGCTTTGACCAGCTTCGCCGCCGGCTTGTCGCGGCAGATCAGGACGAGGGTCAGGTCCGGCGGCAGCTCGGCCAAGGCCGCCAGCACCGGCTGCAGCTGCTTCTCCCGCCAGCGCTCGATCCCGTCGGCCAGCAGGTAGCGGCGCGAGTCCATCAGCGACATCGCCGGGATCGCCCTCAACAGCGCCTCGTGGTCGGGCATCCCCTTCCCCTCGCCGGGCTCGAAAACCTCCAGCGCCGCGGCACCGCCCTCGCGTTCGGCGCGGGCGCGCAGGCGGGCCCTGGTGGCGTCGATTTTCGCCCCGTCGCTGCCGGCGATCAGGTACAGCGGTCGCGTCTCGTCGGCCATCGGCCGAGTCTAGAAGCCCAGCCGGTTCGGTGGCCGGGCCGCTACTTGCCGTGCCCGAGGGCTTTGCCGTTGCCGTTGCCCGGGCCGGCGCTGGCTTCGGGCGCCGTGCCGGCGCTGGTGACCGGGGGTGGCGCCGCGGCCGTGGCCGCCGACTTGGAGGAGGCTTCGACGCCGCGATCGCTGGCGTGGGCCGCGGCGGCGGCGGACGAGGAGTTGCCAGGGGCCGGGGCGACTTCCTCCGCCGGTGCGGCCGGCCGCGCCGGGACCGGCGCCGGTTTCGGCTCCGCGGTGGGATCGCCGGCAGGTGCCGAAGCGGGCTCCGAGGTCGAACCGGGATTCGGTGCCGGCTTCGGAGTCGAGGTTTCCGCCGGCGCGGCGGCGACTCCACCCGGGTCCGGCGCGTTGGTCGATGCGGGCGCAGGCGCTGGGCTTGCGCCCCCGGACTCCGCGTCTGCCGGTTCGCCCCTACTGTCACGGGTGTCGCCGGCCGCCGCACCGGGGCGCGGCGTCCCGGCGCGTACGAACGCTCCGGGACCGTGACCCACCGCCACCGCCTCGGCGACCGCGCCCTCCTTAACCGGTTCGCCGGGCAACGGCGCCGGCGAGAGCAGCGGGAAGCCGAGCTGCGCGAAGAAGGCGACGAGGGTGAGACCGACGGCCGCCGTCAGGCCGAGGAAGGCGAAGGCGGTGCTGCGCATCCGTTCCGGCAGGCCGGTGCCGGCGACGCTGGTCAGGCGGAGGGCCCGCTTGAGCTTGATATGGAAGATGGAGCGCATCACTTCGTGCATCGGCAGCGGGGGAGCCGAACGGAGCGATTGGATCGGGTTCCTCAAGTTTCGATTCGATCATCTGTCCAGATGGAAGAAGTGACGCTCGACGTCGATGACGACCGTGCCGTCCTCGTCGGTGCGAAGGACCGGCACCCGGTGCATGCGCAGGGTCCTCAAGGTGGCGGCGGTGGGATGGCCGTAGGGGTTTCCCTCGCCGACCGGGATCACCGCCAGCCGCGGCCGAATCCGCTCCAGCAGCGCGTCGAGGCCGGCGTCTTCGCTGCCGTGGTGGGCGACCTTGAGGACGTCGACGGGACCTGGGTCCAGGGGCACTGCCTCGGCCTCGGCGTCGGCGGTCAGCAGCATCGAGAAGTCCCGCCAGCGGGCCTCGATCACCAACGCCAGCCGGTTCGGATCATCCGCCCCCGCCGGCGCCGCGGCCAGCTCCGGCGGCGGCCAGAGAACCCGCAGGCGCAGGCCGCCGCTCCGCAGCTCCCGCCCGGCCGCTACCCGCTGCGGCACCGCGCCCGCCGCGACCGCCCGCGCCAGCAGGTCGCGGCGGGCGCGGGCGAAGAACAGGCGCTCCACCGGCATCGCCCCCAGCAGCTCTTCGACCCCGCCGACGTGGTCGGACTGGTCGTGGGTTACCACCGCCGCCCCGAGGCTCTCGACGCCGGCTTCCTCGAGCAGGCGCTCCAGGCCCTCCCCCGGCGGCCCGCCGTCGACCAGGACCGCGGGCGCCGCCGCGGGCTGGAGCAGGATCGCGTCGCCCTGGCCGACGTCGAGCACCTGAATCCGCAATCCCCGGGCCGGAGCCGGCGCGGCCGCCCCGCTCTCCTCCCGACCCGGCAGGGGGAGCCAGAGGACCAGCACGGCGATCGCTGCCGCCAAGCCCTGGCGGGGCCACCGCCGGCAGAGGAGCACGAACGACAGCAGCGCGAGATAGGCGGCAATCAACCCGCCGGCCCCGATTCGGACCCGCACCTCGGCCCACTCCGGCGCCGCGCACCAGGAGGCAACCTGGGCGACGTAGGCGAGGAGCAGCGCGTCGAGGCCGTTCAGCGGCTCCAGCGGGAGCCCCGGCACCTGCGCGAGGCCGGCGCCGCACATCCCCAGCCACATCGCCGGCGCCACCGCCGGCAGCGCCAGCACGTTCGCCACCAGGGTCGTGGTCGAGACCGTTCCGAAGTGGAAGGCGATCAGCGGCGCCGTCGCCAACGTCGCCGCGATCGTCATCGCCACCCCCTCGGCGAGCGCTCGCCGCCAAGCGCCCGACCCGATCCGTGCCTCGATCGAGCGCCGCAGCGGCGCCGCCAGGGAGAGGATTCCCAGCACCGCCGCGAAGCTGAGCTGCCAGCCGACGTCCCGGGCGATGCCCGGATCGACGGCCAGCGTCACCAGCGCCGCCAGCCCGAGCGCGTAGAGGCGCGAGCCGCGGCGGCCGGCCAACATCGCCAGCAGGCCCAGGGCGCCCATCACCCCCGCCCGCTGGATCGACGGGCCGGCACCGGCAACCGGCACGTAGACGGCGATCGCCCCCAGCACCCAGAGCAGCCGCTGCCGCAGCGGGATCCCAAGGAGGCCCAAAAGCGGCATCGCCAGCAAGCCCAGCAAGGTGACGTTCTGCCCGGAGACGGCGAGCAGGTGGCTCAACCCCGAGCGCCGGAAGTCTTCCTTCGTGCGCTCGTCGATCTCCTCGTCGGCGCCGAGGACGAACCCGCGCGCCAGCGCCGCCTCCCGCGGCGGCATCCCGCGACCGAGGCCCTCCGCGGCACGGTCTCGAATCTCGCCGCTCCTGGCGATCGCGACCAGGACCAGCAACGCGATCCCCAGCAGGACCGGCAGCGGCGGGCGGCGGGCGTTCATCGCGGCTCAGGGCTGCAGCCGCGCCCGCAGCGACTCCATCGTCGCCGGGCCGATCCCCGGAACCTGGTCGAGCTGGTCGATCGAGGAGAGTCCACCGTGTTCGTCGCGGAACTCGACGATGTCCCCCGCGGTCACCGGCCCGATCCCCTCGATCTCTTCCAGTTGCTCGACCGTCGCGGTGCCGAGGCTGATCGGGCCCTCTTCGCCGGCACCAACCGCAACCGCGCCACCGCCGGGAAGAAGCTCGGGCACCACCACCTGCTGCCCGTCGGCGAGCCGGGCGGCGAGGTTGATCGCTTCCAGCTGCGCCCGCGGCGCGGGCCCGCCGGCCCTCCGCACCGCGTCGTCGACCCGACTCCCGGCCGGCATCCGGTAGACGCCCGGCCGCCGCACCGCTCCTGCGACGTGCACCACCAAGTCGCCGCCGGCGTCGCCCACCGAGAAGCTCGCTTCCCGCGGCCCGCTCGACGCCGCCGCGAACGAGGGCTCCGCCGCCTCCTCCCCCCGGATCGCCCGCGCCCCGACTAGCAGCAGCGCCACGGCAACCGCCGCGTAGACGACCAGCTGGCTTCGACTCATCTCCGGCACACGCCGATCGTGAACCGGCCGGGCGCACAGGTGGCGCGCTAAATCAAAATGCTCTCAGGCGGAAACGTGACGGCGACGCGACTTAGTAGTCGTCGTCATCGTCGTAACCCGCGACCTCGGCCAATTGGTCGCTGTACAGCTCCTCAGCCGAGACCGGCGGCGACTGGATCGAGACGCAGATCAGCTCCGCTTCCGCCTCGTTGCCGATCGAGTGCTCGGTCGCGGGCGGGACCAGGATCAAGTCTCCCTCGGCGACCTCCTGGGTGTCGCCGGCGACCGACATCGTGCCGTTGCCGCGGACGACGACGTAGGCCTGCTCGGCCTCGCCGGAGGAGTGCAACGTCTGCTTGGCGCCGCCGGGTACGCAGACCCAGGTCACCGAGAGGTTGCGCGAGCCGAGTTCGCCCGCGTCCATGAGGACGTGGGCGCGGAGACGGTGCCATTCCTCGACCGCCGCTTCGTTCAGGCGCCTGACCAGCATTCGCGGCTTTCTACCAGAAGCGAACGCCCCGGCGGAGGGCGCTAGCGGACCACCAGGTTGACCAGCTTGCCAGGAACTACAATTTCCTTGACTATTTGCTGGCCGTCGAGATGCTTGGCGACCTTCTCGCTTTCCCGCGCCAGCCGCAGCAGCTCCTCTTTCGGCGCCTCTGCGGGGGCCTCGATGCGGTCGCGCAGCTTGCCGTTGACCTGGACGACGAGCGTCACCGTGTCGCTGACCAGCAGGTCGGGGTCCGCCTGCGGCCACGGCTGCTCCCAGACCCGCTCCCCGGCCAGGCGCTCGTAGACCTCGCTGCCGAGGTGCGGCGCGAAGGGGAAGACCAGCGAGGCCGCGGTCGCGGTCGCGAAGCGCACGGCGGCGTCGCCCTCCGGCGTCCCGTAGAGACCGTCCTTGAGCCGGTAGGCGTCGTTGACGAGCTCCATCACCGCCGAGATCGCGGTGTTGAACTGGAAGCCGCGCTGGAAGTCCCGCGTCACCTTCTCGATCGCCCAGTGCGCCTTCGCCATCAGCTCGCGCGCCTCTCCGCCCGTGGCCTGCGGCGCATCCGCCTCGGTCCGCGCCTCGACCTCCTCGCAAAGCCGCCACAGGCGCGAGAGGAAGCGGTTGACGCCCTCGACCCCCTCGTCGGTCCAGTCGCCGCCGCGCTCGGGCGGGCCCATGAAGCAGACGTACGTGCGGGCGGTGTCAGCGCCGTAGCGCTCAACGTAGTCGCCGGGGCTGACCGTGTTGCCCTTCGACTTCGACATCTTCGCCCCGTCGCGGGTGATCATCCCCTGGGTGAAGAGGTTGGCGAACGGCTCCTGGACGCCGACGTGGCCGAGGTCGGCAAGCGCCTTAGTGAAGAAGCGCGCGTACATCAGGTGCAGGATCGCGTGCTCCACCCCGCCGATGTACTGGTCGACCGGCATCCAGTAGTCGCCAGCGCCGCGCTCCCAAGCCGCCTCCGAATTACGGGCGTCGAGGTAGCGCAGGAAGTACCAGGAGGAGTCGACGAAGGTGTCCATCGTGTCGGTCTCGCGGCGAGCGGCGGCACCGCAGCGAGGGCACTCGGTCGCGACCCAGTCCTCGGCGGCGGCCAGCGGGCTCTTGCCCTGCGGCGCGTAGTCCTCGACCTCGGGCAGCTCGACCGGCAGCTGGTCCTCCGGCACCGGGACGATCCCGCACTCGTCGCAGTAGACGACCGGGATCGGCGCCCCCCAGTAGCGCTGGCGGCTGACGAGCCAGTCGCGGAGGCGGTAGTTGACGGCGGAATCGCCGCGCCCCTCCGAGCCCAGCCAGGCGACGATCTCCTCGTAGGCCTCGCGGTTGTGCTTGCCGTCGAAGCGGCCCGAGCTCACCATCGGCCCGTCGCCGCTGTAGGGGAGGCCCTCGTCGTCGCGCGCCTGCTCGGGATCGCTCCCCTCGATCACGCGCTTGACCGGCAGGCCGAACTTCTGGGCGAATTCGTAGTCGCGGGAGTCGTGCCCCGGCACCGCCATGATCGCCCCGGTCCCGTACTCCATCAGCACGTAGTCGGCGACGAACATCGGGATCTCCTCGCCGTTGACCGGGTTGACGACCGAGCGCCCGATCGGCACCCCGGTCTTCTCGCGATCCTCCGCCCCCCGCTCCTCGGCCGACTCGCGGCCGACGCGGTTGACGTACTCGCGCACCTCCTCCTCGGCCTCGGTGCCGGCGACCAGGCGCCGCAGCTCCGGGTGCTCGGGGGCGAGGACGAAGAAGGTGGCGCCGAAGAGGGTGTCGGGGCGGGTGGTGAAGACCGGGAAGTCGAGATCGACCTCCTCGCAGCGGAAGACGACCTCGGCGCCCTCGGAGCGGCCGATCCAATTGCGCTGCATCGTGATCACGTGCTCGGGCCAGGACTCGAGCAGGTCGAAGTCCTCCAGCAGGCGGTCGGCGTAGTCGGTGATGCGGAAGAACCACTGCTCGAGGTTGCGCTGCACGACCTCGGTGCCGCAGCGCTCGCAGCGTCCGTCGACGACCTGCTCGTTGGCCAACACCGTCGCGTCCTTCGGGCACCACTGCACCGGCGCCTCGGTCCGGTAGGCGAGCCCGCGCTCGAACAGCTGCAGGAAAATCCACTGGGTCCAGCGGTAGTACTCGGGCGTGTGGGTGGCGAGCTCCCGCGACCAGTCGATCGAGATCCCCCACTCGCGGAACTGGCGCTGGAAGGAGGCGATCGAGCGCTCGGTCGCGACCCGCGGCGGCTCGCCGGTTTTGATCGCGTTGTTCTCCGCCGGCAGGCCGAAGGAGTCGTAGCCCATCGGGTGGATCACCTGAAAGCCGTGGCGGCGGCGGAAGTGGGCGATCGCGTCGCCGACCGCGTAGCACTTGAGGTGGCCGACGTGGGGCTCGCCGGAGGGGTAGGGCAGCATCTCCAGCACGTAGGCCTTCGGCTTTTCCTCGTCGAAGCCCGGCTGTCCGGGGTTGGCGACCTCCCAGGTCTTCTCCTCGGCCCAGACCGCCTGCCACTTCCGCTCGATCGCTTTCGGCTCGTATCCGCTCATGCGGCAGCGATCTTACGAGGGCCGAGCGCGGCGGCGCGTCGATGTTCAGAGGAGCAGGGGCCGGAAGCCGGGTGAGAGCTGCTCGAGGATCTGCGGCCAGACGTAGACCTCGATCGTCGCCGCGATCAGCAGGACCGGGATCGCCAGCAGGACGGTGATGAAGGTGGCGGCGAGGAGCTGGTTCCACTCGCCGCGGCGGCTGGCGATCAGCCAGGCGGCGAGGGGCAGGAAGAGCGCCGTCAGCTCCGGCAGCGCGTGCGGGAGGACGCTGAGGATCAGCTCGAAGCGGCTGATCTGCAGCTGGTAGGCGATCGTCGAGCCCTGGAAGCCAAGGTAGAGCGCCTGGGTCGAGAGCGAGAAGAGGGTGACGGCGCAGACGAAGAGGATCGCGAACTCGCCCGCCTTGACGTGGACCCAGCGGCTCAGGCCGGTGCGCTGGGCGGCGGCGATCGGCATCGAGGCACCGGCGATGAAGCCGGCGACGCAGGCGGTGCCGTGGAGCGCCAGGACCAGCGAGTTGCGCCAGAGGATCGGCAGCAGGTCGTCGGGCCCGGCGGGATAGGTGAGGCCGGCGACGTGGACCGGGGTGAGGTCGGGGGTCAGCAGGCCGGCGACCACCCAGGTCGCCGCCAGCAGGGTCAGCGCGATCGCGGCGCTGAGCGCGGCCCAGGCGCCGAGGACCTGCCGGGGACGCTCGGCCCACATCTGCAGGGTGGCGCGGGTATCCCGCATGCCGTGGGAGAAGACATGCTGGTTCGCGCTCATCGCCAACAGCATCGGCAAATCGGATCGAGCGTTTGAGCCTCGGGGTTTGGACTCATCGATTTTTGGTAGAAGAAGGCTATGCGGCTACTGCTGAGGGGATCGATCGCCGGCCTCCTGCCGATCCTGATCGCCCTCCTGCCCGCATCCGCCGCCGCCGCGCCAGAGATCGGGCTGCAGGTCGAAGGGACGCCATGGCACGGCTCCTCGCCGTTCGCCGAAGTCGAGGGCACGGTCGACGGCCACAACCACGTCACCGCCTACGAGTTCCTCGGCGGCGACGCCCATTGCGGCGAACCCTGGAACCCGAAAGGCCCCGACGCCGCCCTCGTCGACTGCCCCGACCACTACCCCGACGGCACCGCGGCGGTCCTGGAGAACGCCCTCTACGGCGACCCGCTGCGCAAACACGACCCGGTCGGCTGGCCCACCTTCAAAGACTGGCCGGCGCCGGCGTCGATGACCCACGAGCAGACCTACTACCGCTGGATCGAGCGCGCCTACCTCGGCGGGGTGCGCATCATGGTCAACGACCTGGTCGAGAACGTCGCACTCTGCGACATCTACCCGATCAAACACAACAGCTGCGACGACATGACCAGCGTCCGCCTCCAGTACCGGCGCCTGCAGGAACTCGAGGACTTCGTCGACGAGCGCTCCGGCGGGCCCGGCCAGGGCTGGTTCCGGATCGTCCGCGACCCCTTCGAAGCGCGGCGGGTCGTCAACGAAGGCAAGCTGGCCGTCGTCGTCGGGGTCGAGACCTCGGAGATCTTCGGCTGCGGCGGCTCGGAATCGGCGCCTCGCTGCGGCCGCGACCAGATCGTCGCGGGGCTCGACGAGATCGAGCGGATGGGCGTCGCCTCCTTCTTCCCGATCCACAAGTTCGACAACGCGCTCGGCGGCGTGCGCTTCGACAGCGGCACCTTCGGGGCCGCGATCAACGCCGCCAACTTCAAGCAGACCGGCCACTTCTGGCAGATCGAGCCCTGCGGCGGCTCCGGCGAAGACAACCCTCAGGACACCGCCGTGCCGGATACGGAAATCATCGACGCCGGCCTCCTTTCCTTCTTCCCCAAAGGGCTGGTCCCGCTCTACCCGCCCCCACCCCACTGCAACGCCCTCGGCCTCACCCCCCTGGGCGAATTCACGGTCGAGCAGATGATCGACCGCGGGCTGATGGTCGAGGTCGACCACATGAGCCTGAAGTCGGCCTCGCGGGCGGTGGAGCTGGCCGAGGCGCGGAACTACTCCGGGGTGCTCTCCTCGCACTCGTGGATGGACCCGCACCTGCGCTCCCGCCTCTACGCCCTCGGCGGCTTCATCGAGCCGATCACGACCAGCCCGGAGAGCTTCATCGAGGAATGGCGGCAGCTGCGAGCGGTCGCCGATCCCCGCTACAAGTTCGGGATCGGGTTCGGCGCCGACGCCAACGGCTTCCACGCGCAGCCGCCGGCCCGCGGGGCCGACAAGCCGAACCCTGTCGCCTATCCGTTCAAATCGCTGGACGGGCGGATCACCTTCGACCGCCAGGTCTCGGGCCAGCGGACCTACGACGTCAACGTCGACGGGGTCGCCCACTACGGCCTCTACCCGGACTGGATGGAGCAGCTGCGGTTGCTGGCGGGCGAGCCGATCGCCGACGACCTGATGAGCGGCGCCGAGGCCTACCTGGAGACGTGGGAGCGAGCGGTCGGCGTGCCCGCCTCGAGCTGCCTGACGCCGCCGCGACGCCTCTCCCGCAGCGGCTTCGGGCCGCTGCGGCTGGGCCAGGACCCGCAGCAGACGCTGATCGCCGCGGGACAGCCGCAGCGGCGCCCCGGCAGCGCGTTCATCTTCTGCTCCACCCGCGCCAAGGCCCGGGGGGCGAAGGCGGCCGGCGCCGCCGTCGTCTTCGACGCGGCCGGCAAGGCGGCCTTCGTCGCCACGACCGCTGCCGCCAAAGGAAAGCCGAAACGGGCGAAGCGGCTGGGGCGCGGCTTCTTCGTCGCCCGCAAAGGGGCGGGAGGCGACCGCGTCTGGAGCTACCGGAAGGGGAAGCTGCGCTTCACCGCGGTCGCCGCGCCGCGCCTGGCGAAGAAGGTCGGCCGCCTGCGGGCCGCCTTCCGCCAATCCGGCCTCGGCTAGCCCGCGGCCTCGCCGAGCTGGCGCTCGAGATCCTCGGCCAGGGCCGCCAGGTGCGCCAACTCGACGCTCAGACCCTTGGCGATCCGGCGCACGTTCCCCCAGGTGGGGTTGATCCGGCCGGACTCGATGTGGGAGATCCAGGTCGGATGGATTTCGGCCCGCTGCCCGAGCGCCTCCTGGCTCAGCTGACCCTCCGTGCGGAGCGCCCGGATCGCCTTCCCGAGCCCGATCTGTGGGTCGTCTCGCCGCGGCATCTAGGGGAGGGAATTGCCCTCCAGCCCCAAGGTCCATAGAGGCGAACTCAAGACACGCGGTCGAACTCGCGACTTGCGTATTTTGCTAAATCCAAGTTTCGGCATTCCACCCTCCAAGCCGAACGCGGCGCGCGACTTCTCACAGGTTGTAAGAAGTCCCGAGGCAGCGGCGGCATACCGGGTACGTCACCTTGATGAGCACTGAACCGAGGCCACCCGACGCTCGTGACGAGCGCTTCCTGCGCAGGGCGCGCACGGCGCGGGCTGCCGGCGACCTCGCGGGCGAGCGCGAGGCGATCTCCCGCCTGCTCGAGCCCTACTGGTCATGGGCGTACTCGATCGCTTACGGCAGGATCGGCGGCGCCGACGACCCGAAGGCCGACGCCGAGGAGATCGCCGGAGACCTCCTGCGCCGGCTCGCCCGCCTGCTCGAGAGAAAGCTCGCCTTCGACACCACCTTCCGCGTCGTCGCCTACATGAACCTCAGCTACGCGATCAAGGACTACTGGCGGCGGTCGGCCCGCAACGAGTCGACGCCCGTCGACCCGCTCGACCTCTCCGAGGTGAGGGCGCCGCGGGGCGCCCCCGGAGCGGAGGAGATGAGCGACGCCCTGGAGCCGTACCTCGACGGCCTCAGCGAGCGGGAGCGGGAGCTGGCCCACGATCGCCTCGTCCTCGACCTCTCGCCGAGCGAGATCGGCCAGCGGCACGGGATGAAACGGGGCGCCGTCGACACGGCGATGCACCGCATCTTCAAGAAGATGCGAAAGAACGGGTCGCCGGGTGTAAGAAACCGCGATTTCGGGACGGTCTAGGCGGTATGGCACAGTTCGATCCGATCGAAGAGCGGGCAGTCGAAATGCTCGACGACGTGGAGTTGGAGGCCGTGCGCGTCAAGACCGTCGCCGACAACGACGAGCGCTTCGAGTTCGTCCTCTGGAACCTCTGCCTCCGCGGCGTCGCGGTGATCGAGCGGGTCTGCCGCACCCGCGGCGAGGCCTGCGGGCTCGGCGAGCAGGAGATCGAGCTGGCGATCGAGGACGCCTCGGCGCGGATGCTCCTGCGCCTCTCGCGGGTCGAGCCCCAGCCCCAGGTCCACGCTCTCGCCGCCGAGATCGCCGTCGCCTGCGTCGAACGGGCCTGGCCCCTGCAGCGGAACACGCCGCGGCTGACGCCCCGCTCGCCGCAGTTGCGGCTGATCAACGGCCTCGACGAGGCGATCGAAACCGGGCAGGTCCGGCCCAACGACTGGGAGCACTCATGAGCGCCGCCGACGAGGCATTCGAGCGTGCTTTCTGGCAGGCCCTCGAGGATCTGAAGGAGGGCGCGGAGAAGCCGATCGAGTCCTACCTGCGCCTCGTCCCCAGCGGGCAGCGGGACGAGCTGGGCCGGATGCTGGCCGACCTCCTCGCCGCCCGTGGCCCGACGCCGGCCGCAGGCGCTGCCGAAAGCGAGGGGTACAGGCGCGCCCTCGCGGTCGTCGACGAAGTCCTCGGGGCGCGCGGCAGCGCCGGCATCCTGCCCGGGACCCTGAAGGCGATGCGAAACGCCCGCGGCATCGAGCCCGATGCCGTCGTCGAGCAGCTGGCCGGGGACCTGGGCGTGCACGGCGAGGAAGGACGCCGGGCCCTGGCCCGTAACTACCACCGCCTCGAGACCGGCAAGCTGCTGGGCTCGAAGCTGAGCCGTCGCCTCCTCGGCTCCCTGGCCGCGGTCTTCGACGTCGATCCGGCCGAGGTACTGGCCGCCGCGAGGCCCGCCGCGCGAGGCCCCTCCCTGAAGAGCGCCCCGGCGATGGGCCGAAGCGGCGACTCACGGGCCCCCTCGCCCCCACCTCCAGCCTCCGCGAGGCCGCCCGACCCGGAGGTCGAGCTGGTCGAGCGCCTGTTCCATGGCGGCCCAGACGCCTGAGCCCGCCGCAGCCGCGCGGGCGTTGCTGCGCGACTTCGAGGAACGCTACGACGCGAGCGATGCGCCGCCGGTCCCCGTCGAGCGGATAGCCAGGTCGCTGCTCGGCCTTTTCGTCGATGAGGCGGACGACCTACGTGCCCTGCCGGGCGCCCCCGCCGACCAGGGACGCCTCTCGGGGATGCTCGACGCCGAGGAGATGGTCGTCTGGATCGATCGCGAGGAGACCCGCCGCAGCCCCGGCCGCCGCCGGTTCACGATCGCCCACGAGATCGGCCACCTGCTCCTGCACGTCCCCGTCTCCCGCGAGGCCTTCTACGACCGCCCCGCCGACATCCGGGAGATCGAAGAGGAGCCGGCCGGGGAGCTTCCCGAGCTGCGCCGGCGCGAGCGGGAGGCAAACGTCTTCGCGCGTGAGCTGCTGATACCGGAGACCCTGGTCGGCGAGCAGGCTCACGCCACCGGCTTCAACCTGCCGGCGCTGGCGAATCGCTTCGAGGTCTCGGTTCCGGCGATGCGCCTGCGCCTGCGGGTGCTGAAGCTGCTACCACCTTTGGCGTGAAGATCGTCCACCTCTCAGATACCCACCTCGGCCTGCGCGAGCTGCACCACACCGACGCCGAGGGCCGCAACGTCCGCGAGCGGGACGTCTACGAGGTCTTCGCCCGGGCGGTCGACAAGGCGCTCGAGCTGAAGCCGGCGGCCGTGATCCACTCCGGCGACCTCTTCCACGGCCACCACCCGGCCGCGGCGGCGCTCGAGGTGGCCCTCGACCAGACCGAGCGGCTGCGGGCGGCCGAGATCGAGTTCGTCGTCATCGCCGGCAACCACTCGACGCCCCGCACCCGGGCGATCACGCACCCGTTCTCGCTGCTGGAGCGCTTCGGCGCCGACGCGGTCCACGAAGCGCCGCGCCGGCTCCGCTTCGGCGAGCTCGGCGTCACCGCCATCCCCCACAGCCACGACCACGAGGAGATGGCGGCCTGGATCGTCGACGCCGACCCCGACCCGGAGGCCCGGTACAACGTCCTTGCCGCCCACGTCGGCCTGGCCGGGCTGGCCCGGGTCGGAGCGGGCGAGCCGGGGGCGGCCGAGCTGCCGGGAGAGATCCTCGAGTCGGTGGCGAGCTTCGACTACATCGCCCTCGGCCACCTCCACCAGTTCGACCGGCCGCGGCTGAACGCCGTCTACGCCGGCTCGCCGGAACGGCTGAGCTGGGCCGACCGCGCTACCCGCAAGGGGATAGTCGAGGTCGATCTCGCCGCCGAGCCCCTCAGCAAAGCGTTCCTCCGGATGCACGAGCTCGAAGGGCGGCCGCGCAAGCGGCTGGCGACGGTCGACGGCAGCTCCGGCGACCTCACCAAGAAGATCTGCAGGCTGGCCAAAGGAAAAGGCCTGGAGGGCGCGATCGTCAGGGTGCCGATCGCCGGCGTCAGCTTCGAGCGCTTCGGCGCGATAGACCGGCGCAAGGTCGGCGAGGCGTTCGCCCACTGCCTCCACTTCGAGCTCGAGCCCGAGTTCGTCGAGTCCCGCTCCGGCGCCCCCCAGCCGGCGGCACCGGCGGAGCTGCGCGACTTCCTCGCCCGGCGAGTCCCCTCCGGGGTCGAGCCGGAGGTCTTCGTCGCCCGCGGCGAGTCCTACATGACCCGCGCCGCCGAGGACATCGGTGCATGAGGCTGCTGCGCCTCGAGGCGAGGAACTTCCGTTCCTTCGCCGAGATCGACCTCGACCTCAACGCCTCCGGGGTCTTCTCGATCACCGGGCCGAACGGAGCCGGCAAGAGCACGATCTTCGCGGCGATCGAGTGGGCGCTCTACGGCGGCAGTAGAGGGGCCGGGTCCCTGAACGTCGCCCGCGAGGGGGTGCCGCGGGAGGAGTGCTGCGTCACCCTGGAATTCGAAGTGGGCGGCCACGCCCTGCGGGTGACGAGGATCGACGGCAAGGACGCGTGGCTGACCGACGTGGCCGGCGACGAGAGGCTCGCCCAGACCCTGAGCGGGACCTCGCGGGAGGTGGCCGTGCGCCTCGGCCTCACCCGGGAGATGTTCCGCGGCACCTTCTACGCCCCCCAGAAAGAGGTCGAGGCACTCTCTTCGGCCGACGCCCGGAAACGGAAAGACCAGCTGGAGCGCCTGCTCGGGATCCGGCACCTGCGCAAAGCGGTCGAACTCGCCGAGGTCGACGCGCGCGAGCAGCAGCTGGTCCTGGAGGGGCTGCGCCGGGAGGCGCCCGACCTCGACGAGCTGAAGGCCGAGGTCAAAAGCCGGGAAAAGGAGGCCCGCGACGCCGCTCCCACGGTCAAGCGGCTGAAACGCGAGATCGCCTCCGACGAGACGAAGCTGAAAAAGACGAACCAGGAGATTGACAAGCTCGCGGCCCAGGTCACCGAGCACGCCTCCCGGCAGCTCGAGGCCGAGCGCGCGGAGGGCAGCTCGAAGCTGAAGCAAGAGAGCTTCGAGAGCAAGGAGGAGCAGTTGCGGGCGGCGGTGGCCGCGAAGGCCGAGCAAGGTGAGATCGAGGCGGCCCTGCGCGGCAGCGAGGATTTCGAGGCTCGCGAGCGGGAGCTGGACCTGCTCCGGCAGAACCACGAGCGCCGTCAGGGGCTGCTGGACAAGGAGCGCCTGGCTCTCGAGGAGCTGGCGACGGCGACCGACGCGCTCGCCGACATCAGTCCGGCGGCGGAGGACGGCGACCCCGCGGCGAACCTGAGCGGCGCCCAGGAGGAGCTGAACGAGCTCGCCGGGCAGATGCGGGGGGCGGGCGCCGCCCGCCGAGAGGCGGAGGAGGACGCGAAGCTCGTGCTCGAAAGGATGGAGCGGGCCAAACGCGGCGCCGAGCTCGAGCGGGAGCTGGAGAAGCTGGCCGGGGCGGAGAGCCGGCTGGAGGCGTCACGCGCGGACCTGCGGGAGATCCGCGACCGGCGAGCCGAAGCAAACGCGGAGATCGCTCATCAGGAGCACCACCGCGAAGCCCTGACCGGCGAGGCCGCGGGCGAGGCGGGAGTGTGCCCCACCTGCCACCGGGAGCTCGAGGGCACGGTCGAGGAGCTGCTCGCCGGCTTCGACGCGGCGATCGCCGAGGCTCGCCGGCGCCGCGACGCGCTCGACCGCGAAATCAGAAAACAGGAAAAAGCGGCGACGGCGCTGGAACGAGAGGCCCAACGGGAACTCCAGCTGCGAGCCGAGCTGGAGACCCTGGGCAATCTCGGGACGGAGGCCGCGCTCGCCGCCGAGGCGGCGCGGGCCAAAGAGTCACTGGAGAAGACGACCGAGGCCGAGCGCCGGCTCGAAGCGGCGCACGCGGCGCTCGAACAAGAGATCCCAAAGCTGCGGGCGAAGGCCGAGGAAGCCGCGAAAGCGGAAAAGGGGCGGCGCGCGGCGCAGGAGCGGATGATCAAGGCCGAGCAGCAGGTCGTCCTCGTCGCCGAGCAGCTGGTCGAAACCTCCGACGACGGCTACGACCCGGAAGCGCACGAGAAGGTCAAGGCCGCCGTGGAAACGCGCGAGGAGGCGAGGCGGCGGCTGGCGGTCGTCCGCGACCAGGCGGCGCGCGCCGAGCTGCTCGAAAAGCAGGTGAAGGCGCAACGCAAGGAGGTCGCGGTGGCCTCCAAAGAGGCCGAGAAACTGCGCAAGAGAGCGGATCAGGTGGCGCCCGAGCCGGGGGCCCAGGAGAAGATGAGCGCCGAGCGCGACCAGCTCGAAGCGAAGCTGGAGGAGGCGCGCGAGGCGCTGGAGGAGGCAAACCGCAAGGCCTCGGCCGAGTCGGAGGCGGTCGCCGCGGCCCGCATCCGCCTCAAAGACGCGAAGGAGCTCGCGAAACTGGTCGACGAGGAGTGCCGGGAGCTCGAGCTTCGCGGCGCCGTGGCGGCCTCGCTCGAGGACTACCGCGAGGACGCCTCCCGCCGCGCCCGGCCCATGGTGGAAACGGAGGCCTCCAAGCTCCTGCGGCAGATCACCGCGGCGACCTACCCCCGGGTGAGGCTGACCGAGAGCTACTTCCTCGAGATCGCCGAGGGCAACGACTTCTACGTGAGCAAACGCTTCTCCGGCGGCGAGCAGGACCTCGCCGCCCTCTGCCTGCGCCTGGCGCTGGCCAGGACCCTCGCCCACCAGCGTGGGACCGAACACAGCTTCGTCATCCTCGACGAGGTCTTCGGCAGTCAGGACGCAGGGCGCCGGAAGATGCTGATGGAACAGCTGATCGAGCTCTCACGGGGCGAGTTCGAGCAGATCTTCGTGATCTCGCACACCGAGGACATCATCGAGCAGTGCTCGCTGCACATCGGCGTCACCCGCGAGCACGGGATCAGCAGGGTCTCATGGAGCTGAGGGGGCTCGAACCCCTGACCTCGTCGCTGCCAGCGACGCGCTCTTCCAGCTGAGCTACAGCCCCGAGTGGGCACTCAGTTTATCGCGCTCGCGACGGAGACTAGGCCGCGCGCTGCTCGGGGCCCTGGTCCTCGTCGACATCGAGGATCAGGTTGTCCGGCGTGTTGTGGCGGACCTTGAAGTCGACGTTGGAGAGCTCTTCGAGTTCCTGCAGGAGGTCGACCGGCTGGTCGAGGTTCATCGAGAAGGTGGCGCGGCCCTCCGAGAAGCGCTCGACCGAGATCTCCGAGGCGCCGATCTGGCCGACGGCGTCCTCGAAGCCGACGAGCTGAGAGAAGTCTCCGAGGGGCCCGATCTCGAGCTTGACCCGCCCGGCCTGCAGGCTCTCGTCGCTCTCAGTCGGGGAGTCGGCTTCCGCCTCCTCGGCTTCGACGTCGGTCAGGGCCTTGACCTTCTTGCTCACCTCGACCGCCTCGCGCAGGGCTTTCATCCGGATCCGGGTCGCCTGGCCGCGGGCCTGCGCCTCCAGCTCTTCGAGCCGGGCCGTGATCGCGTCTAGCGAGGCGATGCTGCGGTCGTGGCACTCGTTCGCCTCGCGCAGCCGCTCGTCGAGGAGCCGGATCTCCCGCTCCCGCTCGAGCACCATGCCCGAGAGGGTCGCCGTCTCACCCTCGAGCTCGGCGATCGCCTTGCCGTGAGCGTCGTTCTTCAGCTCGAGACCGAGGATGTGGGCATCCCGGACGGAGAGCGCATCCTCCACTTCCGTGCGCCGGTACCCGAGCAGCGCCCGCTTGAACCCATTCATGGACCGGCACCGTAATTAGGCGCTCGGACGTATTTATGCGCTCGCGGCCTCGGGCTCTTCCGGCGCCTCGAGATCGAGCTCCAGCCGCGGTGCGTCGCGCCAGAGCTCCTCCAGCCCGTAGCGCTCCCGGGCTTCCGGCGTGAAGACATGGAGAACGCAGTCGAGGTAGTCGAGGATCGTCCACCCCGCTTCGCCGCCGCCGTCAACTCCGCCCGGCAGCAGGCCGGCCTCGCGCTTCACGCTGACGCGGACCTCGTCGACGATCGCCCGCGCCTGCCGCTCGCTGCGCGCCGTGCAGATAACCAGGTAGTCCGTGTAGGCGACCAGGTCCCGCATGTCGAGGACGATCAGCTCCTCGGCTTTTTTCGAGTCGGCGATCGCCGCCAGGCTGCGCGCCAGCGGCTCTGATTGCGCTTGGCTCACCGGTAGATGCCCCTCTCTTCGATCAGCTCGGCGACGCCGTCGGGGACGAGGTAGCGCAGCGGCCGCCCCTCGGCGGCGCGCTCGCGCACTGCCGAGGAGGAGACCCCGAACTGCGGCATCTCCAGCATCGTCGCCCGCCCCTCGCAGCCGAGGCTGCGCATCGTCGCCGCCACCTCGGTGTCGGAGACGCCGGCGCGGCGGGCCACCGCCAGGCTCGCCAGCTCGACCACCCGCTCCGGCGCTCGCCAGCTCTCCAGGCCGACCGCAGCGTCCGCCCCCATCACGAACACCAGCTTCCTGTCGGCCCGTTCCTCTGCAAGTGCCTCCAAGGTCTCATACGTGTAGGACGGCCCCTCGCGATCGACCTCCAGCGCGGAAACCGAGAAGCGGTCGTCGTCCGCCGCCGCCAGGCGCGTCATCTCCATCCGCACCTCACGCCCCGGGTCCTCGGCGATCCGCTTGTGCGGCGCGTCGCCGGTCGGGACGAGGACCACCTCCTCGAGGCCGAGCTGCCAGAGCGCCTCCTGGGCGAGCGCCAGGTGACCGAGGTGCGGGGGGTTGAACGCGGACCCCAGCACGCCGATCGCCGCGCCCTCGGCACTACTCACGTATTTGGCCGTCGCCGTGGGCCACGTACTTGAAGGTCGTCAGCTCCCGCATCCCGATCGGGCCGCGGGCGTGCAGCTTCTGGGTCGAGTTGCCGATCTCCGCCCCCATCCCGTACTCGAAGCCGTCGGTGAAGCGGGTCGAGGCGTTGACGTAGACGGCGGCGGCGTCGACGCCGCTGACGAAGGCATCGGCCGCCTCCTCGGAGGAGGTGACGATCGCCTCCGAGTGGCCGGTGCCGTGCCGGTTGACGTGGTCGACCGCGTCGGCGACCGAGTCGACGACGGCGACCGCCATCTTCAGGCCGAGGTACTCGCTGTCCCAGTCCTCGTCGCCTGCCTCCCCCACCTCGACCTCGCCGGCGGCGGCGGCGCGTACCCGCTCGTCGCCGACCAGCTCGACGCCCGCGGCGGCGAGGTCGGCGAGCACGGCCGGGGCGAAGCGCTCGGCGATCGCGGCGTCGATCAGCAGCGTCTCGGCGGCGTTGCAGACGCCCGGCCGCTGGACCTTGGCGTTGACGGCGATCCGCCGCCCCATCTCGGGGTCGGCGTCGGCGTGGACGTAAACGTGGCAGTTGCCGGCGGCCGCGTACATCACCGGCACCGTCGCCACCTTCTTGATCGCCGCCTTCAAGCCTTCGCCGCCGCGCGGGATCAGCAGGTCGACCAGCCCCTCCTGCCGCGCCAGCTCGGCCAGCTCCTCGTGGCCGCCGCCGCCGAGCGAGAGAACCGCGTCCTCCGGCAGGCCGGCCTCGGCCAAGGCCTCGCGGCCGACCGCCGCCAGCGCCGCGTTGGAGCGCTCGGCGTAGCTGGAGCCGCGCAGAACGATGGCGTTGCCGCTCTTGATCGTCAGCGCCGCGCAGTCGATCGTCACGTTCGGCCGCGCCTCGTAGACGACGGCGACCACGCCCAGCGGCACCCTCACCTTGCGCAGGTCGAGCCCGCTCTCCAGGGTTTTCCGTTCCAACTCCTCGCCGACCGGGTCGTCGAGGGCGGCGACCACCCGCACACCCCCGGCCATCGCCGCCACCCGCTCGGGGGTCAGGCGCAGCCGGTCGCGGAGGGCCTCGGTAAGGCCGGCGGCGCGCTCGTCGGCGAGATCGCCGGCGTTCGCCTCGAGGATGTCCTCACCGCGCTCTTCGAGCAGCCGCGCGGTCGCCTCCAGCGCCCGGTTCTTCGCCTCGGTCGAGGCGGTAGCCAGCTGCCGAGCCGCGCGCTTGGCGGCGACGCAGCTCTCGGCGACGGTCGTCTCGGTCACAGCCATCCGCACAGGGTAGCTAGGGGCCTCATCAAGTTCGCCTGTTCCTTTTGGTCGTGGAGCAACCAAAAGGAACAGGCGAGCTAGAGGAGGACGAAGCGGTCGCGGTGGATGACCTCGACAGGGGCCTGCGGCAGCAGCTCGCGAACCTCTGCAGTCTTCTTCCCTCTGACGCGGGTCAGCTCGGCGGAGGAGTAGTCGCTGATGCCCTTGCCTATCTGCCCCTCGCTTCCAACCACGGAGACGGCGTCGCCGGCCTCGAAGGGCCCGTGCAAGTCGGAGACTCCCACCGGCAACAGGCTGGAGCCACTCTCGCGCAGGACACGCGCGGCGCCGTCGTCGACCGTGACCTTGCCGCGAATCGGCTTCGCGTATTTCAGCCAGAGCTTGAAACCGGACTCTTTTCCTTCCTGGGGGAGGAAGTGCGTGCCAGCCGGGGCGCCCGACGCCGCGCCGAGAAGGGTGCCCGCCTCGGTTCCGTTGCAGATCGTCGCCGGTATCCCGGCCTCGCTCGCCATCTCCGCCGCCGCGACCTTGCTCCGCATGCCGCCGGAGCCGAAAGCAGAGGTGCGATCTCCGATCGCCAGTTCCTCGAGCTCAGCGAAGTCGGCCACCTGGGCGATCAACTCCGGCTCCGGGTCGAGATTCGGGTCACGGGCGTAGAGGCCATCAACGTTGGTCAGCAGCACCAGCAGCCGTGCTCCGAGCAGCACCGCCACCTGGGCGGCGAGGAAGTCGTTGTCGCCGAAGGTGATCTCGTCGGTGGCAGTGGTGTCGTTCTCGTTGACGACCGGCACCACCCCCCACTCGATCAGCCGGCGCAGGGTTTGCCGCGCGTTCAGGTAGTTGGTCCGGACCGCGATGTCCGCCGCGGTCAGCAGCACCTGGGCCGCTCGGGTGCCGTGGCCGGAGAGACGGCTTTCGTAGGCACGGAAGAGGTCGCCCTGGCCCACTGCGGAGGCGGCCTGCAGCTCGTCCATCGCCCCCGGCCGGGCCGCCAGGCCCATCAGCCGCATTCCGCGGGCGATCGCGCCGGAGGTGACCATCACCACCCGCTCGCCCCCTTGCTCCAGCTGCGCGACCTGCTCGCAGACGGAATCGAGCACGTCCGTGCGCAGCTCGCCGTCGTCGGCGGCGACGATCGAGGAACCGAGCTTGACGACCAGGGTCATGGCCGGGAAAGTAGCCGAGATGGGGTCCGCAATCGGTTGGGGCGCGCTCGCCGCAAGCTCCCTCGTCATCGGGGCCGCGCTCAGCTTCGCCCGCGAATGGCCGACGCGGCAGGTCGGCTACGTCCTCGCCTTCGGCGCCGGGGCGCTGATCAGCGCCGTCAGCTTCGAGCTCGCCGCCGAGGGGATCGCCGTCGGCGGAGCGGCGATCACCGGCGTCGGCCTCGGCGTCGGCGCGGTCACCTATTACCTCCTCGACGGCCTGATCGCCCGCCGCCACGCGACCGGCCGCGGCCGCAAAGGCCGCATGGAGGGGTCGGGGAGCGGCACCGCGCTGGCGCTCGGCGCCTTCCTCGACGGCATCCCCGAGCAGCTGGTGCTGGGCATCAACATCGCCGCCGGCGCCGGAGTCGGCGTCTCCCTGCTGGTCGCGATCTTCGTCTCCAACCTTCCGGAGGCGCTCGGCTCGGCCGACGACATGGGCAAGCAGGGGAAGCCACGCGAGACGATCCTGCGCCTGTGGCTGCTCGTCGCCGCGATCTGCACCGTCGCCAGCCTGGTCGGCTACCTACTCGCCGATGCCGTCGGCGGCGACGGCAAGGCGGCAATCGACGGCTTCGCCGCCGGCGCCCTGCTGGTGATGCTGATCGACTCGATGATCCCCGACGCGCGCAAGGACGCCGGCCGCGGCGCCGGCCTCGTCACCGTCCTCGGCTTCGCCGTCGCCGCCGGGCTTTCAAGCCTCAGCTAGACGTGCAACTCAAACTCTTGCTCGCCTATACGGACGTCGTCGCCGGGCTCGAAACCGGCGCGGTCGAGGGCGGCGATGACGCCCATCTCCTTCAACCGCTGCTCCAGGTAGCCGAGCGCTTCCTCGTTTTTGGTGTCGTGGCGCTCGAACAGCATCTCCACCCCCCGCCCGAGGATGCGGAAGCCGCCGTCGGCCTCGCGCTCGACCCAGTAGCCGCCCTCGCCGGCCGGCCGGTAGACGCGGTGCTCGGCCTCGAATTCAGCGTCCTCCGCGATGGCGCCGGAGGCAGGGGCCGGCTCGAGCTTCGGCAGCTCGATGAGGATTCGCGAGCGCAGCTCGTCCAGCCCCTCCCCCGTCGCCGAAGAGACCGCGAGGACGCCGAGGGCGCCGTCGCCGAGTCGCTCTCGCCACTCCGCCGCTGCCGCCTCGACCTCCTCCGCCGGCATCAGGTCGCGCTTGCTGAGGACGACCAGCTCCGGCAGCCGCTCCAGCCCACCGCCGTGGGCGGCGAGCTCGCCCCGCACGGTTTCGTAGTCGGCGACGGGATCGCCTGCTTCCGGGGCGATGTCGACGAGGTGAACGAGCATCGCGCAGCGCTCGACGTGGGCGAGGAACTCGTGGCCGAGGCCCGCCCCCGCCGCCGCCCCTTCGATCAGCCCGGGGATGTCGGCGACGATGGCCTGCCGGTCCTCGCCCTCGATCGTCCCCAGCACCGGCGAGAGCGTCGTGAACGGGTAATCGGCGACCTTCGGCGCCGCCCGCGTCAGCCGGCCGAGCAGCGAGGACTTGCCGGCGTTCGGGAGCCCCACCAGCCCGACGTCGGCGAGCAGCTTCAGCCGCAACTCGATCCAGTCGGCCTCGCCGCTGGTCCCTTTCTCGGCAAAGCGCGGCGCCTGCCGGGTGGAGCTGGTGAAACGGCGGTTACCGTGCCCGCCGCGCCCGCCGCGGGCAACCGATGCCCGCTGTCCCGGCGTCACCAGGTCAATGGAGCTGCCGTCGACCGCCGTCGCCTGGGTTCCCGGCGGCACCGGGATTTCGAGATTTTCCCCTCTGCCGCCCTGCCGGTTAGACCCTTCGCCGTGCCGCCCTCGCTGGGCGCGAAAGTGCTTGCTGCCCCGCAGCGCCCCCAAGTCGCGCCGCGAGGGGTCGCAGACAAGCACGACGTCGCCGCCGTGGCCCCCGTCGCCGCCGTCGGGCCCACCGCGAGGCACGTGGGCCTCGCGACGAAAGGAGATGGAGCCGTTACCACCGGCTCCTCCCTCAACCCAGATTTTTGCCTTGTCGTACATCAGCCTGCGCTGAATTGTGCCCCCTATAGGGGGTCAAATTCAGCGAACGCTGATTTCGGCGGCTAGTCCTGGAGGACGCTGATGGTGCGCCCCTTGCGGGACGGCTTGAAGTCAACGACGCCTTCGCGGGTCGCGAAGATCGTGTGGTCGCGGCCGAGGCCGACGCCGTCGCCGGGCCAGAAGCGGGTGCCGCGCTGGCGGACGATGATCTCGCCGCCGCTGACGCGCTGGCCGGCGAAGACCTTGACCCCGAGCATGTTCGGGTTCGATTCGCGGCCGTTGCGGCTGGAGCCGAGGCCTTTCTTGTGCGCCATGCCTAGCCTTTCCCTTTCAGTTTCGTGACCTCGAGCCGGGTCAGCTCGGAGCGGTGGCCGGCCCGGCGGCGGTAGCCCTTCTTCGCCTTGTATTTGAAGACTTTGATCTTCGGCCCGCGCAGGTGCTCGGTGACTTTCGCCTCGACTTTGACTTTCGCCAGGTCTTTCGCCGCGGCGACGACGTCGTCGCCGCGGAAGAGGACCGGGCGGAGGGCGACTTTGTCCCCCTCCTTCGCGTCCAGCCGATCGACGAGCAGGGACGTGCCCTCCTCGACTTTGTACTGCTTTCCACCGCTCTCTATGACTGCGTAAGTGCTCATTCGTCCTTGCTGCCTTGTTTGGCGCGCGAACGCCCCCGACCGCCCCTGCGGCCGCGACTGCGTTTACGCGAAGGAGCGCCGGATTCTAGCTCGGAGCCGTTTTCGCCGTCTCCTCCGGATCCGTTCGGCGACTCGCCGCCCAGCAGCGAGGCGATCGCCGCCGAGCGCTCGACCTCCTCGATCCGCACCAGCTTGCGCTCGCCGACGAAGCGGCCGCCGCCGGTGACGCTGACGATGTAGGAGTCGATCCGGGCCACCGCGTCGTCGGCGTTGTACATATGCGGCTCGTCGATCTTGACCAGCACCTCCTCGCCGACTTTGAACGGCAGCGCCCGCTCCTCGATCTCCCCGCGGGCGCCGGACTCGACCAGCTCGAAGGTGTCGATCGGCAGCGCCTCGCCGCCCTCGAAGTGGAAGCGCTTGCCGGTTTCGTCCTCGAGCTCGGTGAGACCGCTGTCGGGATCGGTCAGCTCGTGGGCGACCTTCGGATTGACGCGGAGGAGGAAAGCCTCGGCCTCACTCTTCTCGGCGGCGATGTCGCGCAGCTTCGTCAGCCCTTCCAGGGCCACCGTCTCGGCGGAGAGGACGACGCCCTCGCCACCGCAGGTCGGGCAGGGCGCGGTGAGAATCTCCCGCACGCCGTCGGTGACGTTCTGGCGGGTCATCTCGACCAGGCCCAGGGGCGAGACCTCGACCACGTAGCTCTTCGACTTGTCGGCGTCGAGGGCTTTGCGCATCGTCTTCAGGACCTTGTCCCGGTTGCTGGCCCGGGCCATGTCGATGAAGTCGACGACGATGATGCCGCCGATGTCGCGCAGCCGCAGCTGCCGCACCGCCTCCTCGGCCGCCTCGGTGTTGACTTTGGTGATCGTCTCCTCGAGGCCGCCTTTGCCGCGGCCGGTGAAGGAGCCGCTGTTGACGTCGATCACGGTCAGCGCCTCGGCGTAGTCGATGATCAGGTAGCCGCCGGAGGGCAGGTCGACGCGCCGGTTGAGCGTCGACTCGATCGCCTCATTGACCTTCCATTTTTCGAACAGGGGCTTCGTGCCCTCGTACAGTTCGACTCCGCCGACCAGCTCCGGCGCGGTGCGCTGGAAGAAGCTCGTCACCCGCTCGAACTGCTTCGGCGAGTCGATCACCGCTTTCTCGAACTCGTTGAGGAAGACGTCGCGAAGGACGCGGACCGAGAGGTCGGCCTCCTGGAAGACCAGGGCCGGCGCCTTGGTCGAGTCCGACCGCCGCTGCAGCACTTCGTTGAGCTTCTGCAGGTAGCTGATCTCCCGCACGAAGTCCGCTTTTTTGGCCCCGTGCGCGGCGGTGCGGACGATCAGCCCGCCCGGCCCTTTGTAGGTCCGGTCGACCATCTTCCGCAAGCGGTCGCGCTCTTTGTCGGTCAGCCTGCGGCTGACCCCGACGCCGCTGCCCTGGGGGGCGTAGACGAGGTAGCGACCGGCGATCGAGAGGTTCATCGAGAGCCGCGCGCCCTTCGACTTCAGCGGGTCCTTGACAACGGCGACCAGGATCTCCTGACCCGGCTTGATCAGCTCGTTGATGCGGCGGCCGCTGCCGCGACCTCGCCGCGGCGCCTGTTCGCCGTTGGGCAGGACGATCTCGTCGACGTGGAGGAAACCGTTGCGCTCGAGGCCGATGTCGACAAAGGCGGCCTCCATGCCGGGAAGGACGTTGTCGACCTTCCCCTTGTAGATGTTGCCGACGATCGATCGCCGGCCGCGCCGCTCGATGTAAAGCTCGGCGACGTCTTTCTTGCCGCCTTTCTGCTTTGCCTCGAGGACGGCCACTCGGGTCTCGCCGCGCTCGGCGGAGACCAAAATCGTTTTTTTCATTTGTTGTTCAGCTCAGTTCGGTTAGGTACGCATCGCCGGATCTCTTTCCAGAGATCACCAGGCGAACCTTCCCCTCTGGCTGAGATGCGCTTGGACGTTGATGCTCTGAAGAACTCCGATCGCCATGAAGGTAGCGAGCACGGAGGACCCCCCGTAGCTCATCAACGGTAGGGGGATCCCGGTGATCGGCATGATCCCGAGGTTCATCCCCACGTTGACGAAGGTCTGGAACAGCAGCGCGACGGCGATGCCGCCGGCTACCAGGGTTCCGTAGGAGTTCTTCGAGAGCGTCGTTATCCGCAGCGCCCGCCAGAAGAGCAGGGCGTAAAGGGATAGGACGAACGCGGTTCCCATGAACCCGTAGCGCTCACCGATCACCGCGAAGATGAAGTCGGTGTGCCGCTCGGGAACGAAGTCGAGCCGCGTCTGGGTGGCTTTGTCGCCCCGGCCGGTCACTCGACCGGCACCGGTGGCGATGACTGATTGGTTCTGCTGGTAGCCCGCGCCGCTCTGATGCTCGTCGGGGTTGAGGAAGGACGTCAGGCGTTCCTCCTGGTACCCCTTGAGGATCGGGGTGCCGGCCGTCGGAGCGACGACCAGGACCAGCGCGACAAGGGCGATGAGGGCGCCGCCGATGACCGCGAAGTGCGTCCAGGGGACGCCTCCGAAGTACATGACGGCAAGGGTGGCGACCACGTACACCAGTGAGGTGCCGAGGTCGGGCTGCAGGAAGACGAGCGCAGCCGGTGCCAGGCCGAGGCAGAGGTAGCGCACGGTGCGCTGCACCTCCGAGCCACGCCTGGCCCCATCGATCACGAACCCGGCAAGCGCAAGCACGAGCAGGAGCTTGCCGAGCTCCGATGGTTGGAAGGAGAAGAAGGGAAATTCGAAGGCCCGCCGCGAGCCGCGGGCGGCGAAGCCGAAGACGAAGACCAGCGAGACGCTGGCGCAGAGGAAGGTGTAGATGCCGACCCGGAGCTCGCGGAAGCGCGAGTAGTCGATCCGGGTCAGGACGATCATCCCGACGATGCCGAGCAGGGCGTAGATCGCCTGCCGCTCGAGGAAGTAGTTGGGGTCGCCGGGAACGTCGTTCTGCGTCGCCTGCCCGAGCGTGAAGACGCTGAAGCCGACGAGGAAGAGGGCGGCGATCGTCAGCGGCCAGTCCATGTGGGCGAGGCCGAGCCGCTCGGCGATGCCGACGTGGACCGTGAACGGCTCCGGCCGGGCGTTTCTGGTTCGGGTCGCGTACATCGTCATTCGCTGCCACCGGCACTCGAGACTGCGGAGGCCTGCTTGTCGTAGATCGCTTCGAGAATGTCGAGGACGACGGGGGCGGCCGATTCGGCTCCGAACCCACCTTCCTCGACGGTGGCAATAGTCACGATACGCGGGTTCGGGTACGGGGAGAGCGCCGCGAACCAGGATTGGTCGGCGTGAGGGAGCCGTTCGGCCGTCCCCGTCTTGCCCGCGATCGGGATCGGGAAGCCGCCGAAGACGCCGGCGGCGGTGCCTTCGCCTTCCTGCGCGGCGGCGTGCAGGCCTTCGAGTATCGCGGTCCTGTAGCCGGCGTCGATGTGGACCTTGCGCTGGGGCGGGAAGTCGAATTCCTTCAGCACCCGCCCGGCCGCGTCCTCGACTTCGAGGGCGACGTGCGGGGTCGGGATCTTGCCGCCGTTGCCGAGGGCGGCATAAGCGAGCGCCATCTGCAGCGGGCTGGTCTGCAGGTCCCCCTGGCCCGTCGCCAGTTGGATGTTGTCGCCGGAGGACCAGGGGCGGTCGGTGTTGCCTTCCTTGAAGAGCTGGTTTCGCCACGCTTTGGTCGGCAGCAGGGTTTCCCCTTCCTCCGGCAGGTCCAGCCCGGCGGGCCGCCCGATCCCGAGCTTGTGTGCCCATTCCTGCAGCTCGTCGGTTTCCCACATGTCGAGGCCGAGCAGGTAGAAGTAGACGTCGGAGGAGACCTGCAGGGCGCGGCGCAGTTCGACCGCGCCGTGGGCGACGCCGCCGGCATTTTCGAAGGTGTCGGTGCCGACTTCGATCTGGCCGTTGTCCTGGACCACCGTGTCCGGGGTGATCCGGCCGTTTTCCAGCGCCGCCAGGGCGGTGATGATCTTGAAGATCGAGCCCGTTGGATAGGCGCTTTCGGTGGCGCGGTTGACCAGCGGCGCCAGGACCGGGTCCCGGTACAGTTCGTCCACCTGCTGCTGGCTCGGTTCGATCAGGTCCGTCGGGTCGTAGGTCGGGTTCGACCCCATCGCCAGGATCTGGCCGTTGTCGATGTTCATCGAGATGAACGCCCCCGGCAGGCCCCGCGCCCCCAGCCCTCCTTCGCCGGCGGCCTGGACGTCGCCGTCGATCGTCAGCTTCAGGTTGCTCCCGGGCGTCGGCGCTTCCGAGACCAGCTGCCCTCCCGGCGTCGGCTCGCCGAGCGCGTTGACCTGGATTCGGGTGTGGCCCGGATCGCCGCGGAGGAACTTGTCGTAGGAGTACTCGACCCCGCCCTTGCCGACCTCGTCGCCGGGCTCCAAGCCTTTGTACTCGGGTTCTTTCAGCTCTTCGTCGGAGATCTCGCCGACGCTGCCGACCACGTGGGCGGCACGGGTGCCGTCGGGGTAGTGGCGGACGAAGACCCGCTGCACGGAGACACCGGGGAACTCCTCCTGGTTCTCTTCGACGTAGGCGATCAGGTCGAAGCCGACGTCCCGCCGCAGCGTCACCGGGGCGCCGGCGGCGACTTCTTCCCCTTCTTTGATCGTCCGGCGCACCTTGCGCAGGGACATGTGCGCCAGCTCCCCCAGCCGCGCCAGCTCGGCCCGTTCCTCGGCCGGGTCCTCGGGCAGTTTCGAGGTGTTCAGCTGCAGCGCCAGGCTGGTGCGGTTGTCGACCAGGACTTCGCCGTCGCGGTCGAGGATGTCGCCACGCGGGGCGATCACTTTGAACTCGCGGGTGCGGTTGTTCTGCGCCTCGGCCAGGTACTCATCACCGGAGAGCACCTGCAGGTTCCAGAGGCGGAAGAAGAGGACAGCGAAGAGGGCGACACCGATGCCGCCGATCACCGCCACCCGCAGTGAAAGGCGGCTGCCCTGTGGTTTCGAGTCGTTGCGCAAGTACACCGTCCTATGCTCCCAACACGCTCGGGCGTCGATTGCGTCGCACCGTCGACTCCTCGACCAACGCCGGGCGCAGCGCCCGCCGCACGCCGAGGTAGATCACCCAGCCGCCGAAGAAGGCGAAGACGCTCTTCAGCAGCATGTCGCGGACGACCAGGGCGCTGATCGGGGCGTCGATCCCCAGCATCAGCTCGACGGCGCCGAAGCCGAGCTCGGCGAACAGGGTCAGGCCCATGCAGAGCAGCGGCGGCACCAGCGGGCTGTGGATCTCGAAGCGCTCGCGGAAGAGCCCGGCCAGGTAACCCGTGCTCAGCAGGACCAGCGAGCCGCCGCCGAGCGGCACGATCAGCAGGCAGTCGAGCAGGAACCCGGCCCAGAAGCCGCAGACGGCGCCGGTCAGCGAGCCGCCGAGGAGCCCGAGGACGACGACGAGCGCCGGCAGCAGGTCGGGGCTGACGTGGAAGAGGGCGACCTTGGAGAAGAAGGTCAGCTGCAGGACGACGCCGGCGACGACGATCGCGACCAGGCGAGCGAGGATGTTCGGGGTGAGGATCACCCGCGCGAGCCCCCCGTCAGCACGTCGACGAGGTCGAGGTTGCGGAGGTCGGCGTAGGGCCTGATGTGGACCTGCTGCTGGGCCTCCTGCTCCTGCAGCGGGGCTTCGTCGACTTCGCCGATCGGCAGGTTCGGCGGATAGTCGGATTCGAATCCGATCGCGCGCCATCCCGAGGTGACGACTGACTGGCCCTTGCCGATCAGCTTTTCGCTACTGAGAAAGTCGATGATGAGGTCTTCGGGGTCGCCGACCGAAGGCTTCATCAAGCCCTGGACGCCGCTCGGAACCAGCTTCGCGGTGACGGCGCTGGAGCTGTCGACGATCAGGGTGACCCTGGCCGTCCCCCCGGTGACCGCGGCCACTTTGCCGACCAGCCCGTCGCCGTTGACGACCGGGTCGTCCACCTCGACCCCGTCGCCGGAGCCGACGTCGATCGTCACGTCGGAGAACCAGACGGTCGGCGAGCGGGTGATCACCCGGCCGGTGACCGGGGTGTAGCCGCTGGGGATGGCGCCGCTGTGGTCGAGGCCGAGCAGTTTCCGCAGCTGCTCGTTTTCGGCCAGCGCCGCCTTCGCCCCGACCGCCTGCTTGCGGGCGACCTCCAGTTCGGAGTGCAGGCGCTCGTTGCGGCCCTTGGCGTCGAAGGTCTCGTCGAACCAGTTGACGAGGTCGCGGGCAGGCTTGAGGGCGCGGTCGGCGACCGAGACGATCGGGCTGAAGATGGTGCTGACGCCGCTCTGCATCCCGTCGGAGCCCTGCCGGTAGGTGAGCGTGAGCAGGGCGAAGGAGCCGACGATCAGCAGCGCCAGCACCGCCCTACGGCGGCGTACTTGCTTTCGATACACGTTTCGGACCTAAGTTCGTTCGCATTGGGGTGGCTATCGCCGGGGCCGCGCTCCGTTGTTCTTGCCGGCGCGGTGGATCGTCTCGACCTCCTCGAGCGAGATGCCCGAGCCGACCGCCACACACGTCAACGGCGACTCTGCCAGTTGGCAGGGCATCTGGCACTCGTCGCGCAGGCGCTGCTCAAGTCCTTGCAGGAGCGCGCCGCCTCCGGCCAGGGTGATGCCGCGGTCCATGATGTCACCCGCCAGCTCCGGGGGAGTCCGGTCGAGCGTCTCCTTGACCGCGGCGACGATGTGGTTGACCGGCTCCTCGAGCGCCCCGCGGATCTCCTCGGAGGTGAGTTCGATCGTCTTCGGCAGGCCGGAGACGAGGTCGCGGCCGCGGATCTCGGTCCGCACCTCCTCCGGCAGCCGCGAGGCCGACCCCGCCTCGAGCTTGACCTCCTCGGCGGTCTGGGTGCCGATTGCCAGTTTGTATTCCCGCTTGCAGTGGCTGACGATCGCTTCGTCAAGCTCGTCGCCGCCGACCCGGATCGACTGCGAGACGACGATCCCGCCGAGGCTGATCACCGCCACCTCGGTAGTGCCGCCGCCGATGTCGACGATCATCGAGCCGGTCGGCTCGGCCACCGGCAGGCCGGCCCCGATCGCCGCCGCCATCGGCTCCTCGATCAGGTAGGCCTGGCGGGCGCCGGCCGAGAGGCAGGCCTCCTCGACCGCGCGCTTCTCGACCCCGGTGACGCCGGAGGGGACGCAGACCACCACCCGCGGGTGGGCGAAGCGGTTGGAGTGGACCGAGGCGATGAAGTGGCGCAGCATCTGCTCGGCGACGTCGAAGTCGGCGATGACGCCGTCCTTCAGCGGCCGGATCGCGGTGATCGTTCCCGGCGTCCGGCCCAGCATCCGCTTCGCTTCGACGCCGACGGCGTGGACCCGGCCGCTGAGCGAATCGATCGCCACCACCGAGGGCTCCGAGAGCACGATCCCGCGGCCGCGGACGTAGACGAGCGTGTTGGCGGTACCGAGGTCGACGGCCATGTCGCGGCCGCCGAGTCCGATCTTGCCGAAGATGCCCATTATCAGGGCCGATGATGGCAAACGCGTCTTAGCGTTCTGTAAGCCTCGCCTAGCCCCGCTCAAACAACTCAGGGGCAAGCTCGGCCAGCAGCCCCACAGGCAGCCCGACCACGTTCGAAACGCTCCCCTCGACCCGCTCCACCAGCGACGACCCAAGCGTCTGAATCGCATACCCACCGGAGCGCCCCTCCCACTCCCCGAACCCCACGTACCGCTCTTTTTCAGTCTCAGAAAGCCGCTTGAAGACCACAGTCGTCTCCTCGACCCCAACCCGCTCCTCGCCATCAGCAACCACGACAAGCCCACTCATCACCGTATGAGCCCGCCCACTCATCCGATCCAGATACGCCCGAGCCTCGGCCGCATCCGCCGGCTTGCCCAAGACCTGGCCATCCAGAACCACGTCCGTGTCACAAGCAATAACAAGACGCTCCGGTGGGGAGGGAGGCATGCCGAGCACGTTGTTGGCGCGCGCAGGCATGCCTCCCTCCCTTAGCGGCCTGGACTTCCGGAGCGCGTTCTCGACAACAAGCTTTTCGGGATCCCCGCTGGTCAGCTCCTCGACGCCCGGAACAACTACCTCGAACTCAAGCCCGAGCTTTTCAAGGATCTCCCGCCTCTGGGGAGATCCCGATGCGAGGACGACCCTCAGGACAGCTCGGGAAACCAGATCCCGATCTCGCGCTCGGCCGCCTCGTCGGAATCGGAGCCGTGGACCATGTTGAAGGTCACCTCGAGGGCGAAATCGCCGCGGATCGAGCCGGGGGCCGCCTCGACCGGGTTGGTGGCGCCGATCAGCTGGCGCGCCGCCTTCACCGCTTCGGGCCCCTCGAGGACCATCGCGACCAGGGTGCCGCCGGTGATGAAGGAGACGAGCTCGCCGAAGAAGGGCTTGTCGGTGTGCTCGGCGTAGTGCTGGTTGGCGATCGACTCGTCGGCGCGCATCGACTTCAGCGAGGCGACCCGCAGCCCCTTGCGCTCGAAGCGGGCGATCACCTCACCGGTGAGGGCGCGTTCGAAGGCGTCAGGCTTGACGAGGATCAGGGTCCGGCTCACGGCGGGGGCTCCTTTGCTCTTTGGTTGGTGAGTCCCCTTGATCCGTCTCCGGCGGTGCTTTCCTACGGCGCGGCTGCGCTTGGCGCGGTTGCGCCTGGCGCTCTTCGGGGTCTCTACGTTTGCGGCGCTGCCGCTCTCCACCGCCGCCACCGAGGCTCGTCTCGCAGAAGGGGCAGAGGCCCCAGCGAGGGTCGACCGGCTTGCCGCAGATCGGGCAAGGGTCCTTGAGCCGCTGCCGGCAGTTGGGGCAGCGCAAGTAGTTTTTCTCGACCGGGAACTCGCAGTTGGGGCAGCTCTGGTCGCGCAGCTGCCGCACCCGCAGCTCGGCCGCTTTGATCTCGAGCTCTCGCTCGTGCGCATCCTCCAGGTACTCCGGCGGGCGGACGATCGCGTAGACGGCCGTGCCGATGAAGGGGAAGAAGGAGGCGACGGTGGCGCAGGCGACCAGGAAGGGGTCGGAGATGCGGCGGCGCGCGTCGAGGTAGGTGTAGACGATCAGCGCCAGCCAGAGCACGACCAGCATCAGCAGGAACAGGGTCGCGACCAGATTGAGGCCGTCGTTGGTGATGCCGAAGATCGCTAGGGGCATAGGAAGATGAAGGAAGAAGTCGGGCGGCGCGGGGCCGGCAGTCTACTTCGCCGTAGCCGACGTTAACCCTGTTGCTAGAGGAAGAGCCTTCCGAACAGGTAGCCGACGCCGAAGAAAATCAGGATCACGATCGCGACCACGGCGGCGACCAGCCCCATCATCGAGAGCAGTTCGGAACCGGCGCTGCGAGGGCGATCCATGTCGGAATCCTCGCATAGTCAGGTTTCGAGGACCGCCCGCGCCGGCGCGATTGCATAGTGGGAACCGGTGATGAGGAGAAGGCCCTCGGGCGCCTCGGCGGCGAGCTCCCAAGCTCGCCGCAGGCCGGCGACGAAGTCCGGCTCCACCTCGGCGGACAGTCCCGCCGCTTCGCAGGCCACAGCCAACTCCGAGGCGGACCGCGACCACGTATCGAACCGACCAAGGCCTTCCAACGCCGCGATCGGCAACTCAGTGCAGACGACCTGGTCGAGCACCGGTGCCAGTGCCTCGATCATCGCCGCTGCGTCCTTGTCGTTGAGCACCGCCAGACAACCGACCACCCGTCGGCGCCCCGCAACCGCCGGCAAGGATTCGGCCAGCGCCGCCGCGCCGGCGGGGTTGTGGGCGGCGTCGATATAGGTCGGGGGGCGCTCCGCGATCGACTCCAACCGTCCCGGCACCGTCACCGTGGCGGCGACCTGGACCGCCAGGTCGTAGTCGAGCCGCCCCATGAAGGCTTCCGCCGCGGTGCAGGCGATCGCAAAGTTGCGGCGCTGGAATACCCCAGGAGTGCGCATCCACACCCCGGGCCCAGGATCAGTGGGCGCAGGGAGCAGGCGCGCTCCCCGTTCCTCCGCCGTCTCCGCCGCCAGCGCCTCGACCTCGGGCGAGACTTCGCCCAACACCAGCGTCGTCTGGTCGCGCAGGACCGCCAGCTTCTCGGCCGCGATCTCAACCTCGGTTTCCCCCAGCCATTCGATGTGGTCGAGACCGATCGAGGTGAGCACGGAGACCTTGGAGGGGATCGTGTTGGTCGCGTCGAGGCGCCCTCCGAGCCCGGCCTCGACCACCGCCACCGCGACCCTGGCGTTCGCGAGCGCGACGAAGCTCGCCGCGGTCGCCGCCTCGAACTGCGTCACCGCGTCGCCCTCCTCGAGCGTGCGGTTTACGCCTTCGGCTGCCTGGGACACCTGCTCGAGCGCCCCCGCCCAGGCCGCCTCGTCCAGCTCGAAGCCGCCCACCAGCGTGCGCTGCGACCAACGCTCGGTGTGAGGGGAGACGATGGCACCGGTCTTGAGCCCATGCGCTTCCAGTAGAGCCGCGGTCATACGGGTGACCGAGGACTTACCGTTGGTGCCGACCACGTGGATCGAGGCGAAGCGGTGCTGCGGCAGCCCGAGCGCCGTGGTCAGCCGCCGCATTCGCTCAAGGCCCAGCCGCCAACCGAACGGCTCCAGCGATTCCAGGTAAGCGTCCGGGTCGATCAGCTCAGCTCAGCTCGGCGAGTTCGGCGCGGTAGCGCTCCAGCTTCCCCCGCTCCTCCTCGACCACCTCGGCCGGGGCCTTGGCGACGAAGCCCTCGTTGCCGAGCTTTCGCTCGCCGCGCTCGACCTCGGCCTGCAGCTCCGCCCGGCGCTTCTCGAGGCGCTCGGCGACGGCGGCGGCGTCGAGCTGGTCGGAGTCGAGCACGCGGACCGGGCCGACCGAGGCGACCGGCTCGGCGCCGACGCCGTCGAACTCAAAGCGGGAGAGGCGGGAGACGAAGGAGGGCGGCTCGACGCCGTCGATCACCGCCGGCAGCTTCGCCCCGGCGGGGACACCGGCGAGGTCGCGCCAGGCGCGCAGCCGCTGGGTCAGCCGGATGCCGCCCTCGACGTCGGCCTCGGCGGCCTCGTCGAAGAGGGACTCGTCCGCCTGCGGGAAGGCGTGCACGACGAGGTGGCCCCGGCGCGCCGGGTGGTAGCGCCAGATCTCCTCGGTGACGAACGGCATCGTCGGGTGCAGCAGGCCCAGCACCCGTTCCAGCGCGTAGAGCAGCGTCGCCGAGACCTCCTCCTCGCCGTCGTAGAGGCGCGGCTTGACGATCTCCAGGTACCAGTCGCAGAGGTCGCGCCAGAAGAACGAGTAGGCCTCCTGGACGGCGTGGGCGAAGTCGTAGGTCTCGAGCTTCTCGGTGACCGAGGCGATCGTCCGCTCCAGTCGCGAGAGCAGCCAGCGGTCCTCGACGCAGGTCGGCCGCGGCGCCGGCTCCACCTCGGCCGTGTTGAGGAGGATCAGCCGGCTGGCGTTCCAGAGCTTGTTGGCGAGGTCGCGCCCCTGCTGCACCTTGGCGTCGGAGAAGCGGACGTCCTGGGTCGAGGACATCGCCAGCAGGCCGAAGCGGAGCGCGTCGGCGCCGTGGACGTCGATTTCCTCCAGCGGGTCGATCCCGGTGCCGAGGCTCTTGGACATCCGCCGCCCGTCGCGGGCCTGGATCACCGAGTGGACGTAGACGTCGCGGAAGGGAATCGCGCCGGGGAACTCGAGCCCGGTCATGATCATCCGCGCCACCCAGAGGAAGAGGATCTCCCGCGCCGTGGTCAGGAAGCTGGTCGGGTAGAAGGCGCGCAGCTCGGGGGTGTCGTCGGGCCAGCCGAGCGTCGCGAAGGGCCAGATCGCCGAGCTGAACCAGGTGTCGAGGACGTCCTCCTCCTGGCGCAGCTCGCCGCCGCAGGAGCCGCAGCGCTCGGGCTCTTGCTCGGCGACGATCGTCTCCGCGCAGGCGTCGCAGTACCAGACCGGGATCCGGTGTCCCCACCAGAGCTGGCGGGAAATGCACCAGGGGCGAATCTCCTCCATCCAGTCGAGGTAGACGCGCTTCCACTGCGGCGGCGTGATGTTGACCTCGTCGCGCTGCACGACCTCGATCGCCGGCCGCGCCAGCTCGTCCATTCGGCAGAACCACTGCAGCGAGATCAGCGGCTCGATCCGCTCTCCGGAGCGGTGGCTGAAGGGGACCGAGTGGACGTAGGGCTCCTCGGCGCGGAGCCGGCCCTCTTTGCGGAGCGCCTCGACCACCGCCTTCTGGGCCTCGGCGGCGCTGAGGCCGGCGAACTCGCCCGCCTCCTCGGTCATCCGCCCGTCGGGGCCGATGACGCCGATCTCCTGCAGGCCGTGCTTGCGGCCGATCTCGAAGTCGTTGGGGTCGTGGCCGGGGGTGATCTTCAGCGCCCCGGTGCCGAACTCGACGTCGACGTGGTCGTCGGCGATGACGGGGATGCGGCGGCCGACCAACGGCAGGACGACGTGCTTGCCGACGAGGTCGGCGAAGCGCTCGTCGCTCGGATTGACGGCGACGGCGGTGTCGGCGAGCATCGTCTCCGGGCGCACCGTGGCGACGGTCAGGACCTGGTCAGAGTCCTCGACCGGGTAGTCGATCGAGTAGAGGACGTCCTCGACCTCGCGGTTCTCGACCTCGAGGTCGGAGATCGCCGAGTGGGAGCCCGGGTCCCAGTTGACCATGTAGTTGTCGCGGTAGATGTAGCCCTTGTCGAAGAGCTGCTTGAAGACGCGATACACGGCCTTCACATAGCCCTCGTCGAGGGTGAAGCGCTCGCGCTCGTAGTCGCAGGAGGCGCCGAGCCGCTTGTACTGCTCGACGATTCGCGAGCCGTACTCGGCTTTCCACTCCCAGACCCGCTCGACGAAGGCCTCACGGCCGAGGTCATGGCGGCTCTTCCCTTCCTTCTTCAGGTCTTTCTCGACGACCGCCTGGGTGGCGATGCCGGCGTGGTCGGTCCCCAGGATCCAGAGCGTGTTGCGGCCCCGCATCCGGTTCATCCGCACCAGCGCGTCCTGCATCGACCCGTTCAGCGCGTGGCCCATGTGCAGCGCCCCGGTCACGTTCGGCGGCGGGATCGCGACCGAGAAGTTCTCCTCGGGCGACCCCTCCGCCTCCGGGTGAAAGTACCCACCCTCGATCCACTCGGAGAAGACCCGGGCCTCGACCTCGGTCGGGTCGTAGCGAGTGATGCTCTCCAGTTTTTGCCGGTCCCCCGCGCTCACGGGGCCGAGTCTAAAGACGCTAAGCGGATTCCTCGCTGAGGCCGTCTTCGGCCGGGCCGATGTCCTGCTGGACCGCCTCGGTGACCAGCGTCGGCCGGCGGCTCTCCGTGATCGTCTCCTTGGTGACGACGCACTTGGTGACGTCGCGGCGGGAGGGCAGCTCGAACTGGACGTCGAGCAGCGTCTCCTCGAGGATCGAGCGCAGGCCGCGGGCGCCGGTCTCGCGCTCGAGCGCCTTGTCGGCGATCGCCTCGAGGCTGTCCTCGGCGAAGACCAGCTCGATGTCGTCGAACTCGAAGAAGCGCTGGAACTGGCGGGTGAGCGCGTGCCGCGGCTCGGTCAGGATCGTGCAGAGGTCGTCGCGGCTGAGCTGGTGGATCGCCGTGATCACCGGCAGGCGGCCGATGAACTCGGGGATCAGGCCGTACTCGATCAGATCCTCGGGCAGCACCTGCTCGAACCACTCGCCGGTGTCCTTCTGCTCGCGCGAGGAGATTTCGGCGCCGAACCCGATCCCGCGGTCGCCGACCCGCCGCTCGATCACCTTGTCGAGTTCGGCGAAGGAGCCGCCGCAGACGAAGAGGATGTTGGTGGTGTCGATCGTCAGGAACTCCTGGTGGGGGTGCTTGCGCCCGCCCTGCGGCGGCACCGAGGCGGTGGTCCCCTCGAGGATCTTCAGGAGGGCCTGCTGGACGCCTTCGCCGGAGACGTCACGGGTGATCGACGGGTTGTCGGCTTTGCGCGCGATCTTGTCGATCTCGTCGATGTAGATGATCCCGGTTTCCGCCTTCTTGACGTCGAAGTCGGCGGCCTGGATCAGCTTCAAGAGGATGTTCTCGACGTCCTCGCCGACGTAGCCGGCCTCGGTCAGCGCCGTCGCGTCGGCAATCGCGAAGGGAACGTTGAGGATGCGGGCCAGGGTCTGGGCGAGCAGCGTCTTGCCGCAGCCGGTCGGACCCAGCATCATGATGTTCGACTTCTGCAGCTCGACCTCGGTCTCCTCGGACTGGGCGATCTGGACCCGCTTGTAGTGGTTGTAGACGGCGACCGAGAGCGAGCGCTTGGCGGCGTCCTGGCCGACCACGTACTCCTGCAGGACATCGAAGATTTCCTGCGGCTTCGGCAGGTTCTCGAGCTCGAAGACGGGCGGCGCCGTCAGCTCCTCGTCGATGATCTCGTTGCAGAGGTCGATGCACTCGTCGCAGATGTAGACGCCGGGGCCGGCGATCAGCTTTTTCACCTGGCGCTGCGACTTGCCGCAGAAGCTGCAGAGGAGCTGCTCGTTCGAGTCTGAAGGACGTGCCAGCGGAATCCCCTCCTAATGGGACGATCTTTGCCTCCGGCGGCTCCCAAAGGTTAGACAGGGACCTGCACCGGTTCGTGAAGGTCGTTTACGGCATCGGCCGTGCCGTCCCTTCACGTGAGCGCAGGCTTGCGTGGCGCTACCGTGGAGCGGTGCCACCCGAGCTCGAGATCGCGCCGGTCCTCGACGAGGAGTTCGAGCGGCTGCTGCCGCTGATCGCGGCCTACCAGCGCTTCTACGAGGTCGAGGAGATCGACGAGGAGCGCAATCGCGCCTTCTTCCGCCGGTTTTTGGCTCCGAGCGAGGACGGGCTGCTGCTGGGGGCGCGCCGCGGCGGGAAGCTGGCCGGCTACGCCTGCCTCTACTGGCACTTCAGCTCGCTGGAGGCCTGCGAGTGCGTGCTGATGAACGACCTCTTCGTCAGCGAGGAAGCCCGCGGCGAGGGCGTCGGCCGCGCCCTGATCGAGGCGACGACCGAAGTCGCCCGCGAGCGCGGCGTCCCCTTTATCGAGTGGTCGACCGCCCCCGACAACCACACCGCCCAGCGCCTCTACGACGCCACCGGCGCCGAGCGCTCGGAGTGGTTCAGCTACGAACTGCGGGTCTGAGGGCCACCTCAGGCGGAGCGCAGGTTGGGCGGCGGGGGCGGCTGTTGGTCGAGCCGGTCCATCACTCTGAAAATCGCCTCCAGCAACGCCCGCCGCTCGTCCCGCCCATCTCGCAGTTCGGCCAGTATCTGGTCGGTCTTGCGTTTTGACTCCAAGCGCTCCTCGCGAAATTCAGCTCTTTCTTTTTCCCACCGAGGCCTGAGTTTCTCGAATTCCGCCGTGGCCGCTTCTATCCGGGCGGTGGCTTCCTCTTGCTTACGCCTCGCCGCCTCGATCCCCGCTCTCGACACCTCTATGTCTGCCCGCGCGGTTTCGGTGCGTGCCGCCGCGCGTTCCGTGCGCGCGGCACATTCGGCTACCACCGCAGACAGTTCCTTCCTGGTCATAGATCGAATTCTGCCAGGGGCGACCATACGCATCGCGCGCAGATTGGAGAAATTCTGCAACCCGTTAGCGTCGTTTCCGTGACTTTCTCCCTCGAGCCGGTCGACCGCGACGATCCGCGCGTCTCGGCGCTCTACGCCGACTTCGTCCGCGAGGCCGACGGGCCGCTGGTCTACGACCGCGAAGAGGCCGGGATCGACCTCGACGCGGAGATCGCGGCGGGGCCGCCGGCCGACCTGGTGCCGCCGAGCGGCGTCTTCCTCCTCGCCCTCGCCGACGGCGAGCCCGCCGGCCTCGGCGGCATTCGTTACCTCGACACCGAGGTGGCGGAGGTGAAGAGCATGTACGTCGCCCCGCCCTTCCGCGGCACCGGCCTCGGACGCCACATCCTCGCCCGGCTCGACGAGATCGCCCTCGAACACGGCTGCCGCGCCGTCAGGCTCGACACCTCCGACTACCTCACCCCCGCCGTCGGCCTCTACCGCTCCGCCGGCTACCGCGAAGTCCCCGCCTACAACCGGAACCCCAAAGCCGACCTCTGGTTCGAACGGACGCTGGAGCAGGACGCCTAGCTGTAGCGGTCCCAGCGACGCAGCGAGGGCTCGGGGTCGACCGGGACGCCACGGAGGTGGATCTCGAAGTGGAGGTGACAGCCGGTGCCGGCGGCGTTGCCGGTTTCGCCGACCAGGCCGACGGGCTCCCCCTCCCACACCGCCGCGCCGCGCCGCGCCGCGGCCGGTCGCGAGAGGTGCGCGTAGAAGTAGCTGCGCCGCTCGCCTTCACCGTGAATGAGAACGAAGTTGCCGTAGAGGACGGGGTCGAATCCCCGCCGCAGCACCCTGCCGTTGCGCACCGCGACGAGCCGCACCCCGCAGGCCGCGGTGATGTCGAACCCTTCGTGGATGCGGCCACCGCTGCGCGGCGCGTGGTACTCGCCGATCGATCCCCGCACCCCGTGCTGCCCCTGCACCGGGAAGACGTGGCCGTAGTAGGGGACGCCACCGTCGTCGGAGGCAATACGGGCGGAAGCAGGCGCGGCGAGAACCGCGGCGGCGATGAGCGCTAGAGCGGCGGCGTGCCTCAGTGGTGCTCGATCACGCGGTCGACGATGTTGTACTCCTTCGCCTCCTCCGCGCTCATGAAGTAGTCGCGTTCGGTGTCTTTCGTGACCTTCTCGAAGGACTGGCCGGTGTGGTGGGCGATGATCTCGTCGAGGCGGCGGCGGACTTCGATGATCTCTTTGGCGTGGATCTCGATGTCGGTCGCCTGGCCCTGGAAGCCGGCCGAGACCTGGTGAATCAGGATCTTCGAGTTGGGCAGCGCCATCCGCTTGCCAGCGGCGCCGCCGCTCAGCAGCAGCGCCCCCATGCTCATCGCGACGCCGACGCAGATCGTCTGCACGTCGGGCTTGATGAACTGCATCGTGTCGTAGATCGCCAGGCCGGCATAGACGGAGCCGCCGGGCGAGTTGACGTAGAGGCTGACGTCCTTGTCGGGATCCTCCGACTCCAGGTGCAGGAGCTGGGCGACGATCAGGTTGGCGATGTCGTCGGTGACCGGCGTCCCGAGGAAGATGATCCGCTCGCCCAGCAGGCGCGAGTAGATGTCGAAAGCACGCTCGCCGCGCGAGGTCTGCTCGACCACCATCGGGACCAAGGGGCTCATAGCTCGCACTCTATAGAGGGGCGACGATCTACTCGCTGCCCGGAGTCCAGAGGCCGCCGGCTTTTGCTTTGCCCTCTCCCTCGGGGGCCAGAAGCTTCTCCCGCGCCTCGGCTTTCCCCTTGCGCTCGTCGGCCTCCTCCTTGGGAATCGGCTTCGCCGCGTCTCCGACCAGCTCGATCGCCTTGCGGGCCCGGAGATCTTCGCGGACCATCGCGTCGCGGCCGTTCTGTCGCAGCCGCTCCAGCAGTTTCTCGGGGGTGGTCCGCTCGTGTTCGGCGCTGTGCGCGAGCGCCTCGACCATTTCCTCCTCGCTGACCTCGATCCCCTCGGCCTCGGCGATCGCGGTCACGACCGCCTCCCGCTTCAACTCTTTTTCTGCATCGGGCTTGGTCTCCGCGATCAGCTCGTCACGGGTTTTGCCCTGCATCTGCAGGAACTGGTTGGGGTCCATCCCACGGCCGGCGAGCTGGCGTTCCATCCGCTCCCAGCGTTCGGTCGCCCGCGCCGTCGCCAGCTCCTCGGGCACCTCGACGGTGGCCTCCTCGACGGCGGCGTCGATCGCCGCCACCCGGAAGTCTTCCTCGGCCCGGCTGCCGAGCGCCGTCCCGACTTTCTCGCGGATGTCGGCCCGCAGCTCCTCCAGCGTGTCGAACTCGGAAGCCTCGGAGGCGAAGTCGTCGTCGAGCTCGGGCAGGACCTTCTCCCGCACCTCCTTGACCTTGACTTTGAAGACCGCGTCTTCCCCCGCCAGGTGCTCGGCCTGGTAGTCGGCGGGGAAGGTGACCTTGACCTCACGCTCGTCGCCCGCCTTGGAACCGACGAGCTGCTCCTCGAAGCCCTCGATCAGCTGCCCCGAGCCGAGCGCCAGCAGGTAGTCCTCGGCGGCGCCCCCCTGGAAGGCGGAACCGTCGAGAAAGCCCTCGAAGTCGATCAGCAGCGAGTCGCCCTCGGCGGCCTCGCGCTCGACCTGCTCGAGTCGCGCGAAGCCCTCGCGGACCCGCTCGACCTCGGTGTCGACGATTTCGTCGGGGACCTCTTTCTCCTCCCTGCCGACCTCGAGCCCTTTGTAGGTGCCGAGCGTGGCCACCGGCCGCACCCCGACCTCGAACTTGAACTTGAGCGCCTCCCCCTCGCCCTCGGGCGCGGAGACCATCTCGATGCTGGGGTCGCCGATCGGGGCGACGCCGGTGTCGAGCAGGGCCTGTTCGTACCACTCCGGCAGCGCCTCGCGGATCGCCTCCTGCAGGACCGCCTCGAAGCCGAGGCGCTGGACAACCAGCGAGGAGGGAGCCTTGCCGGCGCGGAAGCCGGGCATCCGCATCTCCTTCGCCATTGCACGGGCGGCGCGATTAGTGGCTTTCTCGACGTCGCCGGCGGGGACCTCCGCCTCGACCTCGACTCGGCTGTTCGGGAGCTCTTTGAGGGTGGTCTGCATAGGACGGATGACCCTAGCGACGTTGGCCCAGCATCGTTCGCAGGGCGACCGCGAAGTCGATCCCGAAGGCCAGCCCGCGCCCGACCGGGCCGGTCACGAGCCAGGCCTTGAGCCTCTCGCCGAAGTCACTCATTCGCGTATTCCAGCAGGGAGGAGTCGACCAGCCACTCGACTGGGGCACGGTCGTCGGTGTAGACCTCGCCGCCGGGCAGGCGCGGCTCCAGGGCGGAAGCGGCCTCTCGCGCCTGCGCCCGCAGCGGCGCCGGCAGGGCCGCGACGTTCTCCCGCAGGCGCCCGCCGGAGAACGCCCCCTCCCCCGCCACCAGCAGCGTATTGGTGTCCTCGATCGGGTACCGCAGCACCCGCGGGAAGGCGGCGGCGATCGTCCGCCCGAGGACCCGCTCCAGCTCCCGCGCCCCCTCCGGGTGGCCGACGTTGACGATCACGATCCCGCCCGGTGCGAGGCGCTCGCGCGCCAGCTCGAAGAACTCCCGGGTTGCCAGGTAGAAGGGGATGTAGGGCTGGCGGTAGGCGTCGACCATGATCACGTCATAGCCGCCCGCCGAGCGCTCCAGCCAGGGCCGCGCGTCCTCGGCGAAGACGTCCATCCGCGGGTTGCGGAGGTCGAGGTAGCGCCGCCCCAACTCGGTCAGCTCCGGGTCGATCTCGACCGCGTCGACCACCGTGCCCGGGAAGAAGTGGCCGAAGGAGCGGGCGACGGTGCCGCCGGCGTTGCCGAGGATCGCGATCCGCCGCGGTGGCTGGCGCGCCGCCGCCGCGTGCAGGACCAGGTGCCCGTCCCAGTAATCGCCGGTGAGGTAGGAGCCGGGCCGGTAGAGCGAGTGCACCGCCTGGCCCTCGTTCAGCTCCAGCACCCGGGTGCCGTCGTCGCGTTCGATCACCCGCGCGTACTGGTGGGTCGTCTCGGCCTCGTAGAGGACCCGCCCCTCGGCGTCGCCCTTGATCGTCCCCACCGGCAGCGCCAGCACCGCCAAAAGGCAGACCGGGACGAGGGCGGCCCGCGCCCCGATCCCGACCATCGCCACCAGGGCCAGAGCCAGGGCGAAGACGAGGAAGGTCCGCTGCGTCCCCAGCAGCGGGATCAGCAGCAGCGCCGAGAGCATCGTCCCCAGCAACGAGCCGGCGGTGGAGATCGCGTACAGCCTGCCGACGACTTCGCCGGAGCTGTCGACTCCCCCCACCGCCAGCCGCACCGCCCACGGCGCCGCCGCCCCCAGCAGGGTCACCGGCACCGCGACGAGGATGAGGACACCGAACAGCGAGCCGGCGAAGCCACCGACCGAGACGGTGTCGAAGGCGTCGACCGAGAAGCCGAGGAAGGGACGGGCGGCGAAGGGGACGACCGCGATCAGGACCGCCGCCGCCAGCACCAGCAGGCAGAGCCCGCGCAGGTGCGGGTGGCGGTCGGCGTAGCGGCCGCCGAACCAGTACCCGACCGAGAGTGCCACCAGGACGACCCCGATCGTGTTCGCCCAGACCACGGTCGAGGCGCCGAAATAGGGCGCCAGCAGCCGCGCCGCCGCGATCTCGACCCCGAGGCTGGAGGCGCCGACGACGAAGACGAGCGCCGCCAGCAGGGCGCGCTCAGGCCGGCCCGTCGTCCCGCTCACCGCCGGCTCCGATCAGCTGTCGCTCCAGGCGCTCGGCCTGCCCCGCCGCGACCGCCCGCTGCGCCCGCGCCTCGTCCAGCTCCACCCCCCGTTCGGTGGCGAGGTCGAGCAGGCGCTGCTTCTCGATCCCTTCCCGCGAGACTTCGAAGAAGACCCAGGCGAGGAGGCCGAGCCCGAGGAAGGTCCCCTCGACCATCATCACCACCCCGGCCGTGCTCTGGTCGGCGATCGGGCTGACGTTCCAGTAGGCCTCGCCGGCCGCGTACTTCGGATAGAGCACGGTCCCCGACCACATCAGGACGTTGCCGAGGATCGCGCCGGCGAAGCGGACGGCGACGACGTAGCCGACCTTCCAGGCGGCGTTGAACCAGCTCGGCTTCGGCAGCGGCCCGAAGATCGGCATCCACATCAGGCAGCCGAAGAAGATGAAGCTGGTGTGCTCGAGCGCGTGCACTGCCGCGCCGCCGTAGGCGGCGTCGTAGAGGGCGGGGATGTGCCAGAAGTAGAAGTTGAGCGCCCAGAGAGGGAAGGCGACGAGCGGGTGGGCAAGGATTCGCAGCCGGTCGAAGACCGGGATCGCGAGGATCGGCTGCAGCAGCGGGCCGGTCAGCCCGAGGACGAGCAGCAGGGTGGCGATGTCGCCCAGCAGCAGGTGCTCGACCATGTGGGCGATCACCAGCTCCTCGGCGACGTGGGCCACCGGGGAGACCAGGGCGACGACGATCGTCAGCAGGCCGGCGGCGAAACAGAGCTGGCGCCAGAGCGGCACCGGGCGCCCGCGCTCGGCCAGCGTGATCGAGCGCTTCGCGTAGAGCCCCGCGGCGAGGAGCAGCGGCAGCACCTCCATCGGGGCGAAGGCAGCGCCGACGTGGGCAAACGAGAGGTTCATCCGGACTCAGCGTAGCCCGCTGGTAGCTTGGCATCGGCCGTGAGCTCCCAGAACCATCGCTTTCCCCCGATCGGGAGCTACGGCTTCCTCTCCGACTGCCACACCGCGGCCCTCGTCTCCTTCAGCGGCAGCGTCGAGTGGCTCTGCTTTCCGCGCTTCGACTCCCCCAGCGCCTTCGCCGCCCTGCTCGACCGCGGCGCCGGCCACCTGACCCTGCGCCCGAAGGGCGTGATGGTCCCGATCAGCCGCCGTTATGCGCCCGGGACGCTGGTGATCGAGACGACTTGGGTAACCGAGACCGGCTGGGTCGTGGTCAAGGACGCGCTGACGATCGCCGAGTGGGCAGCGGCCGACGGCGACGAGGCCAATCGCCGCGGCCGGCCCGAGACCGCGCACGAGTCCGACCACTCGCTGCTGCGGACGATGACCTGCATCGACGGCCACGTCGAGATGGAGATGGTCTGCGCCCCCCGCTTCGACTACGCCCGCGAGGGGGCCGACTGGAGCGGCGGCGAGCTCGGCGAAGCGACCGCGACCGCCGCCGACGGCACCGAGCTGCTGCTGACGAGCGACATGGACCTGGAGCTGGACGGCGACGTCTGCCGGGGGACGGCGACCCTGCACGAAGACCAGACCGGTTTCTGCGCGGTCACCTGGAGCGACGGCGACCTCGGCGGCCCGCGCAGCGCCCCCGAGGCGCTTGAGCGGATCGACTCGACCGAAGAGTTCTGGCGCGAATGGCTGCGGGACGGGGACTTCCCCGACCACCCCTGGCGGATCCACCTGCAGCGCTCCGCCCTCGTCCTCAAGGGCCTCACCTACGCGCCGACCGGGGCGATCGTCGCCGCCCCCACCACCTCGCTGCCGGAGACGCCGGGGGGCGAACGCAACTGGGACTACCGCTTCAGCTGGATCCGCGACTCGACCTTCACCCTCTGGGCGCTGCACACGCTCGGCTTCGACCACGAGGCGCGCGACTTCATGCGCTTCATCGTGGCCGTCTGCGAAGACCGGCCCGACCTCCAGATCATGTACGGGATCGGCCACGAGCGCGACCTCGAGGAGAAGACGCTCGACCACCTCGAAGGCTACGGCGGGGCCAAGCCGGTGCGGATCGGCAACGGCGCCTACGACCAGCGCCAGAACGACGTCTGGGGATCGCTGCTCGACTCCGTCTACGTCCACGAAAAGGCGCTGCGCGGCAAAGGCACGCAGGCGACGCGCGAACTGATCCGCTACCAGGTGGAAGCGGCAATCGCCGCCTGGCCGCATCCCGACCAGGGGATCTGGGAGTCGCGCGGCGAGCCGCGGCACTACGTCTCCTCGAAGCTGATGATGTGGGTGGCGGTCGACCGCGGCGCCCGCCTCGCCCGCATCGGCGGCTTCGAGGAGCTCGCCGAGGAGTGGGAGGCGAAGGCCGAAGAGTTCAAGGCCGAGATCCTCGAGCGCGGAGTCCGCGATGGCATCTTCCGCCAGCACTACGAGACCGACGCCCTCGACGCCTCGTTGCTGCTGATCCCGCTCTTCCGCTTCCTGCGGCCCGACGACCCCCGCGTCCGCGACACCGTCTGCGCGATCGCCGACGACCTCACCGAGCACGGGCTCGTCTGTCGCTACAAGGTCGAGGAGACCGACGACGGCCTCCAGGGCAGGGAGGGGACGTTCCTGATCTGCTCCTTCTGGCTCGTCTCGGCGCTCTCGGAGATCGGCGAGCGCCACCGCGCCCGCAGGCTCTGCGAGCGGCTGCTGGAGGCCGCCGGCTGGCTCGACCTCTTCGCCGAGGAGCTCGAGGCCGACTCGGGCCGGCACCTGGGCAACTTCCCGCAGGCGTTCACCCACCTCGCCCTGATCAACGCCGTCTCCCACGTGATCGCCGACGAGAAGCGCGAGGACGGCGGCTACACCGCGGTCTTCACCGAGATGGGCGGCGTCCGCGAGGACGTCTGACCCATTCGGCAAAATCCTGGTGTAGACAAAAAGCCTACAGACAACATACTTCTTTGTGCCTAAAGTGAGGCGGGAGCCGGAGGGTTCCGGGCGCCGTCGGCACTTGAACCGGCAGGGGGCAACCAGACGGGAGGGACGATGCAAGCGATTGAGGAGAGCAAGACCACCTGGGCCGAAGACGAGAACGTGGAGGCAGCGGTTCTACAACAGCTGCTCGACCTCCATCCCACCCACTTGACCGTGGCGGAGCTGATCCGCGAGTTGACGGGTGAGAACGCCGGCTTCGCCGAGCGCGACTCGGTAGAGAGAGCGGTTCGCAGCCTGTCCGCGACCGGACTCCTGCACGAAGCCGAGGACTTCGTCGCCCCGACCCGAGCGGCGCTGCGGTTCAGCGAGCTTCAGGACCACTGACCACCCAGCGGAACTTCGCCCGCAGCCGCGTTCGTAATTCGTCCGCGGCTGCGGCCGCCGCGCGTTCGTCCTCGCCGCCGGCGCTGACCAGGATCACCTCCGAGGCGGGGAAGCTGCCGAGCTGGTCTTCGACCGCCTGGACGACATCCTCGTCCCCCACCCGCGCCTCGGCCTCGATGCCGGCCGCCGCCAGCGAAGCGACGCTGATTACGAGCCGACGCTGAGCGTCGCGCCGCGCCGCCTCCACGTCGGAAGCCCAGCGATCGAGAAAACCGATCCGAGCGGGCGCCAGGACCATCACCTCGGTCGCGGCATCGGCCCGCACGACGGCGACGATCTCCTCGATCGCGGCGGCGCCCTCGAGCGGATCGCCGGTGACGACGAGAACCCGCCGACCCCCGGGCCCGGCATTCCTTCCGATCGTCCCGCGTGGCCGCTGGCGAACGGCGATCGCGACGATCGCGACCGCGGCCAGGGCCCCCGCCGCCATCCCGAGAGCGGGACCCACGGTGAGAAAGGCGGCGGCGATGGGGACGGCGATCGCGGCGACTACGAGGGGAATCTTCCAGGAAGTCACCCCTCAAGCCTCGCACGCGACCGCCGCCCGCAAGACCCCTAGTAGCCCTTGCTGATCCCGGCAACAGGCACTACACGCTCCTCGGTTGCGAACGTCATGAGTCCACCTCCCCTCTCTCCCTTGAAATTCCCAGGCCGCCGACGGCAGCCACCACTCGAAAGTGGCTGAGCAATTAATACTGGAGAATATTCCAGCAATCAAGGGACGACCAGTAAAACTCGTCAATAATCGGAAAACGCGGGAGCGTTGTGAAAATCCTGATTGACAAGGTGTAAAGTCTTGTTATCGGCCATTACCCCTGGAAACAATCCGAAGAAAAGGCCATGCCGAAGACCAAGAACAAAAAAGAGGGCGTAGAGCAGGTAGTAGCTAAAGCCTTCGCCCACCCCTTGCGGGTGCAGATCCTGATCATTTTGAACGAAGGGGTCGCGAGCCCGAACATGCTCGCGCAGCGCCTCGACCAAAGCCTCAACCTCGTCGCCTACCACGTCCGCGTGCTCGAGAAATACGACTGCATCGAGCTCGTCGACACGAAGCAGCGACGCGGCGCCACCGAGCACTTCTACCGCGCCACCCGCCGTCAGTTCCTCACCGACAACGAATGGGCGCGCCTGCCGAAAAGCCTTCGCGGAGGCCTCTCCGGCGCGATGCTGAAGCCCGCCTTCGACGACGTCGAGGAAGCGCTCGACCAGAACACCTTCGACGAGCTCGACGACCGGCACCTGAGCCGGACGCCGATGTCCGTCGACCAGCAGGGCTGGGAGGACGCCGCCGAGCTACTGGCGAACACGCTCGACCGACTGATCGAGATCCAGGGCGAAGCCACCACCCGTCTTGCCGAGAGCGGCGAGGAGCCGATTCACTCCCGGGCGCTGATCCTGCACTTCAAGTCGCCCGGCCCCGCTTCCTCCTGAAGCTTCTCTGATTTTGGCGACGGCGCCGCTTGCCACCAGGCGGCGCCGTCGGCATGGCCCTCCGTTCCTCCGCGGCAGCAGGGGGAATTGACGCGTTTTCTTCCGGGAGGGAAGGTCGCAGGGCCGTCTCGCTATGGTTGCCTGACGACGGCGAAGGGTCTTCGCCGCGCTGCACGGCTTCGGACTGACGCTCTCAGGGCAGCAACGTTGGACAAGTATCGCCGCCTATTCGATCAATGCTGTGAGCGACCAGACGCCTAACACCGATCAGTCAAGCCCTGGCCCCGGCGAGGGCCTGGCGAACGAGCGGGTGCTCTGGGAGCGTTTCGTCAAAGATCGCGACCCGGCGATCCGCGAGGAGCTCGTCCGCCGCTACCTCCCGTTCGCCAAGAACCTCGCCCTCCGCTACCGCGGCGCCAGCGAGTCGTTCGACGACCTCCTGCAGGTGGCGAGCCTCGGCCTCGTCAACGCGATCGACCGCTTCGACCCCGATCGCGGCGCCCCCTTCACCGCCTTCGCCTCGCCGACGATCCTCGGCGAGCTGAAGCGGCACTTCCGCGACCGCGTCTGGACCGTCCGCGTTCCCCGCGGCCTCCACGACCGCATGGCCGAGGTCGAGAAGGCGATCTCCGAGCTGACCGTCTCCCTGCAGCGCTCGCCCTCGGTCGGCGAGATCGCCGAGCGCCTGGAAGTCGACCCCACCGACGTCCTCGAGGTCCTGGAGGCGAACCACAACCGCCGCCCGCTCTCGCTGGACCGGCCGGTCGGCGGCGAAGACTCAGAAGAATCGCCCGCTTCGGAGTGGGTCGGCGACGAAGACGCCGGCTTCGAGCTGGTCGAGGACAGGCTCGCCCTCGAGGGGGCGCTGCCCCACCTCGACGAGCGCGAGCGGCTCGTCCTGCAACTGCGTTTCGTCGAGGACCTGACGCAGTCGCAGATCGCCGAGCGGATCGGCCACTCGCAGATGCACGTCTCACGGATCCTCCGCCGCACCCTGGAGCGGATCAGGGCTGAGGTGGCCGAGCAGAGCAGCGCTGCCGCTGAGCGGGACTAGCCGGTAGGGCTTTGTTGGGAGGGGGCGGGGGTGTCCCTTCTGGGCGCAGCTCGGCGGAGATCGTTCTGTGGCTGTCGCCCGGGCGCAGCTTGCCCGCCTCGTGCTGAGTGCCCAGAAGGGACACCCCCGCCCCCTCCACGACACGCATCAGAGGACGGCCGAGTCCCAACAGCTTTTTAAGAGATAGGCGTCGAACCTCGGTCGTCTTGCGGAGCACTGTTGTAGGGAGGGGCCGGGGGGGGGGGC
>Ga0307503_10000089_pt1 | contig 52471 bp, 49 predicted proteins | sample 17_S_MG_FD_194514 | JGI IMG/M metagenome (GOLD analysis project Ga0307503, IMG submission 194514) | Soil microbial communities from Populus trichocarpa stands in riparian zone in the Pacific Northwest, United States - 17_S | ecosystem: Environmental > Terrestrial > Soil > Riparian zone > Trees... | reverse complement strand
GGTGTCGCAGCCGAAACCGGCGGTCCCGACAAAGGCCGCCAAATCCCGTTCGGCCGCAGCTTCGGGACGCGAATAATGGAAGGGGACCGTCCGGCAGGCAAGCGGGCGGCGCGCATAGATGGTGCAGCGTCCATTGGCGAGCGCGGCGCAGGCGCCGGCGCCGGCATCGAGGGTGAGCGCCGAGATGGTGAGGTACCGCGTATAATCGACCGTCTTGCCGCTTTGCCTTCGCTTCGCGGCATATTTGCGCGCGGCAAAGGCGGCGAGCAGGCGCTTCGATTCGTAATATTCCCCGCCCGAACCGGCGCCCGGACCGGCGCCCGGATCGCCTGGCGCGGCGCCGGACGCCAGATAGCCGGCCAGGGTCCGGGGCAGCTCGTAAAGCCGGAACATCAGGCGAAAGACGAACACGTCCGCCAGCGCGGCGGCTTCGGACAAAGCGACCTCGGGCGAGCGGTTGCAGCATGCGCCGCATGACGTGCAGGCGAAGCGCAGCGCGCGACTTGTCTCGGAAGCCGTGACCATTAGGCGATCTTGTCAGATCGCGCGGCCGAGCGAAACGCCGGCAATGGCCGAAAGGCGTCGAATGCGGCGTGGCGGAGCTTGCCGCCGGATGTTATGTCCGCGGCGGTAGAGCATGAAAGGCGCGGCGATGGACAAGGCCTGCTGGAAGAACGGGGCCTGCTGGAAGATCGGGCTGCTGGCGGCGGCCGCGATGATATTCGGAGCGATGCCCGCCGGCGCCGCCCAGGGCGAACGCGACGGGCGTTTCTATGTCGATGGCGACGGCGCCGCCTGGGCGTTGCGGGAGAATCGCCACGGCGCGGTGCTGCGCAACCGCGCCACCATTATCTATCTCGGCCGGGGCTGCGATGCCGTCTCGTCCCGGTTCGGGCGCGGGCGCTGGGGCTGGGCCAATGGCGGCGTCCTCATCACCTTTCCGCGCCGCAGGATCGGCTTTGCCCGGCAGGACCCGCCGATGACGAGGACGAGCGCGCGCTGCGATTTGTGAGCGCGGACAGTCATCGAAGGCAGCGCGCCACGTCCGGACGCACTTATATTGCCCTGCGTCCGTTCGCCCGCAAGTCACGCGCGGCGATCATCGTCCCGTTATGGACGGGCAACGCGAAGCGCGTCTCCGAGCTCATCCGTTTTCCTCGAAAGCCGGCGTCGTAGGCGCCGTTCCGCTTGACTGCGACAGACTCAATTCGAACGCCGGCCGGCAGCATGCCGCGGACGACTTTTGCCATGATTTGAAGACTTTGCACCGTCGCGCCGGCAGTCTATAGGGCCTGCGAGCCGCGAGGAGAGCGAGATGCCGACGATCAACGGAACCCCCAATGACGACGTCCTGATCGGGACGTCCGGCGCCGATGAAATCTTCGGCTTCGGCGGCAACGACATCATCGACGGCGGCACCGGCGACGACGACATGCGCGGCGGCCTGGGCGATGACGTCTATGTGGTCCGGGATGCCAACGACTTCATCGTCGAAACCAACAATCAGGGCAACGATATCGTCTATTCCGCGATCAGCTACCTGATGGGAACCTTCGTCGACGGCGATTCGATCGAGACCCTGAGCACGATCCAGCATAGCGACACGACGAACATCAACCTCGAGGCGACCGGCGACGGCACCCGCAACATCATCGGCAATTACGGCAACAACCTCCTGGCGGGGCTGATTGCGGGCCAATATTACGGGCTGTTCGGCGACGATATTTTCGATGTCAGAACGGGCAGCGGCGTCCTGGTCTACGAGAATGAAGGCGAAGGCAACGACATTGTCCGCATCTTCGGAAACAGCACGGGCTACACGCTGAACGCGGGCGCCTCGGTCGAGACGATCACCGCGCGCGACCTCAACGGCACGATCGCCTATGCGCTGACCGGCAACGAATTCACCCAGACGATCATCGGCAATATCGGCAACAACACGCTCGACGGCGGCTCCGGCGGCAACGACATCATGATCGGCGGCGACGGCAACGACACCTATCATGTCCGTCGCAGCGGCCAGGTGGTGACCGAGACCGCCGGCGGCGGCACCGCCGACAAGATCATCGCTTATTACGATTTCGATCTTGGCACCGTCGCCAATATCGAGGACCTGCAGGCGGCCGCGGGAACCGCGCCGATCAACCTGCTCGGCACCGCGCAGGCCAACCGCCTCACCGGCAATGACGGCAACAACATCCTCAACGGCGGCGCGGGCGCCGCCGACATCATGGCCGGCGGGCTCGGCGACGACATCTACCGGGTGAATCAGGCGGGCGACGTCGTGCAGGAAACCGGCGGCACCGACGCGATCTACGTCCATTTCAGCTATACGCTCAGCGAAAACGGGGTCGAGAACCTGTCGGCGGCCGACCAGATCGGCACCGAAAACCTCAACTTCACCGGCAATTCGCTCAACAACATCATCGTCGGCAATTACGGCGCCAACCTGCTCGACGGCGGGCTGGCCGGCGGCGACGACACTTTGTACGGGCTGGCCGGCGACGACACCTATGTCATCCGCAATGCCGGCGACCAGGCGGTCGAGCAGGCCGGCCAGGGCAGCGACACCGTCTATTCCTATTCGAATTTCGCGCTCCAGGCCGGAAGCGAGATCGAAGTGATCTCGACCGTCAGCCATGCCGCCACCAACGCCATCGACCTTACCGGCAACGAATTCGCCCAGACCGTGGTCGGCAATAGCGGCGCCAATCTGCTCGACGGCAAGGGCGGCAACGACCTGCTGGCGGGCCTCGGCGGCGCCGACACGTTCGCCTTCACCAGCGCCTTGGGCGCCGGCAATGTCGATACGCTCTTCGACTTCAGCGCGGCCGACGACACGATCGCGCTCGACGATGCGGTGTTCACCGGACTGACCCCGGGCGCGCTCCCGGCCGGCGCCTTCGTCACCGGCGCCGCGGCGCAGGACCTCGACGACCGCATCGTCTACAACCAGGCCACCGGCCAGCTCTTCTTCGACGCCGACGGCTCGGGCGCCGGCGCCGCGGTCCATTTCGCCACGCTGTCCGGCGCGCCAAGCCTCACGGCCGCCGACTTCCTGGTCATCTGAACCGACCGCAGGCGATTTTCGCCTGGATTTGACGCCGCCGTTCCTCGGCCCTTCGGGGCCGGCAACCAAGGGATATTCACCATGCCCACGATCACCGGAACATCGAATGACGACGTCCTGGTCGGGACGGCCGGCGACGACCTGATCGAGGGCCTGGAGGGGAACGACACGATCTACGGCGGCGGCGCCGTCAACGGCGACGACCTGCGGGGCGGGTACGGCAACGACTCCTATATCATCCAGCATCCGGGCGACCGCGTGAACGAATATGGCGGCGAGGGCGAGGATATCGTCTACGCCTCGTTCAGCTACACGCTGATCGCCTTTTCCGGCTTTCCCGGGGGTGTGATCGAGACCCTCAGCACGATCCAGCATAACGACACGACCGCGATCGACCTGAGGACGAACTCCGAGTTCACCCGCCTGATCATCGGCAATTACGGCAACAACGTCCTGTCGGGGCTGGTGGCGGGGGATTATATCGGCTTCCTCGGGGACGATATTTTCGAGGTGACGGCGACCAGCACGGCCCGGATCATCGAAAATCAAGGCGAAGGCAACGACACCGTTCGCGTCTCGGGAAACGCCCCCGCCACGTTCACGCTGAACGCGGGCGCCTCCGTCGAGACGCTTACCGCCGCCGACGTCAATTCGCTGACGGATTATGGACTGGTCGGCAACGAGCTCACCCAGACGATCATCGGCAACCGGGGCGACAACGTCCTGGACGGCGGATCCGGCGGCAACGACATCATGATCGGAGGCGAGGGCAACGACACCTATCATATGCGGCACGCGGGCCAGCAGGTGGTCGAGGCCGCCGGTGGCGGCAACAATGACCGGATCATCGTCTATTTCGATTTCGCCCTCGGCAGCCTCGTCCATATCGAAACGCTGCAGGCGGCGGCCGGGACCGCGCCGATCAACCTCCTGGGCAACGCCCAGGGCAACATCCTTCGCGGCAATGACGGCAGCAATATCCTGAACGGCGGTCCGGGCGCCGCCGACTTCATGGAAGGAGGGGGCGGAGACGACATTTACCGGATCAACAATGCCGGCGACATCGTGCGGGAATCCAACGGTGGCGGCACCGACATCATCTATGTGGATTTCAGCTACGTTCTCCCCGATAGCAGCGGGTTCGAAGCCGAGTTCGAGAATCTGTCGTCGGCCACCCACGCCGGCACCGCCAATCTCAATTTCGGCGGCAACCAGCTGAACAACATCATCATCGGCAATTACGGCGCCAACCAGCTCGACGGCGGGCTCGGCGGCGAGGACACGCTCTACGGCCTTGCCGGCAACGACAGCTTCATCGTGCGCAGCGCCGGCGACCGGGCGGTCGAGCAGGCCGGCCAGGGCACCGATTCCGCTTATTCCCTGGTGAGCTGGGTGCTCGAGGCCGGATCGGAGGTGGAGGTGGTCTCGACGATCCAGCATGCCGGCGTCACCGCGATCAACCTCACCGGCAACGAATTCGCCCAGACCGTGGTCGGCAATAGCGGCGCCAATGTGCTCGACGGCAAGGGCGGGAATGATCTGCTCGCCGGCCTCGGCGGCGCCGACACCTTCGCCTTCACCAGCGCATTGGGCGCCGGCAATGTCGACACGCTGTTCGACTTCAGCGCGGCCGACGACACGATCGCGCTCGACGATGCAATCTTCACGGGGATCGGCGGCGCGCTCGACGCCGGCGAGTTCGTCATCGGCGGCGGCGCGGGCGACGCCAATGACCGCATCATCTACAACAGCGCCACCGGCCAGCTCTTCTTCGACGCCGACGGCAATGGCGCCGGCGCCGCGGTCCACTTCGCGACGCTCTCCGGCGCGCCCGTGATCACCGCGGCCGATTTCACGATGATCTGACGAGATGGGGACACATGGCCATGTGTCCCCATTCTGTCCGCGCGAGCGTTCTATAGCGATCAAGCGAGAGGAGACGTACCATGCCGACGATCAACGGAACCGCCAACGACGACGTCCTGATCGGGACGGTCGACCATGACGACATTCACGGCCTGGGCGGCAACGACGTCATCGACGGCGGCGGCGGCGGCGACGACATGTATGGCGGCGAGGGCGACGACATCTATGTCGTCCGGCACCTCAACGACTTCATCGTCGAATTCAACAATCAGGGCGCGGACATCGTCTATTCCGCGATCAGCTATTCGATGGGGGTGTTCAGCAACGCCCGTTCGATCGAGGTGCTCAGCACGATCCAGCATAACGACACGACCCCGATCAACCTGACCTCCTTCGCCGACACCCATACGATCATCGGCAATTACGGGAACAACATCCTGGCGGGCGCCTCGTCCTTTTATTACGGGCTGCTCGGCGACGATACCTTCTTCGTGGGGCCCGGCAGCTCGCTCCAGATCATCGAGAATGAGGGCGAAGGCAACGACACCGCCAGCGTCTCGGGAAGCGGCATGTACACGCTGAACGCGGGCGCCTCGGTCGAAACGATCACCGCCCGCGACGTCGACGGGACGCAGGGCGTCTGGCTGGTCGGCAACGAGCTCACCCAGACGATCATCGGCAACAAGGGCGACAACAGCCTGGACGGCGGCTCCGGCGGCAATGACATCTTGATCGGCGGCGACGGCAACGACACTTATCATATGCACCGGACCGGCCCGCAGATCGTCGAGACCGCCGGCGGCGGCGTCGCCGACAGCGTCGTCGCCTATGTCGATTTCGTCCTTGCGCCCGCGGCCAATATCGAATTCCTGATCGCGGCGCCCGGAACGGCGCCGATCAGCCTGGTCGGCAACGAGCAGGCCAACCGGGTCGTCGGCAATGACGGCAACAACGTCATCGACGGCGGCGCCGGCGCCGACGATCTGCTCCAGGGCAATTTCGGCGACGACACCTATCGGGTCCGCAATCCGGGCGACTTCGTGCAGGAGTTCGCCGGCCGGGGCACCGACATCATCTACGTCCATTTCAGCTACGTCCTGCCCACCACCGAGGAGATCGAGAATCTGTCGGCGGCCGACCATATCGGCACCGAAAGCCTCAATTTCAGCGGCAACAATCTCGACAATCTCATCATCGGCAATTACGGCGCCAACCAGCTCGACGGCGGCTTCGGCGGCAACGACACGCTCTACGGCCTGGCCGGCAACGACACCTATATCATCCGCAATGCCGGCGACCAGGCGGTCGAGCAGGTCGGCCATGGCAGCGACACCGTCTATGCTTATGCAAGCTTCGCGCTGGGCGCGGGAAGCGAGGTCGAGGTGCTCTCGACCGTCAGCCATGCCGCCACCGACGCCATCAACCTCACCGGCAACGAATTCGCCCAGACCGTGGTCGGCAATAGCGGCGCCAATCTGCTCGACGGCAAAGGCGGGAATGATCTGCTCGCGGGCCTCGGCGGCGCCGACACGTTCGCCTTCACCAGCGCATTGGGCGCCGGCAATGTCGATTCGATCTTCGATTTCAGCGCGGCCGACGACACGATCGCGCTCGACGATGCGGTGTTCACCGGACTGACCCCGGGCGCGCTCCCGATGGGCGCCTTCGTCACCGGCCCCGCGGCGCAGGACCTCGACGACCGCATCATCTACAACCAGGCCACCGGCCAGCTCTTCTACGACGCCGACGGCTCGGGCGCCGGCGCCGCGGTCCACTTCGCCACGCTCTCCGGCACGCCAATCCTCACCGCCGCCGACTTCATGGTGATTTGACTCCGGGAGCCTTCGCCAAGCGGCCGGCGAGAGAGCCGGATTCACGTCCGTCGAGGACAATTACTACAGTAATTCTAATACTATAGTAGTTTGAAGCCTGTGCGCCGTTACAAAGGAGGTCTATACGTGCCGCAGCCGAGAGGGTGCGCGCGATGCCGACGATTCTGGGAACAGCGAATGACGACGTCCTGATCGGCACCGTCGACTTCGATCAAATCTACGGCCTGGGCGGCAACGACATCATCTTCGGCGGCGGCGGCGGCGACGCATTGCGCGGCGGCGAGGGCAATGACAGCTACGTCATCCAGCACCCCGACGACTTCGTCGTCGAAGGCTATGACGAAGGCCAGGACATCGTCTACGTCTCGTTCAGCTACGTGATGCGCAATTTCATCGGCCTCGATCACGTCGAGACCCTCAGCACGATCCAGCATGACGATAGGACGGCGATCGACCTCAGGGCGACCGGTGGCGGGACCATGACGATCATGGGCAATTACGGGGACAATGTCCTGTCGGGATTGCGCTCGGGGCGATATATCGGGTTTTTCGGCGACGATACGTACGACGTGAGCACGTTCTCGACGGCGATCTTCACCGGCCAGATCATCGAGAATGACGGCGAGGGCAACGACACCGTCCGCGTCGATGGAAACAACCCATTCAGGCTGAATGAGGGCGCCTCGATCGAGACGATCATCGCGCTCGACGTCGATGCGACAATGCCGGTCCAGCTGACCGGCAACGAATTCACCCAGACGATCATCGGCAATAAAGGCGAAAATACACTGGACGGCGGTTCCGGGGGCAACGACATCATGATCGGCGGCGAAGGCAGGGATACTTATGTCGTCCGGCGAATCGGCCAGCAGGTGATCGAGACCGAAAGTGGCGGCAACTTCGACAGGATTATCGCCTATTTCGATTTCGATCTTCGCACCGTCGCCAATATCGAAGAGCTGTCCGCGGCGGGAACCGCGCCGATCCGTCTGACCGGCAATGAATTCACCAACCTCCTCTTCGGCAATAACGGCAACAATATTCTCGACGGCGGTGAAGGCGCGCCCGACGATTTGTACGGCATTGGCGGCGACGACATCTATGTCGTGCGCAATGCCGGTGACCTCGTGTGGGAGACAGTGAGCCAGGGGAGCGACCTCGTCTACGCTCACATAAGCTTCGCGCTCCGCGCGGGAAGCCTGGTGGAGGCGCTCTCGACCGTCACCCATGCCGCCACCGACGCTATCGACCTCACCGGCAACGAATTCGCCCAGACCCTGGCCGGCAATTTCGGCGCCAATCTGCTCGACGGCAAAGGCGGCAACGATCTGCTGGCCGGCCTGGCGGGCGCGGACATTTTCGCCTTCACCAGCGCATTGGGCGCCGGCAATGTCGACACGCTCTTCGATTTCAGCGCGGCCGACGACACGATCGCGCTCGACGATGCCGTGTTCGCCGGCCTGACCCCCGGCGCCCTGCCGGCCGGCGCCTTCGTCATCGGCGGCGCGGCCCAGGATGTCGACGACCGCATCGTCTACGACAGCGCCACCGGCCGGCTCTTCTACGACGCCGACGGCTCGGGCGCCGGCGCCGCAATTCCCTTCGCCACCCTGCAGGGCGCGCCCGCAATAACGGCCGCCGACTTCATGGTGATCTGACCCAGACCTTCGCCGGCGGCCGATCAATGGGCTGGAGCCCGCGCACCATCACAAGGGGCGGCCCATAGGCGACATGATCGAGAGGATGCACGCGATGCCAATTATCCAGGGAACAGCGAATGACGACCTCCTGATCGGCACGCCCGAGTTCGATCAGATCTATGGCCTGGGCGGCAACGACATCATCTATGGCGGCGGCGGCGGCGACGGATTGCGCGGCGGCCAGGGCGACGACACCTACACCATCCAGCATCCCGACGACTTCGTCGTCGAAGCCCGGGACGAAGGCCAGGACATCGTCTACGTTTCGTTCAGCTACGTGATGCATAACTTCCTCGACCTCGATTATATCGAGATCCTCAGCACGATCCAGCATAACGACACGACGGCGATCGACCTCCGGGTGACTGGCGACCATACTCGCACGATCATGGGCAATTACGGGAACAACGTCCTGTCGGGATTGCTCTCGGGGAATTATATCGGATTTCTCGGCGACGATACGTACGACGTGACGACGACCTCGTCGGCGATCTTCATGGGCCAGATCATCGAGAATCAGGGCGAAGGCAACGACACCGTCCGCGTCGATGGAAGCTACCCATATACGTTGAATGCCGGGGCCTCGGTCGAGACGATCATCGCGCTCCACGTCGATGCAACGATACCGCTCCAGCTGATCGGCAACGAACTCACCCAGACGATCATCGGCAATAAGGGCGGCAACTCCCTGGACGGCGGCACCGGCGGCAACGACATCATGATCGGCGGCGACGGCAGGGACTCTTATCATGTCCGGCACATCGGCCAGCAGGTGATCGAGACCGCCACCGGCGGCGACGACGACAGGATTATCGCCTATTTCGATTTCGATCTTCGCACCGTCGCCAATATCGAACATCTGTCGGCCGCGGCCGGAACCGCGCCGATTCGCCTGACCGGCAATGAGTTCACCAACTTCCTCAGCGGCAATGACGGCAAGAACATTCTCGACGGCGGCCAGGGCGCCCCCGACCGCATGTACGGCGAGGGCGGCGACGACATCTTTGTGGTGCACAACGCCGATGATTTCGTGTGGGAGTATCTGGTCCAGGGCAGCGACCTCGTCTACGCTTACGTAACCTTCGCGCTCAGCGCGGGAAGCAGGGTGGAAGCGCTCTCGACCGTCACCCACGCCGCCACCGACGCCATCGACCTCATTGGCAACGAATTCGCCCAGACCCTGGCCGGCAATTTCGGCGCCAATCTGCTCGACGGCAAGGGCGGCAACGATCTGCTGGCCGGGCTGGCGGGCGCGGATACGTTCGCCTTCACCTCCGCGCTCGGCGCCGGCAATGTCGATACGCTGTTCGATTTCAGCGCGGCCGACGACACCATCGCGCTCGACGATGCGGTGTTCACCGGACTGACCCCCGGCGCGCTCCCGATGGGCGCCTTCGTCACCGGCGCCGTGGCGCAGGACCTCGACGACCGGATCATCTACAACCAGGCCACCGGCCAGCTCTTCTTCGACGCCGACGGCTCGGGCGCCGGCGCCGCGGTCCACTTCGCCACGCTGCAGGGCGCGCCAGTGATCACCGCCGCCGACTTCATGGTGATCTGAACGAGATGGGGACACATACGTATGTGTCCCCATTTTATGCGCCGTAGCGGCCGTCCACCGGCAATATCGAACGGCGCGACTGAACGGGCTCGTAATATTCAGGCTGGGCGACGACCGGATTGGGGGTCGTCGCGCCGATGCCGCGCAGGAACATCAAAGCGCTCCCGAACAGGAATAGGTCCTCCATGCTCCTCTCCATGATGCTGGATGAAAGAATGAGGTAGCGGCGGGCGCCCGGTATCGCGCCGAACCCCTTGAGGACGACCTCGGTCAATATCTCGGCGCAAGCCAGCCGCCGCCCTCCCACCTCGCAGGTTCTGTGCTCGCCGAGCCTGGCGACGACGACCAGGTCGGCTTGGGCGTGCTGCCTGTCGAGCGCCATCGGCGGCACGGCATTGGCATGAGCCGGCGCTGCGGAGAGGCCTGACAGGCAGGCGAGCCAGACGAGCGGCGAGAGCTTCAAGGGACACCTCATTCGATCCGGGACGGCAGCGCAGGCTGGCAGGTGTCGCGCCGGTCCGCAATGGGGGCAAAGCGGCAGGCCGCGCGGCCGATGCCGGCTATTCGCCGAGATACTGCCAGCCCTCGCCGGCACCTTCCGGAGGGATGATGAAGATGCGGTCCTGTATTCCCGGCGGGTGCGGGCCGCCGGTCGGATCGGGCTGTCCCGGCGGAGGCTGAAGCTTCGCGAACTTCACCCTCGCCACGGCGACCGCCTCATCGCGCGTCGGATAGGTTCCGATCAGGTGCCAGCTATGCTCGAACACGTCGAGCAATTCCACTTTCCAGGTCATACCGCGTCCCGCCTTGCCCGCCCGGTCTGGGTGAACGGCGGCGGGACATCAAGCCCGTTAACCTGAAAGAGAAGGCGCCGGCCTAGAGAGGCACGCTTCAGGAGGTACAGGCATGAAGTTCGTTTTGCTCAAGTCGCGCGGCGGCGATTATCTGGTGGTGGCGCAGCAAATCGCCTGGCTGCGCACGCATGAGAACGGCCAGACCAAGGTCGGCGTCGTCGGCGGGGATTCGCTGCTCGTCGCCGGCAGCATCGAAGAGACGGCGGCCGCGATCCTGGCGGGATAAGGGCGCCGGCCCGGCGCCCTTCGACGGCAGCGCTTTGGCGCCGCCCGATTGGAGCGCGGGCGAGGAGCCAGGTCCCCGCCCGCGCGCCGTGCCTGGACTTTGCGCCGGCGACTAGGTCGACCGCCGCACCAGCCCGACCAGCAGCAACAGCACGACCGCGCCGATGGTGGCGTAGGCGATCGCGGTGACGATCGTGCTGCCGAGGCTGAAGCTGACGCCGATCTTCGGCAGCAGCCAGCCGGCGATGAACGCGCCGAGGACGCCGACGACCACATTTCCGACCAGGCCGAGGCCATAGCCCCTGACGAGGGTGCCCGCCAGAAAGCCGGCGACGGCGCCGACGAGGATGAAGATCAGGATTTGTTCGGTGGTCATATTGCTCTCCCTGCCTTGGCGTCCGAGATCCGGATCGCCCCGCGACGGGGGTCATAGCAGGCGGCGACCGGAAGGGCGCGCCTTTTTCCTGCGCGGGCGGACAATCTCCCGACGGCGCGGCACGCCGACGACGCACAATTCCGGGCCTGATTGATCGAGCGGACGCCTAAGCCTCGGCCGGCGCGGCGTCGCGGTCGCCTTGGAAATGGAGATAGGCGGGATCGAAATCGCCTTCCTTGGCGAGGCGCGGCCAATCTTCGATCCGGACCGCGCGCTGGGCGCGGCTGATCAGACCCTCGCTTCCCAGCGCCATCAGGGTGCGGTTGACGTGGACCGAGGTCAGGCCGAGCGCGTCGGCGAGCTGCTCCTGGGTCATCGGCAATTCGTAATTGCAGCGGTCGCCGAGGCCCGCCGTCACGAGTCGCAGCGAGAATTCGCACAGCATGTGGGCGGTCCGGGTGCGGGCATCGCGGCGGCCGACGTTCAGCGTCCATTCGCGGAAGATCGAGGCATCAACCAGGGTTTCGTACCACATCGCCCGGCCGACGGCGGGGCGGAAGAAGGCGATGTCCTGGATCGCGTCGACCGGGATCAGGGCAACCCTGACATGGGTCAGGGTCTGGAGATTGTGGTCGGCAACGCCGAGCAGCGAATTCTGGAGATCGGCGAGATCTCCCTTCATGTGGATCGAGAAGATCTGGCGGCCGCCATTGCCGGCGACCTTGTGGCGGAAGGCGAAGCCCGACAGCATCAGGCAGCAATGTTGCGGCTTGTCGCCCTCGCGCACGATATATTCCTGCGGCCGCAGCGTGATGATGCGGTGGGGGAGCGCGCGCAACGCCGCCTGGTCGTCCTCGTCGAGCTTGCGCCAGCCCATGAGCTTGCGGATCATGGGTTCGAGGGTCGCGTCGGGGATCGGCTCCGAGGAATGCGACATCGCGGCTCTCCACCTAGGCGGGAGCGCGGTCTCGTCTCTCAGCCACCAGTGCGCCAGGATAGGGGACCGGTGATGGGCAAGCTTTAAACCAATTGAGAATGAAACGCTAATCTAAGTTGAACTTTTTGGCGTCATCGCGCATTTAACACTTACCACCGGGAGTCTTGGGCATCGGCGGCTGAGAGACATCGCGCTCCCGCCCCATGCGGAGACCAGCCGATGCATGCGCTCATCATCGAAGACGAGCCCTTGATCGCCCTGCTCATCGAGGATCATCTGCGCGCGATGGGCTATCTCAGCGTCGACTTCGCCGTCACCGAGGCGGACGCGGTGACGGCGGCGCGGCGGCGCTGCCCCGACCTCATCACCTCCGACGTGAGTCTCGAGGTCGGCTGCGGAATCGATGCGGTGGAGGCGATCTGCGAGGGGCGCACCATCCCGGTCGTTTTCATCACCGCCAACCCTCAGGAGGTGCGCCAGCGGGCGGCGGACGCGGCGGTGCTCGCCAAGCCGTTCGTCGCCGGCGACCTCAAGCGGGCGCTGGCGATGGCTTGCAGCGCCTAGTGAACGGTCGGCAGCATGCGCGCTCGCGCTTCGAAGATCTCGGCCAGGCGCAGCCGGGCGCGGCGTTCCGCCTCGCATTCGGCCTGCTCGGCCTTGCGCCGCTCTTCCCGCGCGCGGCGCAGGTCATAGGATTTGGCTGACATTGGCCTGTCCGCCTTTTCCGTTTGTTTTTGAACTCTTATCGGAACCGGGCGCGGACGCCGGTCTTGCTCCTAACCGAAACGGACCGACCGGGCCAGCCCCTGCCGGGACCCGCTATTCGGGCTTGCGGCGGATGTCGACGCCGGCGATCTTGCGGCCGGCGGCGCAGTCGGCGATCAGCGTGGCGAGGCGGCGGGCGCGGGTTTCGGGCTTCTTCGCGCTGGTGACCCAGTGGAGCACAATCTTGCGGTAGCCGGGCGGGCGCTTGTCCCAATCGGCCCAGGCCGCCTTGTTTGCGCGGAACAGCGCGGTCTCGGCTCCGGTCAGCCTGGCCAGCGCATTCTCATAAGCATAGACGCCCTTGCGCGCGGTCTCGTCCTCGAAGGCGCGGACGCCCGCCGCCTTCATCTGCCCCGCGGCCGTCAGCGCCTGGTAGCGCGCGACGTTGACGTCGGACCAGATGCTGCCCCTGCGCCGCGGGGTGAAGCGGATCGTGTAGCTGTCCTCGCCCAGGGATTTTGCGGACGCCGTCGATCCAGCCGAAGCAGAGCGCCTGGTCGCGCGCCTGCGGCCAATCCACGCTCGGCCTGCCGCTGGCCTTCTTCCAGAAGCCGACGAGGAGCTCTGCGGCGGTTTCGTGATGGGCGGCGAGCCAGACGCGGAATTCGGCGGAGGTGGCGAAGAAGGTCGGGGTTGGCATGCTGACCTCCTTATCACGCGACGGGCGTGCCCTCACCCTCCCACCGCTTCGCGGCGGGCCCCTCCCTCTCCCCAAATGGGAGAGGGGTTTTGCGCAGCACGGGCCTCAAGCCCCTCTCCCATTTGGGGAGAGGGGTTGGAGTGAGGGACTTCTTCACTCCGCCGCTTGCGGCGCCATCTCGCCCGGCCCCCGGCGCGCCTTGCGCTTGCTGGCGAGCTTGCGGCGCCAGCCGCGGCTCCTCAGCCACATGATTATGCCGGTCACGGCGAGGATCGCCGGGATGATGCCGCCGAGGAAGATGACCGTCTGCCAGATCGGGCCGAGGCCGGTGCCGTCGTGGAGACGGCGCATCAGCTGACGATTGGTTTCAGCGCCCGGCGGCGGCGGCGGCGACGCGCGGCCGCTGGCGTCGTCGACGGCAACCTCCGCCGGGCCGCCTTCCCGCGCGAACTGGAATTTCCATTCGACCTTGCGGGGATTGGCGACGGGCCAGGTGATGGAGATCAGCCGGCCGCCGCCCGACAGCGATTGTGCGGCAGCGAGCGCGGCGTCGGCGCTGGTGGCGGGGTTGGCGAGCGGGGCCGGCGGCGCCCGGCCCGGTCCGCCGGGGGCGCCCTCGCCTTTCGCCTTGGGCTGGCTCGCCTCGAAGGTGTTGAACACGCTCGGGAAGGAGATCCAAAAGCCGGTGAAGCTCAGCATCGCGAGCGGCAGGAGGATCCAGAAGCCGAGCCGGTGATGGAGATTGGCGTTGGTCGAATTCTGGCGCTTCCAGCGGAAGCCGCGCCTGACCGAGCCGGTGATCGGCCACCACAGCCAGATGCCGGTCAGGCAGGAGACGAACATGAAGACACCGACCCAGCCGACGATCGTGCGGCCCCAGACCGGGACCATCATCGAGCCGTGGAGGACGTGCATGACCTGGACGAGGCCGCTGCCGCTCGACGCGCTGTCGAGGACGTTGCCGCTGGCGGGATCGAGCCAGACGTTGGTGCGGGCCGGCCGGCCGCCGCCGTCGCCGGGCTGCGGACGGGTGCCGGAGACGAGGACCGGCCCGTCGCCACCCTCCGGATAGCGGATCTGGGCGACCTCGCCGGCGGGCGCGGCGGCCTTGATCGCCGGGCGGGCGGCGGCGGCATATTGGCCGGGCGTGAGCAAAGCCTCGCTCGAGGTCGCCGCGTAACGCTGCGGATTGATCTGCGCGTCGAGCCAATCGTGCCAGACCAGAGCCGCGCCGGTGATCGAGATCGGGATGATCAGGATGGCGAGGCTGAGGCCGATCCATTTGTGGACCTGCAGCCAGAGCGCGCGCAGACGCATAGTCGTCGATCGGGCCACGAAATTCTCCCTGCTTTTGCCGCAGCCTAAACGCTAATGAGAATGGATTGCAACACTGCGCTTTGCCGCGACATGGGGTGGCGGCAGGTGACCCTCACCCTCCCACCGCTACGCGGCGGGCCCCTCCCTCTCCCCAAGTGGGAGAGGGGTTGGCGCAGCGCCGACGCAAAGCCCTCTCCCACTTGGGGAGAGGGTTGGGTGAGGGCTCTTCTTCTTTCAGCTGTCCGCCCAGCGCCTCAGCAAATTATGGTAGACGCCAGTCAGGCGGATCACCTCCGGATCGTCCTGGCCGCGGTCGGCCGCCACCGCCTGGATGGCGCGGTCGAGGTCGAACAATATGGCGCGGGCGCCGTCGTCGCGGATCATCGACTGGACCCAGAAGAAGCTCGCGACGCGCGCGCCCAGCGTCACCGGCTCGACGCGGTGCAGGCTCGAGGCGGGATAGAGGAGGAGATGGCCGGCCGGCAGCTTGACCGCGCCGGCGCCCAGATTGCCCTCGACGACGAGCTCGCCGCCCTCATAGAAATCGGGGTCCTCGAGGAAGAGGGTCGCCGACAAATCGGTGCGGACGCGGAACTCGCTGGCGCGATGGATGCGCATCGCATTGTCGATATGGGTGCCGAATGCTTCGCCGCCCTGATAGCGGTTGAACAGAGGCGGGAAGATCTTGAGCGGCAGCGCGGCGGCGATGAACAGGGTCGAGCGGCCGAGCGCGTCGAGGACGATGCGGCCCGCCTCCTTCGCCGCCGCGCTGTCCTCGGCGAGCTGCTGGTTCCGCTTGGCCAGCGCCGACTGGTGGCCGGACGTGGCATTGCCGTCCCGCCATTCGCCCGCGTCGACGATCGCCCGCACGCGCGCCACCTCGGCGGCGTCGAGAAGATCGGGGATGGCGAGCATCATAAGAATCACCTTGCGCGGACGAACGCGCATTCTGTTCCCCGGCGAAGGCCGGGGTCCAGTCCTAAGTTGGCGCCGCTGGACCCCGGCCTTCGCCGGGGAACGGAAATCAGAACGAGTAGAACAGGCTGAGCACCGCCGACCTGTCCTCGCCCGGCGCCGCCCAGCCGCCGCTGACCGCGCCGGTCGTGGCGTTCACATTGTTGCGGATGTTGGTGAAATAGCGCTTTTTGGTGAAATTCTGGACGTTGAGCTGCACCGTCATGCCGTTGCTGAACGCATAAGACAGGAAGGCGCGGTGGATGAGGAAGTCGTCGGTGAAATATTGGATGCGCTGCAACAGGGTGCGCTGATAGGTCGCGAAGCCGCTCTGATAGGTGAGGCCGTAGCCGATCTGGAGGCCGAAGGGCAGGCGGTAGGTGGTGAACAGGCTGGCCGAATGGCGCGGCGTCTGGATCAGCCGGTCGCCGGCCTGGGGATCGGGAATGGCGGCGCTGTTGAGGCAGGTCCCGCCGGGATTGGCGAGGCAGAAATCGGAGACGCTCTGAAGCACCTTGTCGTCGAGCCAGGTGTAATTGGCGAAGATCTGCCATGCCGGCGTGATGTTGCCCGAAAGGCCGAGCGCCAGCCCGTCGACCCGCGAGCGGCCGTCGACGACCTGCGCCGTCGGCGCGATCGGATCGTTCGAGGCGACTCGGAAATTGCCGCGCTCGTTGCGGAACAGGGCGAAGGTCGCCTGGAGCCGGCGGCCGAACAGATCCGCCTTGGCGCCGATCTCGTAATTGACCGCGGTCTCCGGCGCGGCGGCGCAGGGATCGGGCGCGGTCGCCGAAGCGGGCGTGCCGCAGCCGAGCCGCACCGTCGTCGAGCTCGGCGTGCGGGCGTTGCCGTAGGCGATGTAGATCGCGGTGCGCGGCGTCGGCTTGAAGACGGCGCCGAAGCGGTAGGAGAAAAGCTGCTCGTCGCTGCGCTGCGGCAGCAAGGCGAGCGCGGTCGGCGGCGTCGTGCCCGGCGGATAGGTGCCGAGGTTGACGATATGGAAGCTTGCCTTCGCCCATTCGTAGCGGAGGCCGGCATTCAATTCGAACATCGGCCCGATCTCGAACGTGTCGAAGGCGTAGATCGCCTGGTTGTTCGACTCCGCGACCGAGCGGCCGGTGACGCCATAATTGACCGGGCCGGCATAGACTCCGGTCGGGTTGGAGATGCTCTCCTGCGGCAGCAGGATCGGAGCGCCGGCGGCGTTGCGCGCGAAGGTGCCGGTTTCGAAATCATAATCCTCCCAGGTGAAGGAGGCGCCGACCACCAGGATGTTGCGAAGCGCGCCCGCCCGGCCGGCTTGGTAGCGGAAATCGGTCTGGCTGTAATAAAGCTCGTTCGACTGGTCGCGGAGCAGGCCGCGGGGCCCGGACGGCTGCCAGAAGCCCGGCGGAACGGGAACGTTGATCGTGCCGACGGCGGGGCCGTTGCCGGCCGTGACCAGGGTGACCGCCGTGCAGAGCGCGCCGACCGCGTCGTCGGGGCCGGCCGAGACCGGCTGGCGGCCGGTGCCGGTCAGGCAGAAGGTGCCCTGCGGCGCGCTGGTCTGGCTGTGCTGATCGACCTGCTGCCAGCGGGCGAGGCTGCGCACCGAGAAATTGGAGGTGAATTCGTGGCGCAGGGTCGCGGTGATGCGGTCGACGATCGTCTCCTGCTCGTCGAGGTTGCGATAGCCGAAATAGTCGCTGTCGTCGGCCTCGGGCAGCGGTCCGTCGTTGAGCTGGTTGAGGAAATAGGGGATTCCGTAAATCGGGATATTGTCGTCGCGCTGGTGGAAATAGGCCAACGTGAGGCTGGTCGGGCCGCCGATCCCGAAAGTGATGGCGGGCGCGACGCCCCAGCGCCGATAATGCTCGACGTCGCGGCCGGGCACGTCGTTGCGGTGGACCATGACGTTGAGGCGGACGGCGACCTCGGGGCCGATGCGCCAGTTGGTGTCGACCGTGCCGCGGACATAATTGTCGGTGCCAAGAGCCGCGGAGAAGATGGTGAGGTCGTCGTCCTGCGGCACCTTGGAGACCAGATTGATGGTGCCGCCGACGCTGCCTGAGCCGTTGAACACCGAATTGGCGCCGTTGTAGATCTCGATCTGCTGCAGGTTGAACGGGTCGGTGCGGCTGTACTGGGCCGAATCGCGGACGCCGTCCTGGGTGATGTCGTTGCTCGCCGCATAGCCGCGCAAATTGATCGCATCGCCATAGCCGCCGCCGCCCTCGCCGGCGCCGAAGGTGATGCCCGGAATGGTGGTGAGCGCGTCGCGCAGGGTGAGCAAATTCTGCCGCCGCAGAACCTGGTCGCTGATGATCGTCACCGTCTGCGGCGTGTCGAGCAAATCGGCGGTCGCCTTGGGCGATTCGACGCGGCGCTGCTCGCGCTCGCCGGTGACGACGACAATGCGATCCCTCTGCTCGACCTCGTCCCGCTGCTCGACATCGTCCTGGGCGGCGGCCGGGGCGTGGTCCTCGGCCAGCGCTGGTGAGGACAGAAAGCCGACGCAGCCCAAAGCGAGATAGAGCGGCGCGCGGGAGGCGGCGCTCTTGGCGGAAACGCGATCGGTCATCTGAAGCCCCTGCAAGGCCGGGTTTTCCCGGTCACCAGAGGCTATTGCAATTCATTCTCAATAGTGTCAAGAGCTGCGAACGGTTCGCAAAAGGACGGGCATTCCTCTTCCCAGGGCCCGTCGGCGCCGGCGTGGCCGCAGCCCCCACGCCGGCGCTTTTTCCGATGGGGACAGTTACTTTTTTCGCCAAGGCAATCGTCACTCGGCCCGTCGTGCGCGAAAAAAGTAACTGTCCCCTTTCCCTCCTGTCCCCTTTGCCTCTTACGACGGCGCAGGTGCGGGCCTCGCCGGCCTCGCCCGGAAAAAGTAATCGTCCCATTCAGCGCGCCAGGAATTGCTGCCGCTTGCACCGGCCGCGGCGCGCCCGCGCGGGGCGGAGAATTGCCTCGGCCGCAGCCAAGCGTGAGCGGAATCACACCCGATCGAGCGAAGCGGGCCTAATTTGAGCGCCGACTCGGTCAATCCCGAGGATCAGGAGGAGTCTCGATCATGGCTATCGATCTGCAGATACGCGCCGACCTGCTTGCCTCGATCATCGCGAACGCCGTCCAGGAAAAGCTTCTGGAAACCTGCTTCCCGCAGATCGGCACGAACTATATCGATCACGCGAACGTCGCGCCGCTGCCGGTCAAGCTGCTGGCCGTCGGCGGCCAGGTCCATGCGAGGGTTCCGATCGAGCTGTTCGTCGTCGAGCGCGCCAAGCTGCTTGCCGCGCCGAACACGGTGCCGGATGGCGCCGCGACCGCGGCCGGGATCGTCACGCTCGTGCTCGAGATCGCGGCCGCCGGCGCCGCGATCGCGCTTCGCTGCGTCGATGTCGAGCCGGGTCCGCTTGCCGGGGGCCTGGGCGGGACCGGGGCGACCGGACGATGCGGTTTGCTCGGGGCCGCGTCCGCTCCGCTGACCCTGAACCTCGCGCCGATGTTTGCGGCGGTGCGCGCGCCGGTTCCCGCGGTCTCGCGCGTCGAGCTGCTTGGCGGGATCGTCGCCATCCGCTTCGACCCGGTGGGTCCCGGGGTCGACCGCCTGATTCCCGGGCAGCCTTGGGGCCTGTTCATCGACGCTCCCGCCGTCGTCCGCCTCGCCTCCGCGCAGATGCCGGCCAAGGCGCTTCAGCGGCTGCAGTCCTTCGCCCCGGGATTGGCGCCGAGATGGAGCCCGGACGCCGGGCTCGCGCGGGTCGAGATGACCACCAGCGCGTTCGTGGAGTTCGACTTCCTCGGCATCGAGGTGCTGACCGTCGACTTCACCGGCGGCATTACGATCGACCTGCTCCTGATCCCCGGCGTGACCGGCTTCCTGAAAATCGTCCTGCGCCGCGCCGCCCATATCGACGCCGGCGCGCTGGTGCCGCGGGCGACGGAACGCAAGGCCGAGCGGTCGATCAAGGCGCTCATGGACCCGACCAAGACCGGTGCCCCGAAGACGCCGAAGGACTTCGTGAAGACGGGCGAGGACACGTTCGAGAAGCTGATTCCGCTGCCGCCGATCGCGCTCGGCAAGGCGCGGCTCCGGTACGACGTCATCCTCGGCACGGCGCCGGGAATGGCCATTGGCGGCGCGGTGCTGCCCGGCGTCGCGGCGTCGCGCGAAACGCTCCGCGCGACGGTGCGGCCGTTCGGGCTGCCGAGCATCCTCTTTACCTGCCGGGAGCTGGCCAAATCCGGTACCGGCGACCCGCCGCGGCACGTGTCGATCGACCAGACCAGCACCAGCGGCTGGATCAACCTGACGGATGGGGGCGCGTTCTGCGGCTTCGAAATCCTTCAGCCGCCCGGGCTGGAGCCCTATGTCTCGGCCCCATCGCTCGGGACGGGAGCGGATCCGCGCGCGATCGTCATCACCATTCCTTCGGGCGCGGCGCTAACCGTGACGAAGCCTGTCCAGCTCATCGTGCGAACCTCCCGCGGCGTGCGGTTCCTCGATCTCGGCGTGCCGCCGAGGGTCGCGGTGGACGCCGAAGGGAATGTGCTGAACGCGATTGTGAACTACATAGACAATTGCTTCTATCTCACCGCGGATTCGCCGTACCGGATCGACTGGGGCGCGCGCGTCGACCGGAGCCTGTTCGTCCCGCCGCTGGAGGATCCGAGCTGGTCGCGCTGGATCGCGGGGCGCGGCGAGATCGACACCCAGCTCGTCAGCCTGGCCGGGCTGCAGCCGGGCGAACTCCTGCAATACAGGTCGGCCGATCATCAGGTGCACGTCACCGCCGACGCGCAGGGCCGCGCCGTCGTGCCGGTGGTGCTTCCGGCCGGCGCGGCGTTCCTTGCGAGCCTGACGCGCACGAACCGGCTGCCGGTCGGCCGGGACGTCAAAGTCCAAAGCGCGCTTTTCACACGCGCCGGGACGCTCGCAGCGGCCTCCGGAGAGGCGGAGCTCAATCCGCAGCCGCTGCCGCCGGTCGCGGCGCGCGCACTGCGGCGCGCTCTGCGCGGTCAGGCCGAGGGCGCAAGCGAGGCCGCGCTCAATCCCCAGCCGCTGCCGCCGAACGCGGCCGGCGCGCTGGAGCGCGCGCTCCGCCGGACGCTGCCGGACCTGACCGGGATCGTGCGCTTGCCGGGCTTCGAGGATTCGCCGATCGCCATCGCGATCATGGCGGACGGCGCCAAGCTCATCGTGGATGTCGCCGATCGCCGGCGCCCGAGAGTGTCGGGAAGCTTCGAGGGTCCAATCGGGCCGCTGGCGATTCACGGCGACTGGGCCGCCGCGCCCCAGCCGGGCGGGCTCGCCATTTTTCGCGTGAGACGCAGCTAAAGACCGACCGCATTGGGGGCGATTGCCGGTCATCGTCCCCAATACCGCCATGGCGGAGCAATGATGGGGACCGGCTAGTTCGCGAGGAACGCGCGCAGTTCGCGCTGGAAGGCCTCCGGCTGGTCCAGCATGATGAAGTGGGCGCTGTCCGGGATCCGTCGCACCACCGCCTGCGGCGCGGCGCGATAGGAAAGCCGGTAATAATTGTCGATCTGCTCCGGGGTCAGCGGGGCGCCGGCCGGCTGGACGTAGAGCACGGTCATCGGCACCCTGATATTGGCGACGTCGGGGACGAGGTTGGCGACGATGAGGTCGTACATGCCCTGCGCCGCAACCGCCGAGTCGCTGGCCAGGCTGGCGGCGAGGACGGCGGGGCGCTCGCTTTCGGTCTTCACCATGCTTGCGACCATCGTCGAGGTCTGGATCCGCCGCATCTCGCCATCGGCGCCGGCGAGCATGCCGCGAAGCCGCCCCGCCATCTCCTCGAGCTGCGCGTCGGTGCTGCCCGGCTGGCGGAACATCGCGCCCAGATAGGGCATCATATCGACCACCATCACCTTGGAAACCAGGCCCGGATTGCGGCCGGCGACCAGGATCGCCAGGCTGCCGCCCATCGAATGGCCGACCACGGCGGGATGGCTGAGCCGCGCCTCGCGGATATAGCGGGCGATCTCGCCGGCGACGGGGATGAGCACCGGCCCCTCCGCATTGGCGCCGGCCGGCCGCCCGGCAAAGCCCGAGACGTGGATCAGATGGTAGCGATAGCCGGGCACGGCAGCGATCGTGCTCCGCCAGACGCCGGGCTCCGAGGCGAGGCCTGGGATGAGCACGACGTCGGGGCCGGAACCGGTGACGGTGACGCCGATCCGCTCGGAGGCGAAGGCGGCGGGCTGGGCGGCGGGCTGGGCGGCGGGCTGGGCGGCGGCCGGGACGGCGGCGAAGCCAAGCAGAAGGAACGCGAAGAGAATGCGGAACATGGTGGTCTCCCCAAGGGTCGGGAGACTGCTACTCCGTTTCGTCATTCCAGCGAAAGCTGGAATCTCACCGCCTTCAGCCAAAGTTCGCAAAAGAAAAGGGAATCCAGCTTTCGCTGGAATGACGGGATCGCTCAGATTCCCTGCATATACCCCTCGCAGGCCGCCAGCGTGCCGCCGCGATAGCCGCGCATCAGCGCCTCCTGGCGCTGGGCCGCGCTGCCGTGGGTGAAGCTTTCCGGGACCACCTCGCCGCGGCCGGCGCGCTGGATATTGTCGTCGCCGATCGCGCCGGCCGCGGTCATGCCCTCCTCGAGGTCGCCCGCCTCCATCGCGCCCTGCTCGCGCGACGCCCAGACGCCCGCCAGGCAGTCGGCCTGCAATTCCATCCGCACCTGCAGCGCGTTGGCCGCGGTTTCGGAGACTCCGCTCTGGGCGCGGCGGATGCGGTCGGAAATGCCGAGCAGGGTCTGGACATGGTGGCCGACCTCGTGCGCGATGACATAGGCCTGGGCGAAATCGCCGGGCGCGGCGAAACGCCGGGCCAGCTCCTCGAAGAAGGCGGTATCGAGATAGATCGACCGGTCGGTCGGGCAGTAGAAGGGGCCCATCCGCGAATCGGCCTCGCCGCAGCCCGAGACGGTGCCGCGCCGGTAGAGCACCATGCGGGGAGGCTCGTAGCGCCGCCCGGAGGCGGTGAGGAGCGCCGCCCATTGTTCCTCTGTCGAGGCGAGGGTCTGGCAGGCATAGCGATAGGTGGGATCGGACTGGCAGACCTGGGCCGCGCTCTGCCCCGACGGCCGGGCGCCTGCGACCGTCTGCTGGCCGCCGCCGCCGCTGAGGCCGAGGCCGAGCGGATCGCCGCCGATCAGGAAGCCGAGGCCGACGAGGACGACCACGCCGAGGATGCCGAAGCGGCTGAAGACGAAGCCGAGCAGCATCCCGCTCCCGCCGCCGCCGCCGCCGCCGAAGCCGAAGCGGCCGCCGCCGCTTTCGCCGCGAAACTCGACATTGTCGCTCGTCCTGCGCCCGCCGAACCGCATCCGTCTTTCTCCTCGCAACCCACGCTCAATGCATCGGGGGCATGCATGGTTGCGCCGTCGTCACTTGCATGAAGCGGCCGGGCGCGCGAGAGGGCGGCGATGGCCACAATTCACAGCCGGCGGCGCGCGCTCACGCCCGAGCGGCTGCCGCTCCCCGATCAGGTCGCGCTCGTCCTCCAGGGCGGCGGCGCGTTGGGCGCCTATCAGGCCGGCATCGTCGAGGGGCTGGAGGCGCGGCGTATCGAAATCGACTGGGTGGCGGGCATCTCGATCGGCGCGGTCAACGCCGCCATCGTCGCCGGCAATCCGCCCGAACGAAGGGTCGCGAGGCTGCGCGGCTTCTGGGAGGAAATGACCGCCGCTTTGCCCGCTTTGCCATTCGCCGGCGGCGGGCAATGGCGCGAATGGATGCACATGGCCTCGGCCGGCTTCGTCGCGGCGCAGGGCGTGCCCGGCTTCTTCGCGCCGCGGCTGCTGCCGCCCGCTTTGGCGCCGGCGAAGAGCCAAAGCGCGCTCAGCTTCTACGACAGCGCCCCGCTGGCGGCGACGCTCGACAAGTTCGTCGACTGGGACCTGCTCAACGACGGGCCGGTTCGGCTGTCGGTCGGCGCGGTCGAGGTCGAGAGCGGCAACCTCCATTATTTCGACACGCGCGGCGCCCGCGGCGACCGCATCGACGCGCGCCACATCATGGCCTCGGGCGCGCTGCCGCCGGGCCTGCCGCCGGTCGAGATCGACGGCGCTTTCTGGTGGGACGGCGGCATCGTCTCCAACACGCCGCTCGCTTACGTCCTCGACAATCAGAGCCAGGACCTGCTCGTCTTCCAGGTCGACCTCTTCCCCGCGCGCGGTGCCCGCCCGGCGACGATCATGGACGTCTATACCCGCGAGAAGGACATCCGCTATTCGAGCCGCACCCGGCAGGTCACCGACCAGCTGATCAAGTTGCGCAAGGAACGCGAGGCGATCCGCAAGGTGCTCGCCAAGCTGCCCAGGACGCTCGCCGGCGATGCCGACGTCAAGGCGCTCGCCGCTTTGGCCGCCGAGCATGCGGTCAACGTCGTCCACCTCATCTACCGCAAGCATGGCTGGGAAGGCGGCGCCGCCGATTTCGAATTCTCGCGCGACACGATGGAGCATCACTGGAGCGAAGGCCTCGCCGCCCTCGCCGAAACCATGCGCCACGACGCCTTGCTCGCCCGCAACATCGTCGACGGCAAGACCGCGGCGTTCGACCTCGCGCAATAGAAAGGAAGCGTCCCCATGTTCCTCCAGGGCAAGACAGCGCTCGTCACCGGCTCGACCTCGGGCATCGGCCTCGCCATCGCCCGCGCGCTTGCCGGCGAAGGGGCGAAATTGATCCTCAACGGCTTCGGCGATGCGGCCGAGATCGAGGCGCTCCAGGGCGAGCTCGGCGCGGGCTATAGCGGCGCCGATCTGACCAACGCGGACGCGATCGCGGCGATGATGGCGGAGGCCGGCACCATCGACATCCTCGTCAACAATGCCGGCACCCAGCATGTCGCGCCGGTCGACGAATTCCCGGTCGACAAATGGACCCTCATCATCGCGCTCAACCTGACCGCCGCCTTCCACACCACGCGTCTCGCGCTGCCGGGGATGAAGGCGAAGGGCTGGGGCCGGATCGTCAACACCGCCTCGGCGCACAGCCTCGTCGCCAGCCCCAACAAATCGGCCTATGTCGCGGCCAAGCACGGCATAGCCGGCTTCACCAAGACGGTGGCGCTGGAGGTGGCGACTTTGGGCATCACCGCCAATTGCGTCAGCCCGGGCTATGTCTGGACGCATCTGGTCGAGGGCCAGATCCCCGACCAGATGGCGTCGCGCGGCCTGACCCGCGAGCAGGTGATGAACGACGTCCTCCTCGCCGCCCAGCCGACCAAGAGATTCGTCACCGTCGACCAGGTCGCGGCTTTGGCCTTGTTCCTCTGCCGCGACGAGGCCGCCTCGATCACCGGCGCCAATATCTCGATGGACGGCGGCTGGACCGCGGCGTGATCGGGGGCCGTCGATTTGAGCCTTGCCCGCTCATCCTGCCCTAGAAATCCCCCCAATAAGTGCGCGCCAAAGGCACGCTGAGCACCCGGCCGACTCGGTCCAAGGCGGCGCGGACGTCGGCTCGCTCGCGCAGCGACAGGAAGCGCTCATGGAGCGGGCCGGTCTGACCGCGGCCATGGCTCAGCCGGTAATCCTGAAGCGCCAGGATCGCCGCCCCGGGATCGTCCCTGCCGAGCCGCTGGACGAGCAGGGCGGCGGCCGCGTCGAGGTCGCCAAGGCACAGATAGGCACGGCTCAAGGCGGGCGCGTTGAGCTCGCTCCACCCGCGCAGTCGCGCCAGCGGCGCCGCCGCCTCCGCCGTCCGGCCCAGCGCGGCCAGGGCGCAGACCCGGGTCGAATCGATCCAGGCCTTGCCATATTCGCTTGCGAAACTTCCGCCGTCGGCCTCGAGCCGCGCCGCCCGATCGAGCGCCTCGGCATGGCGGCCGACCGACGACAATATTTCGAGATGGTTGATGCGGGCGCTGACCAGGTGGCTGTTCTGCGCGAGCGGGAGCGCGGCGATCCTGTCCATCAGCCGCACCGCCTCGTCATCCCGGTCGAGCGCGATCAGCGCATAGGCCGCCTCGTTGACCATCCACATGCCGGGCTCCTCGGCGGCGGCGGCGGCGACGTCGCGCGTGGCCGGCGCGAGCACCGCCAGCGCGTCGGCATTGCGGCCGACGCTGCGCAAATGCTGGGCGCGGGCGAGCAGGCGCTGGCGGTCGCCCGGCGCCGCGGCCAGCGCCGCCGCCGTCTCGCGCTCGTGCCCCTCGATCGCGCGACCGAGCATGGCGAGGCGGTCGGCATCCGCGGGCAGCAGCGGGTCGTAACGCTTGCGGACCAGCAGCGGCAGCACGTTGGCCGGCGTCGTGACCGTGGCGGCGAAGCCGGTCGCGCCCGGCACATCCCGATGGTCGAGCCGGTCCTCGATCAGGATCATGCGCAAATCGTCGCCGATCACGTTATCGTCGCCGGGCCAGCCGATGTGGAACAAAGCCTCGGCGAGGCGCACGCGCAAGGCCCGGTCGCGGTCGGCATGGAACTGGCCGAAAATCGCCATGACGGTTTCGCGCGCAAGCATCTCGCGCAGCTGGGGCCGGGCGATTCCGGGCACGGTGCGGCTCGCCGCCTCGATCACCGCCAGCGCGCCAGCGCCGTCGTTGAAGGTTAAGGCGGCGACCCACGGCCCGAAATAATGGCTGGGGTCGGTCGGCCGACGCGCCAGGACCGACTCGGTGACGGCGCCGGCCTCGGCGCGCCGCTCGAGCTTCGCCAAAGCCAGCAGCCGCAGATTGTCGAGCGCGAGGCCGGCCTCGGCATCGCCGGCAAGGCTCGGCGCGAGCCGGTCGAGATGGCGCAATGTCTCGGCGGCATAAGCGGCGTCGGTGAGGATGCGCCTCGTGTCGGCGGCGCCGATCGCGGCGGCCGATTCGGCGATCTCCGCGGGCGTCGGGGCGCGGGTCGGGGCCGGCGCCCGTGCGGCGGGCGGAACCGGTGTCGGCACCGGCGCCGGTACCGGCGCGACATCCTGCGTCCACAAGGAGGCGAGCAGCAGCAAAACGGAATTCATCATTTTCCCCCGTGTCTTGGCGACGGCTTAGAGCAGCGCGGCGCCAAGGCAAAAGCCTTTCGGAGGCGCCGGCCTTTTGCTGTCGCCTTGGCGCCCGTCTTTGCTAGAAGGCGCCATGGCCCGCCCGCCTTTGCTCCTCGTCCTGCTTGCCGCGGCCGTCGCGCCCGCGGCCGCCGCGCGCGAGGAGGTGGTCCCGGCCAGCGCCGGCTCCGACTGGCGCGCCGCCGCCACCCAGCATGACCGCGATCGCCTGCGCCACTGGCGTGACGCCTGGATCGACGCATTGGCGCAGGTCAATGGCGGCGCCAGCGCGGCCGAGATCGCGCGCGGCGGCGCGCTGTTCGATCCCGACGCGGCGCTGCCCGGCGCCGAGCCGCCGCCCGGCGACTATGATTGCCGGACGTTCAAGCTCGGCCACGCCAGGCAATCCACGCTCGATTACGTCGCCTACCCGGCCTTCCGCTGCCGGGTCGCGCGCGCGGGCGGCCGGCTCCATTTCACGAAGCTGGCCGGCTCGCAGCGCCAGGCCGGCACCATCTTCGCCGACAATGGCCGGCGCATGATCTTCCTCGGCACCCTGATGCTCGGCGACGAGACCCGCGCCTTGCGCTACGGCCGCGACCGCGAGCGCGACCTGATCGGCGTGGTCGAGCGCGTCGGCCCGAACCGCTGGCGGATCGCCTTCCCCCGCCCTTATTACGAATCCCTGCTCGACGTGATCGAGCTTGTCCCGCGCGGGCGCTAGGCCGTGGCCAGGCTCGTCATTCCAGCGAAAGCTGGAATCTCATTGCCTTTGCGGGGGCCGGATGAAGAGAAGAGAGATTCCAGCTTTCGCTGGAATGACAGATAGGGTTCACGTGCAGCAGATCGTCACCAGAACGGAGTCCCCATGCGACGTAAAATCCTCGCCGCCATCTTCTTGGCGTCGGTCATGAGCACGCAAGCGGCCGCGCAGGACCGCAGCCTCAACCAGGCGATTGCAGGCGACATGCCGGCGCTGATGACGCTCTACCGCGATCTCCACGCCAATCCAGAGCTCAGCATGCAGGAGACGCGCAGCGCCGGCCTGATGGCGGTCGAGGCGCGCCGGCTCGGCTTCACCGTCACCACCAATGTCGGCGGCACCGGCGTCGTCGCGGTAATGGCGAATGGCCCCGGCCCGGTGCTGATGCTGCGCGCCGACATGGACGCATTGCCGGTCGAGGAAGAAACGGGCCTCGCCTTCGCCAGCCGCGTGCGCGGCCGCACCCGCGAAGGGCTCGAGACCGGGATCATGCACGCCTGCGGCCACGACACCCATATGGCCGCCTGGGTCGGCACCGCGCGGCGGATGGCGGCGCTCCGGTCGCAATGGTCGGGCACGCTCGTCATGATCGCCCAGCCCGGCGAGGAGACCAGCCAGGGCGCCAAGGCGATGCTCGAGGACGGCCTCTTCACGCGCTTCCCCAAGCCGACCCACGCCATCGCCTTCCACGACAGCGCCACCCTCCCGGCGGGCATTATCGGCTATTCGGACGGGCCGGCTCTGGCCAATGTCGATAGCGTCGACATGGTCGTGCGCGGCGTCGGCGGCCATGGCGCGGCGCCGCACACGACGCGCGACCCGATCGTGCTGGCGAGCCGCATCGTCACGTCGCTGCAGACCCTGGTCAGCCGCGAGCTGGATCCCCTCGATTCGGCGGTCGTCACCGTCGGCAGCTTCCAGGCCGGCACCAAGCACAACATCATCTCGGACGAAGCGCGGCTGCTGATCACCGTGCGCAGCTACACGCCGCAGGTCCGCCGCCTGCTGCTCGACGGCATCGCCCGCATCGCCCGCGGCGAGGCGATCGCGGCGGGCGTGCCCGAAGACAAAATGCCGACCGTCACCGTTCGCGAGGCCGAGGCGACGCCGGCGACGGTCAACACGTCGGGCCTGACCGCCAGCGTTATGGCCCGCTTCCGCGCCCATTTCGGCGAGGAGCGGGTGCAGCTCACACGCCCCGTCATGGCGGGCGAGGATTTCGGCCGCTTCCTGGTCGCCGAGCCCCGCCTCGAAAGCCTTATCTTCTGGGTCGGCGGCGTGCCCCAGGCGCGCTGGGAGGCCGCGAACGGCAACATGGCCAGCCTGCCCTCGCTGCACAGCCCGTTCTGGGCGCCCGACGCCGAGCGGGTGATCGCGACCGCGACCGAAGCGATGACGGTGGCGGCCTTGGGGGTGCTGGCCCGGCGCTAGCGTCGCTTTATTTTTTCACCGCCTCGACGAGCTTGGTGACCGCTCCGGTGAGCTTGCCCGCCGCGGTGATCCTGGCGGCGAGGCTCTGGGCGCCGGCGAGCGCTTTCTTGAGATCGGTTTCCGCCGCGACGGCGTCGGCGCGGAGCTGATCCCAATTGCCCGACGCCGCCTCGAAGCCGGCGATCAGCGTCTTGAGATAGGCCGCCATCGCCTTCTCGTAATTCTCCTCGATGTCGAGCGCTTCCGTGGTCGTCTTGGATGCGGCGAGCTCGACATGCTTCCTGGTCTTCACCTCTTCAAAATTGCGCCGCGCAAGGTCGCGGACCTCGGACCCGGTCACCATGGCTCAATTCTCCCCTCCGGAGGCGGGCGCCGCAGCCGTCTCCTCATTCTCCAGATCGGCCCTGGCGGCGGTGACCAGCTCGGTCAGGCGGGCGACGGCGGCGGTCAGATCGGCGAGCGATAGCCCCCGCCGCGCCTCGAAATCCTGATGCTCCCGGATCAGCGCGTCGAGCACCTGAATCGACGCGGCGAGCGCTTCGTCCGCCCCGCCGGGGCGCCCGGCCAGCCCGGCGACCAAAGCGGCTGCCGTGAGCCGCTGGTTGCGCTGCAGCGCGGCCTGGAGCGCGGAATCGCCGGGCGACGGGAAGCCGGTCGCGGCGACGACCTCCTTGAGCGGCGGCAAGGGCTGCGCCAGACCCGCTTCGGCGAGATGGCGGCGCGCCTCGATGTCGATCTCGCCGACCACGATGTCAGCCTCCTGGTGAAGCGCCTGTTCGGCCGCCAGCGCCGCGCGAACACGCTCTGCGATCACCCGCAACTGCGCGCTTCCCCTCACCAGCCGTCGCTGCTGCGCGCTGGTCGCGAGCTGGCCGCCGCCGATCCGCAGCACCTCGCCGGCCAGCTGAGGGAGCGCGCCGAGGCCGACCGCGGTGCCCAGCGCGCTGGCGCTTTCGGTGGCGCCGGCGATCGCCGTCTGGAATTGGCCCTGCGCATCGAAATCCGCCTCCGCGCTGAGCGCGCGGTAAGCGGCGGCCAGCCGGTCGATCGCGCGCGCGCGCAGCCGCACCACCTGACTGAGCCGCGCCAGCTGCTGCGGGACCTCGGCGGTGCGCCGGGCATCGGCCGTGCTCAGGACGTCGCAAGCCGCCGCCTCCCTGGTCGCCGCGGCGCCGGTCGTGGTGATTGCGGAGCAATTGCGCATGCCGGAATAAGCAAAGTTGAAGTTGCGGACGACGACCCGGTCGGCGATCCGGTCGGCACGCAGATTGACTTCGCGCGAGATCGCGCCGGTGGCGGTCACGCCGGCGCTGGCCAGGGTCCGGGCGCCGTCGCGGTCCGCGCTCGCGCAGGCGGTCAGGCCGGCGAGAATCGCCAGGGCCGCAATGAGATGCGGCGGCGGACGGCGGCGGCTGGCGACGAAAGCCATGATCTTTTCTCCCCTCGATCCGGATACGCAAGAATCGACGTGAGAGCGAGTCGGAACGATGCCCGGATTGCTAGTGCGCCGCGCCCTGCGCGCCCCAGACCGCGCGGATGCGGGCATCCTTGCCGCAGCCGGTCCGGTAGCGGTTGTAATGGCCGGGGTTCCGCCGCGCGAAATCCTGGTGATAGGCTTCGGCGGGGTAGAAAGCGGCGGCGGCGCGCACCGGGGTCACCACCCGGCCGCGCAGAATCCGGTTCGCCTCGGCGACCGCGGCCAGCGCCTCGCGCCGCTGGCCCGCGTTGAGCGCGAAGATGGCGGTATGATATTGCTCGCCCCGGTCGCAAAACTGGCCGCCGGCATCGGTCGGGTCGATCGTCCTCAGGAAGCGCCGCGCCAATTGGCCGTAGCTGATCCGCGCCGGATCGTAGACCACCCGCACCGCCTCCAGATGCCCGGTGCCGCCGCGCACCACCTGCTCGTAGCTCGGATTGGCGACGCGGCCGCCGGCGAAGCCCGACACCGCCTCGATCACGCCGGGCACCGCCTCGATGTCCCGCTCCGCCGACCAGAAGCAGCCGCCCGCGAACAAGGCGGTCTGGGCGTTGGCCGGGCGGCGCGGGCGCTGGGCGGCGTCGGCGCTGTCGGCGCTCGACTGCCCGCAGGCGGCGAGCAGGAGGGCGGCGAGGAGGAAGCGTCTGGTCATTCCTGTCCCCATAGCAGCCGCCGGGATGAAGCGCTGCTTAATTAGGCCCCCGGAGCTCCGACCTCGCGCGCGAATTGCCGCATCAGGGCATCGTAGCGGGCGCGAATCTCAGCGGGCTTGGGTGCGGATGCCGCGGCGACGAAGCCACTGGCCCATGCGTCCTGCCATCCCGGCCCCCATTCGACTTTCAGCCGGTCGACATTGGCCGCGATCAAGGCCGGCCGGCCGGCACCGCCGGCGAACGCGACGAAGGCCAGTTTGATGAAGCGATCGTAGCGCGCCCGCAACTCACGCGAGAAGAGCATCCCATAGACCTTGATCATGCGATCGAGCTCGCGCTTGTGGGCAATGACCGCTTCGGGCGGAAGGCTCCTGAAGCGTCCGATGCACAGGAAGACGCACAAGAGATCGTTGAGCCGGGGCGCGAGATCGTCATAAATTTCCAGTCGCTTCCGGATCAGCTCCTGATTGACGGTCTTTCGCCTGTCGAATGATATGGCGATCCACGCCACCGCCAAGGCGAGCGCCGCGCCGAGAACCGAATTGGCCCACCATGGCATCGTGCTCGACATCGATCGCGCGCCTCCCAAGAACCGGCTTATACATCAAGGGCCGGCCTTGTCAGGCGGCGATCAGGCGCTCGCCGACGTCAGCCGCTCGATCTGCTCGCCGCTCAAGTCCAGAGTCAGCACGCCGAGCAATTCGTCGAGCTGGGCGCGGCTGGTGGCGCTGGCGATGGGGGCGGTGACGCCCGGCTGGGCGGCGAGCCAGGCGAGAGCGATCTGGGCGGGGGTGGCGCCGGCCTCGGCGGCGACCTCGTCGAGCGCGGCGAGGACCGCGCGGCCCTTGCCGGTGAGGCAGGCCGCCATCCGCCCGCCGCGGACGCTTTTGGCGAAATCCCGCTCCGAGCGGTATTTGCCGGTGAGGAAGCCCGAGGCGAGGCCCGAATAGGGCAAGACGCCGATAGCCTCGTCAAGGCAGAGCTGCTGCAGCGGCCCCTCATAAGTATCGCGCGCCATCAGATTATGCTCGGGCTGAAGCACCTCGTAGCGGGCCAGTCCCTCGCGCTGCGAGATGGCGAGCGCCTCGGCGAGCCGCCGGGCGGAGTAGTTGGAGGCGCCGAGCGCGCGCACCTTGCCGGCCTTGACCAGCGCATCGAAGGCGGCGAGCGTCTCGGCGAGCGGCGTCTTCTCGTCGTCCTGATGGGCGTAATAGAGGTCGATATGGGTGCCGAGCCGCTTGATCGAGGCCTCGGCGGCGGCGGCGATCCGGGCCGGCTCCAGCTTGGCGCCGCCTTCGCCGCGCAGCATTCCGACCTTGGTCGCGATCAGCACGTCGTCGCGCTTGCCGCGGCGCCTGAGCCATTCGCCGATGAACGTCTCCGATTCGCCGCCTTCGTGTCCCGGCGCCCAGATCGAATAGACGTCGGCGGTGTCGATCATCGTGCCGCCGGCTTCGACGAAGCGGTCGAGGATCGCGAATCCCTCCTCGCCGGCCGCGGTCCAGCCGAACACGTTGCCGCCGAGAACCAGCCGCGGCGTGGCGAGCCCGCTTGTGCCCAATTGCCTCATATCCATCGGTCGCGTCCCTTCGCCTTCAGCGCCTCGACCGCGTCCCGGACCTTCTGGCTCTGCGTCCGGGGCACGATCAGCACGGCGTCCGGCGTCGCGATCACCACCAAATCCTCGACCCCGATGGCGGCGACGAGCGGGCCTTCCGAGCGGATCAGGCAGTTCCGGGCATCCAAAGCGAGGACGTCGCCGGTCAGCGCGTTGCCGGCCTCGTCGCGCGCGAGCAGATCGAGCAGGGCGTCCCAGCTGCCGACGTCCGACCAGCCGATCGCGACCGGCACGACCGCCACCTTGTCGGCTTTCTCCATCACCGCATAGTCGATCGAAAGCGAGGGCGAAGCAGCGAAGGCGGCGGCGTCGGGCAGGACCCGGCGGCCCTTGCGCTTCGCGCCGGCCATCGCCCCCTTCGCGGCTCTGGCGATCTTGGGCGCGTGCGCCTGGAGCGCGTCGAGATAGGTGCCCGCGCTCATCAGGAAGATGCCGGCATTCCAGTCGTGGCGCCCGCTGGCGGCATAGCGGCCGGCGGTGGCGGCGTCGGGCTTCTCGACGAAGCGCACCGCCTGGTGGACGCCCTCGCCCAGCGCCGGCCCGCGCTCGATATAGCCGAAGCCGGTTTCGCCGCGCTCGGCCTTCATGCCGAAGATGACGATCCAGCCCGCTTCCGCGAACGGCCGCGCCCGGCGGACCGCATCGTGGAAGCCGGCGGGATCGCCGACGAGATGGTCGCTGGGCAGCACCAGCAGGAGGTCGTCGCGCGCCGCGGTGAGCGCCGCGAGCGCGATCGCCGGCGCCGTGTTCCTGGCCTCGGGCTCGAGGATCAGCGTTCCCGCCTCGGGCAAGGCCTGCATCACCGCCTCGGCCTGGTCCGCGCCGGCGACCAGCACGGGCGGCGCGAACAGGTCCGCATCCTCGACGCGGGCGACGGTCAGCGCCAGCATGGTGCCGCCGCCGGCAAGATCGAGCATCTGCTTGGGCCGGGCGCGGCGCGACAAGGGCCACAGCCGCGTGCCCGAGCCACCGGAAAGGATGACGGGGACGATCGGCTTGACGGGGTCGGCGCTCATGCGGGGCGACCCTAGCGGCGCCGCGGTCATGGGGACAGTTACTTTCGGCTGCCCGGGAACTGGGAATGGGGACAGTTACTTTCGGCTGCCGGGCCTGAAATCCTGCCCGGGCAGCCGAAAGTGACTGTCCCCTCTCAGTCCCGCCGCGCCAGGAGCAGCGGCAGGCCGCCCGCGGGTCGCAGGGTGATCATGCCGGACGGCCGCACCTCGCGCCCGGGCGTCGGGGCGAAGGACCACGAGCGCAGCCAGTGCGCGAGCACGGCCAGCGCCTCGATCGTGGCGAAGCGCATGCCGACGCAGAGGCGCGGGCCGCCGCCGAAGGGGAGATATTGGAAGCGGTGCCGGCCTGCCTTGGCCGCGGGCAGGAAGCGATCGGGATCGAAGACGTCGGGATCGTCCCACAAGGCGCGGTGACGGTGCAGCAGCCAGGGCCAGATCGAGACGATGTCGCCCGGCGCGACCTCATGGTCGCCAAGGCGGTCGGCAGCCGCCGCCTGCCGGTCGAAGCGCGGCGCCGGCGGATAGAGGCGCAAGCTCTCCTCCAGCACGCGGCGCAGCAAAGGCAGCCGGTCGGGCAGGCCGGGATCGGCCTCGCCCGCCGCCAGCGCCGCCTCCGCTTCGCGCGCAGCCTCTTCCTGCAGCGCCGGCTGCTCGGCGAGGAGGAACAGCGTCCAGGCCAGCGCATTGGCCGTGGTCTCATGGCCGGCGAGATAGAAGGTCGCGGCATTGTCGACGGCGAGCGCGAACGCCTCGTCGGCTGCGAACTTCGCGTTGAGCGCGCGGATCAGGCCGCCGAGGAAATCGTCCGCGCCGCCGTCCGGGCCCCGGTCCTTCACCACCTGGCCCAAGGTCTCGCGCAGATAGATCTGGCCGGCTTTGGCGCGCTTGCCCCTGAGGCTCCAGGGCATGATCGGCAGGCCGAGCAGCGCCTGTATCCGCGCCTCGCTCACTCCATCGAGGGCGGCCTTGATATGATCGACCGCCGCCTTGGTGGTGAGCCTGGTGTCGCATGCGAACAGGCTGTCGGCGATGATCCGCATCGTCGTCGCGGTCGCGGCGGCGGCCATGTCGACCTTTCCCTCCTGCCAGGGCGCCATCACCGCTTCGGCCGCGCCCGCGAAGACGGGGATCAGGCCGTCGACCGGCGCCGGCGCGAAATTGGCGGCGACGATCCGCCGCTGATCGCGCCAGAGCTCGGCATCCGACGACAGCAGACCGCGCCCGATCGTCGCGCGCAGCAATTTCTTGACGATGTCGGGCTTCACATAATTGGCGGCATTGTCGAGCAGCACGTGCTGGACGAGTCCGGGCTCGAGCGGGATGTGGACGTTGTAGCCGAACACGCGGCGGCGCATATAGGGCAGCTCGAACGCCCGCTCGGACCAGCCGTAAACGGCGGTGCGCGCCCGCTCCCCGAAAAAGCCGCGCCAGACCGGCACCGGCCCCAGCCCGCGCGGCGGGAAGGGCGGCACCAGCCGCCCGGCAGGGTCAGCCCTGGCCATCGGCAATGCGGGTCAGCCTCAGGATCATCTTGCTGGGATCGGCGGGGTCCGGGCGAAGCTGGCGCAGCGCATTTTCCAGCCCTGCGCGATCGTGGAAGCGGCAGAGCTTCGGCCCGTCCGTCGGCGCCTCGACGGCCGCCCCGGCGGCGCGGGCGGCGGCGTCGGTGTCCTCGCAATTGGGCACATAATAGATGAAGTCGCCATTGTCGGCGCGCTGCAGCAGGCCGTAGAGGCTGCCGTTGCCGGTCCGGCCGGGGATGGTGGCTTCGGCGGTCCAAACGACGAAATTCCGGCCGCTATCGTCGAGCGGCGCGAAGCCGATCGTGGCCGGCGCCTGGCCGGGGATGCCGGCGATCCGGGTCATGCCGTCGGGCAGGATGGTGACGGCGAACGGCGCCGGCGCCGAATCCCCGTTCGAATGGACGCCGCGATAGCTGCCGGCCGGAATCGCCGGGCGCGCATCGGCCGCGGTGTAGAAGGAATCGCCGAGCCAGCATCCGGAAAGAAGCAAGGCGGCGAGAGCGGCGACGAGCGTGCGCATGGCGCCATCATAGCCCAGATTGGAGGCTTGGCATCAGCCTTTCAACCGCCGGGGGACCGGCCCGCGCCAGCCGGACCACCGCGCCGAGCGATCCCGCATCGGCCGGCAGGCTGCGCGGGGCCGACCCGGGCGCGACGGCCAGGCGGGCGTCGGCAGCGGTGTTCAAGCCGTCGCCGAGCCGGCATCCGGAGAGCAGCGAGGCGGAGAGGGGGCGAAGATCGTGCGCATGGCCGATCAGAGCCCGGCTTGGGCGCCTTGCGTCAGCCGTTCGGCGGCGGCGCGGATACGCTCGGCCCGGCCCGGCGCCATTTTCTCCATCCGCGCGCGGTAGACGGCGAGCAGATCGGCGCCGGCACGTGCCGGGCTCCCCGAATCGAAGGGCGGGGCCGGGTCATATTCGAGCGCGAGCTGGATCAGGCGCGCATGCGCCTCGCCGCGGATCGCCGCGGTCAGCGCGAGTGCGAAGTCGATGCCCGCGGTGACGCCGCCGCCGGTGACGCGGTTGCGGTCGAAGACGACGCGCTCCGCGACCGGCTCGGCCCCGAACAGCGCGAGATGCTCGCGCCACGCCCAGTGGCAGGCGGCGCGATAGCCCTGGAGGAGGCCGGCGGCGCCGAGGATCAGCGAGCCTGTGCAGACGCTGGTCACCCACCGCGCGCCGCCGCCGACGCGGGCCACCCAGGCGAGCGTCTCGTCATCCTCGATCATGTCGACGCAGGCGATGCCGCCGGGAACGCAGATGATGTCCGCCTCCTCCATCTCCGCGAAGGTCGCGGTCGGCAGGATCGAGAAGCCGGCGTCGGTCGGGACGGGCTCGCGGCTCTTCCAGACATAGTCGACCCTGGCGTTGCCGAGCCGGGTCAGGACCTGGGCGGGGCCGGTGAAATCGAGCTGGGTGACCTCGGGGTAGACGAGGAAGGCGACGCTGATGGGGGTGGGCTCGGGCATTTGGCGCTCTTAGGGGACAGTTACTTTTTTCGCCACGAGCCGGCGCGCGCCACAGCGTTTGCAGCGAAAAAGTAACTGTCCCATTTCTACTCCGCCGCCAGCAATCGCTCCGCGCCGCCGAGATCGACGCTGACCAGCCGCGACACCCCCTTCTCGATCATCGTCACGCCGAACAGGCGATGCATTCGGCTCATCGTCACGGCATTGTGGGTGACGATCAAATAGCGCGTGTCGGTTTCGCCGGTCATCCGGTCCAGGAGGTCGCAGAAACGCTCGATATTGGCGTCGTCGAGGGGGGCGTCGACCTCGTCGAGGACGCAGATCGGGGCGGGATTGGTGAGAAAGAGGGCGAAGATGAGCGCGATCGCTGTCAATGCCTGCTCGCCGCCCGAGAGCAAGGTGAGCGTGGCGAGGCGCTTGCCGGGCGGTTGCGCCATGATCTCGAGCCCAGCCTCGAGCGGATCGTCCGATTCGACCAATTCGAGATGGGCCTGGCCGCCTTCGAACAGGGTGGTGAAGAGGCTGCGGAAATGGCGGTCGACCTCCTGGAAGGCGGTGAGCAAACGGGCCCTGCCCTCGCGGTTGAGACTGCCGATCGAGCCGCGCAGGCGGTGGATGGCGACGCCCAGCTCCTCGCGCTCGGCCTGGCTGGCGAGCCGGCTCTCCTCGAGCTCGTTCAATTCGGATTCGGCGACGAGGTTGACCGGGCCGAGTCGCTCGCGGTCCTGCATCTGCCGCTCGAGCTGCGCCGATTCCTGCGCCACCGGCGCGATCCTGGCCTCGTCGAAGCCGATCTTCTCGGGCAGCATTGGCGGCGGACATTCGAACTTCTCGCCCGAGATGCGCGCCATCTCGACGCGGCGGCTGTCCTGCGCCTCGGCGCGGGCGGCGGCGCCGGCGCGGGCCTCGCGCGCGCTGGCCTGGGCCTCGCCGGCCAGAGCCAGCTCCGCCTCGGTTTCCTTGAGCGCCTCCTCGCCGGCGCGCTCGTGGGCAGCCGCGGCCTCGGCCGCTTCGGCGGCGGCGCTCGCCTCGGCGGTCAGCGCCTCGATCTGCGCGTCGAGAGCCTCCGGCGCTTCGGCAAGCCTCTGCGCCTCGGCTTCGGCGTCGGCGATGCGGCTGCCGAATTCGGCGTGGCGGGTCTCGGCCTCGGCAGCGCGGGTGCGCCAGTCGCCCTGCTCCTTGTGCGCGGCCTCGGCGCGCTGGCGGTCGGCGCTGACCGCGCGGGCATAGGTCGCCGCTTCGGCGCGGACCTCGGCGAGCGCGGCCTGGGCCCGCTCCGCCTGGCCGCGCAAATCGGCGACGAGGGCCTCGGTCGCCGCCGCGTCGGGCAGCACGCCGGCGACGCTTTGCGCCTCGGCCAACGCCTTTTGCGCGTCGGCGAGATCGGCGCCGGCCAGAGCGGCGCGCTCGGCAAGGCCGCTGCGCCGCACTTCGAGCCGCTCCAGCTCGACCCCGGCCTGATCCTCGGCGCGGCCGGCCTCGCGGCTCGCGGCGCTCGCTTCCGCTTCGGCGCGGCGGCCGGCGTCGGCGGCATCGCGGGCGCGCTCCATCTCTGCCCGCGCTGCGGCGGTGGCGACCTCGGCCCCTTCGAGCGCGGCGGCGGCGGCGGGCATCGCCGTCTCGATCTCGGCGAGCCGGTTGACGCGGATCAGCCGCTCGGCCGCCGCCGCGCCCATGCCGGTCGCGACATAGCCGTCCCAGCGCCGCAAGCGTCCGTCGAGCGTGACCAGCCGCTGGCCGACCGCGAGGGCTTCGTCCCCGTCGCTCTCGGCCACCGCGATCTGCTGGAGGCGGCGGCGCAGGGCCGACGGCGCCTCGACATGGCCGGCCAGCGCGGTGGTGCCGGCGGGCAAAGCGGGATCGCCGGGCAGAGACGCGGCACCGGCCCAGCGGCGCGGGCCCTCGCCATCGAGAGCCGCGTCGAGATCCTCGCCCAAAGCGGCGGCGAGCGCGCGCTCATAGCCGGGCGCGGCCCTGATATGGTTGATCGCGCGGTCGCCGCCCGACGTCTCGACCGCCTTCAGCAGCGCCTTGGCCTCGGACTGGAGCGCGGCCAGAGCGGCGCGGGCCGAGGCGGCCTCGCTCTCGGCGGCGTCGCGCGCGGCGGCGGCGCGCTGGCGCCCGGCCTCGGCCTCGGCGATCTGGGCGGCGGCGCCTTCGAGCGCCGTCTCCGCCTGCTCGCGCCGCGACCGCGCGGCCTGCAAAGTCGCGGTCAGATCGGCGTCGCCGCCAAGCTCGGCGACCTGCTCGGCGATCCGCGCCGCTTCGGCCTCGGCCCGGTCCAGCTTCAAGCGCGCCGCCTGCAGGGCGGCCTCGGCGACTCGCGCCTCGGCCTGCTCGGCGGCCTGGACCGCGCGCGCCTTGCCCAAAGCGGTCTCGGCGGCGCGGGCGGCATCCTCCTGTTCGATCGTGCGCACGTCGATCGTGCCGCGCCGGCTTTCCGCCTCGGCGAGCCGCGCGGCGATCGCCGCCAGTTCCTCCTCGAGCCGCACGGTGGCGGCGGCCGCGTCGGCCTTCAGCGCCTCCTCGCGATGGCGGTCGGCGGCCAAAGTGCGGCGGCGCTCCTCGAGCTCGGCGATCCGGCGGCGGACGCCGTCGCGCTCGGCGCGCAAGGCGGCGAGCTTGTGGCCGAGCGCGGAGGCGGCCTCGCGCGCCGCTTCGGCGGCCTTGCGCCGGGCGGCGAGCGCGGCCGCAGCCTCGTTCTGCCAGGCCGCCGCGGCGCGCTGCGCCTCGGCCGCGGTCTCGACCGCCGCCGCCGCCGTCTCGGCTTCGGCCCGGGCCGCGTCCGCCGCCCGCGCCGCCTCGCGCCAGCGCGCGAAGACCAGGCGCGCCTCGGCGATCCTGATCTGGTCGGAGAGCTTGCGATAGCGCTCGGCCGCCCGCGCCTGCCTTCTCAGCGCGCCCTCGCGCAGCGCCATGTCGGCGAGGATCTCGTCGAGCCGGACCAGATTTGCCTCGGTCGCGCGCAATTTCTGCTCGGCGTCCTTGCGGCGGACGTGGAGGCCGGCGATGCCGGCCGCTTCCTCGAGCATCAGCCGGCGCTCGGTCGGCTTGGCGGCGATCACCGCGCTGATCTTGCCCTGGCTGACCAAAGCCGGCGAATGGGCGCCGGTGGCGGCGTCGGCGAACAGCAAGGCGACGTCCTTCTGGCGGACGTCGCGGCCGTTGACCCGATAGGCCGAGCCCGCGCCGCGCTCGATCCGCCGAGTCACCTCGACCTCGCCCATCGGCGCGACCTGGACCTCGCCCTCGCCGTCGCCGGTCTCGCGCTCGACCAGCATGGTCACCTCGGCGAAATCGCGCGCGGGCCTCAATGCGGTGCCGGCGAAGATGACGTCGTCCATGCCGCCGCCGCGCATCGATTTGGGCGAGCTCTCGCCCATCACCCAGCGGATCGCCTCGAGCACGTTCGATTTGCCGCAGCCATTGGGGCCGACAATGCCCGTCAGCCCGTCCTCGACGCGCAGCTCGGCGGGCTCGACGAAGCTCTTGAAGCCGGAGAGTTTGAGCCTCTTTACCCGCACCTGATCGTTCCGGCCCCCTTATCCTCGCCTAGCGGCCGCGCAGCAGCGGCTCGATCCCCGCCCATGTGTTGGTATCGAGCGCGCGGCCGTTGATGAAGAAGGTCGGCGTGCCGCCCACGCCGAGGCGCTGGCCGCCGGCGTGGAGCGCCTCGATCCCGTTCAGACTGGCCTGGTTGATGCAGGTCTGCCGCATTCGCGCGGTGACTCCGTGGCGGGCGGCGATCGCATCGAGGCCGATCATGGTGATCAGCCGCTGCGCGGCCGGCATCCCGCGCAGCCCGTTGAGCTCGGTGCGCTGCGCTTCGCTCAAATTCTGCATCCGGCCCATCCATTGCCGCTGCGAGGCGAAGAGATCGTGGGTCAGGCTGAAATAAGCGCGCGGCGCCGCGCAGCGGCTGAGCATGGCGGCGGCGACATCGAGCCCGTTCAGGTAGAAATTGCGATATTCGACGCTGACCCCGCCGCCGCGGACATAACGGCTGAACAAAGGCCCGCTGCTGTCATGCGCGAATTCGGCGCAATGCGGGCAGGTCAGCGACAGATATTCGACCAGCTTCACCCGGGCATTGGGATTGCCGATGCGAAAGCCGCCTTCGGGCGTGCGCGCCGCGACCGTGGTCCAGTCGCGCGCAGCGGCCGGCCGGCCCCGTTGCGCGGCCGGCGCAGCGGCGGGCACCGCCAGCAAGGCGGCGGCGGCGAAAGCGGTGGCAAAGATGAGTCCGGTCTTCATATCAGCCTCCGATCGCGGCGCGGAGCCGCAGCTCCACCTCCGCCCAGCCGCTCGGCTCCATCTTCACCCCGTTGATGACGAAGGTCGGCGTTCCCGTGACATCCTGCTCCTCCACCGCGCGCAGGGTGCCGTCGGCGAGGCGCTGCAGGTTTCGCGGGTCGGCGAGGCAGGCGTCGATCCGGCTCTGCGACATGCCGCGGCGGCGGAAATATTGGTCGAGCGCGGCACCGCGGACCAAAGCGGCGGCCCTTTGCGGCCCCGTCATGCCCGCCAGAGCGGCCTCCCGCCGGCTGACGAATGCCATGGTGCGCTGCATCCAGGCCGGCTGGTCCCGATAAAGCTGCGCGACCGACTCGAAGAAGCCCTCCGGCCCCTGGCATTGCAGCAAGGCGAACAGGCCGGGATCGGTCGGGAACAGCAAATGGGGCCGATATTCCCAGCTGACCTGGCCGCTCCGCACATAGAAATCGCGCAGCCGCGCCGACGCGGTGCGCGAGAATTCGGCGCAATGCGGGCAGGTGATCGAGGAAAATTCGACGAACTTCACCCGCGCCGCGGGATTGCCCATGCGAACGCCGCCTTCGGGCGTCGCGGCCACCGCCTGAGTCCAATCGCGCGCCGCGGCCGGCGGCCCGACTCCACCCGCCTGCGCCGCGGACGCCGCGGCGGGCAGCGCCAGCGCCAGAACCGCGGGGGCGGCCGCAAAATGGGCGAGCAGGCGGCCCGGCTTCACGTCAGGGCGCCATTTGCGCGCGCAGCAAGGGCTCGAGCTGCTCCCAGCTGCCGACGCCCTCGGCCTTGGTGTCGTTGATCATGAAGGTCGGCGTGCCGGTGATCCCATTCTCCCTTGTGCCGCGCTGAGTGAGCTCGGAGATGCGCAGGAGGTTCTGCGGATTTGCCAGGCAGGAATCGATCTGGCTCTGGGGCATGCCGCGCTGGCGGAAGAACTGGTCGAGCTCGCCTCCGCGGATGTAGGCGGCGGCGCGCTCGGGCCCGCCCATGGCGTTGAGCGCGGCCTCGTTCGCCTGCGCATATTGCTGGATTCGCCCAATCCAGGCTTCCTGGTCGGCATAAAGCTGCTCGACCAGCTGGAAATAGGGCTCCGCGCCGCGGCATTGCAGCAAGGCGAAGATGGCGGGGTCGGTCGGGAACAGCATGTGCGGGCGATATTCCCAGCTGACCTGGCCGCTCTTGACATATTGGCTGGTCAGCGGGCCGGCGCCGTGCGCGAATTCGGCGCAATGCGGGCAAGTGATCGAGGCATATTCGACGAGCCGCACCGGCGCGTTGGGATTGCCCATGCGGAAGCCGGTCTCGGTCGCGGTGACGACCTGGGTCCAGTCGCCATTGTTGGGCGCCGCGATCTGCTTGAGCGGCGCGCCGGGGGCGAGGCCGCCGGCGCTGGTGTTGGAACCGCCGCCGCCGCACGCGGCAAGAACCAGAGCGAGCGCCGCCGCGCCTGCCGTCAGAAATGCTCTCATCTCTTCTTCTCTCCACCAATTCGGCCGACGACCGGGATCGCCGGCACAGCTGGCGCTCCATCACCGGAGGAAAGGCCGCGCGCAAGCGATTCCAGACACAGTCTGAGCTCCGGATCGACGATTTCGCGCAGCGAATCCCCCAATTCGGCCGGTATCGGCCGCAGCGACGGCGGCGCCTTGCGCGCTTTCGCCTTTCCCGCCTGGACCGCGCCTTGCCGGATCGCGACGCGCGCGACCGCCGGATAGCCGAAGAAATGGTTGACCCGCTCCTGGATGGCCGGGGCGACGTGCTGCATCATCGGCGCGTGCGCGCCCTCGACGATGAGGGTGAGCACGCCGGCGCTCTTCTTGCCGACCGGGAAGCGGATCGATTCGGGCGAGGAGACCGCGGCGTAGCGCACGCCGACGATCTCGGCCCAGCGGCTGACGATCGAGGATTGGACGAAGCCGAAGCGGCGGAAGGCGGCGCCGCCGGCGGCCGGCAGCAGGTCCGCCATCGCGCGCATGCGCCGGGCGCGCGCCGGCTCGGCCGCTGGCTTCGCGGCAGCGCCTTTCGCCCCGGTCCTGGTCACTTTGCTTTCCACGCTTTGGCGAGCATGGCATAGCCGGCATATGCCCGTCGATGCCGCCCAGGCGCTTTTATGTTGGTATGTTGTGGATAAGCGCCGGCTGCCCTGGCGGGCGGAGGGCGGCGAGCGCGCCGACCCCTATCGCGTCTGGCTGTCCGAGGTGATGCTCCAGCAGACCACGGTCGCCGCCGTGAAGCCCTATTTCGAGAAATTCACGAAGCGCTGGCCGGGCATCGCGGCGCTGGCCGCGGCGCAAGACGGCGAGGTGATGGCCGCCTGGGCGGGCCTTGGTTATTATGCCCGTGCCCGCAATCTGCTCGCCTGCGCGCGCGCCGTCGCGAACGAGCGCGGGGGTCGCTTCCCCGAGGAAGAGGCGGCGCTGCGCAGGCTGCCGGGCATCGGCGCCTATACCGCCGCCGCCATCGCCGCCATTGCCTTCGGCAAGCGCGCCGTGGTCGTCGACGGCAATGTCGAGCGAGTGATCGCGCGCCTGCACGCGCTCAAGGACCCGCTGCCGCAAGCCCGTGCCGAAATCCGGGCGCTCACCGACGCAATGACTCCGGGCGACGATGCCGGCGACTTCGCCCAGGCAATGATGGACCTCGGCGCCACAATCTGCACCCCGCGCAACCCCGATTGCCCCCGCTGCCCGCTGCAGGAGCATTGCGCGGCCTATCGCGAGGGCGCGCCGGAGCTCTATCCCGTCAAGGCGGCCAAGGCGGCGCGGCCGCGCCGGAAGGGGAGCGCTTACTGGCTCGAGCATGACGGCGACGTCCTCCTCGTCCGCCGCCCCGCCAGCGGCCTGCTCGGCGGCATGCTCGGCTTTCCCACCGATGCCCCGGTCGCCGCCGCGTGGCGCGAGGCCGGCGCGGTCGACCACGTCTTCACCCATTTCGCGCTGACCATGACGCTCAAATGCGCCGAGGCGGGGGAGCGGCCGGAGGGGATCTGGTGGCCCGTCGCGCGGATCGGCGAGGCGGGGCTACCGACTTTGTTCGCCAAGCTGGCGGCGCGCGGCAAGGTCTGGAGCGATGAAACCGCAAACCCCTCTCCCACTTGGGGAGAGGGAGGGGCCCGCCGCGAAGCGGTGGGAGGGTGAGGGCATGAGGCATCCGCCCGGCAAGGAAATGGTGCAGCGCGCGCGCCGCCTCCGCGGCGAGATGACCGACGCCGAGCGCCTGCTGTGGTCGCGGCTGCGCGCCGGCCAGCTTGGCGTGAAGTTCCGCAGCCAGATGTGGCTGGGCGGGGCCATTGCCGACTTTGCGTGCATTCAGGCCAGGCTCGTGATCGAGGTCGACGGCGGCCAGCATGACCGCGACCGGCGCAAGGACGAGCGTCGGGCGCGCGCGATGGCGGCTTTGGGCTATCGCACGATCCGCTTTTGGAACCACGACGTGCTGGAGAACATCGACGGCGTGCTTAGGGTGATTGAGGACGCCCTACCCTCACCCTCCCACCCCGCTGCGCGGGGCGGGCCCCTCCCTCTCCCCGGAACGGGAGAGGGAAGATGAAGCGGCGTCCTTCCTTGAACCCCTCTCCCATTTGGGGAGAGGGAGGGGCCCGCCGCGAAGCGGTGGGAGGGTGAGGGAATGACCGCCCCCGGCTTCACCGGCGCCGGGCTCGACCGGGCCGATCATCTCCGCCTCGATCCCGAGCGGATCGCGGCGATGATGGCGGATGGCGACGCGCGGCTGCTGGCGCTCGACGGGCTCGATCCCGTGCTCGACGAGGCCGGCGCTTTGGCCTGGGGGCCGCTGGCCGGCGGCGGCGAGACCCTGTTCCTGGGCTTCGACGACGGGGTGCCGTTGTTCGCGCCTTTGATCCGCACCGAGGCGCTGGGGCTGCGCGCCTGGGGCGTGTTCCGCCTGCTCGCGCTGATGAGCGGCAGGGACGCGGCGATCTGGGGGGCGGCGCGGGCGCTCAACGAATGGCACAACCGTCATCGTTTCTGCGGGCTGTGCGGGACCGCGACGGCGAGCTTCCGCGCCGGCTGGGGACGCAAATGCCCGGGCTGCGGCGCCGAGCATTTCCCGCGCGTCGACCCGGTGGTGATCATGCTCGCCGAGCATGAGGGCCGCGTCCTTCTGGGCCGCCAGCCGGGCTATCCGCCGGGCCGCTATTCGGCGCTGGCCGGCTTCGTCGAGCCCGGCGAATCGATCGAGGAGGCGGTGGCGCGCGAATTGATGGAGGAAGCCGGCGTCGCGGTCGGCGACGTGCGCTACGTGGCGAGCCAGCCCTGGCCCTTCCCCGGCTCGCTGATGATCGCCTGCATCGGCCGCGCCGCCTCGGACGCGATCACGCTCGACACCAGGGAGCTCGAGGACGCCTTCTGGTGCGATCGCGCCGGCGTCGTCGCGGCCCTGGCCGGCGATCCGCAGGCGCCGTTCCTGGCGCCGCCCCCTTTTGCCATTGCCAACACGCTGCTGACGCGCTGGAGTGAAAGCGGAGAAGAGGGAGGATGAGGATGCGAGCTTCGATATTCGGCGTGGGGGCCACATTGCTCCTCCTCACCGGCTGCATGGCCGGGCCCGGCAATCAGCGCGCCACCCTCGCGGTGACGATGAACGGCATCCAGGAGGTCCCCGGCCCCGGCGATCCGGACGGCTCGGGGACGGTCGAGGTGAGGGTCGTGCCCGCGACGGGGGAGGTCTGCTGGAACCTCTATGCGCGGGGCATCGATGCCGCCACCGCCGCCCATCTTCACCGGGGGGCCGCCGGCGTCGCTGGGCCGCCGGTGCTCATTTTGACCACCCCCGACGCCGCCGGCCGCAGCCAGGGCTGCGCGACCGTCGACCAGGCGCTCGCCCGCCAGCTGTCGCTGCGCGCGCACGATTTCTACGTCAATGTCCACACCGCCTCCCATCCGGCCGGCGCCATTCGCGGCCAGCTCCGCGGCGGCCCCGAGCGGCCCCAGCGCATCAGGGAGCCGGGGGATTAGGGGGAAGAGGGGAGAGGACAACCAGATCCGCTCATCCTGAGTAGGGACTGAGCGAAGTCGAAGGCCCGGATCGAAGGACCGCGCGGAGAGTCATTGCGTCCTTCGATACGCCGGTTCGACAGGCTCACCGGCTACTCAGGATGGGCGACTGTGGGTTTGTTGCGCGGCCTCCTCGGTTTCGCCGCCGGGGCTTTCGCCGCCGGCTTGGCTGCCTCCTCCGCCGTGGCCGCGGCGGCGGCTTCCTCGAAGCCCTGGAGGAAGCGGCGGGCGCCTTCGGCGACGGCGGCGTGGACGACCTCGCCGAGGTCGAGCCCATTGAGCCCCGTCTTGCGCGTCCCCGGCGCGGTCGCGGCGCGGCCCCGGTCGAGCATCGCCTCGGCGGCCAGGGTCAGGCCGGCCAGAGCGAGATCGCGCACGGCGCTCGATTCGGTCAGCTTCAACGCCTTCTTCGCCTGCTTGCGGACCTTCTTCGGCACCTTCACGCCGCCGACGCGCTTTGGAATCTTCACCTTGCCCATGACCGGCCTCCTCGTGTATTAATCTAATAATACACTTGCGCTGTTTCAAGCCTCACTCGACGATGATCTCGGCGCTCATCCCCCGCAGCCGGTGCAGCAGGAACGAGCTGCGCGCGCGGTAGCGTCCCGGCGTCGGAACGAGCGCGATCGTCCGCCGCTCGCCCGGCGCGAGATGGAGGCGGCCGCCGCGCACCCAGCGCGCGTCGCGCCGGCGCACGTGCGCGGCGCGGAAGAAATCGGGCGCGCTGAAGCTGAGGTTGGCGCGGCCGTTATTGACGAAGTGGAGCTTGACCGGGACGCCCGCCGCCAGCCTGATCACCCTGGGCTCGTAGCGAAACGGATGGAGCAATATATCGGCCTCGATCGCGATCCGCCATTCGGGCTCGCGCTGCGCGGCGGCCGGCGCGGCGAGCAGCAGCAAGGCGGCGAATGCGAACAGCAGGCGATGCATATCATCCTCCCCATGCTCAGAACCTGAGCGGCTTCACCTTCTTCACCCCGGGTAAAGCCTCGAGCCGCCCGACCAGTTCCCCGTCGATATGGCCGTCGACCGCGACCAAAGCCACCGCCTCGCCGCCCGCCTCGCGCCGCCCGAGGTGGAAGGTGGCGATGTTGACGCCGGCCGCGCCCAAGGTCGTGCCGAGCCGGCCGATGAAGCCCGGCGCGTCCTCATTGACCATATAGATCATTTCGCCCTGCAGCTCGGCCTCGATCGCGATGCCGAACATGTCGACGAGGCGCGGCGCCGCATTGCCGAACAAGGTGCCGGCGACCGAGCGCCGCCCGGCCGGCGTCATCACCGCGACCCGGACTAGGGTGTGATAATCGCCCTCGCGGTCGTGGCGGACCTCGCGCACGTCGAGCCCGCGCTCCTTGGCCAGGAAGGGCGCGTTGACCATGTTCACCGTGTCCGAATAGACCTTCATCAGGCCGGCCAGCACGGCGCCGGTGATCGGCTTCTGGTTGAGCGCGGCCGCCGCGCCCTCGACCTCGATCGAGATGCCGGTGACGCCGAGCCCCTCGACCTGGCCGACCAGGCTGCCAAGCTTCTCGGCCAGCTCCATATAGGGCCTGAGCCGCGGCGCCTCCTCGGCGGTCAGAGAGGGCATGTTGAGCGCATTGGTGACGCCGCCGCGGACCAGATAGTCAGACATCTGCTCGGCGACCTGGATGGCGACGTTGACCTGCGCCTCGGTGGTCGAGGCACCGAGGTGCGGAGTCGCCACCAAGCCGGGCGCGCCGAACAGGGGATTGTCCCTGGCCGGCTCCTCGACGAACACGTCGAGCGCCGCGCCCGCGACCTGGCCGCTGTCGAGCGCATCCTTGAGCGCCGCCTCGTCGATCAGGCCGCCGCGCGCGCAATTGACGATGCGCACGCCCTTCTTGGTCAGGGCCAGATTCTCGCGGCTGAGGATGTTGCGGGTCTGGTCGGTCAGCGGCGTGTGCAAAGTGATGAAGTCGGCGCGGGCGAGAAGCCCGTCGAGCTCGACCTTCTCGACGCCGATTTCGACCGCCCGCTCCGCGGTGAGGAAGGGATCGTAGGCGATCACCTTCATCCTGAGGCCGAGCGCGCGGTCGGCGACGATCGAGCCGATATTGCCGCAGCCGATCAGGCCGAGCGTCTTCGAGGTCAGCTCGACGCCCATGAAGCGGTTCTTCTCCCACTTGCCGGCCTGGGTCGAGACGTCGGCGGCGGGCAGCTCGCGGGCGAGCGCGAACATCAAGGCGACCGCATGCTCGGCGGTGGTGATCGAATTGCCGAACGGCGTGTTCATCACCACCACGCCGCGCGCGGTGGCGGCGGGGATGTCGACATTGTCGACGCCGATGCCGGCGCGGCCGATCACCTTGAGCCGGGGCGCGGCGTCCAGCACGTCCGCAGTGACCTTGGTCGCCGAGCGGATGGCGAGCCCGTCATAATCGCCAAGGATCGCCATCAACGCCTCCCTGTCGAGGCCGGGCCGCTCGTCGACCTCGACGCCGTTGGCGCGGAAAATCTCCGCGGCTTTGGGATCCATCGGATCGGAAATCAGAACTTTTGGCATCATCTTTTCCTTGTTCCCCGACGAAGGCCGGGGTCCAGCCTGGGCCCCCGCCTTCGCCGGTGAGCTAGTCGGCTTTCGCCTCGCGATACGCCCAGTCGAGCCACGGCCCGAGCGCTTCGATATCCGCAGTGTCCACGGTGGCGCCGCACCAGATCCTGAGGCCCGGCGGGGCGTCGCGATAGGCGTTGATGTCGTAGGCCGCGCCCTCGAGCTCGAGCAGGGAATCGATCTCCTTGGCCAGCGCGCGGGCGTCCTCCTCGGCGAGAGACTCGTCCGCGAACTTGAGGCAGACGCTGGTGTTGCTGCGCGTCGCCGGGTCTTCGGCGAGATGGGCGATCCAATCCGTGCGCTCGACCCAGTCCGACAGCGCCGCCGCATTGGCGTTGGCGCGCGCCATCAGCGCGGCGAGCCCGCCCTGCAGCTCGGCCCATTCGAGCGCCCAGATATAATCCTCGAGCGCGAGCATCGAGGGCGTGTTGATCGTCTCGCCCCTGAAGATGCCTTCGATCAGCCTGCCCCCCTTGGTCAGGCGGAAGATCTTGGGCAATGGCCAGGCGGGGACGTGGCTTTCCAGCCGCTCGACCGCGCGCGGCCCGAGGATCAGCATGCCGTGACCGCCCTCCCCGCCAAGCACCTTCTGCCAGGAGTAAGTGGCGACGTCGATCTTGTCCCAGGGCAGGTCCTGCGCGAACGCGGCCGAGGTCGCGTCGCAGATTGTGAGGCCGCCGCGATCGTTGGCGATCCAGTCGCCGTCCGGCACCCTGACGCCGGAGGTCGTGCCGTTCCAGGTGAAGACGATGTCGCTCGCCATATCGACCGAACCGAGATCGGGCAGCCGGCCGTAATCCGCCCGCGCGACACGGGCGTCGAGCTTGAGCTGCTTGACGACGTCCGTCACCCAGCCCTCGCCGAAGCTTTCCCACGCAAGCAGGGTTACCGGCCGCGGGCCCAGCAGCCCCCAGAGCGCCATCTCGACCGCGCCGGTGTCGGAAGCCGGCACGATGCCGATCCGGTGGCTGGCGGGAACGCGCAGCACGTGCCGGGTCAGCTCGATCGCATGCGCGAGGCGCGCCTTGCCGAGCTTCGAGCGGTGCGAGCGGCCGAGCGATCCGATCGCCAGCTTTTCGGGGGCCCAGCCCGGCGGCTTCGCGCAGGGGCCGGAAGAGAAAGAGGGGCGCGCGGGGCGCGTGCCCGGTTTCATGATCGTCACTGTACAACTCTCCTCGCAGAGAGCACGCGCCGCGTTGGGACGGCGTGGCCCGTCGACGGGGATAGAGGCAAGACCCAAGGTCGATCAACTTGAATCGCCGCCCCGGACTTGATCCGGGGTCCACCTTCTTCACGACCGGCACTGGAAGAAAGGTGGATGCCGGATCAAGTTCGGCATGACGAAAGTGGAGATGCACGAACCCGATCGAATCCAAGTCTGGCCCCTTTTGCCGCAGCCCGCCCACGCTTCGACTCGTCCGGCGTTGACGCCGCGCCGCTGCTGGCCGACCAGTCGCCGATGCGGTGGGGGATCGCTCTTCTGGCCATGCTGGCGCTCGGCGCCTGCATTCCGCGCGCGGACGTGCGGCGCGAGACGCCGCGCGCCGGGACGCCGCCGCGCGCCGAGCGCGACAGCCCCGATACCTTGCAATGCCATATCGACCTCGCCCGCGAGCATATCCGCTTCCGGGCCCTGCCCGACCAGCGCTTCGCCGGCGGCTGCTCGGCGCTGGGCGCGGTCCAGCTCGTCGACATGGGCATCCCCGCGGCCGGGCTGCGCGCGATGACCTGCCCGACGGCGCGCCAGTTCGCCCGCTGGGCGCGCGAATCGGTCCAGCCCGCCGCCGACCAGTGGTTGCGCGGCCGGATCGTCAGGATCGAGACCTTCGGCACCTATGCCTGCCGCACCCGCAACAGCCGCCCCGGCGCGCGGCTTTCCGAGCATGCCTTCGCCAATGCGGTCGACGTCTCGGGCTTCGTCCTCGCCGACGGCCGCCGGATCACCGTCGAGCAGGGCTGGCGCGGCGAGGACGAGCGCGTCCGCCGCTTCCTGCGTCAGGTCCACCAGGGCGGCTGCCGCCGCTTCGCCGTCGGCCTCTCGCCCGATGCCGACGCCGATCATTACAACCACATGCATTTCGACATGGGGCGCGGGCCTTATTGCCGGTGACCGGGGACAGAATGGGGACAGTCACTTTCCGCACGGCGGCGCCGGATCGTCTCCGCTTATGCGTGAAAGTGACTGTCCCCGCTCACCGCCGTGCGGAAAGTGACTGTCCCCTTTCAGCGCCCGGCAATCCGCTCTAAAGCCCCCCGATGACCGACCCCGTCCCCCCCAAGCGCGTGTTCGAGCCGGCCCGCGCCGAAGCCGCGACCGCCGCCCAGACCGCGCTCAGCCCGCAGACCATGGACAATGCCTATCGGCTGGCCTTCCAGGACATGGATTTCCTGCTGCGCGAGGATCTGCGCCCGGTCCGCTTCCAGCTCGAATTGTTGAAGCCCGAGTTGCTGCTCGACGAGGCCAGGATCGCCTCGACCTTCGTCTTCTACGGCTCGGCCCGGATTCCGGAGCCCGCCAAGGCCGACGCTTTGATCGCCGCCGCCTCGACCGACAGCCAGCGCCGAACCGCCGAGCGGCTCAAGGTCACAAGCAAATATTACGACGTGTCGCGCCAGCTCGCCCGGCTCGCCAGCCGCACCGAGCCCGGCGCGGACGGGCAGCGCCATTTCGTGGTCTGCTCGGGCGGCGGCCCCTCGATCATGGAGGCGGCCAATCGCGGCGCGCAGGACGAGGGCAAGGAATCGATCGGGCTCAACATCGTGCTGCCGCACGAGCAGATGCCCAATCCCTATGTGACGCCCTCGCTCAGCTTCCAGTTCCACTATTTCGCCTTGCGCAAGATGCACTTCCTGCTGCGCGCCCGCGCCGTTGCGGTCTTCCCGGGCGGCTTCGGCACGTTCGACGAGGCGTTCGAATTGCTCACCCTGATTCAGACCGGCAAGGTCAAGCCGATCCCGATCATCTTCTTCGGCCGCGCCTTCTGGGAGCGGGTGATCGATTTCGACGCGCTCGCCGAGGAAGGGGTGATCTCGGCCGACGACCTCAAGCTGTTCACTTATTGCGAGAGCGCCGAGCAAGCCTGGGATTTCGTCTGCGATCATTATGCCGAGGCGGAGAACGGCCCGAACTGCGCGGCCTGAGGGCGCCGGGGGATGGCGACGCGGGGGAATGGGGACAGTTACTTTTCCCCGCCGACGCACTCCAGAAGAAACCGCCGCGGGGAAAAGTAACTGTCCCCTTCGAGCCCGGAAAAAAGTAACTGTCCCCCTTCGAGCCTCAGTGCGCGGGCGCCGCCGCGTTGGCCGCCGGCGCGGCCGCGTTGCCGGCGCTCGCATTGCCGGCGCTGGCATTGGCGCCGGCCTCGTTGCCCGCCGCCTGATTGCCCGCCGCCGGCTCGGCCGCCGGGGGCGGGGGGACGGTCAGCGTGCCGCCATGATTGTTGAGGTAGAGCATGACGTCGGCGCGGTCCTGCGGGCTGCTGAGGCCATTGAAGGTCATCTTCGTGCCGGGTATGAAATCGGTCGGCGAGAGCAGCCACTGGTTCATCGTCTCCCAATCCCAGCGCCCGCCATGATTCTTGACCGG
>Ga0307503_10000088_pt1 | contig 53248 bp, 42 predicted proteins | sample 17_S_MG_FD_194514 | JGI IMG/M metagenome (GOLD analysis project Ga0307503, IMG submission 194514) | Soil microbial communities from Populus trichocarpa stands in riparian zone in the Pacific Northwest, United States - 17_S | ecosystem: Environmental > Terrestrial > Soil > Riparian zone > Trees... | reverse complement strand
TCGTCGCCTCCACGGCCTCCAACGCCGCCGGCACCTACTCGCCGCTGACCATGCACCTGACCCGCTCCGACTTCGAGGCAGAGCTCGCCCGCCTTGCGGTCGAGCTCCCCAAGGGCCTGACCGGCAAAGTCGCCGGCGTCGGGCGCTGCACCGATGCGCAGTTCGCCTCAGCCCAGGCCAAGACCGGCCGCCAGGAGATCGCCGACCCAAGCTGCCCGGCTGCCTCGCAGATCGGCCGCCTGGAAGCCGGCGCCGGAGTGGGGGGCACCCTCACCTGGGTGGAGGGCAAGATCTACCTCTCCGGCCCCACCCAGGGCGATCCCTTCTCGGTCATCGTCATCACCCCCGCGGTCGCCGGCCCCTTCGACGCCGGCAACATCGCCCTGCGCCTGCCCCTGGCGATCGACCCCAACACCGCCCAGGTGAAGATCGACGCCGCCAAGGCCCCGGAGATCCCCCGGATCCTCAAAGGCATCCCCGCCCGCCTCGCAGACCTCCGCCTCTATATCGACCGCCCTAACTTCATCCTCAACGCCTCCGGCTGCGATCCCCGCCCGATAGGTGCCAAGGCGACCGGCAAGGGCCCGGCCCTGCCGGGAGCGGGCACCACCAGCGCCGATCTCTCCTCCCCCTACCAGGCCGACAACTGCAAAGCGCTCGGCTTTAAGCCCAAACTGAAGATCAGCCTCAAAGGCGGCACCAAGCGGACCGGCCACCCGGCCTTAAAAGCGGTCCTCACCACCAGGCCCGGGGACTCCAACCTCGGCCGCGCCGCGGTCACCCTGCCGCCTTCCCAGTTCATCGACCAGGCCCATATCTCCAACCCCTGCACGAGGGTGCAGTTCGAGGCCCACGCCTGCCCGCCGGGCTCGGTCCTGGGCTCCGCCAGGGCGGTGAGCCCGATCCTCGACAAGCCGCTGGAAGGCCCGGTCTACTTCCGCTCCAACGGCGGCGACAGGGACCTCCCCGACGTCGTCGCCGACCTGAACGGAGAAGCCCACGTCGTCCTTGTCGGCTTCGTCGACTCGGTCGCCCGCAAGGGATCGGAAATCTCCCGCACCCGCACCACCTTCCAGAACACCCCCGACGCGCCGATCACCAAGTTCACGATGTCGCTCTTCGGCGGCAAACGGGGGCTTCTGCAGAACTCGCGCAACCTCTGCGGCGGGCCGCAGAAGGCAGACGTCAAGCTGGGGGCCCAGAACGGGCTGAAGCTCGATTACAGGCTGACGATCCAGACGAGCTGCAAGAAGACCAAGGGCGCCAAGAAGCACAAGAAGTAGGGCGGGGGAGGCCCGGCCGGCCTGCTCCCCGCGGCTCCTCCTAGATACTCAGGCGTTCTTGCGTATAGAGGTACGTGGTGGTACTCCTGAGGGGTAAATCCCTCGCCGGCCAGCGGCCGGCAGATCAAAGGAGAAGCTCATGAAGCACTTAAAGAAGATCGGGATCCTCGTCGTGGCGGTGGTGGCTTTGAGCGCGGTGATCGGCGTCAACTCGGCCTCCGCGTTCACGATGTTCAACTCCACCGTCTCCGGCGCGGCAATCTCGGAGACCACGCTGCAAACGCACATTTTCACGGTGACAGGTTCAGAAGTCAAATGCACGAACATCACCTACACCGGCACGACCGGGGGGACGACAACCACTTCGCAGATGGTGACGCCTAAATACGAAGGCTGCACGGCGTTCGGCCTCCCTGCACATGTCACAGTCAACAATTGCACATACAACCTGACAATTGGTACACCGTCTGGTAATACCACCCATATGGAACGGGTGAATGCGGGTCTGCCGTGTGAGATCACAATCCTCGCCAAAAACATCTTCGGCGAATGTCACGTCGAGATCACAGAACAGACAGTTAACGGAATCACCTTCACCAATGATGGTGGCAGCGCGATAATCGTAACCATTAACGCCGGCGGCATCAGTGATCACGTCACAGAATCAAACGGCGTTTGCCCACTGACCAAAGGTACACACACTAATGCTACCTATACCGGTGAATCTACAATCACCGCGTCAGGAGCCAGCATTTCAGTCAGTTAACCAAGCTCGATTTTGGGAAAGGGCAGTGTGGGGCCTCATGCTTGGGGCCCCATTTACATGCCGGGGCGGGAACGGGCCTCCGAGGTCGTGGCCGGCTTGAGCAGAAATCCATGTGATCCTTGCCAGCCTGGTCGGTCGCTCAGCCATTCTTGCGTAATGAGGTACGGCATGGTACTTCTAAAGTAAACAACACGCCGGTCGCGGGCCGGCATCAAAGGAGAGAACCTATGAATCCTCTGAGGAAGCTCGGAATGTTGGCGCTGGTAGCTACGGTTGTCGTGGCATTCGTAGGCGTCAGCTCGGCCTCGGCGTTCACGAAATTTACATTCAACAAAGTCGGTGCGGCGATGGAAGAGACCACGATAAAAACCCCCATATTAACCGTTACAGGCTCTGAAACAAAATGCACGAGCACCACTTACACCGGTAGCACCGAAGGGCTCGAAACGACGAGCCAGAAATTGACGCCGAAATGGGAAGGCTGCACGGCGTTTGGCCTTCCGGCAACGTTCACGAACATCAACTGTAGATTTAATTTTACAATCGGCACACCGGCGGGAAACACGATCCACATGGAACGGATCGACGCTACGAAACCATGTGAACTCACAAAAGTCTCCAAAAACCTCTTCGGGGAATGCCACGTTGAGATCACAGAACAGACAATCAACGGAGTCAGCTATGAAAATGATCCAGCTAAAGCCGGCGCGATCATTGTGAAAATCAACGCCAGTGGCATCAGCGCCCATGTCACAAAATCGACGGGTGTCTGTCCGCTGACCGTGGGTACACACACTAACCTCACCTGGACCGGTGAACTCACATTCACCGCGTCAGGAGCCAGCATTTCGGTTAGCTGAGTGAGCTTGGGTCGATAGGTGCAATGTGGTGTGAGGGCCCGACCTCGGGCCCTCACATATCGCGTAGGGCTCCTCGCCTGATCTTGCCGGTGCTCGTCTTCGGAAGCTCCGAGGCGAATTCGATGATGCGCGGGGCCTTGTAGCGGGCGGTTTCGCGCTTGCAGTGCTCCTGCAGCTCGCGGACGAGGGCGTCGTCGCCTCGGCGGTCGCGGAGGACGACGATCGCGCGGACGACGGCGCCGCGCTCGGGGTCCGGCGCGGCGACTGCGGCGGCCTCGGCTACTGCAGGATGGGAGAGGAGGGCTGACTCGACCTCGGTGGGGCCGATCCGGTAGCCGGAGGAGAGGATGATGTCGTCGCTGCGGCCCTCGAAGAAAAGGTAGCCCTCATCGTCTTCGCGGACGAGGTCGCCGGTCGGCCACCACTCGCCTTCGAAGCGCTCTCCGTCGAGGTAGCTGGAGAAGAAGGTGGGGGAGGAGGTGGCGCTGAGCTGCAGCTCGCCGTCGACGATACGGGTCTCCAGGCCGGGCAGGGGTTTGCCCATCGAGCCGGCCCGGACCGGCTCGATGGCGAGGTTGGCGGTCACCTGGCCGGTCTCGGTCTGGCCGTAGCCGTCGGCGGGCTCGAGGCCGGTCGCATCGCGGAAGGCGGCTATCGTCTCCGGGTCGAGCGGCTCCCCGGCGGAGACCATCCGTCGCAGCGCCGGCAGAGGCCGAAGCGCGGTGCGGCGGGCGAGCATCCGGTACTCCGTGGGCGCTTGGCAGAGGACGTTGACGCCGAGCGCCTCGGCGATGTCGAGGCGCTCGGCGGCGTCGAAGCGGCCGTCGTGGATGACCGCCGCGGCGCCGGTGATCCAGGGGGCGAGGAAGACGTTGCGGGCGGACTTCGACCAGCCGGTGGCCGTCGTGCACCAGGCAATGTCGCCCTTGCGCGAACCAAACCAGTGCTCGGCCTGTAGTTGCTGGCCCATCAGGTATCGGTAACCGTGGACCACCCCGCGAGGTTCACCGGTGGTGCCGGAGGTGAAGGCGATCAGGGCAGGGTCCTCGGGAGCCATGGCCTCGATCGCCGCCGGAGTCTCCTGAGGCAGGTCCTCGTCGAGGACGCGGGCGACGTCGGCCATGGTCATCGCCGGCACGCCGTCCGGGAGCTCGGCGAGTAGGTCCTCCTCGCCGACGCAGAGCTTCGGGTTTGCGGCAGTGACCCGGTGCTCGAGGTCGAGGCGGCGCAGCATCGTGTTGCAGGGCAGGGCTACCGCCCCCATCCGCCAGCAGGCGAGGAGCGTCAACACCCACTCGATCCGGTTGCCGACGAGGGTCATCACGACGTCACCGCGCCTGACTCCTCGAGCGGCAAAGGCACCTGAAAGGCCGGCGGACCGAGCGATCAGTTCGCCGAAGTGCCAGTTGCGACGATCTCCCTCTGGATTGACCGCAATCACAGCAAGGGTGGAGGAGGGGAAGCGTTCGAGGAAGTCCTTGACCAAGTTCATGGCGGGATTTTCGCAATACCGGCTTCCTCGGCGCACCGCCTGGTCAGAGACACGTACTCAGTTGTTTTTGCCCATTTGAGCCCCGAGTGGTAAAAGCAGAAACAGCGGATTGCGAAAAAGGCTCGATCATGAGAACGTTTTGTCTAACTATCTGGGTGCTAGCCAGCATGTCGGGCCTCACTGCAACCGGCGCGTCTGCGGAAGCTCTATTTACATCGGAGGAAGTCGGCGCGACCATCCAAGGCACGGTCGAAACCTCCCTCATCTGGACCGTTACAGGATCGCAGGCCACCTGCACTGAACCCTCCTTCGCTGGTGTCACCGAAGCAGCTGAATCGGAAACGCTGCGGGTGGTGCCAACTTACAAAGGTTGCACGGCGTTTGGTCTGCCGGCGACCATGAGCAACGAAAACTGCGTTTTCGTCATCTTCTCCGATGGGACGCTCGCTATCGAACCAGTTGCACCAAAAGCAAGTTGCCAATTTGTGATTGCGGCGACCAGCATCTTCGGGAAATGCAAAGCCGTCATCAAAAATCAGAGTCTTACGGGTGCGGTGACCTTCGGATCTGCGTCCGAAGGCGTCCAAGCCACGTTCGGGGCGACCGGCGTCGCTGCGGAAGTTACTGAATCAACGGGTGTTTGTCCGTTGACCATTGGCTCTCATAAAAACGCCACCTATTCCGGGAAACTGTTCCTGAGCGCAAAAGGATCATGGCTTCGCTGGCATGCACCGTCGAATCGGTTTGTGGCTGGTACGGCGGGAGCGAGAATCGTCGAGACGACCCTAAAAACACACGTATTCGACATTGGGGCATTTCAAATCGAGTGCAAACTCACGACTTTTGAAGGAACTACTGAAGCCGTCGAATCGGGAACGATGCGTGTGACGCCCAGCTACAGTCAGTGCAGCAATGCCTTTTACGCGATAAGCCTCGTCAATGAAAATTGCCAGTTCGTGTTCCACGCAACAGGGGGTATGGATATCCAGGCTGTGTCTCTGGAAAAACCATGCCAGTTCAAACTAACCATAAGTCAGGGCCCTCTCGTCTGCAAGCTCATCATCCCCGCACAAAAACTGGAAGGCGTTGGGTATGTGAATGGTGAACTTGATCTTAGGGTTCCCCTAAATGTGAGCAACTTTGCTGAAGTAACTGAATCAAAAGGGGGCTGCTGGATGTCAGTGGGAGAAAGAACTGTGGGGTACACGGCTGAAAGCACATTGCAGGCTGAAGGTTCCACCCTCCAATGGGCGGCCTAGCCGGCCTACCCGGCGCCCTAGGCGCCGGGTAGGCCGGCTGGCCTTACCGCAGTTCGCTAGACGTCTTCTTCAGCAACTGCCTGGCGATGATCAGGAGCTGGATTTGCTGGGTGCCCTCGAAGATGTCGAGGATCTTGGAGTCGCGGGCCCACTTCTCCAGCAGCTCGTTCTCGCCGTAGCCGATGCTGCCGCAGAGCTCGACGCAGCCGAGGGTGACGTCGACGCCGGTGCGTCCCGCCTTGGCCTTGGCCATCGAGGCCTGGAGGGAGTTCGGCTTCGAGTTGTCTGCCATCCAGGCGGCCTGGAGGGTGAGCAGCCAGGCGGCCTCGTAGTCGGCCTCCATTTCGAGGAAGCGGGCGGCGGCGGCGTGCTGGTTGTTGGCGGGGACGTCGTAGTCGATCTTGACGCCTGCCTCCTTGAGCTTCTTGCGCGTCTCCTCGAGGGCTGCACGGGTGACGCCGACTGCCATCGCGGCGACCAGCGGCCGCGTGTTGTCGAACGTTTCCATCACCCCGGCGAAGCCCTTCTCCTTCACCTCGGGGTCGCCGAGGAGGGCCTCTTTCGGCACCCGGCAGTCCTGCAGGGTGAAGTTGGCCGTGTCGGAGGCGCGGATCCCGAGCTTGTGCTCGAGTCGGTCCAGCTTCAGGCCGGGGTTGTCGCGCTCGACGATGAACGACTTGATCGCGGCCCGCCCTTTCGAGCGGTCGAGCGAGGCCCAGACGACGATCAGGTCGGCGCGGTCGCCGGAGGTGACGAAGATCTTCTCGCCGTTGAGGACGTACTCGTCGCCGTCGAGCTCGGCGGTGGCGCGGATCGCGGCGGAGTCCGAGCCGGCTTCCGGCTCGGTGATCGCCATCGCCGCCCACTTGCCGCCGTAGGTCTTCAGCTGCTCCTCGGTCGCCACGGAGGCGATCGCGGAGTTGCCGAGGCCCTGGCGCGGCATCGAGAGCAGCAGGCCGACGTCTCCCCAGCAGAGCTCGATGATGCCGAGCACGGTGGAGAGGTTGGAGCCGTTGCGGTTCTCGCCGTCGTCGCTCTTTTCGCGGCGGACGCCGGCGGCGCCGGCGCCGCCGATGTCGGAGCCCTCGTTCATCCCGTCGATCAGGGAGGCGAGCATGTCGAGCTCTTTCGGGTAGGCGTGCTCGGCCTCGTCGTATTTGCGCGAGATCGGCCGGAAGACCTCGGTCGCGACTTGGTTGGCCTGGTTGGCCAACGGCTTGAACTTCTTCGGTATCTCGAGATTGATCATGGTTGCCTTTCGCTCGTCAGGCGGCGCCTAGACGAGCAGGGCGCCCTCCATGACGCCCACAGCTCGGAGGTCTCGGTACCAGCGCTCGACGGGGTGCTCCTTGACGAAGCCGTGGCCGCCGAGCAGCTGGACGCCGTCGGAGCCGATCTGCATCCCCTTGCTGGTGCAGAGCTTGCGGGCGATCGCGGCCTCGCGGCCGAAGCTCTCGCCGCGGTCGGCGCGGCTCGCCGCCCGGTAGGTCGCCAGCCGCATCGCGTTCGACTCGATGCCGATGTCGGAGACGACGAAGGCGACGCCCTGGCGGTTGGAAACCGGTTCGCCGAAGGCCTGGCGGTCGTTGACGTAGGGAATCACGTAGTCGAGGACGGCCTGCGCGGTGCCGCTGGCGAGCCCACACCAGGCGATCCGCGAGCGGTTGACGCAGGCGGCGTAGTCCTTGGCTTTGGCGCTCCCCTCGCCGAGCAGCGCGCTGCTCGGCAGTTTCACTTTGTCGATCAGGAGGCGGCCGGTGGCGGCGGGGCGCAGCCCCATCGCCGGCTCGTCCTCGATCGCGAGGCCTTTGGCGCCCGACTCGACCACGAACAGGGCCGGGCCGATGCCCTCGGCATCGGCGGCGATGACGAAGAGCTCGCAGTCCTTGGCGCGGGCGAGCAGCGACTTGACGCCGCTGAGCACCCACTCGTCACCTTTCTTCTTCGCCTTCGTCTCCAGCTGGAAGGGGTCGAAGAGCGGCCGCGGCTCGAGGATCGCCAGCGCCGCGGCCGGAATGTCCTCGCCGGTGAAGGCTGGCAGGTAGGTGGCCTCCTGCTCGGCGCTGCCCCAGAGGCCGATCGCGGTGGCGACGGCGCCCGGTGCGAGGGCGGCGTAGGCGATGCCCATGTCGCCGTGGGCGAGGGCCTCGCCGATCAGGACGCTGGTCGCCGCCGACTGCTCGGTCATCACGCCGCCGAGCTCCTCGGGGACGCCGAGCATGTTGACGCCGAGTTCGTTTGCCTGGTCGAGGATCTCCTTCGGGGTCTCGCGATCCTCGTCGGCCTTCAGCGCTGCCGGGCGGATCAGGTCAGAGGCGAAGGCGCGGCCGGCCTCCTGGAACATCTGCTGCTCGTCGTCGGGAGAGAGGTCGAAGAGCCCCGTCGACTTGCCCTTCTTCTGGCGAGCGGGTTTGCCCAGTTGCTGCGCGGCCTTGAAGGTGCGGCCCGCCGCGGTGGCGCCGCGGAAGCCGTTCTTGGTTCCCTGGAAGAGGGCCTTCTCGACCTGCTTGCGGATGCGGATGCGGTCCAGCAGGTCGGAGCCGGCGAGGCGGTTCAGCGCCCGCAGGCCGTAGCCCATGCTGCGCTCCGCCATCCCCTTGTTCTCGGTGGTGGTGCTCACTTGGTCTTCCTTCCGGTTTTGGCGGTTTTGGATTTCGTTGATTGCGGAGCGTTTTTCGACGGCTGTACGCGCCCGTCGAGGTGGGGCGTGCCCTTCTTCGCGTCGCGGACGGCGAAGAGGATCTCCTCGCCCTCGCCGCCGGCGGCGAACTCGACGCGTGCCGGCAGCAGGATCGGCTTGCGGAAGCGGACCTCGACCTCGAAGCTGTCGGGAAGCCTGCTTTCCAGCTGCGCCAACGCCCGCGCCTTCGTCCACATCCCATGCGCGATCGCGCTGGGGAAGCCGAGCGGCTTCGCCGTCAGCGAGTGCATGTGGATCGGGTTGCGGTCGCCGGAGACGCCGCCGTAGCGGCGGCCGAGGTCGCCGCCTAGCTTCCATTCGGCGCTCGCCGGCGCGTCCTCGGGGAGGGAGTCGAAACTCCTCTCCTGCTTCGGCGCGTCGCCGTCGGACTTGCCGCGGCGCAGCATCGTGCTGACGCTCTCCCAGACGACCTTGCGGTCGACCAGGACTTCGGTCTCGAGCGAGAAGGTCTTCCCTTTCGGGTGCGGCTGCAGCTTCGTCGGGCGGACGCGGATCGTCATCTCCTCGTGGAGGCCGATCGGCCGCTTCTGGGCGATCGAGTTCTCGACGTGGACGAGGCCGACCGCTCCGAACGGGAACGAGCCGTCGCTCATTACCGCCATGTGCAGCGGGAAGGCGAGCATGTGCGGATAGGTCGGCGGCAGGGTGTCGCGGAGGGCGAAGCCGCAGACCTTGGCGTAGGCGGCGACGTCCTCGGCCTCGGCCCGGACTCCGGTCAGCTCGAGCTCGAGGCCGTCGGGAATCTCGCCGCCGCCGCCCGGGACGAACGGGAGCAGCGAGGCGCCGGGGATCATCGGCAGTGCCGCCCTCGCGTAGAGCGGCAGGATGCTGGGGGAGCTGTCGAGGGTCTTCGCCATCAGCCGCTCACGCCCCCAGCAGGCTCTGGCCGCAGACGCGGACGGTGTTGCCGTTGACCCCGGTCGAGGCGGGGCCGGCGAACCAGGCGATCGTCTCGGCGACGTCGACCGGCAGTCCGCCCTGGGAGAGGCTGGAGAGCCGGCGGCCGGCTTCGCGCGGGCCGATCGGCATCGCCGCCGTCATCTGGGTCTCGATGAAGCCCGGGGCGACGGCGTTGATCGTCGCTTTGCGCTTCGCCAACTCGGGAGCCATCGCTTCGACCATCCCGATCACGCCGGCCTTGGAGGCGGCGTAGTTGGTCTGGCCGTTGTTGCCGGCGATCCCGGCCATCGAGGAGACGCCGACGATGCGCCCGTTCGGCCGCAGCAGTTTCTTCGCCAGCAGCGCCTCGTTGATCCGCTCCTCGCTGGAGAGGTTGATCTCCATCAGCTGCGCCCAGCGCTCCTCGGGCATCTTCGCCATCGTCCGGTCTTTGGTGACGCCGGCGTTGTGGACGACGACGTCGACGCCGTCGGAGAGCTCGGCGGCGATCTTCTCCGGCGCGTCGGAGGCGGTGATGTCGACCTCGATCGCGCGGCCGCCGATCGCCTCGGTCACGGCCTTGAGGTCAGCCGACATCTGCGGGATGTCGAGGCCGACGACTTCGGCCCCGTCACGGGCGAGCGTGTTTGCGATCGCGGCGCCGATCCCGCGCGAGGCGCCGGTGACGAGCGCCACCTTGCCGGCCAGGGGCTTGTCCCAGTCGATCTTCGGAGCGGGGGCCACGCCCTTGCCGATACGCACGACCTGGCCGGAGACGTAGGCCGATTTGGGCGAGAGGAAGAAGCGCAGCGTCGACTCCAGCTGGTCCTCGGCGCCCGGCTCGACGTAGACGAGCTGCGCGGTCGAGCCCTTGCCGCCGATCTCCTTGGCGAGCGAGCGGGTGAAGCCCTCGAGCGCCCGCTGGGCGATGTGGGCCTCGGTCGATCCCGCCTCTGCTGGCGGCGTCCCGAGGACGACGACGCGGCCGCTGCGCTGCAGGCGGGCGACGGCGGGGTAAAAGAAGCGCTGCAGCTCGACCAGTTCGGTCGAGCCGGCGATTCCGGTGGCGTCGAAGACGAGCGCCTTCGCCTTGCCCTCGGCGCCGGCGCGTTCGGCCTTGACACTGTCGAGGACACCTGCGATCGCTTTGCCGAGGCGGCCTTCCGGCGCGGCGCCGGAGAGGACCGGCCCGGCGACGACCGGCTGGCCCTCCTGATAGCGGTCCAGCGCGACCGGCTGGGGCAGCCCCAGCTGCTTGGCGATCGTGCCGACGAGCGGCGCGTTGACGACTTGCGAGTAGCGGTCAGCCATGGTTACTTGGCACCTCCCGGGGCCTCGAGGATCGCGACGACACCCTGGCCGGCGGCGGCGCAGATGCTGATCACCCCGCGGCCTTTGCCGTCTTCGTTCAGTTGCTTGGCGAGGCTGGCGACGATCCGCCCGCCGGTCGCGGCGAAGGGGTGGGCGGCCGCCAGCGAGCCGCCGTTGACGTTGAGCTTCTTGCGGTCGATCGAGCCGAGCGGTTTGCCGCGGCCGAGCTTCTCGGAGCAGAACCCCTTGTCTTCCCAGGCCTTCAGCGTGCAAAGCACCTGCGCGGCGAACGCCTCGTGGATCTCGTAGTAGTCGAAGTCCTGCAGTTTCAGCCCGGCGCGGTCGAGCATCCGCGGCATCGCGTAGGCCGGCGCCATCAGCAGGCCTTCGCGCTTGTGGACGTGGTCGACGGCGGCCGTCTGCGCCTCGGTGATGTAGGCGAGGATCGGCAGGCCGCGCTCTTTCGCCCACTCCTCGGAGGCGAGGAGGACGGTCGAGGCGCCGTCGGAGAGCGGCGTCGAGTTGGCGGCGGTCATCGTCCCCTCGGGCCCGCCGAAGACCGGTTTCAGCTTCGCCAGCTTCTCCAGGCTCGAGTCCGGGCGCAGGTTCTGGTCACGGTCGAGCCCGATGTAGGGGGTCATCAGATCGTCGAGGAAGCCGCGGTCGTAGGCGGCGGCGAGGTTCTTGTGGCTCTTCACCGCGAGCTCGTCCTGCTCTTTGCGGCCGATCTCCCATTCGGTCGCCATGATCGCGCAGTGCTCGCCCATCGAGAGGCCGGTGCGCGGCTCCTCGTTGCGGGGGATCGCCGGGACGATGTGGCCGGGTCGGACCTTCGTCAGGGTCTTCAGTTTGCCCATCGTCGAGCGCTCGCGATTGGCCTCCAGCAGCGTCTCGCGCAGGCCCTCGTTGAGGGCGATCGGGGCATCGGAGGTGGTGTCGGCGCCGCAGGCGATGCCGGAGTCGATCTGCCCGAGGGCGATCTTGTTGGCGACGAGGATCGTCGTCTCGAGGCCGGTGCCGCAGGCCTGCTGGACGTCGTAGGCCGGGGTCTCGGCAGCGAGGCGGGTGCTGAGCACACTCTCGCGGGTGAGGTCGCGGTCGCGCGAGTGCTTGAGGACGGCGCCGCCGGCGACCTCGCCGAGCGTCTCGCCTTCGAGGCCATAGCGGTCGATCAGGCCGTCGAGCGCCGCGGTCAGCATGTCCTGGTTGCTGGCGTGCGAGTAGACGCTGTTGGAGCGCGCGAAGGGGATCCGGTTGCCGCCGACGACGGCGACTTTGCGGGTTTTGGCGTTCATTTGGGGGAGGGTCCTCCTTGGGGGGAATTGGAAGTTGGCGGGGGCGTGGTGCGGTCGCGCAGCCCCGGCTCGACGGTGGAGATCAGGAGCTCGGCCGCGTCCTCGGCGCTGATCGCCTCGGTCCGCAGCCACCAGCGGGCGAGCGCCTCGGAGGCGCCGAGCAGGGCGGTGGAGAGGGCCTCGACTTCGACTTCGGCGGCCTCGCGGCGCCGCATCGGCAACTGCGCCAGCAGCGAGGCTGAGACGAGGTCGAGGATCTGGCCGCGGTAGGCGGCGACCCGCTCGAAGACCTCGCCGGCCTGGGGCAGGGTCTCGTCGAAGAGGACCGCCCAGGCGGAGCGGTCGGTGTCGAGGAAGGAGAAGAAGGCGCGGACGCCGGCCCCGAGCGCGTCGCCGGGGTTGGCGGTTTCGGAGACCGCGCCGGCAATGGTCGCGATCAGCGCGTCGCCCGCCCGCTCCATGCAGGCGATGTAGAGGCGCTCCTTGTTGCCGAAGTAGTTGTAGAGCAGCGGCTTGGTGACGCCGACCGCCGCCGCGATCTCGTCCATCGTCACAGCGGCATAGCCGCGCTCCGCGAAGAGCAGATGAGCCGCTGCCAGCGTCTGCTCCATGCGGTCGTCCCGCGAGAGTCGAGTGCGAACCGATGCATCCATCGGTGCATACGTTACCGCAATATAAATTTATACCGGCGTACGGTGGTATCAACCAGTTGCGGCGCCTCGCCGCTTCATCCTCCGCAGCTACAAGGATTTGGGGGAGTCGATCTCTCCCCTGTTGACGAGTTGAATTTCGACCACTACTCTCGATGGCGGTTATCAACCGGTTCGGGGGTAGCTCCCCCGCACGAAAAAGACCCGCTTCGGCGGGTCTTCGTGATTCGGGGGCTGGTTGTGCGAGCTACTGCAGCTCGGTGCCGTCGTAGAGCTTCTTGACGTGCACGGTGCCGGCCGGGGCGGCTTCGATGCAGAGGCGGCAGAGGACGCACTCGTCGACGTTGGCGTCGACGATCTCGACGCTGCCGCCGGCGTCTTTGAAGATGTCGACGGGGCAGACTTCCTCGAGCTTCGCGGCGAGGGCGGCGTCGTTGCGGATCGAGTCCTCGACGGAGACGTCGATGAAGACCTTGTTCAGCTGCTCAGGCATCAGGCGGTCGCTCCCAGCTTTTCCTTGACGACGTCGGGGATCTCGTCGATGCGCTCGACGACGCGGATGCCGGCGGCTTCGAGGCGGGCGATCTTCTCGGTCGCGGTGTCCTCTACCCCCTCGACGATGGTTCCCGCGTGGCCGAAGCTCATGCCCTTCATCTCGTCGTCGTCCATGAATTTGCCGGCCATGAAGGCGACGATCGGGAGGCGGGAGTTGTTGTCCTTGACCCATTCGGCGAGCTGGGCCTCCATGCGGCCGCCGGGCTCGGTGTAGATGACGATCGCCTCGGTCTGCTCGTCGGCCTCGAAGTAGGGCATCAGCTCGGCGTAGGCGGAGCCGATGATCGCGTCGCCGCCGATCGAGACTGCGGTGGAGACGCCGAGGCCGGCCTGGGTCAGCGAGGAGGAGATCTCGGTGGTCATGCCGCCGGAGCGGCTCATCACGCCGACGCGGCCGGGCTGGTAGGCCTTGGCGGCGTCTTTGGCGGGGCCGCCGATGCCGCCCATCTTGCAGACCTCGGGGACGATCAGGCCGAGGCAGTTGGGGCCGATGATGCGGGCGCCGCGCATGTCCGCGAGCTCGACCATCTGGGCGACGTCGCCGCGCGGGATCCGCTCGGTGACGATGACGATCAGCTTGATCCCGTTCTCGATTGCCTCCAGGACCGCGTCCTTGGTGAAGGCGGGGGGGACGGTAACGACGGAGCCGTCGATAGGGCCGCCGTGGTGCTCGACCGCCTGGGCGACGGTGTCGAAGACCGGGACGCCGTGAACCTCGCGGCCCTTGCGGCCGGGGGTGACCCCGCCGACGACCTTGGAGCCGTAGTCGAGGCACTCCTTGGTCAGGTTGACCGCCTCGCGGCCGGTGATCCCCTGGACGATGAAGGTGGTGTCCTTGTTCAGCAGGATGCTCATCAGGCTGGCGCTCCCTGGATCTTCGAGACGGCGCGGCCGGCTGCCTCCCACATCGAGACCGAGCGGTCGCAGTACTCGACCCCGTACTTCTCGAGGATCTTGAAGCCCTCGTCCTCCCAGGCGCCGGGGATGCGGAAGATCGCGATCGTCTCGCCCGGGTCCTTGCCGAGCTCCAGGCAGGCCTTGATGACGCCGCGGGCGACGATGTCGACGCGGGTGTTGGAGACGATCGACATCATCACCGCGATCTTCTCGACGCCGTCCTTTTCGAGGACCTCCTTGGCGAGGCCGCAGGCCTTGGCAACCGACGGGTTGCCGCCGATCTCCGAGTAGTTGGCGGGCTGGCCGCCCTGGTTGCGGACCGCGTCGGTCAGCGTCAGCGAGCCGCCGCCGGCGCCGATCACGAGGCCGAGGTTGCCGGTGAAGCCATGGTCCTTGCCCTGGATCACGCCCCGGTGGTCGGCGGCGTCGATCGCGCTGACGTTCTTCTCGAAGTCGGAGGGCTCGTAGGTCTCGCGGGTGTCGTCCTCGGCGATCTGAAGCTCCTTGCGCAGCAGCTTCTTCTGCCGGCCGACCGCCTCGTTCTCCATCTCCATGTGGGCGTCGAGGGCGACGAAGCTGCCGTCGGTCAGCTCGGCCAGCGGGTTGATCTCGGCCAGGGTCATGTCGTTGTCGCGGAAGAGGCGGGCGAGGCGGGCGAGCACCGGGGTCGCCCGGTTCAGCTGTGAGCCGGTGACGCCGGTGGCGGCGACGACCTGCTTGGCCTCGAAGTCGGAGACGGGGAGGAGGTTGGAGACGTGGCCTTTGCCGACGTGGTCGGGGTGCTTCTCGGCGACCTCCTCGATGTCGATCCCACCCATGTCGCTGAACAGCATCAGCGGCTTCTTCGCGGTGCCGTCCCAGACGACGCCGGCGTAGTACTCCTGTTTGACCTCGGCTTTCGGATCGACGAGGACGCCGCGCGGCATGTGGCCGTTGATTTCGAGCTTGAGGATCGCCTCGGCGTGCTCGGCGGCCTCGTCGGGCGTATCGGCGAACTTGACGCCGCCGGCCTTCATCCGGCCGCCGCTCAGCACCTGGGACTTGATCACGACCGGGCCGCCGATCTCCTCGGCGACCTTACGCGCTTCCTCAGCGCTCGTGCAGAAGCCGTACTTGGTGACGGGGATACCCGCCAGCTCGACGATCTTCCTTGCCTCGTACTCGTAGAACCGCATCGCGGCGCGGAACCCTATCCAAACGTCAAGCGGCCCTGCTTTACTGCGGCTGGTGCTTCCCGCCTCATTCGGGTCGAAATCCCCGTTCGGCCCTCGAATTTTCGCGGTTTTTGCCCTGCTAATGGCGCTTGTGGCGCTGTACGGATGCGGGACCGTGGTCGACAAGGTGAAGCTTCAAGACACGATCCAGGCCAGCCTTGAATCATCGATCCATGAAAAGATCAAGCAGGTCGAATGCCCTTCCGATGAGTCTGTTGACCCGGGCGCGACCTTCAGCTGCGTCGTGGTCTTTTCCGATGACAGGCGGGAAGTGGCGACTTTGAAAATCCGCAACGAGGATGCCGACATCACCATGATCGACATCAAACCCGAGAACTAGAGAGAGGCGAATGAGCGACCTGACCACTGCCCCTGACGAGCTGACGACCCATTCGAAGCTGCTTGCCTGGGTGGACGAAATCGCCTCACTCGCCGAACCGGACACCGTCTACTGGTGCGACGGCTCCGCCGAGGAGTACGACCGCCTCGCTCAGGTCCTGATCGACGCCGGCACCTTCGAGCGGCTCGACGAAGCCAAGCGCCCGAACTCCTACCTCGCCCTCTCCGACCCCGGCGACGTCGCCCGCGTCGAAGACCGCACCTTCATCTGCTCCGAGCGGGAGGAGGACGCCGGCCCGACCAACAACTGGCGCGCCCCGGCGGAGATGCGCGAGACGCTGAAAGAGCTCTTCAAGGGCTCGATGAAGGGCCGCACCATGTATGTGGTGCCTTTTTCGATGGGCCCGCTCGGCTCTGAGATCTCCGAGATCGGCGTGCAGCTGACCGACTCGGCCTACGTCGCCACCAACATGCGGATCATGACCCGGATGGGGAAGGGCGCCCTCGACGTGCTCGGCTCCGACGGCGACTTCGTCCCCTGCGTCCACTCGGTCGGGATGCCGCTGGCGGAGGGTCAGGAAGACGTCTCCTGGCCTTGCAACGAGGCCAACAAGTACATCGTTCACTACCCCGACACGCGCGAAATCTGGTCCTTCGGCTCGGGCTACGGCGGCAACGCCCTGCTCGGCAAGAAGTGCTTCGCGCTGCGGATCGCCTCGGCGATGGCCCGCGACGAGGGCTGGCTCGCCGAGCACATGCTGATCCTCAAACTGACCTCGCCCGAGGGCAAGGTCAAGTACGTGACCGGCGCCTTCCCCTCGGCCTGCGGCAAGACCAACCTGGCGATGCTGGTCCCGACCCTGCCCGACTGGAAGGTGGAGACGGTCGGCGACGACATCGCCTGGATGAAATTCGGCGAGGACGGCAGGCTGTATGCCGTCAATCCCGAGGCCGGGTTCTTCGGCGTGGCGCCCAACACCAGCCACAAGACGAACCCGAACGCGATGGACACGATCGAGCGCAACACCATCTTCACCAACTGCGCCAAGACCGACGACGGCGACATCTGGTGGGAGGGAATGACCGGCGAGCCGCCGGCGCACGCGATCGACTGGCACGGCAACGACTGGACCCCTGAGTCCGAGAAGCCCGCCGCCCATCCGAACGCGCGCTTCACCACCCCCGCCGCCCAGTGCCCCTCGATCGCGCCCGAGTGGGAGGACCCCGCCGGGGTGCCGATCGACGCCTTCCTCTTCGGCGGCCGCCGCGCCACCGTGGTGCCGCTGGTCCAGGAAGCGTTCGACTGGGAGCACGCCGTCTTCATGGGGGCGACGATGTCCTCGGAGACGACCGCCGCCGCCGCCGGCGCCGTCGGAGCGCTCCGCTTCGACCCGATGGCGATGCTGCCCTTCTGCGGCTACAACATGGCCGACTACTTCGCCCACTGGCTGAAGATCGGCCGGCAAGAGGGGGCGCAGCTGCCGCGCGTCTTCTACGTCAACTGGTTCCGCAAAGATGCCGACGGCAAGTTCCTCTGGCCCGGCTTCGGCGAGAACAGCCGCGTCCTCGAGTGGGTCTTCCGCCGCTGCGAGGGCGAAGGCGAGGCGGTCGAGACCCCGGTCGGGCTGCTGCCCGCCGACGGTGAGATCGACACCGACGGGCTGGAGATCTCCGACGAGGCGATGGAGGAGCTGCTCAGCGTCGACCTCGACCTGGTCAAGGAGCAGCTGCCGCAGATCAAAGCGCACCTGGCCGAGTTCGGCGACAAGCTGCCGGCCGAGGTCAGCGCCCAGCTCGAGGCGCTCGAACAGCGCCTCGGCTGAGGCGCGACGGCCCGGGCGCCCTGTGGCGTCCGGCCGTCCCTGTGCAGGGCTACGGCAACCGCGGGCGAATGCCGACCGTAAGCTTTGATGGTGCAGGCTAGGCTCGAATCCCTGCCGGTAATCGCCCTTTCCTCCGCGATAGGGCTGTTTCTGTGCTCGCTCGCGAACGCCCTCTCACGGGCGACGCTGGCGCCGAGCCCGCTGATCTACTGGCTCGGGCTGCTGATCATCGCCCTGCCGATCTTCTTCCGGCTCAGCTCGACCAAGCCGAGCTACCGCGAGCGCCTCGGCCTCGTCCTGCTGCTGGGCCTGGCGCTCTACGGGGTCAAGGTCGTCCACGACTCGATCCTCTTCACCTTCTCCGACGAGTACATCCACGCCTTCAACGTCCACAACATCGAGAAATACGACCACCTGTACCACTTCAACCCGGCGATCCCGACCTCGCCCTTCTACCCCGGGCTGGAGGGGGCGACCTCGGCGCTGACGATGCTGACCGGGGCCTCGACCTACGTCTGCGGCACGATCCTGATCGGCGTCGCCCGCCTCGTCCAGATGGCGGCGCTCTTCTTCCTCTTCGCCCGCCTTAGCGGCTCGGCCCGCGGCGCCGGCCTCGGGGTCGCCGTCTACACCGGCACCACCAACTTCCTCTTCTGGGGGGCGCAGTTCTCCTACGAGTCGCTCTCACTGCCGCTGGTCGTGGTGGTCCTGATGGCGTTCGTCGAACGCGAGGAGGCGCCGGCCTCGACGCGCGCCGCCTGGGCGGTCCCGATCGTCCTCGGCATCCTCGCGATCACGATCACCCACCACCTCAGCTCCTACGCGCTCGCGGTCATCTTCGTCGCCCTCGCGGTCCTCTACCGGGTGATGAAGTTCGAGAAGCCGAACCCGTGGCCCTTCGCCGTGCTCGCGGTCGCAGCCGCTCTCGGCTGGCTCCTGATCGCCGCCCGCTCGACCACCGGCTACCTCTTCCCGGTGCTCGAGGAGGCGGTGAAGGCGATCTGGAAGACCGCCGCGGGCGAGTCCGCGCCGCGCACCCTCTTCCACCAGGCCTCGACCGCGGCCGAAACGGTCGCCGCGACGCCGCTGCCGGCGCGGGCCGTCGCCCTGCTGGCGGTCGCGGTGCTGGGAATCATCTCCCTGGTCGGGCTCCGTCAGGTCTGGCGGCGGGAGAGGGGTAGGCCCCTCGTCCTCCTCTTCTGCGCCTTCACGGTCGCCTTCTTCGTGGCGCTGATGCTGCGCTTCGCCCCGGCGGCCTGGGAGACCGGCAACCGGGCCGGCGGCTACTTCTTCATCGGCCTCGCCTTCGTCTGCATCTACGGCGCCGCCGAGCTGCTGCGCCGCGGCCCGAAACTGGAGCGGCGGCGCCTCCTGCTCACCGGGGCGCTGGGGATCGTCCTCGTCGGCGGCGCGATCTCCGGCTGGCCCTGGGACATCCAGCTGGCGCGGCCGCTGCGGGCCAGTGCGGAGGGGGGGACGATCGAGTCCGAACCGCTGGCGCTGGCGGAATTCGCCGGCAAGCGCCTCGACGGCAGCCGCTTCGCCGCGCCCGAATCCGACGCCCGCGTCCTCCTCACGCCGGGCGGGCAGGTCGCCTTCGGTGGCCAGGGGCCGGACGTCGAAGACATCGTCGACGAACCGGAGCTGCGCTCATGGCAGCTGCCGCTGCTGGAGAGCCACCACCTGCCCTTCGTCGTCGCCGACCGCCGCAACATCTCCGAGGACACCCTGCGCGGCGAGTACTTCGCGGTGCCGGGGCAGTACGGGACCGACCTGCGCGAGAAGGGCGTCGTCCACAAGTTCTCCCGCATCCCCGTCGGCCGCGTCTGGCACAGCGGCCGCATCGTCCTCTTCAACCTGAGGGACCGGCCATGAGGGGTCATCGCGACCTGCGGCGGGCCTGTGTCGCCGCCGTCGCCTGCGCCCTCGTCGCGGCCCTCGTGCCGCTGGAGATCGTGCGCCTGGCGGCGGCGCTGCCGCTGGCGCTCTTCCTCCCCGGCTACGCGATCATCGCCGCCGCCTTCGGCTCCCGCGAGCCGGCGCCGCCGAAGATGATCACGCTCAGCGTCGCGACCAGCCTGATGGTGCTGGTGCTGAGCACCTTCGTCCTCAACATCTTCCCCTTCGGGCTGGAGACGGCGAGCTGGGCGGTGCTGCTGCCGCTGATCGTGATCGCGGCCTCGCGCGGCGCGGCGCTGCGGCGCGGGCGGCCTCAGCGCCGTAAATCTCGGCGGCCCTCTCTCCCGCGGCCCTCCACCGGCAGCGTCGCGCTTGGCGTGGCGGCGCTGGCGATCGCCGTCGCCGCCCTCGTCCTCGCCCAGAAGCCGTTGCCGGCCGGGGAGGCCGCCGGGTTCACCGCGCTTTGGATGCTGCCGACCGACTCGCGCGAAGACGTTGTCGCGGTCGGTGTTGTCAGCAACCAGCGGCACTCCGCCTCCTACCGGCTCCGGGTGAGCCTCGGGAAGAGCCAGTCGAAGAACTACCGGGTCAAGCTCGACCCGGGAGAGGAACGCGTCTACGAAGTCGACGTTCCGCCCAGGGCAAGCGGCCGGACCCACGTCGTCGCCTCGCTGTACCGAGAGCAGCGACCGGGCCGCCTCTACCGACGGGTGACGAGCTGGCTACCGAGGCAGACGACCTTCCCTTGAGCTCCGCCGCGCTTGCCGTCGACGTCGTCGTCACCAACCACAACTACGCCCGCTTCCTGCCGCAGGCGATCGAGAGCGCCTGCTCGCAGACCCACCCCGACGTCCGCGTGATCGTCGTCGACGACGGCTCGACCGACGGGTCGCGGCAGGTGCTGCGGGGCTACGAGGACCGGGTCGAGGTGGTGCTGAAGGAGCAGGGCGGGCAGGCCTCGGCGCTGAACGCCGGGATCGAGCGCTGCCGCGGCGAGGTCCTGCTCGTCCTCGACGCCGACGACCTTTTGCGCCCGCGGGCGGCCGAGCGCGTCGCCGCCGCCTTCGCTGCCGGGCCGCGGCTCTCCAAGGTCCAGTTCCCGATGGCGATTGTCGACGCCGCGGGAAACCCGACCGGCGCCGTCAAGCCGAGCGGCCACCTGCGGGCCCCGGTAGGCGACCTGCGCCGGGCCGAGCTCGCCTACCCCTTCGACCTGCCCTGGCTGCCCGGCGGCGGCACCGGCTTCCGGACCGAGGCGGTGCGGAGGATCCTGCCGATCCCCGCCGGGGACTATCCGCGCAGCGGCGCCGACTGGTACCTGGTCCACCTGACGGCGCTGCTGGGGGAGGCGGCGCTGCTCGACGAGGTCTGCGCCTCCTACCGCGTCCACGGCGGCAACGCCTACGAGCTGGAGCGGGACGAGATCGACCTCGACCACGTCCGCGAGGCGATCGGCTTCGCCGCCGCGACGACGCGCTCGCTGGAAGCGCTCGCTGACCAGCTCGGGCTGGAGCGGCCGCAACCGATCCTCTCCTGCGCCGACCTCGCCAACCGCCTGGTCTCGCTGCGGCTCGAGCCGCGGCGCCACCCGATCGCCGCCGATCGGCCGGTCGGGCTGTTCGGGGACGCGGTCCGCGCGACCCGGCGCCGGGTCGACGTCTCCGTACCGATGAAGGCCCTCCTCCTCATCTGGTTCGGGCTCGAGGCGATCGTGCCGCGGCGCCTCGCACGTCCGCTCGCGGAGCTCTTCCTCTTCCCGGGCAGGCGCCCCGGCGCCAACCGTCTACTGGGAAGATGGCAGCGCTGATGCGGATCCTGATCGCCACCGATCACTACCCGCCGTACATCGGCGGCGCCCACCGTCAGGCGCGGCTGCTCGCCGCCGGGATGGCCGAGCGTGGCCACGACGTCGCCGTCGCCACCACCTGGCACGGCGGCCTGCGGCCGCTCGACTGGGAAGAAAACGTCAGCGTTCACCGCTTGCGACAGGTGCGGACCGCCTTCCGCTCCCTGATCCGCGACGAGGAGCAGCGCCATCAACCGCCCTTTCCGGACCCGGTCACGGTCGCCGGCCTGCGGCGGCTGATCTCGGGCTTCGAACCGGACCTCATCCACGCCTACGGCTGGCTCGCCTTCTCGGTCGCGGTGGCGCTGGGGCGGCGCCGCGTGCCGCTGCTGATCTCCGCCCGCGACTACGGCTACTTCTGCGCCAACCGGACGCTGCTGCGCAAGGGCGAGCCCTGCTCCGGCCCGGCGCCGCTGAAGTGCGCGAGCTGCGCCGGCGAGTACTACGGCGGCGCTCCGAAGGGGGTCGCCGCGACCGCCGGCGTCTACCTCTGCCGGCCGCTGCTGGCGCGGAAGATGACCGGCCTGCACAGCGTCAGCACTTTCGTCCACGACGTCACCACCCGCCACCTGTTCGGCCCCGACGGCGCCCCCGAGGATCTGGTGCAGGTGACGATCCCGAGCTTCCAGGACGTCTCCCCCGACGAAGCGGTCGACAGCTCCGACGGCGAGGTGGGCGCCTACCTGGCGCGGCTACCGGAGGAGCCTTTCATCCTCTACGTCGGCGCCTTCCGCAAGGTGAAGGGACTGGAAACGCTTTTCGATGCCTACAAGCAGCTGGACTCGCCGCCGCCGCTGGTCCTGATGGGGACGTACGAGCGCGACTCCCCGGACGGCTTCCCGCCCAACGCCGTGGTCCTCACCGACGTCCCCCACAAAGCGGTGATGGCGGCCTGGGACAAGGCGATGTTCGGGGTCATGCCCTCGCTCTGGCCGGAGCCCTTCGGCGCCACCGTCGCGGAGGCGATGAACCGCGGCAAGCCGGTGATCGGCACCACCCTCGGCGGCCACGTCGACATGATCGGCGACGACGCCGGGCTGCTGGTGCCCCAAGGGGACGTCGGCGCTTTGGCAACGGCGATGCGGGAGCTGATCGGCGACCCCGAGCGGCGCGGCCGCTTCGGGCAGACGGCGAGCGAGCGGGCGCGCTCGTTCGCGGCCACCGCCGTGATCCCGCGCTTCGAGCAGGCCTACCGCGACGTCCTCGCCGCCGGATGAGGGTCCTCCTCGTCGTCCCGACGCCACCACAGGCTGACGGCGGCGGTGCGATCCCGGTTCTCCTCCACGCCGAGCTGCTGGGGCTGCGGCAGCGCCACGAGGTGACGCTGGTGACCGCGGTCGGCGACGAGGCCGGGGAAGGGGAGGCGGTGCGGCGGCTGCGCGAGGAAGGGGTCGACGTCCGCGCCGCCGACCGCCGCCGACCGCCGCCGGGGCGGGCGCGGCGACGGCGGCAGCTGCGGATGGCGGCGCGCTGGGCGCGGGGGCCCTGGCCCTGGCGCACGGTCTGGTTCGCCGACCCCGGGATCCAGAGGGCGATCGACCAGGCCTGCGCCGAGCGCGAGTTCGACGTCGTCGCGATCGAGGACAGCGCGATGTCGGTCTTCCGCTATCCCGCCGGGGTGCCCACCGTCTTCACCCACCACGAGGTGCTGCGGCCGCGTCCGGTCGACTGGCGCCCCGGCGGGCCGCGCCGGTGGCCGGGCTGGGCCTTCGGTGAGCTCGACTGGCGCCGCTGGCGGCGCTTCCAGACCGAGGCCTGGCGCCGCTTCGACCTCGTCCAGGTCTTCAGCCGGCGCGACGCCGACTCGATCGCGGAGCTGGCGCCGGAGCTGGCGGCGCGGGTCCGGGTCGACCCCTTCGGGCTGGTCCTGCCGCCGGCCGCCGACCCGGCCCGGGAGGCGGCGGGCACCGTCCTCTTCGTCGGCGCCTTCCACCACCCGCCCAACCGCGACGCGGCGCTCTGGCTGGCGCGGGAGATCCTCCCCGCGGTGCGGGAGCGGGCGCCGGGGGCGCGGTTGCGGATCGTCGGCAGCGTCCCGCCGCCGGAGGTGCGGGAGCTGGCGGGGCCGCAGGTCGAGGTCGTCGCCGACGCCCCGAGCGTCCTTCCCCACCTGGAGGAGGCGGCGGTGGTGATGGCCCCGGTGCGGACCGGGGGCGGGATGCGGATGAAGGTCCTGCAGGCGATGGCTGCCGGCAAGGCGGTGGTCACCACCACGCGCGGGACCGAGGGCTACACCGGTTTCGGCGAGGAGCCGCCGCTGGCGGTGGCCGACGGCGAGGCCGAGATCGCCGTCGCGACGGCGGAGCTGCTCGCCGACGACGAGGGCCGGCGGCGGCTGGGCGAGCGGGCCCGCGAGTTCGCCGAGCGCCACCACAGCCCCGCGGCCTGGGCGGAGCGCCAGACGGCGGTCTTCGAAGAGGCGCGGGCGGTGCGGGAGGGAGGCGGAGATGGCTGAGGGCCCGGCGGTCACCGTCGTCATCCCCACCCACCAGCGGCGGGAGGCGCTGCGGACGGTGCTGGAGTCGCTCTCGCGCCAGAGCGTCGCGCCGGGCCTCTATGAGGTGGTGGTCGCGGTCGACGCCTCCACCGACGGCACCCTGGAGATGCTGGAGGCGTTCTCGGTTCCCTACGGCCTGCGCTGGCTCTCACCCGCGGGCCGGGGCCGGGCGGGTGCGGTCAACGCGGCGGTTGCCGCGGCGCGCGGCGAGGTGACGATCGTCCTCGACGACGACATGCGGGTCGTCCCCGAGTTCGTCGAGCGGCACCGCTCCCACCACCCGCCGGGCTCGCGCCGCTGCGTCCTCGGGGCGGTCCCGGTCGAACTCGGGGAGGGGAGCACCCACGCCGCCCACTACGTCAAGGACAAGTTCGACCTCCATCTCTCGCGCCTCTCCGACCCCGACCACCTGGCGCTGCCGCGCTCCTTCTTCACCGGCAACGCCTCGCTGCGGACGGAGACGATGCGCGCGGTCGGCGGCTTCGATGATTCTTTCGGCATCTACGGCAACGAGGACGTCGAGCTGGCGCTGCGGCTGCGCAAGGACGGGGTCGAGTTCGGCTACGACCCCGGGGCGCTCGCCTACCAGGCCTACGACAAGGACCTCGGCGGCCTGCAGCGCGACACGCTGGCCAAAGGCCGGACCACGGTCCAGCTCGCCCGCCGCCACCCCGAGGTCTTTCCCGACCTCCGCCTAGCGAGCCCCGACGACAGCTCCCGCCCCTGGCTGGCGGCGCGCTCGGTCCTGCTCTGGGCGACCCGGCGGGCGCCGGCGGCCAGCGGCGCGGTCTTCGCCCTCTGCTCGCTGCTGGAGCGGCTGGGTGCCTGGCGCTTGCCGCTCTTCTACCGGCCGGTCCTCGATTACGCCTTCTGGGCAGGGGTGGACGCGGCGCTGCGCGAATCAAACGACGAGGGCGAGCTGTCGAAGCTCGCGATAGAGCTCAAGCGTGGCCCGATCGATCTTCTTCTACACCGATAGTCGCGTTCTCGGCGGCGCCGAGAACGCGATGTTCATGCTGCTCGAATCGCTCGACCGATCCGAGTGGGAGCCGACCCTGCTGCTCGAGGACGCGGCCGGGACCGAGCCGCTGGCCGAGCGCGCGGCGGCCCTGGGGGTGCCGGTGCGGCGGGTCGCGGCGATGCCGCTGGGGCTGACCGGCGCCCGCCGGGTGCCGGGCCTGGTGCGGCTCCTGCGGCGCGAGCGTCCCGACGTCTTCCACGCCCACATGAGCTCCCCGGTCGCCTGCAAGTGGGGCCTGGCGGCGGCGGTGCTGGCGCGGGTGCCGGCGGTGCTGGGGACGGTCCAGGTCGGCGCTTACGAGCCGCCGAACCGCTCGGCCTACTGGCAGCTGCGGGCGCTGGCGCGCGCGGTCGACCGCTACCTCGCGGTCTCGCGTGAGATCGCCGGGGAGCTGGTCGAGCGGCTGGGCTGGCCGGCGGAGAAGGTCGAGGTCGCCTACAACGCCGTCGACGTCGCGCGGGTCGAGGCGACGGCGCCGCCGGGGCTGCGCGAGCAGCTCGGCGGCTCGGAGACGCGGCCGCTGGTCCTGACGCCGGCGCGCCTGGACGCCCAGAAGGGGCACGGGACGCTGCTGGAGGCGATCGCGGAGGTGCCGGAGGCGATGTTCGTCCTCGCCGGCGAGGGGCCGGAGCGGGGGGCGCTGGAAGCGCGTGCCGCCGAGCTCGGGGTCGCCGATCGGGTCAGCTTCCTCGGTCGCCGCGAGGACGTCCCCCAGCTGCTCGCCGCCTGCGACGTCTTCGCCCTGCCGTCCCTCTACGAGGGCTCCTCGCTGGCCGTGCTGGAGGCGATGGCGGCCGGGATCGCGGTCGTCTCCTCGGCGATCGGCGGCACCGAGGAGCTGATCGAGGACGGGCGCAGCGGGTTGCTGGTGGCCCCCGGCAACGCAGCGGGGCTGGCGGCGGCGCTGCGCAAGGTGCTCGGCGACCCGGCGTTGCGGCAGGAGCTGGCGGCGCGGGCGCGCGAGCGCGTGGGGGAAGGACTGACGCGTGAGCACAACGCCAACCGCGTCTCCGAGGTCTACCGCGAGCTGCTGGGGGAGGGGGCGGTGGAGGCGCTGCCCGAGTCCCGGCGCAACCCGCGGGTGCGCCGCGAAGACTGGCGCTTCCTACTGCCCGAGGCGGAGCTGCTGGCGCGCCGGCGGCTGCCGCGCCCCGGCGGCGCCCGGCGGGCTAGGCGGCGGTTCGAAGCGGCCGGGTACAGCGACGTGCGGGTCTACTGGGCGGGGCCGCTGCCCTGGCGCCTGCCGCAGTTCTGGCTTCCGGTCGACTCGCCGCAGGCGGTTCGGCACCTGCTCGAGAGTCGCGGTACCGGGACGGGGGCGGAAAGGGGGCTGCGATGGCTTTGGCGCCTTGCTCACGCTCTCGGCCTGCTGGCTCCGCTCTACGTGGTGGGACGGCGGGAGGGTGCCGCGGCGACCGGGGATGTTCCGGTGCCTCTCGCGGCCCCGCTGCTGCTCCTCACCACGGGCCACCGCAGCATCAACAAGGCGGTCGGCCTTGCTTTCGAGCCGGGGGCCGAGGAGCCCTCCCTGGCCGCGAAATTCGCCCGCGTGCCCGAGGCCGAGCCGGGGCTGGAGCGCGAGGCGGCGGTCCTGCGCCGGCTGGGGGAGGGGCGTCCAGGGACGGCCGGGGTCCCGCGCCTGGTCGGGGAGGGCTCGCGCGCCGGCCGCCTTGCCGTCGTCCAGGAGGCGGTCGCCGGGCGGTCCCTGCTCGACCTCCTGACGCCGCAGAACTTCGAGGAGATAGCGATGAGGGTGACCGACGTCCTCATCGACCTGGCCGGCGCCGATGGACAGGTTCACCACACTGCAATTGACCCCCCTATAGGTGGCAAAACGCAACTTCGCGAGTCGAGGGGAGGGGGCTTGGCCAATGACGCGCTCGATTGGTTTGCGCAAACCTTCAGCCCGGTCGTCGACCCGGCCGGTCTCGACAAGGCGCGTGCTCTGCTCGACAGCCTCGGCGACCTCCCGGTCACGGTCGAGCACCGCGACTGCTCGCCCTGGAACGTCCTTGTCCAGCCCGGCGGCGATCCGGTCCTGCTCGACTGGGAGTCGGCCGAGCCCGACGGCCTGCCGGGCCTCGACCTCGTCTACTTCCTCGCCAACTGCGCCTTCGTCCTCGACGGCGCGCTCGAGAGCGGCCGCACTCGCGAGTCCTACGCCCAGCTGCTCGACCCGGCCACCCCGCACGGCCGGGTCGCCGCTCGGGCGATCGGCGCCTATACCGCCGCCCTCGGCATCTCCGCGGACGACTTCCGCCGCCTCCGCCTCCTTACCTGGATCGTCCACAGCCGTAGCGACTACCGCCACCTGCGGTTGGAGTCAAACCGTCGTCCCTCGGCGGCTGAACTGCGCCGGTCGACCTTTCTCGGCCTGGTCGAGGTCGATCTGCTCTCTACCTAACCGTACGTTTTTGCGCAATCACATTGGTTTGCGTAAAGCGTACGGTTAAACCGTCGTTTGCAGGAAGGTCTGGCAGTGTGACCCCACAGTTCAGGTCGAGCAATCAATAACTCTTAATAATAAAACACCTGAGCATAATTCATCATTCTTGACATGAAAAGTTTCGCTGCTACGCTCGTTTTCACACGAGCTGGTGACGGGATGGAACCAGCTCCAGAACCGTTCGATTACACACAGGGACGAACGAGGGCAGTTGGAAACGGTCCTCCCGCAAGGGTGAAAGGAGGAGAGTGTTCACCGACAAACACGGTGAGCCATGCTCTCCGGAATCAGGGGAACAACCGCCGACTCCCGTTCCTTTTACCGGTGCTGAACGCGACAGGGACGAGCGCAGGCGGTCTCAGCTCGAGACGGAGAGATGGGAGCGCCTGGATCGGCGGGTCGAACGCTACGCGCTCCTCGCGATCTTCTTTCTCGGGGCTGTGGCCGCCGTCGTTCTGGCCGCCCCGGGCGCGCCCGTCGCCATCTCGGTCCTCGCCGGCCTCAGGCTGCGAGCCGTGAGTGGCCGCAGCGCGGCTTCGATCTGGGATTGGTTGATCCTGAGACAGGAAGGCAAGCCGCACGGCTAGCGCCGCGGGCGCGGCCACCAGGCCGGCAGCGCCTCTCCGGTGAGGACCTTCCAGAGGACCGCGAGGGGGCCGTCGCTGCCGTGGACGCTGACGCGGCGCAGGCGGAAGATGTCCGTGTCGGCGTCGTTGCGCCCCTTCTCGGTGGTGAAGGCGGCCTCGTAGCCCGCCTTCTCGGTCGCCTCGCAGACGGCGTCGTCGTGGTCGCCGTTGGGATAGGCGAGGACGGCGACCACCTCGGGCACGTGCCCGCGCAGCTCGGCGAGCGAGCCGATCAGCTCGACCTCCCGCTCCGCCGCGCCGAGCCGGGAGAGCCGGCGATGGTGGCGGGTGTGGGAGCCGATCGCGACGCCGGCGGCGGCCAGGGCGCGGATGTCCTCCCACCCGGCGACCGGCTCGCCGTCGATCCAGTGGGCGCTGCTGCCGATCTCGGCGGTCGGGACGAAGAGCTGTGGAGAGAGGTAAGCGGTACGGCGCAGCGGCTCCACCGCGTCGGCCATCGCGTCGTCGACGGTGACGACGAAGCGCCGCCGCGGCAGGTCGTTGAGCTCGCCGCGGTGGAAGGCGAGCAGGTCCGCCGCCGGCAGCGGCTTGAACCCGAGCAGGCGCAGGAGCCGCAACTGCCGGTAGTAGCGCCGCGGGGAGATGTCGATCCGCTCCTGCCCCGGCTTCAGCTCGCCGGCGAAGCGGTGGTAGACGAGGACGGAGTAGGAGCTGGTCAGGCGTCGCCACTCCTCGGCGCTCGCCCGCTTCCCCACGTCCCTCCAGTGGGCGAGGTCCGCACGCAGCTCCTGCCAGCGCGGGGAGAGCCGGGCCAAGGGCGCCAGGGCCGCCGGCGGCACCCGCAGCCGGCGCAGCAGCCGGGTCCGCCAGGGAGCCTCGCACCAGCCCTGGCTCATGCCGCCGCCCGGTTGGAAATGATGCGCCGATGGGCGTCCTCGGCAAGTTGCGCGCGATCCTCGAGGAGCGGCTGGCGCTGATGGCGCCGTCGCGGCGGCTGCGCCTCGCCCTGGCCGACGAAGTCGTCTCCGGGGTGGCGACGGGAGGGCCGCTGCGGGTGCTCGACGCCGGCTGCGGCGACGGCCTGCTGACGCTCTCGCTCGCCGGCCGCCACGCCGACTGGGCCCTGCTCGGGGTCGATCGCCGCGACGACCTGCTGGACGGGGCCCGGGAGCGGGCCGCCGCCCGCTCGCTCGGCAACGTCCGCTTCCAGCCCGCCGACCTCACCCAGCCCCTCCCCGAGGGCGACTTCGACGCCGTGGTCGCGCTCGAGTGCCTGCACGAGATTCCCGACGACGCGGCGGCGCTGCGGAGCATGGCCGGGGCGCTGCGGCCGGGCGGCCTGCTGGCGCTGCAGGTGCCGGAAGCGGACTGGAGCCCGGTCCTCCCTGGCAGCACCGGAATCTGGCGCGAGGAGGTGAGGCACGGCTACGGGCGCGAGGAGATCAGCGCCGACGTCCGCGCCGCCGGCCTCGAGCCGGTCGAGCTGCGGCCGACCTACCGCAGCCTGGCCGCCGCCGCGCAGGAGATTCGCGACCGGATCAAGGACGCGCCGCTGCCACTCCGTCTGCTCGCCTTCCCGTTCCTGGCGGCGGCGGTGCGGCTCGAGCGCCTCGGCCTCACATGGGGCAGGCCGAGCGCCACCCTGGTGCTGGCGCGCCGGCCGGCTCAATCGACGTAGCGCTCCAGCGCCTCGTCCCACGCCTTGGCCGAGTCGTCGGCGGCGACGACGCCGTCGAGGGTCTGGTCGGAGGTGGCGTTGAACCGGGTCGCGTAGAAGTTGTGGTAGACGAGGTCGCCGAAGACGGTGCCGACGTCGCCCGGCCCGCGCTGGCTGGTCACCTCGAAGAAGTGGACGTTCGGGGCCTCGGCGGTGGAGATTTCCTCGCCGACGTCGCCGGAGGCGTCGCGTCCCTCTGAGCGCGGCACGTAGTGGGCGCGGAAAGAGTGTTTGCGCTCGACGAAGCGGGCGAAGCGCATCGCCCAGCAGCAGGGATGGACGTAGCTGCGGTTCAGCCTCGCCCCGGAGACCTGTGCCCCTTCGGAGAGCGGCGCCAGCAGGCGGTCGAGCCAGTCGTCGTGGAGGGGAAAGGCGTCGACGTCGAGGGCGACCACAAACTCGGTGTCGGCCATCAGCACCCCCAGGTCCATCGCCAGCTCGTGGCCGACGTTGACCGGCAGCAGCAGCCCCTCGGCATCCTCGCGGGCGGCGATCCGCTCCCGCGAGCCGTCGACGGAGCCGTTGTCGACGGCGATGATCCGGGTCTCCGCCGGGCTGCGGCGGCGGACCACGTCGATCAGCACCTCCAGGTGCGACCAGGAGTTCCAGTTGACGGTGACGACCGTCGCCGCCCCCGGTTGCAGCCTGTCCAGTCGCCGCCGCGCCCGCGCCCGCTGCGCCGGCACCGCCAGCCGCCAGCCGACGATCTGCGCCGCCTTGCGCGCCGCGCCGCCGTCCGTGACCGGGATCCTGCCGAGGCCTCTCATCGCGGCGCTCATTCTCGCGTCCGGGTCAGTCGCAGTAACTGACGGCGCCGGCGCCGCGGCCAGTGGGCGGTCGCCAGCTTCAGCCGCAGCCGCGCCGGGGTGTCGCCGGCGAGGACCTCGACCCGCGGCAGCGCGAAGCGGTCGCCGCCGCGCTCGACCCGCCCGGGGGTGACGGTGAACGCCGCCGCGTAGCCGCTCTCGCGGACCGCGGCCTCGATTCCCGGGTCGCACTCGCCGTGCGGGTAGGAGAACGTCCGCGGCCGCGGCAGCCCGAGCGCCTCCAGCGCCGCCGCCGAGTCGCGGATTTCAGCCGCGGCCTCCTCGGGCGCGAGCTTGGTCAGCTGCCGGTGGTTCATTCCGTGAGAGCCGACCTCGACCCCGGCGGCGGCGAGCGCCCGCAGTCCCTCGGCGTCCAGGAGCGGCAGCTCCCGCGCGCCCAGCGGCCGGTCCCACTCGTTGCTCCGGCCGGTCAGGCCGGCGACGGCGTAGGCGACGGCGGGGACGCCGCGCTCGGTGAGCAGCGGCACTCCGGTGGCGAGCAGATCGACGTAGCAGTCGTCGAAGCTGACGAGCAGCGAGCGCTCCGGCAGCCGCGCCCGCCCGTCGAGGGCGGCGAGGACCGTGTCGAGGTCGACGAAGCGCCAGCCGCGCCGGGCCAGCGTGTCGAGGTGCTCGGCGAAGCGCTCCGGCGGCACGCCGTACTCGGCGAGGACGGGGTCGTCGCCGAGGTCGGCGACGGCATGGAAGGCGAGGACGATCGCGCTGCCCGCGTCCGCGGCCCTTCGAGCCAGCCAGGCGCCGCGGCGGTGTTCGACCGTCCGCATCCCGAAGAAGAGGCGCCGCGTGAACTGGTCGCGGCGGCCGCCACGCACCAGCGCTACCGCGATCTTCCGCAGCGGCGCGCTCGCCCACTCGGGCGCCTTGACCAGCGGGCCGAGCAGCCAGCGGCTGCGGCGGGTATGGAAGTCCGGCGCCGCGGCGAGGCGGTCGGCCTGCTCGGGGTGCTTCAGCACCAGCTCCTCCTCGGAGCGGCCGGTCTCGCGCGAGCGCCGCAGGTAGGCCACCGGGTCGACCGCGTAGTACTGGTAGCTGATCGCCGCCGGGTTGAAGGCGACCCGCAGGCCGGCCTTGATCACCCGGTAGCTGAAGTCGATGTCCTCGCCGCCGAAGAGGCCTTCGCGGGTGAATGAGGTGTCGAAGCCGCCGAGGCGCTCGAACGCCTCACGAGAGATCGACATCTGCCCGGTCAGCAGGTCGTCGAGGCCGGGCTCGGCGCCAGGGGCGGTGAGGCGCTCGCGCCGGGTCTCGGCCCAGAGGCCGACGCCCCAGCTCAGCAGCCCCGCCGGCGAGTCCGGGTGCAGCGGCATGTCGCCGACGACGAGGTCGGCGCCTTCGCGGTGGGAGCGCTCGTGCTCGGCAAGCAGAGTCGGCGCCGCCTCCATGTCGTCGTCGAGGAAGAGGAGGAGCTCTCCGGCGGCGGCGCGGGCGCCGACGTTGCGGGCCTGCGCCGCCCCCTGGTTCTCCTGCTCGACCACCTTCAGCGGGAAAGGGACCTCCAGCGCCCGCAGGGCGTCGGCGCTGCCGTCGCCGGAGCCGTCGTCGACGACGATCGCCTCGAAGTCCTCCCAGGTCTGGTTCGAGAGCGCGGCGACGTGCCGCAGCACCCGCTCGCGCCGCCGGTAGGTCGGGATGACGACGCTGAATCTCACGCCGCCGTCGCCGGCAGCCGCTCTTCGGCGGGCCGATCCTCGTGGACGAGGCGCCGCGCCAGCGATGGCGCCAGAAACCCCAGCGCGGCTCCCAGCCGGGCTCGCCGCTCGAGCCGCCCGGCGAGCGCCAGGCCGGCGAGCTTCGTGCGCTCGCCCTCGCCGTAGAGCGCCGCCTGGGTCTCGGCGTCGACCGCGCGGGAGCGGTGCATGCGCACGGCGCGCTCCAGCTCCGGCCGCTCCTCCACCCGCAGCCCCGGGTTGGCACGCGCCTTTTCCAGCAGCCGCGCTCGCTCCCAGAGGCTGGGGGCGCGGCTGGCCGAGAGGCTGCCCTGGTGGAGGACGTAGTCGTAGTAGGGCTCCTCGACGAAGCCGGCGCGGGCGCCGTCGAGGATGCAGCGCAGCCAGCAGTCCCAGTCGTAGGCGATCCGCCGCTGCTCGTCGAAGCCGCCGATCGCCTTCAGGCGGCTGAGCCTGACCGCCGGCCAGCCGCCGAGGAAGCAGGTCCAGAAGATCGCCGTGCGCTGGTTCTCGTAGACGAAGGGGGTGTAGGTGGCGAAGGTGCCGACCGGCTCGCCGCCCGCGAGCAGGCGGGCGTCGGTGGTGAGGAGGTCGAGGCCCGGCTCGCGGGCGGCGAGCGCGGCGATTGCCTCGAGCCGGCGCGGGTGGTAGGCGTCGTCGGCGTCGAGCACCGCCATGAAGTCCGATTCGGCCGCCCGCCAGCCGGTGTTGCGAGCGGCGGCGCCACCGCCGTTGGGCCGGTGGACGACCTCGATCCTGCCCTCGTAGGGCGCCAGCGCCCCGGCCAGGTCGTCCTCGGAGCCGTCATCGACGACGATCACCTCCTCGGCCGGGCGCGTCTGCGCCAGCGCCGAGTCGACCGCCGCGGCGATCGTCTCGGCGGCTTCGTAGGCGGTGATGACGATCGCGAAGGTGGGCTCGCTCATGCCGGCAGCCGCCAGGAATGGGGGAGGACGACGTCGCCTTCGGCCTCGGCGGCGATCGGTCGGTTGCCGACCGTCCCCGGCTCGACGTCGAAGAGGGCGGCCGCCTGCAGCCCGTCCTGGATGTGCCGCTTGGCTTTGACGATGACGTCGATCCGGTAGCGCCCCGGCAGCAGCGGCAGCGAATCGATGTGGCACTCCAGGCGCGTCCCCGGCTCGTCCTCGCGGACGTCGACCGGGGCCGACATCTCGCTGTCGAGCGTGCAGACCGGCTGGCCGAGGCTGTTGACGATCGTCAGCTGGCACTCCATCGTCGGCAGGTGCTCGGTGACCTCGACGGCGATCGTCGCCGGCCGCCCGGCGACGACGACGTTGGGGTGGCCGCCGCTGTCGTCGTGGATCTCGAGTCGCCGCACCAGGGTCTCGTCGTAGGCGCGGCTGTCGCGGTCGGTCCGCTCGAGCAGATCGTCGGAGGCGGCCCGCTCGAGCGTGCGCAGGTAGCTGTCGATCGCTTCGACGATCGGCGCGTCCGTCTTCACCTCGCCGCGTTCGAGCAGGATGCCGCGGCTGCAGAGCGCCTGGATGATCGCCAGGTTGTGGGAGACGAAGACGACGGTGCGGCCCTCTTTCGCGACCTCGTTCATCTTCCCCAGCGACTTGCGCTGGAAGGAGGCGTCGCCGACGGCGAGCACCTCGTCGACGAGCAGGATCTCGGGCTCGAGGTGGGCGGCGACGGCGAAGGCGAGCCGCACCGACATCCCGCTCGAGTAGCGCTTCACCGGCGTGTCGAGGAAGCGCTCCATCTCGGCGAATTCGACGATTTCGTCGAAGCGGGTGCGGATCTCGGCTTTGCGCATGCCGAGGATCGAGCCGTTGAGGTAGATGTTCTCGCGGCCGGTCAGCTCGGGGTGGAAGCCGGTGCCGACCTCGAGCAGCGAGCCGACCCGGCCGGTGACGTCGGCGTAGCCGGCGGAGGGCTCGGTGATCCGCGAGAGGATCTTCAGCAGGGTGCTCTTGCCGGCGCCGTTGTGGCCGATCAGGCCGACGACTTCGCCGCTTTCGATCGTCAGCGAGAGGTCTTTCAGCGCCCAGAGCAGGTCGCCCTTCGCCTTCTTCTCCCGGCGCTCGCGCTTGAAGGGGCGCTGTGCCGCTTCGACGAGCGCCTCGCGCAGGGTCCCGTAGCCGGGTCCTTTGACGCCGAGCGTGTAGCTCTTGCCGAGCTCGTGGGTCTGGATCGCGACGCTCATCAGACGAAGTCGGCGAAGGCGCGCTCGACGCGGTCGAAGTAGGCGAGGCCGGCGCCGAGGATGACCAGCGCCGCCAGGGCGGAGATGCCGATCAGGTCCCAGGGCGCGTTGCCGGTTCCTAGCGTCGCCCAGCGGAAGCCTTCGACGACGCCGACCATCGGGTTGATCGCCGAGAGCGTCCGCCAGGGCTCGGCGATCTGGCTGCTCGGGTAGACGACCGGGGTGATGAAGAGCCACATCTGGATCGCGAAGGGGACGACGTAGCGGACGTCGCGGTAGCGGACGTTGATCGCCGAGAGCGCCGCCGCGATGCCGAGGGCCGCCGCGGCCCCGATCGCAACGAGCAGCGGCACCGCGAGGATCGCCACCGAGGGCACGAAGCCCCAGGCGAAGACGATGATCATCAGGATCACGAAGGAGATCGAGAGGTCGACGAAGCCGGCGACGATCACCCCGGCCGGCATGAAGATCCGCGGGAAATAGATTTTCGAGACCAGGGCGGAGTTGGCGACGAGGCTGTCGGAGCCGAGCAGCAGCGCGGTCGAGAAGAAGGTCCAGGGGACCAGGGCGGCGAGGCTGAAGAGGGGGTAGGGGAGCCCGTTCGAGGAGAGGCCGGCGACGTTGCCGAAGATCAGCGAGAAGACGACCATGAACCCGATCGGCTGCAGCACCGCCCAGGCACCGCCGAGCGCGGTCTGCCGGTAGCGGACGGTGATGTCGCGAAGGGCGATCTGCCCGGCGAGGTCGCGGTAGCGCCACAGCTCCCTCGGGGCGAGGACGCGGCTGAAGCCGCGGGTGGGCTGAAGGCGCAGAGTATCCACTGGCGTGAGCATAGAAAGGCATCGGCGGGCGACCGCGTGCCTATAGGGCCGCAGGAAATCTGCCTTGCGCCCGCCCGTCCGTCACACTTCCGCCGGCATGGCCACCCCGTTCTTCACCGTCGTCGTGACGACGTACAACCGCGAGCGCATCGTTCGGCGCTGCATCGACAGCTGCCTGGCGCAGAGCTTCGGCGACCTCGAGGTCGTTGTGGTGGACGACGCGTCCAGCGACGGCACCGTCGCCGCGCTCGGGGCCTACGACGACCCGCGGCTACGGGTCGTCGCTCACGAGCGCAACAAAGGCATCAACCCTGCGCGCCTGACCGGCACCCGCGAGGCTCGCGGGGAGTGGGTCGTCGTCGTCGACAGCGACTGGGAGCTGCTGCCGGACTCGTTGGCGCGGCTGCGGGAGGCGATCGAGCGGCTGCCCGAGGGGGTGCGGGTGGTGCGCTTCCGCCTGCTTTGGGACGACGGCAGGGTGACGCCGACCTTCGTCCCCGCCGAGCCCTTCGGCTACGAGGGGCGGATTCGCTGGGCCGAGGAGGAGGGCGGCAACGACGCCGGTCGCTGCATCCGCGCCGACGTCTTCGAGACCACTCCCTACATCGCCGACCGCCGGGGCGCGATCGAGACCCTCTTCGAGCTCGACCTCGCCCGGGCGGAGACGACGCTGGTGCTCGACGAAGTGCTCGGCCTCGAGCACAGCGACGCCCCCAACAGCTGGATGCGCAACGTCAACGCAGCCGAACTGCTCCCGCGCCTGCGCGCCGAGGCGCCGGACATGCTCTGGATGGCGGAGACAACCCTGGAGCGCCACGGCGAGGCGCTGCGCCGCTGGGGCCCGCGCCAGTACGCCGACCTGCAGCGGGTCGCCGCGGTCCAGTCCTTCCTCCTCGGCCGCCGCCGCGAGGGCAACCGCCACGCCCTGCGCGCCCTGCGGACCCGTCCCGGGGCGCCGCTGGCCTGGGTCACCCTGCTGCTCGGGCCGCTGGGGCCGAGCGCGGTCGGGCGCGGCACCCTGGTCCTGCGGCGTTTGCAGGCCCGGCGGGCCTAGGAGGTTGCGGGCGGGCGGCCGGCGAGTCGCTCCGGCAGCACCAGCGGCCGCAGGATCGTCGCCAGCATCGCCAGGGCGAGGAGAAACTGGCTGCCGGTCCAGGTCCAGCCGACGGCGACGACGCCGATCTCGGGGATCAGCAGGGCGCTGAGGCCGAGGACGATCGCGAACTGCACGCCCTGGACGATTACGACGAAGCCGCCCCGGTGCTCGATTCGCGCCACTCCGATCCCGAGGGCGACGATCACGTTGGGGATCGCGCCGATCGCCAGGATGCGCAGGAGGTCGGTGCCGGAGTCGGCGTACTCCTGGCCGAAGATCAGCAGCGCCAGCGGCGCGACCAGCGCCGTCAGCGCCGCCAGCGGCGCGACGAGGCGCATCGAGTGGGTCAGCGCCTGGCGGCAGAGCCGCCGCAGCCGCGGCATGTCCAGCGCCGCCTCGACGGTCAGCGAGGTGGTGACGTTGAGCGCCACCAGCTGCAGGGAGATGCAGATCATCCAGGGGATGAAGAAGTAGGCCGCCTCGGCGGCGCCGGCCTGGTTGGCGACCAGGATCGGCAGGTACATGTTCCCGACCAGGGCGAAGAGGTTGCCGCCGTAGTTGCCGGCCGCCATCCGGATCACCTGGCGGCGGTCGAGCGAGCCGATCGTTTTGTCGTTCGGGATCAGGCGGCGGAAGATCAGCCAGTTGATGACGACGATCGCCGGCAGCAGCGGCACGTTCCAGGCGACGAAGGGGCCGGCGGTCGGCAGCAGCGCCGCCAGGGCCACCAGCAGGGCCAGCTTCGTCGCCGCGTAGATCGAGTTCTCGAGCGGTATCCAGCGCGCCGTCTGCAGGCCGGTGAGGACGCTGTCCTGGAGGGTGAAGATCGTCGTCGCCGCGGTCGCCAGGGTGAAGCCGACGAGCCAGTCGGGCTCCTGGAGGAAGTCGAGGGTGGGGGACCAGACGTCGCTGGTCGCCGCCACCGCTGCCCCGAAGAGCAGCGAGAGCCCCGCCGTCAGCAGGTAGCTGGCGACGACCAGCCGCTTCAGCGCCGTGCCGGCGATCGGCAGGTAGCGGACCAGGACCGCCGAGAGCCCCAGCGAGCAGACGCCGGAGACGAGGGTCATCGCCGAGATCGCGGCGGCGTTCTGGCCGACCTCGTGGGCGCTGTAGGAGCGGGCGGCCAGGGCCCAGAAGGCGACCCCCAGCAGGCTGGTGATGCCGGTGCCGATGATCAGGTAGTAACCGGTCCGGTAGAGCCGGTCGTCGAGGTGACTGCGCAGCCGCCTCAGACCGCGGGGCGCGGCCTGAGTCGAGCTCTCCACGCTAGGAGGCCTCGCGCCGGGGAACCCGCCAGAGCACCTGGTCGCGGCCGACCGCCTCCCACAGCGGGGTCGCCCTGACCCCGTTCCGCCGCGGCCAGTCCTCGCCGGCGAGGACGAAGCGGGAGTCGGGGTGTTCGCGGTTGCCGTGGAACAAGGTCACCTTCGTGTTCGGCAGGAACCACTGCAGGCTGTAGAGGCCGATCGTGTCGTAGTCGTCGAGGTCATAGGCGATCGTCTTCGCGCCGGCGTCTTCGGCGGGCGCCTGCGGGCTGGTCCAGCCCGGCGGGTAGACCGCGCGCTGGGAGCTGCGGACTGGGTTCCAGGCTCCGTAGGCAACCACGGGAAGGAACAAGGCTACAGCGACGATTCCCGGCAGAGCCGGGCTGAGGGCGGAGGCCCGCAGCAGCAGCCAGGCGCCCACCAGGCCGACGATCGCGGCGCCGATCAGGATCCCCGCGCCCAGATTCACGGTGAGGAAGGGAAGCGCCGTGATGTTCCAGCGGTTGGCCGGGTCCGGATCGTCGGCGGTCACCCGGATCAGGACCACCAGCGCGGTCAGCGCCCCGAACCCGACCAGCGGCCACGTCAGCCGCCGCCCGAGCCCCGCCAGCTGCGGGAGGGCGGCGAGGCCGAAGGCGATCAGGGCGGGGGCGACGACCTCGGCGTAGCGGCCGTAGATCAGCATGTCGGGACGGGTCCGTTCCGGGAAGGCGGCGGCCGAGATCGCCAGCATCAACACAGTCAGCGCGATCAGCACTCCGGTCAGTGGCGCCCGGCGCCGGGCGAGGTCGGCGGCAGCAGCGGCGGCGAGGCCGAAGGTGGCGACGAGCAGGTACCAGGTCTGCCCGACCAGGTTCGCCAGCACCGTCCGCAGGCCGCCGAAGCCGAGGATCTCGTCCATCCGTTCGCTCAGTTCGTCCGGCGCGGAGCCGGCGTAGTTGTGGTCGATCAGGTAGCCGTCGAGGGCGGCGACGCCGAGGAAGGCGACGGCGATGGTCGCCACGCCGAGCACCAGCGCGGCGGGGCGCAGTCGTCGCCGCAGGGTCAGCCAGGCCAGGCCCGCAAGGGCGAGCGCGACGGCGACGATCATCCGGTTGTGGACCGCCCACAGCGCCCCGGTCGAGGCGCCCAGCGCCACCGCCCAGGCCAGGTCGCTCCCTCCCCGGTGCTCGCGCAGCAGCCCGGCGAAGGCGATCAGCCAGAGGCAGACGAGCGGGTAGAGGGCGTTCTCGGACATCGCCACCTGGGAGAGGGCCGTCAGCGCCGGGTAGACGGCGCCGGCGAACGCCGCCCAGATCGCCGGCTCGGGTCGAACGCCGGCGAAGCGGGTCAGCAGTAGGTAGAGCAGTGGGAAGACGGAGGCCGCCAGCGCCGCGTTGAGGACAAGGACGAGGTGGTAGGTGAAGGTCGGGCTGGAGCCGAGCTCGAGCAGCGGCGCGATCAGCAGCGAGTAGCCGCCGCGGTAGAAGGGCGCCTGTTCGAGCTGGCCGGGGAGGCCGCCGTCGAGGACCCTGGCATTGGTCAGGTAGCCGATCTCGTCGGCGACGAGGACCGGGCCGGTGCGGATCAGCGAGAGGGCAAGGCGAAGCAGGAGCAGCACGATCGTGCCGGCAACGAGAAGCCGGCTGCGCCGGGCGGACTGGTCCATCTCCCCTAGCCAACGGCAGGGGAGACGTTATGTCAGGGCAAAGACGCGGCTACTTCGCGCGGGCGCGCCGGCCGGCGACCGCCAGCTCGTAGGCCGCCTCGAACCGCGGCACGATCGCCTCGGGGCTGAACCGCGCCGCCCGCTCGCACGCCGCCGCGCCGAGCCGCCGGCGCAGCTCCTCGTCGCCGATCATCCGCTCCATCGCGGCGACCAGCGCCGGCCGGTCTTCGGGCGCCACCATCAACCCGGTCTCGCCGTCGACGACGATGTCCCGCAGGCCGCCGATGTCCGAGGCGACGATCGGCTTCCCGGCCGCCGCCGCCTCCAGCGCCACCAGCCCGAACGGCTCCGGCCAGAGCGAGGGCGCGACCGAGAAGAGCGAGCGCCGCAGCGCCTCGATCGCCAACTGGTGCGGCCAGGCCCCCATCGCGTGGACGTTCGGCCGCTCCCGCAGCTCGTCGATGTAGCAGCGGCCGACGAGGACGAGGGGAGGGGGGTCCTCGAGCTGCCGGTAGGCCTCGGCCAGGTGCCACGCCCCCTTGTCCTCGGTGGCGTCTCCGAAGAAGAGGATGAAGGGCTCGTCGGGCAGCTGGGCCAGGCGCGGGTCGTCGAGGTCGGGCTCCGGCAGGCCGGCGATGAAGTTCGGGATCACCCGCGAGGGCTCGTCCTCTTCGATCCGGCAGAGCTGCTCGACGGTGGAGCTGACCGGCAGGAAGACGTCGACGTTGCGGCGCAGCCGCGATTCGTTGGAGCGGGTCCCGAAGGCGGCGACCAGCCCTTTCGTCGGCCCGTAGTGTTCGCTCGCGCAGAGCTGGCACTTGACCGGCGCCGGCCCGGAGCAGAGGTGGTCCTTGCGGCGCAGGCGCTTGGTCGCGCAGATCAACCCGTAGTCGTGCAGCGAGAGGGCGAGGGCGCTGTGGGCGCCGCGGGCCAGCGGCAGGTAGGAGTGGACGATCCAGTTGTGGGCGTGGACCAGCTGCGGCCGCTCGCGTCGCAGCACCCGCTGCAGGTCGACGACCGTCTCCGGGTCCGGTGCCGGAGGCGCGTGGCGGCGCTCGGTGTCCTGATGGGTGCGGGTGATCCGGTAGCTGCTGCTGCGCAGCGCGTGCACGCGGGCGCCGGCGACCTCGCTCGGTGTCACTTCCCCCGGCTGCTGCAGCGTCGCGATCGAGACCTCGTGGCCGCGGGCGACCAGTTCCCGGCTCAGGTCCTCGACCACGCGCTCTTCGCCGCCGACGATCGGCGCGAAGGATTGGGCCAGCATCATCACTCGCACGCACACAGCCTGCCATGAGCGGGGGCGGTGGGCCTGCCAGAATCCCGCCGGTGCAAAGCGAGCCCCGCGCTGAGCGCAACGCCACCGCTCCGACGATCTCGGTGGTGATCTGCGCCTTTACCGACGAGCGGCTGCAGGTGCTGGGAGAAGCGGTCGACTCGCTTCGGGTCCAGACGCTGCCGCCGCACGAGGTCGTCCTCGTGATCGATCACGCGCCCGAGCTGCTGGAAGAGGTGCGGCGCCTCTGGCCCGACCTGAAGATCGTCGCCAACCGCGAGAAGCAGGGCCTCTCGGGGGCGCGCAACACCGGCGTCGCCGAGTCGGCCGGGGAGGTCGTCGCCTTCCTCGACGACGACGCGATCGCCGCCCCCGACTGGCTTAAGCACCTCGCCGAGGCCTACGCCGACCCGAAGGTGCTCGGCGCCGGCGGCACCGTCCGCCCCCGCTGGGTCGAGGGCAAGCCCGGCTGGTTCCCGGCCGAGTTCGACTGGGTGGTCGGCTGCACCCACTCGGGGATGCCGCGGGAGCTGGAGCCGGTCCGCAACCTGGTCGGCGCCAACATGTCCTTCCGGCGGGCGCCGCTCGTCGAGGTCGGCGGCTTCAGCCACGACCTCGGCCGGGTCGGCAGCCTCCCGGTCGGCTGCGAGGAGACCGACCTCAGCATCCGCGTCCACCAGCGCTGGCCCGAGGCGGAGATCCTCTACGACCCCGCCGCCAGGGTCGAGCACGTGGTCCCCGCCGCCCGCGGCACCGTCCGCTACTTCGTCGACCGCTGCCGCGCCGAGGGCCGCTCGAAGGCGGTGCTAACGGGGATGGTCGGCAGCGACGACGGGCTCTCCTCGGAGCGCTCCTACGTTCGCCGCACGCTGCCGCTCGGGGTCCTGCGCGGCTTCCGCGACGCCCTGCGGGGCGAAGCCGGCGGGCTCGGCCGCGCGGCGATGATCTTCCTCGGCCTCGCCGCAACCAGCCTCGACTACCTGCGGGTCCGCTCCGGCGTCGCCGAGCCCGACCGCACCGAGGACGCCCACCCGAGCTCCAACGGCGGCGCCCCGCGGGTGCTGATGGTGACGCCGCGCAGCCCGCTGGCCCAGGGCGGGGTCGAGCGCCACGTGATGGAGGTGAGCCGGCGGATGGCGGCGACCGGCGCCCGCGTCGAGGTCCTCTGCACCGACCCCGAGGCGAGGAAGGCGACCGAGGAGACCCGCGACGGGGTCCGCATCCGCACCGTCCGCGCCTGGCCGCGCGGCCGCGACTGGTACTTCGCGCCGGGCCTCTGGCGCGAGATGGGGCGGGGGAAGTGGGACGTCGTCCACGTCCAGAGCTACCACACGCTGGTCGCCCCGCTGGCGATGCTGCGGGCGCTGACCCTGCGCGTCCCCTACGTCGTCACCTTCCACGGCGGCGGCCACTCCTCGGAGCTGCGCAACCGCTCGCGCCGGGCGCAGATGGCGCTGCTGCGGCCGCTGCTGCGACGGGCGGCGCGGCTGGTCGCGATCGCCCGCTTCGAGGTCGACCAGTACGGCGCCGCGCTCAGGGTGCCGGCGGACCGCTTCGCCTTCATCCCCAACGGCACCGACCTCAGCTTCTCCGACGCCGACCTCGCGGGCGCCGAGCCGGCTTTGCCGACGCTGGCCTCGATCGGGCGCCTCGAGCGCTACAAGGGCCACCACCGCGTCCTCGCGGCCTTCCCCTTCGTCCTCGAGCGCGAGCCGCGGGCGCGGCTCCTGATCGTCGGCAAGGGCCCCTACGAAGAGGAGCTGCGCCGGCAGGCGGAGGAGCTCGGCGTCGCCGAGCGGGTCGAGATCACCAGCGTCCCCTCCGACGACCCCGGCGGGATGGCGGCGCTGCTCGGCGGCGTCTCCCTGGTCGTGCTGATGAGCGAGTTCGAGACCCACCCGCTGGTGGCGCTGGAGGCCGCCGCCGCCCGCCGCCGCCTGCTCGTCGCCGAGGCCGGCGGCCTGCTGGAGATCGCCGAGGACGGGTTCGGCCGCGGCATCCCGCTCGAGTCCTCGCAGCAGGAGATCGCCGCCGCGGCGATCGAGGAGCTTGCAAAGCCGCTGCCGCGGCGCTCGCCGAGCCTCACCTCCTGGGACGAGTGCGCAACCGCGCTCCTCGACCTCTATGGATCAAATCTCCCAACTGGACGTTCGGTCCAGGAATAAACGTCCAGGGAATCGAGGCGGGCTGAAGCGCGCCGGGCGGTAGTCGATGAGCGGGGCATGCTTCGCTCTCGCCTCCTCGCCACCGCCTCCGTCCTCGCCCTCGGCCTGGTCGGCGTCGCCGCCCCCGGCGCCGTCGCCGCCGAAGGCATCGGCCCGGCCAAGAAGCTCGGCGGCGGCGGCGACGGTGGGGCGACCACCGTCACCACCTCCGCCTCGCGCGCCAAGACCGATACCGGCGGCGGCAAGGAAACGCTGACGATCGCGACCGCCTCGCCCGCCGACGGCGCCACGGTCTCCGGCAAGGTCGTCTGGGAGGTCTCGCTCCTGGCCGGTTCGCCGAGCAAGGTCGAATTCGCCGTCGACGGCAGCGCTAAGTGGTCCGACTCCTCGGCTCCCTACACCTTCGGCGCCGACGCCGGCAGCCTCGACACGGCCAAGCTCAGCAACGGCTCCCACACCCTCAGCGCCACCGCCTACGGTTCCAAAGGCGTGAGGGCGACGACGAAAGTGACCGTGAAAGTGGCCAACACGGCGCCCGCCCCGGAACCGGCCCCGACCCCGGAACCCGAACCGGCCCCCGAACCCGCGCCCGCCCCGCAGCCCGGCGGCGGCCCGATCTACTGGGGCGCGACGATCGGCTCCCATCTGACCGGCAACCAGGCCCCCTGGGACATGACCGCGGTCAGCAAGTTCGAGGAAGGCGCCCGCAAGAAGGTCTCGATGGTCCAGTTCTTCCAGCCCTTCGCCAATTGCAACCCGGGCTGCTCCTTCTACCGGTTTCCGACCACGCCGATGGAAAACATCCGCAACCACGGCTCGATCCCCGTCCTCAGCTGGAGCTCGCAGTCGATCCCCTCGACCAAGGAAGAGCCCGACTTCCAGCTCTCCGACGTGATCTCCGGCCGCTACGACAACTACATCCGCGAATTCGCCACCCAGGCCAAGGGCTGGAACCACCCCTTCTTCCTCCGCTTCAACTGGGAGATGAACGGCCGCTGGTTCCCCTGGCACGAGGGCGTCAACGGCAACCAGCCCGGCGAATCCGCCAAAGCGTGGCGCCACGTCCACGACATCTTCAGCGCCGTCGGGGTCACCAACGCGACCTGGGTCTGGTGCCCGAACGTCGAGTACAGCGGCAGCACCTCGCTCTCCTCGCTCTACCCCGGCGACTCCTACGTCGACTGGACCTGCCTCGACGGCTACAACTGGGGCACCAACCCGGCCAAGCCCGACCGGTGGAAGAGCTTCGGCGAGGTCTACAAGGCGAGCTACCAGAAGATCGTCGAAACGATCGCCCCCTCGAAGCCGATGATGATCGGCGAGGTCGCCACGACCGAGTACGGCGGCTCCAAGGCGGCCTGGATCAAGGACATGCTGGCCAAGCTCCCGAGCGAATACCCGAAGGTCAGGGCGCTGCTCTGGTTCGACAAATTCGACAGCAACATGGATTGGCCGGTGGAGACCTCGACCACCGCCACCGCCGCCTTCGCCGAAGGCCTCCAGGACCCCGCCTACCTCGGCAACACCTTCACGAACCTCAGCGCCACCCGAATCGCGCCGCAAGGCTGATCCCGCCGATTTCAACCCCACCTGGACATATGTCCAGGTGGCGGACGGACGCTGAATCGAGGCTCGAATCCGCCGATGGCCTTGTATGGCCAAAAGCCTCTCGATCCGCTCCGCCGCCCATGTCGCTCTGCTGGCCGTGGCGATCCTGCTGCTCGGCGCCGCGGTCGCCCTCGCCTCCGGCGGCGGCAAGTTCGAAGGCGGCAGGCAGGCGCACAAGCAGGCGCGGCTCGGTGACGCCCGCGCCCTGGTCGGTCCCAGCCGCTGCGTCACGCGCCGCTCCAAGCGGCTCAACACGACCCGCGTCCGCCGCCGCTGCGCCCGCAAGCCCGCGGTTACCGCGGGCCCCGCGCAGCCGCTCTACTGGGGCGCGACGGTCGGCTCGCACCTGACCGGCGACCAGGCTCCCTGGGACATGAACGCGCTCGCGCAGTTCGAAGCGGGGGCCGGCAAGTCGGCCTCGATGGTCCAGTTCTTCCAGCCCTTCGCCCAGTGCGGCGGCTCCGGCTGCTCCTTCTACTCCTTCCCGACCACGCCGATGGACGACATCCGCGGCCACGGCTCGATCCCGGTCCTCAGCTGGAGCTCTCAGGCGATCCCCTCGACGCTGAGCCAGCCGGACTTCCAGCTCTCCGACGTGATCTCCGGCCGCTACGACGACTACATCGCCGAGTTCGCCGCCGAAGCCCGCGACTGGGGGCACCCCTTCTTCCTCCGCTTCAACTGGGAGATGAACGGCGACTGGTTCCCCTGGGCCGAGGGCGTCAACGGCAACGCCGGCGGCGAGTACGTCGCCGCCTGGCGCCACGTCCACGACATCTTCGCCGCCGCCGGCGCGACCAACGTCTCCTGGGTCTGGTGCCCGTTCGTCGACCCCGGCCGTTCCCTGCACGACCTCGGCTCGCTCTATCCCGGCGACGCCTACGTCGACTGGACCGGCCTCGACGGCTACAACTGGGGCACCAACCCGGCCTCGCCGCGCGGCTGGCGGAGCTTCGACCAGCTCTTCCGCCGCACCTACGACGAGATCGTCGGCGCCATCGCCCCCTCGAAGCCGATGATGCTGGGTGAGGTCGGCTCCAGCGAGCAGGGCGGCTCGAAGGCGGACTGGATTCGCGACGCGCTGGCCCGGGTGCCGACCGAATACCCGGCGATCCGCGCCCTGCTGTGGTTCGACAAATTCGACGACAACATGGACTGGCCGATCGAGACGTCGAGCACCGCCACCGCGGCCTTCGCCGAAGGCGTCCAGCAGAGCGCCTACGTCGGCGCCGGCTACGGCGGGCTCTCCGGCGGCGCGATTTCGCCGCCGAGCTGAGCCCGCGGATGCCGCATCGCCGGTTCCCTACACTTGCCGTTCTGTTCTCGCGGCTTCATCTCAAGCGCCCAGGGGGGGCGCGGCCCCTTCTCGCGTTGATCCTGGCGCTGTTCGCGTGCTGCCTGCTCGCGGCTCCGGCCGTGGCTGCGCAATCGCCCCCCCGCAAGCCGCCGAAGCCGAAGCCCTTCTACTGGGGCGCCTGGATCGGCGACCAGATCACCGGCACCGACGCCCCCTGGGACATGACCCCGGTCCGCTACTTCGAAGGGCTGGTCGGCAAGGGGCTGTCGCTGGTCGAGTTCTCCTCCGCCTGGCAGGTCTGCGGTTCTAAAGGCTGCATTCCCTACAAGTTCCCGCGCGAGGCGATGGACAACGTGCGCGGCTACGGCGCGATCCCGGTCTACAGCTGGGGGGCGGAATCGAGCCCTCGCGCGAGCGAAAACCAGCCCGAGTTCCAGCTCGCCGACATCATCGGCGGCGCCTACGACCCCTACATCGCCCAGTTCGCGACCGAAGCGCGCGACTGGGCCCACCCGTTCTTCCTGCGCCCGAACTGGGAGATGAACGGCAGCTGGTTCCCCTGGTCGGAGCGCGCGAACGGGAACTTGCCCGGCGAGTTCGTCGCCGCCTGGCGCCACATCCACGACATCTTCGCGGCCGTCGGCGCCACCAACGTGACCTGGGTCTGGTGTCCCTACGCCGAACCTGAAAAACGACTGAAAAAGGCACCGCTGAAGCCGCTCTACCCCGGCAACGCCTACGTCGACTGGACCTGTCTCGACGCCTATAACTGGGGGCGGAACGCGGTCAACCCGAAACCCTGGCGCAGCTTCACCGAACTCCTCGATCCTGCCTACAAGGAACTGACGCAGAAAATCGCCAAACGCAAGCCGCTGATGCTCGGCGAGTTCGCGACCAGCCCGAACGGGGGCCACAAGGCCGCCTGGATCCGCCAGATGTTCGAAGCCCTCCCCAGCCGGTATCCACGAATGCGGGCTCTGATCTACTTCAACACCGTCGATCGCGGGATCGACTGGCCGCTCGAGACCTCGCCGCCCGCGGCCAAGGCGTTCGCGAAAGGGATCCGCAAGGGCATCTACGCCAACAACCGCTTCGGGGAACTGGTCGGCAGCCCGATTCCGCCCCTGCGCTGATCTTCAGCGCCGGGCGCTCCGTATCCAGAGTGGACGAAACGCCGCAGCGATCGGCTTTCCAGCGGGTTTGAGCGGCAGTTGTGAAATGTTGAGGAAACGATGAAGCGCAGAGAAAAAGGCTGTTCCCGCCCGCGGGTCTCCCGGCTCGGCGCCGGCCTGCTCGCGCTCGCCTTTGTCGCACTTCTCCTGCCGGGTGCCGCGGCGGCGAAGAAGCGGCCGCCGGCGTCCCTCTACTGGGGCGCCCAGATCGGCGACCAGATCACCGGCGAAGCGGCGCCCTGGGACATGAACGCCGCCCTCCGCTTCCAGCAGATCGCCGACAAGGGCCTCTCGCTGATCGAGTTCGGCTCGCCCTTCGCCGAATGCAACGACGACGGCAGCGGCTGCGTGATGACGCGCTTCCCGCTGACGCCGCTGGAAAACGCGCGGCGCTACGGCGCCATCCCCGTCTTCAGCTGGAACTCGGCCGCCAGCCCGGAAACCGTCAACCAGGCCGACTACACCCTCGCCAACCTGATCATCGGCCGCTACGACGGCTACATCAGCGAATTCGCGACCAAAGCCAAGGAATGGGGCAAGCCCTTCTTCCTCCGCTTCAACTGGGAGATGAACGGCTTCTGGTTCCCCTGGTCGGAGGGGGTCAACGGCAACACCCCGGGCCAGTTCGTCGCCGCCTGGCGCCACGTCCACGACATCTTCGACTCCGCCGGCGCCCAAAACGTCACCTGGGTCTGGTGCCCGAACGTCGATCTGTTCAGCAGTCTGACGCCGCTGGGTGAGCTCTACCCCGGCGATTCCTACGTCGACTGGACGGCGCTCGACGGCTTCAACTGGGGCGAGCGGCGCGGCTCGCCCGGCTGGCAGAGCTTCAACCAGGTCTTCCACCGCACCTACCACCGCATCGTCAAGAAGGTGGCCCCGAGCAAGCCGATGATGCTCGCCGAGGTCGCCTCCAGCGACAAGGGCGGCAGCAAGCCGAACTGGATCAAGGACATGCTGAAGAAGGTCCGCCACCGCTACCGCAAGATCCGCGCCGTGATCTGGTACGACGTCGACGACCGCGGCACCAACTGGCCGATCGAGCGCAGCAAAAAAGACGGCAACGCCTTCCGCTCCGGCATCAACCCCAAGGCGTTCCGCCCCAACCTCTACGGCGGCATCACCCAGAGCCCCATCCTCCCGCCGCCTCGCTAGACGCGTAGCTGCGGAGCGGGGATAGGTAGGGGGAGCTGGGTGGCCCTCTCCCAAAGCCCGTCGCGCAGCTGAGACGGACTTGAGGGCGCCACCGTGACTTCTTGAGCCTTTGTCAGAGGGCCACCCACCTCCCCGGCCATCGAGCTCAGCAGCTCCGCTCAAGGGCCGACAGCTTTCCCTTAAAAAGCAGTCGCACCCCGGTCGTCCCCCAATTGCGTGTCGTAGGAGGGACCGGACACCCTCCCCCAAAGGCTCAAGAAGTCACGCTGGAGCCCAGAAGGTCGACCAGCTGCGCGACGGGCTTTGGGGGAGGGTGTCCGGTCCCTCCCCAACCAAGAGCTCCCGAGGGACGAGCTAGGCCGCGGCCCGGGCGCGCTCGCGTGCTACCTCAGCCTTACCCACGTTGTGACGCGGGTGGCGGAGGCTGCGGCGCCGGCGGGTCTCTTTGAAGATGGTGCCGAGGACGCGGAAGCCGTCGCGGAAGGTCTTCAGGTTGCTGGCTCCGGAGATGCGCTCCTTCTCGTAGCTCGGCACCTCGACGATCTTCATCCCCGCCGAGGCCATGCGGAGGTTGATCAGGGTCTCCACCTCGAAGCCGGGGACGTCGAGGGAGATGAAGGGGAGGCAGCGGGCCCAGAAGGCGTTGTAGCCGTAGCAGAGGTCGGTGAACTCGGTGCCGTGGAGCTTGTTGGCGGTGCCGCTGAGCACGAGGTTGCCGAGGCTGCGCAGCCTGGTGATGTCGGCACTGCCGCCGCCGTCCATGTAGCGCGAGCCCTTGGCGAAGTCGGCGCCGGCCTCGAGGGCATCGACGAAGCGGGGGATCTCGGCCGGGTCGGCCGAGCCGTCGGCGTCGAGCATCACGACCAGGTTGCCGGTGACGGCGGCGAAGCCGGTGCGGAAGGCATCGCCCTTGCCGCGGCCGCTCTGACTGGTGACGCGGATGCCGGGGTAGGCCTGGCGGGCGGCCTCGATCGTGTTGTCCTTGGAGTTGCCGTCGACGAGGATCACCTCGTGCAGGCCCTCGGGCAGTTCGGAGAGGACCGAGCCGATGTTGCCCTCCTCGTTCATCGCCGGGACGACGACGCTGACCTTGGTCTGGCGGATGTCGCGGCGGTCCGGGCCCTTGTAGGGGATGGCGCCGCGGCCGGCGAGCGCCTCGACCTCGATCAGCGGCACCCCGCCGACGCGGCTGGGCGTCGCCGACTGCGCCTCGAGCAGGTCGAGCGGTCGCGGCAGCAGGCTGACCGGGACGCCGATCGACTTGAAGGCGCGGACGAGCGCCAGCAGGCCTTCGTCGTCGGCATTCTGGCTGGAGATGACGACGCGATCGGCGTGGTAGCGCTCGACCACCTCGAGGGCGGCGACGCGGCCGGCCGTGCCGGGGTCTTGTTCGGCCGGCGGCACGGTGCCGACGACGTTCGCGTATTTCCTCAGCGGCGCGTAGGCGCGGAGGCGGTCTGCCGTCTCCTCGTCGCCGACCAGGACCCAGCGCTCCTGCGGGCTGAGTCGCTCCAGGTAGGGGGTGAGGAGAGCGCGGCAGGCGCTGTCGAGGACGATGAAGCCGATCCACAAGCCAAGCTGTTCGAGGCTGCCGAGGGGGGTGAGCAGGGAGGCGCTCCAGGCGAAGGCGCCGGCGACCAGGAAGCGGATGACCCGCCAGCCGCTGCCGCTCTCTTCGGCCCGTGCCGACTGCGTCCCGTAGACGCCGAGCAGCGCGTAGACGACGAGCAGGACGACCGGGGAGACTGGGAAGGCGGGGAGGAAGGCGACCCCCGCGAGCGCCGCGATGACGGCGAGCGTTACCGAGGAGGAGGCGAAGTCGACGAGCGGCAGCAGCCAGATTCCCGGACCCCGTTTGGCCATCGGCATCGCGCCGAGGGTGGGTCGGTCCTGAACCAGGGCTTCGCGTGGGCTCGCCTGTGGCTTGAAGGGGGGATCGAACGGGACGTCAGTGGAAGATTGCATGGCGGAGGGGGGATCGGCTGGGTCTATCTGTAAGTCCGAAACGGATGGGGGGTTGCGGTTGTCAACGCAAAGTCCGTATCGGCAGCAGCTTTGGATCACATGAGCGGCTGCAACATGGAGAACACTCCCCCGCAGATTACGTGAAACGGGAATGGAAAAATAGGGTTTCCCTAATCGGGGGAAGCCCCTCCGCGGCGGCTATTTAGGGTACTGACTAGGCCCTATAAGCCTCGGCCAGCTCCGGGTCCTTCTCTGCCAGCATCTCAGCCAGCTCGACCATCACCTTGCACTGCTTCCAGGTGGCGTCGTCCTGCATCTTGCCGTCGATCATGTGGACGCCGCGGCCGTCGGGGATCGCCTCGATCACCTTCTTGGCGAATTTGACCTCGTCTGGCGGCGGGCTGAAGACCTTCTTCGCGATCCCGATCTGGACCGGGTGCAGCGACCAGGCGCCGACGCAGCCCATCAGGAAGGCGGCGCGGAACTGGGTCTCGCAGCCGGCCGTGTCCTTGATGTCGCCGAAGGGCCCGTAGAAGGGCAGGATGCCGGCGGAAGTGCAGGCGTCGACCATGCGGGCGATCGAGTAGTGCCAGAGGTCCTGCTGGGCGCTGACGCGGTCGGCCTCGGGGTTCTCGGGGTCGTCCGGGTCCTCCATCACGCGGTAGCCGGGGTGGCCGCCGCCGACGCGGGTCGTCTTCATCCGCCGCGCCGCGGCGAGGTCGGCCGGGCCGAAGCTCATCCCCTGCATGCGCGGGCTGGCGTTGGCGATCTCCTCCAGGTTGACCACGCCCTGCGGGGTCTCGAGGATCGCGTGGACGAGGATCGGCCGCGACAGCCCGGCCTTCGCCTCCAGCTGGGCGAGCAGCCGGTCGACGTAGTGGATGTCCCAGGCGCCCTCGACCTTCGGGACCATGATCGTCTCCAACTGGTCGCCGATCTCGGTCACCAGTTCGGTCAGGTCGTCGAGGACCCAGGGGCTCTCCAGGGCGTTGACGCGGGTCCAGAGCGAGGTCTGGCCGAAGTCGTTCTCCTTCGCGGCCTGGATCAGGCCGGCGCGGGCCGCCTCCTTGCGATCGACCGGGACCGCGTCCTCGAGGTTGCCGAGGAGGATGTCGGTCTGTTCGGCGATGGCGCCGGCCTTGGCGACCATCTTCTCGTTCGAGAAGTCGAGGAAGTGGATCATCCGCGAGGGCTTGACGGGGATCTCGCGGAGCGGCTCCGGGGCGCCGATCGCCTGGGGTAGGAAGAACTCTCTGGGGTGTCTCAACGTGCTCCTCGGGTCGTTTCGAAGTTCGGGGTGGCTAAATCTATTGAGCGTGCCGATTTGCCGCCTCCGCCACCCATAAATTGCCTGCTATCGAGGGATCTGAGCGAGACAGCACCCAGGACTGGATCGTGCCGCGAGGCGTCGTGCCCACCGTGAGCCAGCTCGAGGCGCGGATCGACGAGGCGGTAGTGATCGCGCGTGCCTCCGAGGAAGGGGTGCGTGAGGTGGGGGAGATGGCGATCGACGCGGCCCAACAGGCGCGGCGGGCGGCTGAGGCGGCAGAGCAGAGCGCGGTTGCGGCTAAGGAGGCGGCTGCCCGGGCGGATCGACCGGCGGGTCCTGTCTCCGATGGGTCCTCCGCGCAAACTGGCGCGGACGACCCATCGTCGCCACCCACCGGAAGGGGCGGGGATGAGCAGCCGCCTGCGGAGGCCGAGGAGAAGTCGGCGGCCGCCATCCCTCAGCCTCGGTTCGAGGAGCGGTTTCGACGCTTTAGCGAGAGAGCTGACTCTGTTTCGGGACGGTTGCGGCGGCTTTGTGAGCAGGAAGGTTCCAGCGTTGCCGCAATGCGTCGGCGAGGCGACGGCTGATCGGGCCGCAGCCCGGTAGCGCGGCTCCGTCGAGGCTCTCGGCGGGCTCGATGCCGCGGATGCAGTTGGTGAGGAAGGTCTCGTCGGCGCTGAGCAGATCCTCGGCGTAGAGCGGTTGCTCTACTGCCTCGATCCCTTCCTCGCGGGCGATCGCGAGGAGGGCGGCGCGGGCGGTGCCGGCGAGGATGCGACCGTCGGCCGCGGGTGTCCAGAGGGTCTCCTCGCGGACCGCGAAGAGATTCGCCCAGCCGGCCTCGAGCAGCTCCTCGCCGTCGCAGATGAGTTGGCCCGCGCCCTCGTCGGGGTGCTCCATCCCGCGGCGGTCGACCCACTTGTGGGCGCCGTGGCCGCCACTCACCGAGCGCGTGCGCAGGCTCGCGCCGCGTTCGGGGAAGACGGCCTCCGGCACGACCTCATTAGCAAGTAGGTCGTGCCGGAGGCCGTCTTCCCCGGGGACGACAGTGAGGCGGAGGCGACCGAGAGATATGCCGTCTGCGGCGACGATCAGCTCTTCGCGGGCCTCGGCGGGCAGATCCGCCTCGTAGACCTCATCCAGGCTCCGCCGCAGCCGCGCCAGGTGCGCATCGAGCTCCACCGGCTTCCCGTCGATGACCAGCAGCGTCTCGAACACGCCTTCGCTCGGGTCGGGTCGCAGATCCTTCGTCCTCACAGGGGTATCTTGCCTGCGCGGCCCGGTCGATGCGCACCCTGCTGATCGACAACTACGACTCCTTCACCTACAACCTCTTCCAGTTGCTGGCCGAGGTGAACGGCCGCGAACCCGTGGTCGTCCGCAACGACGAGGCGAGTTGGCCGGAGCTGGAGCGGCTGGATTTCGACAACGTCGTCATCTCGCCGGGGCCGGGACGGCCGCAGGAGACGACTGACTTCGGCGTCTGCGCCGAAGCGATCCGCCGCTGCGAGAAGCCCCTGCTGGGCGTCTGCCTCGGCCTGCAGGGGATGGGCTGGGTGGAGGGAGGCAAGGTCGGGCCCGCGCCGGAGCCGATGCACGGCCGCGTCGTCTCCGTCGAGCACGACGGCACAGGCCTCTTCGCCGGCACCCCCAGCCCGTTCCAGGCGGTCCGCTACCACTCGCTCGCCCTGGCGCAGCCGCTGCCCTCGTCCCTGCGCGAGACGGCCACCTGCGACGGCGTCCCCATGGCCGTCGAACACCGCCACCGCCCGCAATGGGCCGTCCAGTTCCACCCCGAGTCGGTGGCGACCGAATACGGCAAGCGTCTCCTAGTCAACTTCCGCGACCTCACGCCACCGCCCCAGGACGCGCGTGTCGACTTTGTCTCGCATAGGGAGACAAAGTCGACACAGGGATCCCTGACCAAGCTTCAGGTGCGAAAGCTCGAGGCCCTTCCGGACCCCGAGGCCGCTTTCGTCTCGCTCTACGCTCAAAGCGAGCACGCCTTTTGGCTCGACAGCTCCCGTCCCGGCGCCCGCGCCCGCTTCTCCTTCATGGGCGACGCGAGCGGGCCGCTCGCCGAGGTGATCCGCCACGAAGCGGGGGAGGGCGAGCCGCTCCTCGACCGCCTTCAACGGCGCCTCGAGGTGCTGCGCCCCACGACGATCCCCGATCTCCCCTTCGAGTTCGACTGCGGCTTCGTCGGCTACCTCGGCTACGAGCTCAAGTCCGAGTGCGGCTACGCGTCACCCCACCAATCCGAGCACCCTGACGCCGCCCTCATCCTCAGCGACCGCCTCATCGCCTTCGACCACGAGCGACGCCAGACCTACCTCCTCTGCCTGCACAGGCTGGGTGAAGAAGAGGGGGCCGACACCTGGATCGAGGCGACAGCAAAGAAATTGAGAGCGCTTCCGGATGGCGAGTCGGGGGACCCACGCCGGGCCCGCCCCCCAGGTGTCCGCCCAGGGTCCCCCCCCACGCCCCCCCCCCCCCAGGACCGAGGCCCCAC
>Ga0307503_10000087_pt1 | contig 53698 bp, 88 predicted proteins | sample 17_S_MG_FD_194514 | JGI IMG/M metagenome (GOLD analysis project Ga0307503, IMG submission 194514) | Soil microbial communities from Populus trichocarpa stands in riparian zone in the Pacific Northwest, United States - 17_S | ecosystem: Environmental > Terrestrial > Soil > Riparian zone > Trees... | reverse complement strand
CGGCCCGGCGGAGCCGGGCGGCCTCCCGGAGCGCGGCAGTCCAGCGCACCGCCTCCTGGCGCACGTCGTCTACCAGCGGAGAACCGGGCGCGATCGACGTCTTGCCGCTGTTGCAGTCCTCGCATGCCGCGACCAGGTTCTCCGGCACGTCCTGACCGCCCAGAGCCTCCGGGATGACATGGTCGATGGTGAGCTTCACCTGAGGTGCCGACCGGCCGCAGTACCGGCAGGTGTGGTTGTCGCGCCGGAGCACCTCGAAGCGCATCCGCTTGCTGACTGACATCTGCTACCCCCTCTTCTTCGGTGCGTTCTTGACCTTGTCGATCCCCACCAACACCCGCCTGCGCTCAGCCAGCACCCGAGGGGGTTCGTCCTGACCGTGACGCCACGGGCGGGGACCGAACCGTTCGATCAACAACTCGGCGAGAAGCTGAGCGCGTTCGTCCTCGTCTACCGGCTCGATCACGCCGCAGCCCCCAGTCGGTGACGACGGACAATCTCGTACGAGCACCGGGCCAACTCAGCCACGACCTTCATGGGACGGTCCGAGGTCCGGAGGATGAGTTCCCGCCGCACCGCGGTCGTCACCTCGACGTCATGGCCGGCGGCGACGTGCTGCACCGCGAGCTCGAGCTCCCGGGAACAAGGACGCACCGGAGGGAGCAGGCAGGGCAGCGCGTCGGGGTCGTCGATCCGGTCGTCATCCCAGGCGAGCGGCGGGAACCAGCCACACCGGTGCGCGAACTGCCGCGACCAGCCCGCTGCCCGGCCGTCCGGGCGGACCATCGAAAGCCGGTCGTAGACGTCGCCGACCATCCGGGCGGTCGCCAGCCGCACCCCTCCCACACCCGCTGATCTGCGGTACGGGTCGACGGCGATCCCGGCGTTGAGGGCCTGCTCCCGGAACGACCACCCCAACGCGACCAATGCCCGCATCCGGCGCCGGGTACCGGTCGCGTCGACCAGATGCCTCGGCAGCACCTCCCGGGGCTGTACGGCCAGGATCGCCGCGGCGATGTACGGGTACATGCGCTCGTTGCGGCGGGCACCCTCGACACCTGTCCGGGACACGCCCGCCAGTTCAGCGATCCGGCGGGTGCCGAGACCGGCCTCTTTCCGCAGCTTGTCCAGGTGCAGACGCACCGGCGCGGTGCTCGTCAGCCTCACTGCTCCACCACCCTGATGGACCGCGCGGTCTCCCGTTCCCGCGCGATTCGGCCGGCGTCCTCGAGTAGCGCCAGATGCCGATGCGTCGAGGAGATCGAGTGCAGCCCGACACCGACGCCGATCTCCCGGACGGTCGGGGCGTAGCCGTGCCCGTACCAGAAGTCGCCGATGAAGCGGAGGATCGCGTCCCGCCGTGGGCTGCCGGAGAGGTATACGACCGCGGTGCGCTCCGGGTGGTCGAGGGAACGGACCTCGTAGCTACCCGCCGAGGGCATCGGACACCTCCTCGGCGTGGAACCGGCGGACCGTGATCTCTTCCCGCTCCGCCAAGTCCGCAGTGCCCTTGGCGCCCTTGGAGCCGGGCGTCTCGAACGACAGGCAGATGTCGATGCCGGACTTGACCATCTCCGAGTTGCGGATCCACGTGGCCTTCCGGCCGTAGGTCGCGTACTGCGGCGGGTGGGCCTCATGCCGGACCGGGAGCGGATGGTCGCCGCGGCGCACCCACAGGTAGGCGAGGTAGTCCGACGCCTCGAGCGGCTGGCCGGTCTCCCGGTCCTTCGGGAAGCAGGCGCCGTGCACGATGACCATCTCGTCGTCGCCGATCGCTGCTGCGTTCTTGGCGATGATGTCCAGCACGCCCCATGCGGTGTCCCGGTCGGTGTACGTCCTGGAGCAGGTGAAGAGCACGCGCATCAGGACCGCCCCCGCTCGCGCCACCACCAGCGGAGACCGGTCCACACGTCGCGGAGCCACCAGCCCACGCCCAGCGGGAGCACGCTCAACGACTGGCGCAGGTAGGTCCGTAGATGCATCGGCTACGCCACCTCCTTCACGTCGTGGTAGGTGCCGACCGAGGTCAGGTAGACCCACCGGTCCTCAAGCGGGATGAACAGCTTCTTGGCCAGCGGCTCCATGCGGCCCTTCAGCAGCCAGCCGCCGGCGCGGGCGTCGTCGACGTCGCGGTGCACCCGCTGGTGGCAGCCGTCCGCCTCGGATCCGCCGCACAGCAGGATGAGGTTCTGGATGCTGTGGTCCGGGCCCTGTGCGCGCCGGAGCCGGTGGTGGAGCGACCAACGCCGGCCACGCTCGTCCGGGCCCACGCCGTAGCCACAGATCAGGCAGGAGTGCCGCTCTCGCTCGATCACCGCGTCCCGGACCTCGTTGCTCGGTCCGACCGGAACGCTCTCTCTCCTCGGTGCGCTCTTGCCCGTGCCGCGGGCGCTCAACGACTCCCTGCCGGCCCGCTGCGCCTGGATGCTGGTACGCCTCAGCCCGGAGCCCGGGTTGAGCGGTGTCGAGGACGTCAGCGCCTTCTTGCGTGGCGGCATCGGGGAGCGCTTCATGACGCACCGACCAGACCGGACCGCCGTGCCTGGGTCATTGCGTCGTGGAGCGCCTTCGGCTTGCGATTCAGCCGCAGGGCAATCTGCTCATGACTTTCACCGAAGGAGCGCAGGAACTCGTACTCCTCGGCCGTGACGGCGAGGGGGCGGTTGGTCAGCGGATAGTTGGCAAGGGTTCCGTTGCCCTTCGCTGCCATCCAGCAGGCAGCATCGAGGCCGCGGGCTCGCAGTTCCTCGACCCGGCCGCAACGACGGCACTCGCCGGTACGGCGGCCATGCTTGACTGCCATCGGACTTCCCTCCTCGATGAGCTTTTGGGGGTCCGGTGGACCGTTCAGGAACGGTCCACCGGGAAGATCACTTGGTCTTGGTTGCCTTGCCGTCGTCGCCGATCGTGTAGCCCCACAAGCTCGGCTCCGGCGTCGACTTGTCGACCTCGTCCATGACCGAATTCACCCGGGCCAGAGCGAAGCGGACGCCTGCCTCGGCACTGACGTGGTCGAGGTCTGGATCGGCATCGAAGAGATGACCGAGGCCGAGCCCGACCGGATCGGAGGCGTCGAGCAGGCGGACCTGGTGGACCTGCTCCAGGGCCAGGAGCATCTTCCGGCGCTTGAGCTTGTTCGCCACAGGCAGGAAGACGACAGTCATCGACACGGACCAGGCGATCAGCGCCCACCAGCCCCACGTCATCCACCATGGAGCGCCGTGCCGGCCGAGCCACAGGGCGATCGCCGCCTCGAAGGCGTAGGCGCCCACCATGTAGACCTTGTAGATGCCGCTGGACTTGTCCTGCTTCTCGTACGGGCTCGCCGCGCGCTTGCCGGCGGCGGACGCCTTGCTGAGGCGCTCCTCGGTGCTCACTTGGCGCTGCCGGAGCAGTGCGGATCGTTGGCGAGCACGAACACCGACGAGGCGAGCGGCGTGGCGTGCTCTCCACCGGCCTGGTAGACGCCGCGCGAGGTGACGTAGACACCGTTGGGGCCGTAGCAGGTGAAGGCGATGTTGCGGAAGCCGTCCGGCATCTGGATCACCTGCGTGTTGGTGCCGTTGACGATGTTCGCCGGGGTCGGCTCCGGTGCGTCCTTCTGCGAACTGTTGCCGCAGCCGGACAGCACGAGCAGAAGAGCGGCACCGAGAAGGAACGGGCGGGCACTCACTTGGTGGCCTCGTTCAGCGTCCGGCCACCGTGCTGGAACGAGCGGGTGCGGTTGAACGCGATCTTCCGCTCGTACTCGGCGTCCAGGTCGATGCCGTAGATGTCGCAGACGTCGACGAGGCGGATGAGCACGTCGGCGAACTCACTGCCCACACCTTCCGGCTTCGGGACGTGGTTGCCGAAGCACACCTCCGTCGCGTCCTCCAGCCGGTGATCCCGGTATGCCTCCAGCGCCTCCGACAACTCGCTGTGCAGCAGGGCGATGTAGTCGCCGAAGGTGTTGCTGCCCTGACGCCAGCCCTTCTCGGTGTTCACCTCGCGGACCTCGGCGGTCATCTGGGCGATCGTCTTCATGGGAGGTCTCCTACTTGAGGGGGCTGCGCGGAATGCGCGGATGGATCTCGGTCAGTTCGGGGTCTCGGGCTTGGTGACGGCCCACCCGAACGGCGTGGGGTTCACGTTGGTCGATGCGTAGAGCGTTTTCGGGAGGAGCAGCCGCCTTCGGCGGTGTGGCTGGGCGCCGAATCCAGGACGCCAGCCACGCGGTTGCGAGGTCGTAGCGGAGCTGGGCGTTCTCGGAGCGGAGGGCTTCGTTCTCGGCGAGGAGTTCAGCCGGGCGGCCACGGGTCAGGTAGGTGTTCGCGGCCCGCAAGGTTTCAAGCTCATCGAGGAGAGCCGAGCGGGTGCGGAGGTAGGAGAAGAAGCTCACGGTGGGATCACGGCCATCAGATGGACCCCGATCCGCCGGTGAAGTCCGGAAGCTCAGGCTTGCCGTCGAGCCGTCCGAAGAGGTGGAGGGCGTGCTCGTGGATGTTCACGTGGTCGCTGAATGGCGCGAACACCTGGTACGCCCAGCCGCCGATGAACACTGCGCTGTGTAGCAGCTTCAGGTCGTCGTAGGTGGGCATCCGGTCCGGGTGCGCGATCGAGGCGTGCACCCATTCGGCGCCGGTGAGGTCGGAGCACGACACGATCACCGACGAGTCGGAGCGGCGGTGCAGGAAGCTCCAGCCGTCGGGGCCGAAGGGCTTCGGTGCCATCCAGTCCCCGATGCCGAGCACGCGCCGGATGCGCAACGCGTCAAAGCTCGTGCTCACCGCTTCACCTCCGGAGACTGCTCATGCCGGGCACCCGCGAAGATGTCCTCACCGAGGCGGTAGCGCATGTACGCGAGTTGCAGTTCGGCGATCAGCTTCGAGTCGTCGAGGTCCTGTCCAGCGACGATGTGTGCCGGCAGCGGGATATCGTCGAGCCGTCGTTCCAGCAGCGGGTTGCACGGCTCTGGATCGTGGAGCAGTCGGTACCACCAGGCTTTGAAGAGACTCATCGGAGCAGCGCCCCTCCGCAGATCAGGTAGATCGTGATGAGGACGGCCAGGAGGACTGCGATGGTGAAGACGACGTTGAGGCTCCTCGGCTGGCGGGTCATCCCGAATCACCGTGGTGCCTGAGCCAGTCATCCCAGAGGCGGTCCTGGGACTGCGGTGTGTAGGTGTCCAGCCGCGCGCCCCGTGCTGCTTCTCGCTGAGTCTTTTGGGCAGTGCGCTGGGGACGGCGGGCAAGGACTAGAAGCAGCACCAGCAGGGCGACAGGTGGGATCAGGGCGGTCATCGTGGCTCACCTGCGGTCTTCCGCCACGACACCGGATACGCCGTGCACCGTGCGGTGACAGAGTCCGGGCCCAGCTCCTCGTTGAACATCTCCGCGAAGCCGAAGTACTCGCGGTCCTCACCTGGGAGCCGGAACGGGAAGCAGGTCTGGCAGCGCACGTTGCCGAGGTAGACCTGCGCCTGCGCTTCGGTAATCTCCTGCGCACCGATGAGGACGGTGCCGCACTCTGCGAAGTCGGGGAACTCATCCGACATGCGGTGCGGGGCGTCGCCCGGGGAGCGGATGTAGAGCTTCATCGCTGTGCACCTACCTCGTCAGCAGCAGCAAGCAGCGCGAACAGGTCGCTCCGGTGAAACTCGCCGGTGAAATCCAGCGGCGGCAACGGCTCGGGCTCGGCGGGGAGTTCCGGGAAGCGGGAGGCCTCGATTGCCGGGGTGGTGAACCAGGCCAGCGCCATCGACATGTGCTCCACCGGTTCAGCGCGGCGGTGACGGCCCGGGATGGCAGCACCGAGCGGGTCGGTGGCGAAGCCGCGCACAACCCGTCGGCGCGCAGCTACCCGCTGCCACCGGACCGGCCTGCGGTGCCCGGTGTGCCGGCGGACGGGCGTGACGAGCGGCTGTTCGTCGGTGGGCAGGTCCCGGAAGTGGCCGACCAGCACCGCCGCCTCACCTGCATCCGCCTCGGTGAGTACTTGGGTTTCCGCGGCCGCCATGTTGGCTTCGGACTTTGCCCGGTTGCGTTCGAGGTTCATCGGCTCGGTCATCTCGCCCGCCATCACCTTGCGCGGACGGGACAGCATCAGCAGGGCAAAGAGCGCAACGGCGATGACACCCGCGACGGTGAGAGTCTCAACCACGGCGCACCGCCTTCAGCGCGCGCTTCCACCACGGCGGTTTCGGGTCGTCCCACCCGGCCGGGGCCGAATGCTGGGCGTAGCAACGGGTGCACCGCCACACCCGGCAGATCGAGCACTCGGCGAGGACGACGGGTTCCGTCTCGGTGCCAGGCTCTGACCTCCGGCAGTCGACGCACACCGTCCCTTCCGGCGGGCGTCGCTCGATGGCGTGGCGTCCGATGTGCTCGGACTGGCGGGTGAGCAGGTCACGCAGCGGCATGGCTGTTCTCCTCGATGAGTTCTGGGTATTTCCCGGCATCGAAGCGGCGGATGAAGACGATGACGGCAGCGGTCAGGTCGACGTGCAGAACGCCGTCGTCGTCAGCTGCCAGGGCGAGATGCTCCAGCGCCTCAAGGCGTGCGTGCGCCTCGCGCTCACGGCCAAGAGCGTCATCGAGGAAGACGCCCACGGAAGCGCAGCCCACGATCGACTGTTCGAGGTAGTGGGCGATCGGGCAGTTGCAGTCACTGCCCGGGATGCCCCGAATCCCTTCCTCCGTGAGCACTTCGGCGACGTCGTCCGGGTCGAGCCCGAGCGCGATGAACGCGTCGGTCACACCGACCTCTGTGTACGGGTAGGTGATCACCGGCCCTTCCTCCTTTTCGCTGCTGCTTCTGCCAGTGCTGCGGCCAACTCCCGGCGGTACCGGCGGGTCCTGGGGGAGCGGCGTGTCCTCGTTGCGGACCTCGGCTTCCTGCCGCTTGATGGCCCGCAGGGCTCTGGCGGTGACGCTGTACACCACGGCTTCGGTGGCACGTCCCCACTCCCGTTTGGGGCGGGTACGGCACTCGGCCTTGGAGATACGGCCGTCTAGGACGGCCGGGAAGTAGACGCTCACCGGAAGTCGGCCGTCTTGATCTTCACCATGATCCGGTGACCGGACCGGTCGAGCAGCCCGGCCGACGTCACGCCGACGACGCCTTCAGCGGGGAATGCCGTCGGGCCGAACTCCGACACGAGCCCGGCGCGGACTTCGGCGATGGCGTCGGCGATGGTGCCGATCAGGGTCATCGGGACGCAGTCGACGCCCATCTTGATGGCCACGTCGACGACGTCCTTGCGCAGCAGCCACCAGTCCCCAACGCGGACGTCGAACAGTACGAAGTTGACGCCGGTCGGCAGGTAGTTCCCGCCACCCTTCTGGATGCCGGCGCCATAGCCCTCGCCGTACAGCGTCACCTCGGTCTCGCCGAACTGCTGCTCGAAAAGCTCTTCGGGGAACAGGTTCTGCAGCACCGCGATCAGCTTGGCCGGGATCTGCGCCCGGTCGGTCCGGCCCCCGAACTCGACCTTGTGACCATCCCAGTGCACCCGGATGTTGGTGCCGTCCACCTTCTCGGTGAACTCCCACTCGAACTCGGCGAGGTAGCCGATCTCCGGACGCGACCACTGCCCTTCGATGAGCTTGTTCCGGTCCGGACCATCGACGTGACGGTTGAACGGGCCGTAGATCTTCGGGTATTCGCGCATCACGCGCTCTGTCCTTCCGATGAGTCCTGAAGCCGCTCAGCAGCCATCTCGGTGAGCCGGTCTGCGTTGGCTGCTTTGGCGTTGGCGATGGCGAGGATTTCGGCGCCGGCGCCCTCGAGGTTTTCGGCGTCCCGGATCGCGCGGCCGAGCAGCTCGACCAGAGCGGCGTCGGCGCGCTCCTGGGCAGCGGTGCGGGCGTAGTCCTGCGGGTCGGGGGTCACGACGTCACCCCACGGGACGTCAGAGCATCGACAGCCGCTGCACGGCTGTTGACGCCGAGCTTCGTGTAGATGTTTCTGCGGTGGGTCGTCACCGTGTTCACGGAGATGAACAACTTCGCGGCCATCTCGACGACCGTCAGCGGCGACAGCAGCAGCCGGGCAACGGTTACCTCCATCGGGGTGAGGCCGGCGCCCATCGTCGCCACCCCGCAGATCCGCCGCCCCTGCTCGTCCAGCCGGACCGTGATACCGGCCCGGAGACGCTCGATGGCCTCGAGGTGACGGTCGATCTCCTCGAAAGCTGCGTCGATGGACGGCATCGTCTCCAGCGGGGAGAACGGCTGCACCTCGGCGGGCTCCACAGTCGTCACGACGAACCACCGAGCACGCGCTCCCACCCAGCCGCAGCGTCGGCGTCTTCAACTGCGCCGTTCCGGCGGATGTTCATGGCAGAGGCGGCAGCAACCGCCAGCGTCGCGTGGATCTGGGCAAGCGCGCAGGTGGAGTCCATGTCGCCGCGGTCGAGCGGGCCGCCCTCCTCCATCTTTCGGTGAAGCACATCAATGAGGGCCTCGGCCGTTCGGTAGTGCGTCGGTCCGCTAGCCATTGCTCTTCTCCTCGATGAGCTTTTTGCCGGCCACGGTCAGCCGGAAGTAAATGACCTGATCTCTCGACTTGGCACCGGGCCAGAGATCGGCGTGCGGGATCGGCTCGACCCAGCCGGCGTCAAACGCCTCCTGCAGGCGGGCAGTGACCTGAAGGGCTGCCACGTTGTCCCACGCCTCTTTCGATGAGCGGTAGCCGACGACCCTGCCGGGGACGGCGACTGCGCGCAGGAATGCCTTGCGGTGCTTCGTGGGAAACAGCGAGTGCTCAGGCATTGGTGGCCTCCACTGGCTCGGCGTTGACGACGACGAAGTGATCCCTGTCGTCGGTCCAGTGCAGGTCGACGGGTCCCCAGTTCTCGCTGTCGTAGTCCTCCTGCGCCTCGTCGCTGAGGTCGTTGACGCGGAAGTAGACGTTGTAGCCGCCGATGCCGCGGAAGAGCAGCTTCGTCAGCTCCCACCACATGCGGCGAACGTTCCAGCCCTTGACCTCAGGCATCGGGAGCACCCCACGCGCGTTCTGGTATGTCAGCCTCACGAGCCCATTCGTTGCGGACGTCGATGACCGCCGCGAGGTCAGCCACGTAGAACATCGCGGAGACCTGGTCGTGGGCGAGTCCCAGCAGTTCGGCGGCCACGTAGCGGACGGAGCGCTTATGGCCGTCTTTGCCTGCGAGGTATGTCGTGCCGGTCTCATCGTCGAATTCGCTGGGTTCCCATCCCGCTTGACGAACCACAGTTCCGGCGAGGCAGGCGGTAGTGCCGCAGGGCATACGCCGGAACCAGGCGTCCATGTCGAACTCTTCGGGGTGCTCGTACCCGTGGGTGATTGCAGCGTCGAGCCGCTCAAAGTTGATCGTGGTCATCTCACGCCTACTTCCCGGTCTTGGGCGGGGCGTTGCCGCCGGAGAGCTTGTCGGGTCCGGTCGACTTGCGGCCCGGGTTGTCCTTCGGGCGGTCCTTGTCACCGCCGGGTCGGCCCTGCTGGCCGGGGTTCTTCGGCATCACCGCTCACCCCATAGGAGGGTTGGCGGCTCGATCTCTTCGAACCCGCCGAGGCGCTCCATGATCCGCAGGTGGTTGGTGGAGAACGACTCGTAGAACCCCCGACAGATGGCGGGCTGCGCGTCGTAGGTCGAGTGGCAGACGACGAACGACTCGTTCCGCAGCGTCTCTTCGATGAAGCTCTTGAGCCGTCCGGGGCGCAGCGTGGGCGTGATGGACTTCTCGCCGCCGAGGATGCAGCTCGTGCAGCGGCTGCTGGTCATACGTGGCTTGCCGTTCGCGCCGTGAACGTCGTAGCTCACCGCTGCCCACCGCCGATCACGTCAACGTGGTACTGGGCAAGCTGCGACAGCCGCGAGTTGAACCGCGCCTTGTCGGACAGCGTGATCAGCTCGATGTCGGCAGCGCCGTACGTCTTCGACCACGGCGAGTCGGGCCTTTCCGTGATGGCCAGCACGATGCCGGTCCCGTGCTCCAACGCCTCCGGGTACCGCTCTCCCCGATGCCGGATCCGGACGCCCGGCCGGAGCTTCCCGTGCTCTGCGACATCGACGTAGCCGTGGGCGTGGAGCCCGTCGAGCATCTCGCCCATTTGCTGCTGCTCTTCTGCTGTCAGGTCGCTCACTGCTGCTCACCCCGCCCCTGCGGGCGCAGCTCGGCGGGGAGCATCTTCAGCCAGGACTCGGCCAGGTCGTCGTAGTGCACCAGCGCCAGCAGGGCGTGGAGCGCGTTGATCTGGTCCTGGTGCAGGTAGAACATCCCGTCCTCGTACGCCGGCCGCTGCTCTCCCTTCACTGCAGAAGCAATCCGGTCGAACGACGCGGTGAGGTTCGCCTTGGCGGCCGTGATCGCCCGAAGCGCGGCGAAGCGCTCGACGTCGTCGGCGCCGGCGGCGTAGCTCTCGCTCGCGAGGCCGTACGTGTGAGCGAGCCGGCGTGCGTTCGCGACCTCTTCGAGCACCTGCGTCACTACGTCGGCGCGTAGCGCCGCAGTACCTCCCGAAAAGCCTTCAGCGGAAGGAGGTCCGACGTTGCTTTCGGTGAGGACCTGCAGCACGGCGCGCGTTCCCCAGCGGGTGACGGTCTCCTTGCCATCGCTGCGGCCGACGATTGAGCCGGGGTCGCCGATGGCCTGCGCGATCCGGTCGCCGAAGCTGCGGAGCGCCTGCGCCAGCTGCTGGACCTCCGGCTCGGCGTGGGTGATGCAGTCGTGATCGCCGATACCCAGGTCGGGGCAGTCTTCCTCGGTGCGTTCTTCAACCTCACCAACAGGCAGGACTGGGTCTCCGTCTGCGTCCTCGGTCCAGAAGGCAGCCTCTTCAGGCCAGACCTTGGCGGGCGGGGCCATCGTTAGGAGGCATGCCTCACACGACACCAACGCCGGGAACTCGGTGACGTCGAGGGATTCGCCGGGCTGCCCGCACTGGGTGCGTCCGCCGTCGTCGAGGCCGTGCGTCTGGGCCTTGCCCGGCATCGGCACCTCGGTGAGGTTGTACTCGTCGATGCTGCGGGCCTTGTCGCTGCTGGAGTACTGGTGTGACCACCGGTTCCCGAACACGGCGAACATGGCGTCCCGGGTGTCGTCGCAGGTGCCGTAGATCTGGACGTAGTTGCGGCCGAGGCGCTGGCCGGTGTCGGGGTGCGTGTGGTCGGAGCCGAAGGTGAAGTACCAGTCCTGCGGCGTCTCCCAGCCGGGCTGCGGGACCGGGTTCATCCAGCGTGGGCAGTCGGGACGGCAGCGCACGCCGAAGACGTGGTCGTGGCGCTGCTCCTGCTCTACTTCGGGGACTCCAGAGCCCGGGATGACACGGGGATCGGGGAAGGTCATGACTCGACTCCTTCAGCAAGTTGCCGCAGGGCTTGCGCGAGCAGTGCGCTGACGACGAGGTGGTCCAACTTCCGGTTGAAGTAGGCGGTGAAGTTGCAGACGGTCTGCTGCGCACCGGACTCGGCCACGCCAGCGCGGACTGCCCGCACCAGGTGCCTCAGTTCGGCGGAAAACTCTGCGTCGCCTTGGTCAAGCGCCGCAACGGTTTCGGGGTCCATTACGCCTCCAGGGCAGCAGCAGCGACAGGGGCTTGAACGATCGCGGCGTACTCGGCCGGCGACAGGACCGCGTGGAGTGCAGCGGCACCGATGAGCAGCGGGTCGGAGTGGTCCTCGGGCTGGACGCAGTAGTCCGGGCCTGTCACGAACACGCGGCGGCCCGAGTGCGGGGTGACGGCGTGATCGCCGGTGGGCAGCTTGACCGCCACGCAGCCCCGGTGCACCTCGATCGCCTGGTCGTAGGTGGCCGTCTCCGCCATGCCCGGCGTTCCGATGCCCCGGTAGACGAACACGTACGTGCCGTGCCGCCGCTTCGCGAGGTCCGCCCACTCGGCCTTGGTGAGTTTGGTGGCAGCGCCGTTGTAGTCGTGGCGTGCTCTGCCGTCGTTTCCCGGTGCGCTCTTGCTCTTGAAGAAGCTCATGCGTCCGGTCCGCCCTCGACGAAGGTCAGCCGCACGGTCTGCTCATGCGCCCGGTAGAGCTGCTTCGGGTCGAGCCAGTCCGTGGTGCGGTCGTCGTCGGGTGCCAGGCCCATGCCCACGGCGCCGAAGTCGGTGTCCTCGGTGAAGAACGTGCCCTCACCGAGGACGATCCGGTCGCCGACCTCGGGCGTCTCGGGGAAGAACCCCCGGAACAGGTCCCCGATGTGGGTGCTCTCGCGGATCTCCACGACCTCAGCGATCAGGGAGCCATGCCGATCGATCGGCGGGTCGGTGGGGTTGATGTAGTGGCTGGTCTCGGTCATCGAGTCGCCGTCCGCCATCAGCATGACGACGCCGTACCGGTCCCCGACCCGCTCGACTCGCGGCCACGTGAGGCGGCCTGTGCCGAGGTCCACAATCTGCTTGCTCATGTACGATTCCTTTCGTCGGCGCCGCCTAGTTCCTTCACCGGATGGGCGGCGCTGCGCCATTTCTGTCTGTTGGGAAGACCGGACCGAAACGGCGGAGATCGGCTCACCAGTCGCTCGCGACAACCGTCTCGGTCCGGGGTCTCTACGGGGTGCCGCGCAGCACCGGGGTCGTGCAGGCGTCGGCGATCTCGGCGATGATGCCTTCGAACGCCGCGGCGACCACGTCGGCCGGGCGGTCCAGGACGTAGTGGAGCGCGAGCTTCCCGCCGTTGATCCGGTACCGGAACCGGGCGGTCAACTGGTCGGCGGTGGAAGCGCCTTCGAACACCGGCAGGTGCAGGGTGATGACCTCAGGGATCGTCAGGTCACCGCGAGCGCCCGCACTGGCTGAGGTCTGCTCGACGTATGAGAGCTTCCGCTGTCCGTCGGCGAGCCGGATGCCAGCCGCGAACTCGGCCTTCGTCGATGCCTGCAGCGACGACGCGATCTCCAGCATGGCGGCGGCGGGCGGGTCGGCGATGTCGACGCGGTTGTCCTCGAGGAACTCGGCGAACTGCTCCTGGCTCATCGGCTGGCCGTCCTTGCCGGTCCAGGCGGTGAACGCCGAGGAGTGGCGCAGGCCGAGGACGAGCCGGTGGCCGCGCCAGTCGGCGACGTCTTCACGGTGCGCGTCGAGGACCGCAGTGACCTTCCTTTCCTGCCGGTCGGCGTACACCTCGGACGCGGCCGGGTCGGCGTGCTTCGCCCAGTAGGTGGCGAACGAGGTGACGTCCCGGACGACGACGGTTCCGGCCTTCCGCTTCGGCCGGTCCCGGTGCTCGTCGCCGGTGAGGTCGATGCGGTGCAGGGAGCCGTCCCGGCTGGTGATGGCGTAGTAGCCGCCGAGCTCCAGCCGCTCCGCTTGCGCAGCGCTGTCGGCGAGGGCGGAGATGGCTTCGACAGCAGTCCCGTCGAGGGTCATGAGGTTTCCTTCGTGGGCATGCGCAGCGGCAGTTGCATCTGGCGCGGGTCGGAGCGGGACAGGTTGCCGTCCTCGTCGGCGAAGAACACCGAGGTCGGCGAGCAGTCGTCGGACTCGGGCGCCTTCGACGTGGACGAGCCGGTGACCACGAGGGTCTTCGAGTCGGCCTTCGGCAGCGGCTTGACCTCGATCTTCAGCGTCAGGACGCCCTTCTTGCCGGTCTCCGACACCGCCTTCGTGATCTCGGCGAGCTGTTCGGAGAGCCGCGTGTGCAGCCTTCCGCTGCCGATCTCAAGCAGCGCTGCGGCAAAGTCGCGCGGCTGCTCTTTGTCTGTGGGCACGGTGCTCCAATCCAATGTGGACATTTCCGGGAACGGCCCGGGGCTTAAGGGGTGGCGTCTCGCATCCGCAGGTACCAGTCGTGGAACAGGTCGTAGGTGGCGCCGAGGTCGTGGCCGAACACCTCACCGATGAACTGACCGACCTCGGCCGGGTCCTCTTTGGCGAGTTCGTCGACTGCGGCGATGACGGCTGAGACCCGGACGAGCCACTCCGGTACGGCAGCAGCAGGGCCTGACACCCCAGTCCCTCCCTGCTGCTGCCGTCCGTTGACCGAGACGGAGGGGTCGACGGGGGTCGGAACCTCCACCTCGGTCTGCGCGGCCGACGCTCGAACGTCTGCCGCATCGGAGGACTCGCCACCCGTGGGGCCTTCGTCCTCCGCTTCACCGGGAATCGCGTCCCGGTGGGCCTGCTCCGGCTGACCGCCGGTGTCACCAGCGCGCGCCAGATCCAAGGGCTCCTCCGCCGTATCTGACGGCGGGGTTTGGTCAGCCGGAGAGTTTGGGGTGCCGGACCCGTCGAGCCGCGAAACATCAACGGGTCCGGCCGAGGAGCCGGTGGCGCCCGGCTTCCCGTCCACCGGTGCGCCACCGGTGGAGTTCTGGGCGTTCTTCTGGTTCTCCTCGGCGCTTTCGATCGCGGCGCGCATCCCGTCGACGAGGGCGGCCTTCTCGGCGACGAGCTCTCCGTCGATGACCCCGGCCGCGTTCTCAAGATCGGCCCCAGCGGTGGGCCGCCGCTGACGTTGATCTTGGCGACCTCGAACCTTCCACTCACCAACACCGACGATCGACGCGATCGCCTTCTTGGTGTGGCGCTGCGCCGCAGGCAGACCCTCCTCTTCCTTCCGGATCGCCTCGATCGCCATCTGTGCAAGCTCCGGGCCGGGCGTCAGGCCGAGCGTCTCCACGACCGGCGTGATCCGGTCGGCCCACCACTCGACGAACGTCTCGTAGCCGAGCGTCAGCCAGACCTTGTTGGCCATGAACCAGCGGCACTCGTCAGCGAAGCGGCCGAGGTTCGCCACCATCGCCATCTCGCGGCTCTTGGCCCGTTCGATGTGATCGACCTGGGCCGTCGCCAGTTGCTCAGCGAGCGCGCGCTGCTCGGCACCGGAGAGCTTCCTGTAGCCCGTGCTCTTGGCGGCCATCAGAAATCCACCTGGCCCGATGCCGTCCGGGCGGCCCAGACTCGATCCTGGTGCAGCATGCACAGGTCACAGATCTCGGCGGACGGTGCGTCGTCGAGCAGGACCGGCATTGAAATCCACTGCCGGCACAGCGTGTGCACGGCCAGCCGTACCGGGACGCGGTTTCCTTCAGCGGTGCGGCGCCAGATGGCCCAGCCGCCGGCTACGTAGTGGAAGCGCTGGTTCGGCATCTTGCGGGTCGTCGTCACGCACGAGGCCCGCGGCTGGGCGGTCATCGCGATCTCGTCATCGCGGAGCTTCGGTGTGGTCATGCCGCGGTCCGCTCGGCGGTGTCGGTGTCGAACCACCGGCGCAGCGACTCGTCGCTCACTTCGACGCCGGACTTGTCCGACACCTCACGGGCGATTGCGGCCCACGGGTACTGGTACTGGCGGCGGGAGGTCACGAGCGTTCCCAGGTCCTCGCTGAGGAGTCGCTCGACCGCCTTGTAGAGGCTGCTACGTTCGGTTGGCTCGATCACCACGCAAGAGTGGCACTGCCACGCTTCAGTGTCAATCCCACGGGTGTGCTCAGTTCTGACGGCTTCTTTGGAACCTGTCGCATTTAGCGTGTTGCCGGACTTGTGGTTGAGTGCCACACTTGCGCCATGACCGCGAACATTGAGGAACGGACGCGACCGAGCGTGCCAACAGACACGTTCGCCGCTCGGCTTGTCCTCGCTCGCCACCACGCAGGACGGCTGAGCATCGAGAAGGCCGCGGCGATGTGCGGGCTGAACGCCGGCAACTGGGCGCACTGGGAGGACGGCCGCAAGCCGCGGGATCGCGTCGAGGTCGCCGATGCCATCGAGGCCGGGCTAGGGATCGACGCGACTTGGTTGCTCCGTGGGCGCCGACCTGGCGATATCGGCGGCGGGCCAGCTATCGCACCGTACCTGCCTCTGACCGAAGAGCCCATCCACACCCCGCACCGGACGCACGGCAATCGGCCGTCCGGTTACCCCGCGGAGCCCCGGCACCCCGGCGGCCGCCGAACGGTCAGAGTTCCGCGGCACGCCACCTCAACAGGGGATTGACGCCCGATGGCCTTCCAGACATCGGCGGTGGACGGTGACGGGATGGAGATGATCGAGAGCTACCTCAAGCACCTCGCACGCAACTCCTTCACCGACGCCACCATCGACGGCCGCCGCGAAATCCTCTGCCGGCTCCAGCGGCAACTGCCGTACGGCGTGGACCACACCTGCCAGGACGAGCTCGAGGAATGGCTCCACGACGAGCGCTGGGAGGCCGCCCACCCGGACGAGGAGCGGTGGACGCAGAACACCAAGGCCACCTACTGGACGGCGCTGAAGAGCTTCTACACGTGGGCGGCCGACCCTCGTGACCGGTGGCTCGACGACAACCCCACCCTGTACATGACACCGGTCCGCACCGTGCGCGGCATCGCCCGGGACGTCGAGGACGAGCAACTCTGGCGGATCCTCGACGAGGCCCGGCAGCCCTACCGGCTGTGGGCCACGATCGCCGCCTTCCAGGGCCTGCGCTGCATCGAAATCTCCCGACTGGACCGGGAGCACATCACCGAGCAGCTGCTCCGCGTCGTCAAGGGCAAGGGCGGCAAACCGCGGATCCACGACACCGACCCGCTTGTCTGGGCAGCGGTCCAGGACCTGCCGCCCGGGCCGGTCGCCGTCGACCCACGTACCGGGACGCGGGCGACGGCGTTCTACGTCTCCTCGACCTCGGCCGTCTACTTCCGGCGCCGGCTGGGCATGCCGGGCGTGTCGATGCACCGGTTCCGGCACTGGCTCGGTGTGCGCACCCAGGCGGCCTACAAGGACGTGCGCGTGACGCAGGAGGTTCTCGGGCACGAGTCGCTGCAGTCGACGCAGATCTACACCAAAGCGACGGCCGAGCAGCAGCGGGCCGCGCGGGCTATGCTTCCCCGCCCCGCCGCACAGGCTTGACCCGCTGCTCTGCCGGCCGGGTGAACTGCCCGGCCGGCAGACCGCCGGTCACCGACTCCAGATCCTCGGGGATGTTCGCGGCGCTGACCAGGATGATCCGGTCGACTTCGCCGGCGTTCAGCATCTGCTCGGCGTCGACCCAGCCGTCCCGAAACGGCGGCTCGTCGGACGCCACACCGACGAGTCGATAACTGCGCTCCTCGATGTACCGGGCACACTGGTCGGCCTGCTCGTCGCGTTCCTCGGATAAACCGCGGACGTAGATCAAGACGCGGGGTCTTTTGGGCATACGTCGGCGCTCCTTCCCTGTCGCAGAGTCCGGGGACAGGTGGGAGCGGGGTCTCGGCTCGACGCCTGGGGTGTCAGATCAAACGGGGTGTCTGACGGGGTGTTGATCGGACCGTAACCAAACGTTAAAGAATCGCTCAATCCCCCGAACGGATGACAGCGTTCCGTTAGCTGTCGGCAACTATCGGTGGACGTTCGGCAACGAACGTTCCCTTGCCCTGTCGGCCGATCGTCCACCCGGCCTGCCGCAGCAGGACCAGCGCGGTCTTCACCGTCGTCTCGCTGGTGACGTACTCGACCGCCAGCGCGGCGATGGTCGGCAACTTGTCCCCGGGCAGGTAGTCCTTCTTCTTCGCTGCGATCTTGCTGGAGATCCCGTTGAAGACGCGTTCATAGTCGGCCTCGGTCGAGGGCATGGCGACTCCCGGTGCTTGGCGGCTCGCCAATTCGATCACGGGGTGTGCCTTTCCCTCAACACGTGGTTGTCTTAGACAGCTTAGTCGTCTAACTTGGATCGCGGAACCACCCTCCCGAAGCTTGGCGGCCGAGGGACCCCGGTTGGTTCTCCCACCACCGGGGCGGCTGCCTCTCTCACTGCGACCGTCGGCCGCTCCGGTGGCACACCAGGTAGACGCGGGCGGGAAGTGGATTTCCGCGCATAGCTCGACTGCGAGCCGGACCGGCCCACCCGCCCGTGTCGACCTGGACCACAAGCCGCAGGTGCGGTGCCGCGTCAGGAAGGCCGGTGCCGTACCTGCGCTACCAAAAGCTCATCGAAAGGATCGGGGCTCATGGCCGAGGCGGACGAGCGGGCTCCGAAGAGCGTCACGGAGTGGACTCCGCCACCTGCTGCGGTCCTGTGCCGGCACTGCTTCGAGCCGATCTGGCAGGGGCTGATCTGGCTCCACATCGCGTCCGAGGACGGTCGGTGCTGGGACGGGAAGGCGTTTGCGGAGCCGGTGCGTCGTGGGTGGCATCCACCGGGTGGGTCGATCTAGACCAACCGGCGCCGCACCTCCGAAGAGGCCGCAGCGCCGGTGTCGTTCGAGCTGCGATGGGGGTGTCGGTTGCTACTTCGTGTCGCGGGGTGTCGGGGCATGCGGCTCGGCGGTGTAGATCACCGGCGCCGGTGAGGGCTTGTACACGATCTCGATACCCGGCCGTTTGACCATGGGCAGCGGCAGGGCGTCCGTGGTGGCCGTGGTCGTCACCGTGGTCATGGCGGTCATCGCGGTCTCCTCATTGGTCGGGGTCGGGGCGCTTGTTCCCAGTGTGCTCTTCCCAGGCAGCGAGTTGAAGGTTCAACGCCTTCATCAACTCGAAGACCTGAATTGGCGGAATGCGGACACGAGACACGACCCGGGCAGGCATGTGCACGAACGGCTTGCCGTCGTCATCCTCCGCGAGCCTTGGCGCCTGGGTGAAGACCGAGAAGTCCAGGACGAAGCAGTCCGGCAGGTTCCACACGCCGACGAAGTTCGCGTAGGTGCCGGCCTCAACCTCGGGAGTGGCGGTGAACTCGATGCGCTGCGGTATCGGCTCTTGTTCGGGTTGCGTCATGCGTGCGGAGACTAGCGCCAGCCGAGGCGGTCGCGCAGGAAAGCAGTGCAGGAAGGTCCGATCGACCGATCCGGCTCGACCGGATCAACCCGCCCGTTCCGGCGAGTTGCCGGATGCACCGCACGGCGTGCAGACTTGGGATCGTGGCGAGCGGCGACGAGATCATCGTGAACGGGCGGCGTGTTCTGCTGCGCGCGCAAGTGGCTGCGCGGGTCGGGATCTCGCCGGAGACGTGGCACTCCTACGTGTCGCGGCAATTGCCGAAGACGAACCCTGCACCGCGGCACGACGGGGAGATCGACGGGCGCACGCCGTTCTGGTGGCCCGAGACGGTGGATGCGTGGCAGGCGCGGCGGCGTCCCGCGTCCCGCGATTCGGTCTGAAAAACGCTCCGTGTTGATCTCCAGGGCGTCTCTTTGTCCGGTTACCGTGCCAACATGTTGATCTAGGCGAGCCAAACCTGCCGGATTCGGACATCACTGCTCAACCTTTCGTGCACATCTAGCGGTGCATACGGAGGTTGCGGGGCTTGGAGATCCACTCGGTATAAGCAGCCTCGCCACATCACCCCTTACATTCGGCAACACACCGTAACGACGGGGCCAGAACCCGGGCGCACCAGCAGATCACCGGTCATCGCCGCAGGTCAGCGGCCATGGTTTGGACACCGCTAGCGGTTCACACTGATCTCAGACGTCGCGCGTTCGAGCGCCACCCGCTCCGCGCATCCCCAACACCCCAAGCTCCCCGGAGGACGCAATGACCACCAAGCGCAACTGGACCTACATCCTCATCTGCCTCATCGTCCGAGCGTTCATGCTCGGCGCCGCAGCCATCAGCTTCATGCACATCGTCTCCACCTCCCGGGCGCTCGGACTCGGCTGGGAGGCCTGGACGGTCCCCGGCTTCATCGACGGACTCGCCGTCCTCGGGCTCATCGGCCGCGGCAGCAAGTTCGCGGTGTCCACCCAGCGCGCCGGGCTGCTGCTGATGTCCGGCGCCGGGTCGCTCTCCCTGGCCTGCAACGTCTACGCCGGACACAACCTCGGCCAGCAGCTCTACGGCGTCCTCGTCGTTGCCGGGTTCATCGCCGCCGAGTGGTACTCGATGAAGCTCCGCCCCGCCCCGCAGGCCGAGACCACGCCGGAGACCCGCGCCGGGAAGCGCTGCGTCGAGGGCTGCACCTGCCGCCGGCACGCCAAGGCCAAGACCCTCACCCCCGCCCAGAAGCGCGCCATCACGATCGCCAACAAGAAGGCCGCCGCCGAACTGGCCGCGATGGCCAACGGCTACAGCCCCGCGGACGCACCGGTGTCCCCGGCGATCCGGTAACGACGAAAAGGCCGCCCGGTCGCACGAAGCGACCGGGCGGCGCACAGCAGCACACTCGAACTCAGACCTAGGATTGGAGACTCCGACATGACGACCTACACCCCGCCGGTCCGGCAAGCCGTCACCGAGTCCGGCCGCGCACTGCTCGCCGCCGCAGTGTCAATCGATCACGACTGGTCGCTCCCGGCGAGCGGCCACGACAAACTCATGGACGTGCTCGGCGGAATGGACGCCGACGACCTCGAAACCGCGGCGCTGCTCGCCTACCACCTGCAGCAGGCCATCGGGTGCCTGCTGATCCGCAGCGACATGGAGAAGCGCACCAAGGAGGAGCGGTGACGACTCAGACCGGCACCGAGAAGTTCGGGGCCTACCAGGTCGGCAACATCGCGACGGTGATCGTGTACGGGTTGCAGTCCTGCGGGATCGTCGACCTGGACGCTGAGGAGCTGGACGAGTTGATCGACAAGTTGCAGCGGGTACGCGAGACGATGCGGCGCCCGGCATGACCAGGCCGCGGCGCTTCGTCCTCGGCGACAACGAGCCCCTCAACCTGTTCCGCGTCACCGACGCCCACGGCTGCACCTGGACCCGGGAGACTGGGGGATGGTATCCGGCGGAGGGCTCCTACCACCGGAAGGCTGCATCGTGGTGGTGGCTGATCACGCACCGGTCTCCGCTGAACACCTTGTGAGGACAAAGACTCATCAACGAGAAGAGCGGCCCCGCCCCTCCGAAGAGGTGCGGGGCCGCTCTGCTTCTCGATGACGTTCTGAGCCGGCGCCTGTACAACACTCCTGTACTACAGCCCGTGTCGTACAGCCGCGGGTCAGTTGCCTCCGCCGGTGCCGTCGCCCATCAGAAGCCTCGGACTGCCTTGACAGGTTCCGGGACTGCAGGCGGGTAGGTGGGCTTCGACCCGATGCCGAGCATCAGCAGCCGGGCGAGGCCGCGGAGCACACCGGAGTCGCGGGTCTCCAGGAACCTCACGGCGATGGTCCATAGGGCGACACCGCCGCCGACCAGTGCGAGGACGGTCCAGTCGGTGACGGCGGCCGGCACGTCGACGCCGTGGGCGACGAGCCAGACCACGGCGACACCGACAGCCTTCTGGGCGAGCTCGCGAACCACGGACTTCAAGAAGTCGTTCATGGTGCACTCCTTCGATGAAGGGGTGTTGGGGGTTGAGCAGGTGGGTCGGTGCCCCGGCTCGCGCTACACCGCCCCACCCCTCGGAAGACGGGCGCGAGCCGGGGCACGATCTTGGGATTCAGGGAAACCGGCGAAGTCCTGAACGGGGCGCCGGGTGGTTCAGGGTTCGGTCAGAGCGAGGCGATCTCGCCGTCGTTCCAGCACAGGCTGTCCCGCGAGCCGTCGCAGTGCACGCGCGCACCCGGCACGCGGTTGTCGCGCTCATGGCCAGCCGCCTGGTTGCAGTCCAGGACGTCACCGTTCGGCGCGCGGCCAGCAACGCCGCACGTCTCCCGCGGGCCGGTGATCGCCGGCTGACCGGGGATCCAGTCGTAGTACGCGGCGGTGTTCGTCAGGATCTGCACGAGCTGGTCGCTGAGACCGAACCGGTCGCGCTGGACGGCGAGGCTCCTGCGCAGGTCGCCGTCGGCGTGGCGCTCGGTGGCGGCTTTCCAGTCGGCGAGCATTTCGAGCAGGTCGACCAGCGTCATGCCGTCCACGCCATGCGTGAAGTGCTCCGGGTGATGCCGGTTCGCACTGTAGTGGTGCTCCAGTCCGGCACCCATCCCGGCGAGGAAGCCCTTGTACTCGTCGGAGCCGTAGGTGGAATTCTTCAGCTTCGGCGTGTACTCGTTGAAGACGTCCACCTCGGGCGCCTCGGTCTTTGAGCGGTCGTGCTGGATGCCTCGCTGCACCATCTCGGCAGCGAGCGGCGCGACCAGTTCGGCCACGCGGCGGGCATGCTGGAGCGTGTCGGCGGTGGAGTCGTAGTCGCTCACGCCTTGATCTCCCGCACGTCCCCGACGCCCTCGAACTGCAAGCGCGCCTGGATGAACCGAAAGTCCTGGAGCTCGCGGCCGGTGTCGTAGACCTTGACGGCGATCTCCGGCATCACGTGCGGATGGACGTTCCACGCCGAGTTCGTGAACCAAAAAAGATGCTGGTACCGCTTCGTCGGTGAGCCGTTCTGCTTGAGAACCCCGCCGGTCCGCAGGAGCCGGGTCAACTCGTTCACGGTCAGCGTGATGCCGAAACTCTGCCGCAGCTTCGCGGAGACCTCGTCCCACGTGAAGGTGTGCGGCTCGTACATCGACGCGGACACCGTGCGCTGCGCGGCCACGTAGCCACCGGTCTTGCGGATTGACGGGAGCACCTCGCTGTACACCCACGACTGGAACCGCGACACCTGCTCCCGGACAACGGCGTCGCGGATCCGCGCGGGCTGCCGCTGGCCGAGGGCGCGGTAGAACCCGGCCTCGGTCAGGTACCAGATCCGCTGCTCGCCGCCAGGGGTACGCGCCAGCGTGTACCCCTTGTCGACTTCGGGGATCGACTGGACGAGCCGGCCGGCGTCGCGGAAGCCGAGCGCTCGTGCCACGTCGGGCGCGGACACCCGGAACGAGTCGCCCGCCGAGGTGAAGCTCAGCGAGAACTCTCCGTTGTTGAACAACTGCATGTCGGTCACGTTGGACCTCATTCCGGGAAGGCGGGAAGGCAAATCAGTGCGCCGGCTCGCGTCGGCTTCCGGCCTTCCCAAGCGGGAGGCGACGCGAGCCGGGCACGTTCAGCGCCCGATCCGCCTCGTCGCCACACCCCTCAGAAGGCGGATACGGATCGGGGCGCGGCTGTTCAGCCCGGTCGCCTGTGGCGAGCGGGCTAGCTAAGAAGGGTCTTGTGCGTAGAGTGCTCTACGTGTAGAGTGCTCTACATGACATACACGGCAGAGCAGATCGAGGCCATCGGCGGCAAGTCCTGGACCAGCCCCGACCAGAAGGTCACCCGCGTCTACCTCAGGGGCGCGGCCCTGGCCAAGCTGATCGGCCTGGAGATCGACTACTACAAGACGGGCAACATCAGCTTCGCCGCCCTCCGCGGCGAGAAGATCTCCAACGCCGAGGCCAAACGGCTGGCAGACAGCGCGGTCTTCTGGCAGGACGGCATCCTGTCCGCCCAGACCGCTAGCCGGGACGGAGACGCCCTCGTCGATGCCGTGATCGCCGCCCTGGCGGCCATCGAGACCAGCACCGAACCGGCGGCGGTCGAGCAGGTCGAATTGCACAACGTTGCACCGGCGCCGGCACGGCCGATCACCTCGGGCACGGCGATGGTCTACCTGCTCTCCATCGGCAGGCTCGCCGAGATGCGCAGCAACCGGGGACCGCGCTGGTTCATCTCCGCACGGGTTCGCGCACGTGAGTACTGCGGCGGCTACGCCGACACCGCAGAGCAGGCGGAGCAGCGCCGGGCGTGGCTGGACAACGAGGGCTACCAGCAGATCCAGGTTGAGGCACCCCACGGCAGCGTCGACCTGGGCGCGCTCGGTCGGGTGCGCGCCGACGCCAAGCGGGCATACGACGAGGCGACCGCGATCCTGCGCGCCGGTGTCCTGCGGGCGCTGGAGGAGCGTCGGGAGGAGACCGAGATCGCCCGGACTGCCGGCGTTGACCGGCAGACGGTCAGGGCATGGGCCGGGAAGCAGCCGATGAACCGTGGCTGAACCGGAGCAGTGCCCGGCCGTCCACCTCAGCCCGACGGCCGTCGGTGACGTCGAGGTCCGGTGCGCCAAGAGCGCAGATCACATCGAGAAGGGCGACTCGGTGCACGAGGGGAAGGTCGGTCCGTTCCCGGTGCGCTGGACCGACTAGCCGCACGGATCACGGACGCATGCCTGTCGATGGTGGCGCGGCTGGTGCACCATGCGGGGCATGAGTGAACCGACCGACCGTGGTGGCTGCCTACCAGGCTCAATCGCGATGATTGGGCTCGCGCTGGCGGTCATCGCCGCCGTCGTGGTCGCGCTGACGATGCAGCCGCCACAGCACCCCGCGGGCATGCTGCACCACACTGTCCGTGTCGGCGAGCTTTGCCTCAGCGTCGAGCCGCGCGGACCGGGCCTCATCCATCCGGGCCGGGGTGACCTTGCCGTCGTGGGCGGGCGCCGCATGCCGGCGGATCGGGATGAACACCCGCCACAGCAGTTTCCACAGGTTCGCTGGCAGCATTACTGCACCTGACTGCGTTGCGCCACCGCCCTGATCAGCGGCAGTGCCTCCGCGAGAGTATCGGCGAGCTTGTCCGACCTGGCGTCCGCCGCCGCCCAGGCTGCCTTGTACTCGTCCGCCCGCTGCCGCTCCCGCGCCAACTCCCTGGTGAGCTGTTTGCTGGTGACCAGGCGGCCACCCAGCACCAGTAGGACGATCAGGCCAAGCAGGCCGTAGGCGGACGGTTCGAACCAGGGGGTCAGCGTCTCCATGCACGCCTTGGCCTTCCGGGGTTGATCGTCCCGCCCGCGGGGTCTGGGCTGAGCGGGTGGTGCTCAACGCGCAACAAACGAGATGACGATCGTTGCGGCGCTGACCGCGGCGATGACCAGACCACCGATCGTGAACAGGGTGGTCCGCGCGCTGGCGCCGCCCGCCGTCGCGCCACGCAGGGCGGTGACCTCGTCACGCATCACCGTGACGATCTTCTCCAACGCCTGGACCTCGTCCCGGGTGGCGACACCGACCCGCAACTCGTTGATCAGATCGAAGCGCTTGTCGGCGGCAACCTCCGCCTTCGTAACCGCTTTCTCCTGTGCGGTCAACGCAGCCTGCACGGCGAGCCGGTCGGCGTTCAGCGCTGCGGTGAGCGCCTTCTCCTGGGCATCGAACCGCTGTTGGTCGCGGAGATCCTTCTCCGCCAGCAATCTCTCGAAGTGCTCCTTGAGTGAAACACCCCGCTTGATCACGGTGCTACGAGTCCTCGGCAGTGTTGACCGCTGCGACGATCGCCGCCTGACCCTCCGGGCTCGTCAGCACGCTGAGCAGCGCCGCCCCGAGGAGCGGGCCGAGCTGCTGCGCGAGGAGCGCAGCCACCGCCTCCGGGGCGATGTTGACCAGCGGCAGGTGGTGCAGGGCGTTGACCACCGCACCCTGGAACGTCGGGTCGGAGAACCGGTCGTCGGTCCGCGGCTGCGGGATGCCGTCCAGATCGGTCGGGGCGAGGCCACGAGCGGTCGCGGACCACTGCCACGTGTCGGCGAGGGCCTGTCCCACGGTGAGGCCGGGAACGCCCGGCACCGGATCGGTCAGGTTCACGTCTGCTCCTTTGGAGGTGAGGTGAGATGCGCCGATGAGCCGCGCGAAGTCGGCGACGGTGCCCCGGAACGCGTTCGCGTCGCAGACGGCCTGACGGCCGATGACGGCGCTGGACGTGTACTGCAGGATGGCTGGCGCCCTGCCGCTGTACGCAGCCCAGCGGCTCGAGGTGTCACCCGGGTACAACTGCCGGAAATGGCCGGAGCCGGTCACATACGCCGACGCCCACAACGGCTCACCGGCAGGGACACTGTCGCCGTACGCCCATTTCGGTGCGTAGTGCAGGACCGTCTTCCCGGTCCGCTGCGCCAGCAGCTGCGCTGCCTGATGCCCCACCGACGCCGGGACGTTGTCGTAGCCCCAGTGCTCGGTGTCCATCTGCCAGAACCAGCCGGGGAACGTCCGCCACCAGGGCACCTCGAGGCCGACCCAGGTCAGGAAGTAGTCGACCTGCTTCTCCACCGACGGGCCGGGGGTGCGGGGCACCATGTAGCAGCCGAGGAACGGAATCCCGGCAGCCTTGGCGGCAGCAAGCGACGGGCCCGGGTGGTGCTTCACGCCGGTGCCCTCGGTGGCTTTGTGGGTGTAGAAGTCGATGCCGGCCGCTCGGGCGGCGGCCATGTCCATCGGGCCGCGGTCGTGGTCGAAGTCCGACGCGTCCCAGCCGAAGATCGTCATGTCGGCCGGACTGCCTCGGCCAGCGTTGCCCACGCCCACGTCGACGAACCGCCGTCGACGGTCACCTCAACCGTGGACTGCCATGTCGCCGCAGACAGCGGGGTGTCGTCGGCTTCGAGTTCACCGACGTAGGTGTGGATGGTGCCCTGCCGGCCGTTCACGTGGAGTTCCACGAGCCGCTCGCCGGAGCGCTGGAGGTAGAGCGTCGAGCCGTCCGGGTGGTCGAACATCCACCGGTCATCGTCGATCTTTCGCCACATGTACGCCTCCTACGTCGCCGACTGCCAGGAGATGGTGAACCGCGGTGTGCCGGCAGTGTTGAGCGCGCCGCCGGAGTTCTGGTCGGCGGCGAGCTTGATGGCATCACCGGCGGTGCACACCAGCAACGTGTTGATCGTCATGTGGGTGTTGTCGCCGGTGACCGCGGTGCGCTGGTCGATGACGACGAACGAGCCGTTCTGGTCGAGGAGGAGCCGCCGGTAGCCGGTGGCGTTGATGGCCAGACCCGAGTAGCCGGACACCATGTAGATCCCGGTCTCAGGAACGGTGATCGTGGTCGACGAGGCGGTGAACATCGAGCCGGTCGTGTCGACGAGCTCGGTGTCGAACGTGATGTAGGTGATCGCTGAGTTCGGAATCGACTGTGCCGTCGACCTCGTCACCGCGCAGGCCGGCGGCTTCACCGCATAGTTGGCCAGGTCGGCGAGCGCGTTGAGCTTTGATGACGGCACGACGGCGTTCGTGCCGAAGACGGGTTTGACGGGGACAGCCACCGGACCTCCTTAGAACGCGAGCAGGTCGGAGCCGGTGTCGGTGCGGGATTCGTCGGCGCGGAACCACGGCCCGGCCACACCCGGGCTGGCGCCGATGACCGGGGCGGTGTTCCAGGTGACGGTGCGGGTGTCGCCGGCGGCGGAGTGGGCGATGCCCTCGATGACGAGTTCGGTGACGCCGTCCGGCCACGGGTTGCGGGTGCCGTCCGGGCCGGTCACCGACGGCTCGTCGATGTACAGCAGGTCCGTTGCGGCCGGCGTGCCCGACATCCGGATCCGCAACTGCCCGGCGTCGACGCCGGCCGGTGCAGTGAACATCTCAACGGGGAGTTGCGTCATCGTGCCCGCGGTCACCGGCACCGCAGTGCCGAAGATCGTGGAGACGAAGTTCCCGGCGAGGAACCAGTTCACGCCGGTGGTGACGCCACCGGCCCAGCCGAGCGGCGACACCACCCATGCTGTGGTCGCATATACCGACCCGGCGGCGACGGGCACCAGTTCCGACAGGGCGTTGACGACGGAGATCCCGCCGGTCGGTGTCAGCAGCAGCGACCCGGTACCCGCCCGGGGGAACAGTGCGGACTGGGCGACCGTCCCGTTCTGCGCCGTCCACGGCGATGCGGTCATCTCGAACCCGGTGTTCGACAGCAGTTGCACGTCCTCGCCGGGGGCGCCGGTGATGGAGATCCGGTCGCCGATCTCCCGTTCGAGGATGAGCCAGCACTCCACCGCGGTCCGGGAGAACAGGTTGAGCCGCAGCTGCGGCATCCGCTGCCGGGGGGCCGTGTAGTTCCCGACGATCCAGGTCGCGTATGCCTGCGGGTCGGCGATGACCGGACTCGACAGCATGGCGGCGAACGGCCGCTCACCGACGGCGGTCACCGACGCCACCGATGTTGCTCGAGCTGTGGAACCGCCGGTGCGGGTGACCTGCGCGACGTTCCGCGGCTGGTCGGACCGCCACCGCGCCGGTGGGGTGAGCCACGAGTACGGGATCCGCGTCGGGGTCGGCGGGAAACCGCCCCACAGGTAGTCGTTGGTGATGGTGGCGAGCGGACTGTCGATGCACGACGTCGACGTCGGATCCAGCAGATCCTCATCGGCGAGTTCGAAGCCGGTCAGCCGGCCCTTGCCGGTCGCTGACATCGGTCAGCCCTGCGCATAGGTCAGCGACCCGACCAGCGCGCCGAGTGCCGTGCCGGTCGGCAGGACGACGGGCCACAGGACGCTGTTGTCCCAGATTTTCGGCAGCCCCAACTGGGTCCAGTTGGACATGGCGGCGATGTTCGCGGTCGGGGTGGGGATCGAGGCGATGAGCCGGTAGGCGACGAGGTGGATCGTCCCGGACACGTAGGACGTGCCCAATGTCAGGGTTTGGATCGACCGGACCCCGATGTCGCCGGCGGCGAGGGAGAACGGCACGAACGTCCCGGCAACCGCAGTGGCCGGGAAGCTGGCGATCGTGCCGGTCTTCGACCCGGTGCCGGCCGAGTTGGTGTAGGTGAGCGTGGTGTTGGTGACGGCACCGCCGTTGCCGGTTGCCGATGACACCTCGATCGCGACCCGGACGTCGGCACCGTTGGTGCTCGCCGACGAGTCCCGGGCCGGGAACGCGACCGAGTTGACGGTCTGCCCGGTCGTGGTCGTGATCGTGAAGCCCGAGTTCGTCCACAGCCGGTCGTAGATTTCGACCCGGCCGATGTTGCCGGTCTGCGCCATCTCCAGCCTGGCGAGGTACGTCTGGTTCGATGCTGCCGGGATCGGGACCTGCCCGGTCACCGTGCCCGAGTGCGTGCCACCCGCCAGGCCCGACGACGGTGCAGCACCCGCACCGGGGGTGCCGGTCGTGTACCAGAGGGAGTGCCGGACACCGGCCGCCTCCGCCGTGCCGGTGTCCTTGAGCAGGTCGGTCGGGTAGCCGACCAGGCCGGCGACGAGCTGATCCAGGGTGGAGATCGCCACGGTGCTCCTCAGAGGTTGTAGGCACGCGTGCGCGCATGGAACCGGGTGATGCCGGCGGGGTCGACGAACAGCCGGCCACGTTCCGTAGCAACGGCCTCGTCGAGCAGGTCGCCGGGTTTCCGGCCGGCCAGACTTGCCTGCTGCATGAACGTGGCGCCCTCGTCGAGCGCCGCCGGGATCGCAGTGGTCGGGGAGGCGTAGCGGAGGATCGTCGCGATCCGCTCGTCGGTGCGCTGATAGGCCAGACCTTGGAAGCCCTGCCGGAGCTGCTCGAGGTGCTGGGCGTAGGTGTAGCCGTTGAGGTAGATCTGCACCTGGCCGATCAACCCCGACCAGTGCGTCAGCGGCGACAGTTGCAGCGTGTTGAAGAACGCCGACCCAGGGGCGCCGCCGCCGAACGACAGGGACGCCGTCGCGGTCCCGACCCACAGATCCTGAAGGTCACGCAGGCCGAACCGCAGCGCGACCAGCGTCCACGACCCCACCGAGCCCGCAGGGCCGGCGACCCCGGCGATCGGACCCCACCCGCCGATGACCGCACCTGCATTCCACACAGGCAGCACCGCGGTGTAGTCGAGGCCGAGGAACACATCGCCGGTGCCGGAGAACTTCAACAGGTCGACGGTCGTGATCCCGGCGGCAGCGGTGTCGGGTCTCACCCATACGGCGATCGTCACCGTGTCCGTGCTGGTGAGGTTGATCCGGTTCGCCGTCTCCCACGTCCCGGAAGCCATCGGCGAATTCGGTGTCGCCACACCCGCATCGACGAACACCGGGACCCGCAGTTCGTCACCGGGTGGCCCGACGCCCGAGCCGACCGACACGAAGTCGGACGTGGAGTAGGCCAGCGGCGGCTCAGTCCCCTGGACCCCGACCGCAGCCACCTCGGTTGAGGCCTCGCCCAGCGGCCAGAACGCGACGAGGTTCGACCCGCCGGTGTAGCGGACCTGCTCGGACAGGGTGGAGATGAACGTCCGGCCGTTGTCGAGGAGCTGCTTGCGGTCCACTGCGGTGACGACGATGACGTTGTCGACACCCTCAAGGTCCTCGACCGTGTCCGGCATCTCGAACGTGCCGGTGAACCATCTGAACGACTTGTAGCCGATGACGTCGGTGACCCGGACCGGCATCCCCAACGTGATCTGCAACGGGGCCGTCGACAGGCCCGGGGTGAAGATCCCGGACGCGTTGTCCAACCCCATCGTCAGTTGGCCGGGGACTCCGGTGCGGTCGAGTTCGGTGTCACGGCCCCGGGTCGACCGGACCTCCACCCGGTTGGGCCGGACGTAGACGGTGACGTCGACCCAGTCCCCGGCGGCGTTGCGGATTTCGACGCGGGTGTAGTCGTAGAGCCAGGCCATCAGCCGATACCCAAGAACGTCTCGACCGACTGACCACGGTTCGCGGCATCGGCGATGATGACCCGGCGGATCAGCTCACCGTGACCCACGATGTCGACGACGTGATGGACCGTCTGCACTCCGCCGCCGCCTCCACTGCTGCCCATCTGACGCCAGCCCCCGAATCCGCCTTGCTGCATGCTGGCGTACTGGCCAACACTCGGGATGATCGTCCCGTTGGTGTCCGGGACGAACACCTCTGGGCGCCCACCGTCGCCGACGACGTACGGCACGCCAGCCGAGACCGGACCGCCCAGCGCGCGACCGTTGTCCCGCGACTGCCCAGCGCGGGACAGGGTGGCCGCGAGGCGGGCTGCGTCGGCCAGCGCCGCGCCCATGCCAGAGATGGCGACGTGCGGGGAGTAGGTGCGGTCGAGGCCGCCCAGTGTCGCGCTGAGGCGGGCCGCGGCCGTCAGCGCGTCGAACATGCCGGGCGTCGTGATCTTCGTTTCCGCCGCCGGCGGAATGCCCACGACGCTGGCGATGTACCGGTCGACCTCGGCCTTCGTGTAGCCAAGCGCGAGTGCCGTCGCCCGGATCTTGGCGATGTTCCGGTCATACTCGGCGTTGGCGTTCGCGATCGCCTCGGTCGACGCGTTGACCCCGCCAGCGAGTTCGATCTGTTGACGCCGCGCCTTGTCGGCCGCCTCAATCTGGGAAAGGACTGCCTTTTCATTGGCGACGCCAGCCTCCGAGTTGTCATTGAGGACGCGCTTGCCGTTTTCGAGTTCCTTCTCAAGATCGAACCAGCCCTGCGCAAGGGCAAGGTTGGCGTCGGCAGCGGCGAAAGCCTTCTGCCGCAACTCATCCAGGGCGTTGCCCATCCCGCGGGCCGAGGCTGCAGCCGCATTCGACGCGACAGACGACGCTGACGCTGACGCGCCGAGGTCGTCGAGCGCCATGCCCGCGGTGACCCCCGTCACCCCGATGTGGTACAGCTTCTCGTTTATGTAGTCGAGGGCACTGCCCAGGACGGGCACGGAATGGGCTGTGCTGTTGGCTTCGGTCGCGAAGTCGCGCACCGCTCCGTAGGCCAACTCGAATCCGAGGACCAGCAGGCTGACGGCCTTGGTCACGTAGCCGATCACACCGATCAGGTCGGACAGTGCATCGCCGCCCTGTTTGGAGCCCATGCTGATGATCCGGATCGAGTCGCCGAGGTCGTGACCCAGGTTGGCGAGCGCCGGCGCGACCTTGTCGACGATCGGCTGAGCCCTGGCCAGGGCGTCGGCGAACCCGTCGACCGCCGCGGTGATACCCGCACCGATACCGCCGGCAAGCGGCCCGACGAAACCCTGCGAGATCGCCAGGATGCGTTCGATGGGCAGGTCCCGCAGCGTCCTGTCAACGATCTTGAGGGCATCCTCGAGTTCGTTGCCGAATGCCGCCGACGACCTCATCCACCGCTGCTGGATGCCGTCGATGGACTTGCTCCACAACGCCCCGTACTTCTGCGGGTCGCCCATCCAGGCGCCGGCGAGACCCAGGCCAGCGCCGCCGACCGCGCCGCCGAGCCCCAGCGCGCCGCCGATAGCGGCCGTGAGGGCACCGACGACCGGAAGAGCAGCAGCGATGAGGGCGGCGATGACCGCCGGGCCGAGCAGCGGCGTGGACAGGATGCCCTGGAAGCCCGCTGAGAACGACTTCGCAGTCTCCTGCCCAGCCTGGACGCCGGTCTTCGCCAGTTCCTTGGGGATGACTCGGGCGGCGTCCTCGACGCCGTCGACCAGCGTGCTGGCCAGTTTCTTGCGGACTTCGGTCAGGCCACGCAGATGCCCCTCGGCGTTGCCGAGTTTCCGGAATACATCGATATCGCCAGTTTTGACGAATTCGTCCGCGAGTTTCCGGACCTCACTGCGGGACGTGCGGATCTTCGCGTCCAACGTCGCCAGACCGACATTCTTCTCGCCGAGCGAAGAGATCTTGTCGTCGACCGATCCGACGTCACCGCCGAGCAGCTTCATCGATACAGCCGCTCGGGCCGCGTCTGCTGGAATTTTTGTGATGTCCCTGTCGAGTTTCTCGACCTTGCTGTCGACGTCGCCGATCTTCTTCTCGACGATGAGAGCCTCGGACTTGAACTGCCCGGCTTCCAGTTTCAGTGCGACGGATGCGGTGCGGTCGGCCACAACGTCCCCCCCGATCAGGTCGTGCGGCGGACCGCGTATCGGACGCCACGCTTCGGCGACTTCGCTCCGGCGTCGTTGCCGACCTCGGCCTCGAGCACCCGGCATGCCTCGCAGGTGATGCGGTGCACTTCCCAGGTCCGTTGCGTTGCAGGGTCGGTGGAGATCTCCAGCGGGTTCCCGCAGCCGGAGCATTCCTCGCGCTCCTCGGCCAGGAGCGCGAGGAGAAGGTCGCGATCTTCGTCGGTCCACATCGGCTCCGACGTGGCGACCGAACGGATCAGTCGATCTCCGTCATATTCGTGCTCGGTGATGGTTCGGGGTTCCCGGCCAAGGAGCCGTGAGTGGGGTTGCCGGACTGCTCGGGCTGCTTCGACTTCTCGCCGGAGCTCCGGGAAAGCACGGAGGCGGCGGCGGAGAAAGGGATACCCTGCGCGTCGTCGTTGACCGTCCAGGCGGCGTTGGCGAGTTGCTGCCACTGCCCGTTGGAGAGTTTGTCGGCGAGGCGTTCCACCTGCTCCGGGCTCATCACCGGGTCGATCGCCGACGACGAGACGATCAGGCATACCCAGCCGTGATACAGCTCGGCGTATTGCTCGTCGTCGAGGTCCGCAGTCTTGACCGGTCGTTTCCCGGCCAGCGTCCGCCAGGCGCCTCGAGGCGTGACGGCCCGGAACCGGAACGCCCGATTGTGGGCGATCATCTGCTCGCGCAACTCCGTCAGCCGACTGGCGACCTCTCTGCCCGGTCCGTCGCCGGCCAGGTTGATCGGGTCGAGCGTCATGCCGTCGAGTTGCGCAGAGAGCCGCTCATGCTCGGCGACGAGCGAGGCTCTTAGGCACAGGGTGACGCTGGTCTCGGGGGTTTCGACCTCGTCGATGATCGACTCGATGTCGGACGGCTTCGGCTTAGCCGGACGACGCTTGGCTGTGGTCACGCCGGTCACCGCCCGCAGGTCGGACAGCGGGGCAGGAGCCAGGTGGCGACGTCCAGCGGCGGGGGGACGGTGATCGTGTAGGTGACAGTCTCCCGCGCGATCGTGTCCAGGTTCGCCGGGTCGAGTTGGTCTTTGCCGTTCGAGCCGAGGACCTTCTGGTCGGTGGTGAGCTGGTCACCGTAGAGGGTCATGTGCGGGTCGGCTGGGATGCGCTTCGGGTCGATGCCGTTGGCGATGAGCCAGTCGAGGACGTGATCGTACAGCTCTTCCATGGTGGACAGGCTTGGGTTCGGCATGTGTGGCCCTTCATCGTGTGGCCCTTGATAACTGGAGGAAGCCGGGCAAGGGCCACCGAGCCCGGCTTCCCGCTTTGGTCGTGCAAGTTGCGGAACCGGGTATCTGATCGGCGGAGGGTGATGTTGGCGTCACTGCGCCACACTGCTCGGCATGACCGACACCCCGCCCCCGTTCATCCCCTACGTGCCAGGGCCGGCCGATATCGCGGCGAGCGGCCCGGCCGTGTCCGCGGCCGACGCTCCGCAGACGCCGAAAAGCGGCCACAAATTACTGATCGGTGCAACCGCTGGCCTCGGCGCATTGGTTGTACTGCTCGGCGGCACGGTCGCCGTGATGGCCGGCCGCGGCACCGACAGGGCGGCGTCCCCAGCCGCGGCGTCGGTGAGCCCGACGCCGTCCTACTCCCCGGTCGCGCCGTACAGCCCCCCGGCTCCACAAGACATCTCGGTGGCATTCGGTGAGACTCTCGTTGTTACCGACAGCGCCGGCGGTGAGGTCCGTTACGTAGTCACGGCCGACAAGGTCTACACCAAGACGAAGTACGGAACGAAGCCCGAGAAAGGCGTGCTCTACGGCATCAAGGTGTCCGTCGAGGTGGTCGGCGGTACGACATACGTGTGTGCCTGCGACTTCGCCCTCATCGCCAAGGACGGCACCGCCTACGAGGGAAGCGGCTACCAGGTCGACGGAGGTCTGGACGCACTCGACCTCAACCGCGGGCAGAAGGCGTCCGGGGTCGTGGTGTTCGACATCCCGCAAGCAGCCCAGACCGGAGGCCGCATCGAGTTGCGGGAGGGCGGACGCAGCTCCGAGAATCAGGGCTTCTGGACGATTCCCTAAGGCGCTGACGTCCTAGGCGACCACGGAGCGCTGGTTCGGGTCGAGGTAGACGGTCAGATCCACGCTGAAGTCCCACGAGGTATCGGGGGCCGGCTTCTCGCCGTTGTATTCGGCGCATTCCACCGGGAAGATCCGCAGACTGCCGGTGGTGCCACCCGCACCCTGCCCTGTGGTCCATGCGGTGGCCGTGAGCACACCTTCCCGGACGGCGAGGAAGCCGACCGCACGGTAGACGAGCAGGTTCCACGCGGGATCCGTGGAGCCGCTCGTCGCGTCGTGGTGGCAGGTCAGCGAGATGGTCGGCGAGCGCCGGCCGACCCGGTTGAGGGTGTAGGTGGAGCCCACGTTGCCGACGTCGACCTTGCCGGTGGTCATCGAGATGTCGAGACCGTCGGGGGTGATGTAGGTGGTCAGGTCGGTGCCGGCGTTGAGTTCGGTGGTGGTGGGCAACGCGATGTTCGAACAGGCGGTCATCCAGATGACCTTGACCCGGCCGTCCATGATGACGACGCTCATGCGGTGTGCTCCTTGGTCGTCGTGGCCTTCTTGGCGGCCTTGGGTTCGGGTCCGGGTTCGGGTCCGGCGTCGAGGTCGGTAGTCGAGTCGGCGAATTCGGGCAGGTGGAAGTCGGCGGGCTCGGCGCGGAAGTCGGACACGCGGATCCAGCCGTGGGCGCGCTGCATGTCCAGGGCGGAGGCGGGCACGATGCCCAGCCCGCCTGTCTCGGGGTGCCGGATCACGGCGAAGGTCGTCATCGGCTAATACCGGTAAACTTCGCAGGTCACGGTGGTCGTGAACGTGTGCGTCACCGTCGCGACCTGGGTGGCCTGGTTGACCGCCGCGATCGGGATCAGGATCATGCGGATGCCGGTCGTGGCCGGCACCGAAACGCCCGCGACGGTGCCGGTGCCGCCGATGACGGTCAGGTTCGGGTCGGTGACCCCGACGACATCCGGTGAGCCGCCGGCGTTGATGACCCGCAGGATGACGCCGGCCGATCCGAACTGCGTCGCGGCGATCGTGTCCGACGCGGACACGGCCACCGGTGCGGGTGTGCCGCCGAGGTTTGTGATGGATACAGACGTAAGAGCCGCCATAGCGGCGTACCTCCTTGTGAAGGGACCGCCGCTTGAGGCGGGGGAAACTCAGGTGCCGGCGATGGTGCGGTAGACGACGGTGAGGTCCATGACCGGGTCGCCGGTCTGGTAGACGGGCTGCTGCGGTACACCGCCGCCGGACTCCTGGCGGATGATGCCGAGGTTGAGGCCGGCGATGACGAGCCGCTTGTTGAGCAGGGCTGTCCGCACGCGCTGCGCGACCGCGCGGGCGGCCTGGTCGGCGTCGGCGGGTGAGGCGTCAGGACCGCCGCCGATGCAGTGGCAGATCCACCGGACCGTCGGTGTTCCCGCGATTCCGTCGAGCGCGTCGGCGTTCCCGAACGGCCATTCGACGACCGAGTACACGGCCACGTACGGCGGCGGGATCGGCGGCGCCGGCGGGATGGGCTGCGGCGCGCCGCCGGGGTAGACGACCAAGGACGCATCGGCGGTGAGCAGCGCCAGGCCGCCGTTGACGAGGGCGATGTCGAAGCCGTCGGTCACTACCCGCCGCCCGGATCCGTGGCCGGACCGTCAGGCCCGGGCTGGCCGTTGAGCAGCTTCTGGCCGAGCTCGGCGACGTACCGCGCGAACCTCGGCGCTTCGGCGTCGAGGCTCGGGCTCAAATGTGGGATCGGCGCCGAGTTGATGCTGCCGTACTCGATGATCCGAGCGAGGCCGCCTTGCGGCTTGTTCGCGTCGGGTCCGACTTCTCCGATGATGTCCGTGGCGTGCGCGGTGACGTCGTACGAGAAGTCCTTCTTGTAGTGCACCAGGTAGCCGTGCGGGGTGTTCGCCTCGATGATCCGCCGCGCCTGTTTCTTGATCTGCAAGCAGCCTGCGCCGACGACCTTCTTACCGTCCTCGACGACCCGCTCGGACGCGGTGTGCATGTCGTCGCCGATCTCTTTCCAGCCGACCGTCTTGGCTCCCACTAGCCGCTCACCTCCGTGGCGGGGAAGCGGCGTGCGGTGGCGAAGGACTTGTGTGCCGGCCCACGCAACTTGAACTTCTTGCCGACGAGCGAGGCATCCAGGACGCAGGTGTCGATCGTGACGACGTCACCGGGAGCGACGCCAGCCGAGGCGGTCGACACCGGCAGGTGCAGTTGCATCTGGCCGATGAACACCTCGGCCTCGCCGACGACCGTCGGGGTTGCAGCCGGCGTGGTTTGCTGCACCTTGCATTTGCCCGAGTAGACCGTCGTATGTCCTGCGCTGATGACACCGGTCTCAGGGTCGGCGGACGAACCACTGGCCCGCCGCACGGTGCAGGTGTCGATCATGTCTCGTTCGGCTGCTACCCGACCGCGTGGAATGAGCGTGACGGCGGTCATAGCCACCTCCTCAGCACGGGTCCTCGGTGATGCCTGTATCTGGACGTGTCGTGATACCTGAGGAGGGTCGGGCAGTCGTCGCCAGGGAGTAGGCGGTGATGCCCGAGCTCCCCCGGGATGTGGTGCCGGAGCCTGGCCGTCTCGTCGTGCAGATGTGAAGGCGGGCGAGCAGGGCGAGCGTGGTCCGGCCGGTCGCCGAGCGGATGTCGGCCGGACTTCTCCGGGCGACCAGGACGAGCAGCGCACGGCCGGCTACCGGGGCACGTTTGAGTTCCAGCGCCGAAGAGGCAAGGCCGACCTGCGAACGACCTGCACCAAGCGCGGTCTTGCGCGCCGTGCCGGTCGACAGGACGCCGAGCGTTGCCGTGGCGGTTGGGGTGGCCCGTTTGACCTGGACGCCGGTGCCGACGAGCGCGGCCATGGACCGGCCGGTGACGACCGCGGTCCGTCGTGCCGCGCCGGTGGCGACGATGCCGGCCTGCGTGGTGCCGGTGCGGGACACCGACTTGCGTGCCGTGCCGGTCGAGGTCGCGGCGAGCGTGCAGGTACCGGTCTGGGCCCGGGCGGCACTGGCCGATTCGGTCGAGGTCAGCGCGAGTTGTGTGGTGCCGGTCCGGGACACCGACTTGGTGTCCGTACCGGCCGAACGCAGGGCAAGCGTGGCGGTGCCGGCGTCGATGCCGGTCTTGCGGTCAGTACCGGCAGCAGTGAGGGCGGCGGCCGCGGTGCCGGCGGTCGTGGCCGTCTTCCGGGCTGCGGCGGTGGCGACGATGCCGACGCGGGCCGTGCCGGTCTGGGATGCGACCTTCCGTGCGGCGCCCGCGGCCGACAGCGCGACCTGGGCCGTGCCGGTGTCGAGGCCGGTCTTGCGTGCCGTGCCGGCGGCGGTGATGGCGAGTTGGCCTGCGCCTGCATCGATGCCGGTTTTCCGGGCCGTACCCGCCGCGGTGAGCGCGGCCAGCGTGGTGCCGTTTTCGGCGGTGGCGCCGGCGCCGCCGCCGACGAGCGGGATGACGGCGAGCAGGACGACGATGGCCGGTTCGGCGACAGAGCAGACGAACGTGTCGGAGTAGGCGGTGGCGGTGGGTGCGGTGCGGGCCTGGAGGGAGACCTGCATGTTGGTGGTGGCGTCGGCGCCGACGGCTTCGACGTATTCGAGCCAGCCGGATGTCTGCGACCAGGTCGAGGTCGGGAAGCCGCGGAGCACGTCGAACGCGAGGATGGCCCGGTTGGTGCCGAGGGTCGTCACCGACGGGGAGGTGTGGGACGTCCCGGACGCGGTCTCGAGGGAGTCAGCCTCGTCCAGGAGCGTGGTGGTGGAGGCGCCGCGGACGAGGGCACCCATGATGGTCCGTCGGCCGCCGGTGACCGTCCACGTGTACGTGGTCTGCGCCGCCGGGTTCAGCAGCTGGTAGACGTGGACCTCGAAGTTGGTGCCCTGGTCGGTGTCCGGGAGGGTGATTTCGGTCCAGCCGCCCGGGGCGGTCGGTGGCGTCGCGGACTGCGAGTCGGTGACGGCGACGATGAGGTAGTCGCCGGTGTAGGTCCGGGCGGTCGTGATCGCCGAGCCGTTGCCGAGGCCGTCGGACTGCACCGAGCTGAACGTTTCGGCGACGTAGACGTCGGTGCGGGTTTCGGTGCCGGCCGACCCGAGCGCAAGCCCGGTCCGGCCGCTGCAGGAGGCGACCTTGACGGCAGCGCCGGTGGTGGTGAGCGCGAGCGGGGCCAGGCCGGTTTCGATGCCGGGGCCGGGAGGGTCGTCCTGCGGGCGGAGCCGGGTCTGCGCCATCGCGATCTGCCGGGCGATCCACCACGGCGGGCCGGCGTTGACGATCGGGTCGAGCGGGTCCGCGGAGGCCGGGGACTTGACGGCGATGGAGATGGTGCCGCCGGTCGTGCCGGTCCGGGACACGTTCGTCCAGGTCCGGACACCGGGGTTGGCGTTGGAGACGAGGGCCTCATGCGCGGCCGCCGCCGCCATGTAGAGGTTCGCGACCTGAACCTGACCGAGGTCCGTCATCCCGGCCGGGTCGGTGACGGTGAACGCGCCACCGTTGCCGTGGTCGCAGATGACCGAGATCAGCAGGTCGTCGGCGCCGGCCGGACTGAGGTCCGGTGCGTCCATCGACGCGGTCGTCGACGCGAACGCCGTCGAGGTGATGGTGATGACGGGTGCCTGGTCGGCGCCGGTGATCCGGAACAGTCCGAGACACACGTCGGCGGTGGCCCGGTAGACGAACGACCACGTCGACGGGTCGGCCGGGTCGTAGATGTGGCTGAAGATTTTGGCGTCGGAGATGGTGCCGTCGTAGTTGCCTTCGAGGGTCCAGTCGGCGGAGACACTGAGGTCGGACTGCGCGGACGGGTTGTTGTGCTGGACGATGACCGCGATGAGCAGGTCACCGGACGTGAACCCGGCCGGCTTCGCCACGGTCAGCGGCGAGACCGAATCCTCGGCGTACCAGACGACCTCGGCAACTTCGGGGGCCATCGCCTACCGCCCTTCGACGGAACCGTCAGGCCCCCTCCTCGTTTAGAGCACGCCGGTCAGGTGCTGGCCGTTGAAGAAGAAGTCGTTGACACCGCCGAGGGTCGCCGAGCCGTGGGCGATCCGGTACAGCGACGAACCCGACGAGCCGCCGAGGTCGGTCATGGCGCCGCGGAGAAAGTCGATCTCCGCCTGCACCCAGCCGAACGCCAGGAACGCCGCGTTGTTCGCGAAGATCGTCGTGTTGTTGAACAGGGCGCAGAGGTCCGTTGCCATCTGCAGGTTGCTGCGGATGCCGAGCGTGATCGCCGCCGCCCGGTTGTCGATGGACGCCTTGTCCAGGGCATAGCCGACTGCCATGTCGGTCCTTTCGTCAGTTGAGCAACGCGACGGAGTGGTTGATGGTCTTGACGGTGTTCGACGCCGACGACGCGCCCCAGGTGGCGCAGACACCGATCGCGCGGGCGATCGTGGTGTCCCAGACGATGGTGCGCAGGGCCTGGGTTGCCGGGATCGCGTTGTCGGAGAACGCGGTCAGCGTCGTGCCGAGCTCCAGGTCACCCATGCCGACGCAGGCGCCGGAGACGCCGAGGGTCGTGACGATGCCCCGATACTCGAGCCGCCACGGGAGCGCTGCAGCGGCGGATGCGGTCGTGATCGCCGCAGATTCGGCAATCACGGTGGTGATCGCGCCGGCGGCGGTGCCGATGTAGAACCCGAGCACCAGGGTCGGGGTGCCGGTCGTCGAGAACTCGCCCTCAGCCTCGATCTTGATTTTTGATCCGAGGCGCAGCTGGTAGCCCTGCACGACGGGCAGCGGCTGCGGGGACACGTCCTGGCGGGTGGTGAAGGTGCCGAACGAGGCACCGACCGCAGTCGGGAACGGCCCGACCGGGGTAGTCATGTAAAAATCGCCCATGGCAGGCCCCTCCCTTCCCTGCTCGGCTAGACGGTTCGGGTCATGGCGACGGCGTAGGACTGCGAGTTGCCGTCCAGTGCCGTGCCGGCCGCGGCGGTCACGTCGCCGCCGACCGCGCAAGCGTCGGCGTGGACGGTGACGTGCCAGGTGATGCCTTCGAGCGCGGCGGTGAACTTGAAGCCTTCGGAGTCCTTCGACCACGTACCGACACCGGCGACCCCGCCGATGACGATCGCTGCGGCGTGCAGGGCCGTGGTGAACACGGCGACGAGGCTGTCCGTGCCGACTGTCCCCGTCCACACCGATGGCGCCAGTGTCGGCACCCAGGAGTTCGCGGCATCCCCACAGGACATGGGTTTTCCCTTCAGATCGTTGAAGCGTCGAGGACGAGTGCGCCGATGGCGGCGGTGATCTGGCCCTGCCCGGCGAAGACCTCGGGGACGACCTTTTCGAAATAGACCTCGCCCTGGGTGGTGAGGTTCACGGCGGCGCCACCGGACGTGAGCGCGATCTGGAACGTGTCCGTCGCCGCACCGACCACGAAGTAGCAGCCGCCTTCGGTGATGCCGGTCGGGATGGTCTCGCCGACGACGTTGAACAAGATGACCCGGTCGGTGTTGACGAGGCCGTGACCGTTCGACGTGACCGTGTCGTTCGTGACGTCGGTGGCATCGACGACCCCGAAGCCCTTCTTCGGGGTGGCGCCGCCGAACACCGCGTAGCCCCGGTATTCGGTGCCGGTGTTGCCGGTCGACGCGTTCCAGTAGGTGAAGAACCCGTACGTCCCGGCCGGCACATCGAACGTCACCGCGGTGGTGTTGGCCTTCGTCCCTGACGCTGCGGCACCCCACACGGCAGCGATCCGGGCGTACGCCGGTGACCCGCCGGTTGCCTCGGTGGAAGCTGCTGTCGCGCCCGTACCTGGCGTGGTGTCCGTTGGTGGCGCTGTCACCAGCGTGTTGATGCCGATAAATTTGATGCCGGCGGTGATGGACTCGTCGAGGCCGTCAAGCGCGGCGTTCTGCGAAAGGCTGTTCAGTGGCACGCGGATTCCTCCCGCGGTCTGGCGGCGAACGGGCCGCGGGTTTGGTGGCTTATCCGATACGGACGAGACCGGCACGCCGGCCGGGCTGGCTTGGTCAGGCGGCGAACGTGCCGCTGCCTCAGTTGGTGAGCGGTGGGATGGCAGGCACGGTTTGCCAGTGCCAGTCGACTGCCGGGAACGAGTACTGCGGCGAGCCGCCGGAGCCGTAGGCGGTTTGCGCGGCTTTGAGGATCTCGGCACGTCGGAGCCGGTCCCACGCGACGCTATGGTCATCGACCGACTCCGATGAGGCGCCGTCCGGGTTGCGCCACGCGATCGCGGCGAGCTCGAGGCCCCAGCCGAACAGTGCGTCGGAGACCGGCACGGTCCAGTCGGTGAGGCCGGTGGCGTTGAGGAGCCAGCCGTTGGCGACACGCCGAGCGACTGTTGCGCTCGACGTGTCGATGTCCTCTTTCAGGTAGGAGGCGAATTCCGCCAGCGTGAAGAGGTCGGTCATCGCCCCCTACCTCCTCTAGCCGAACTCGGCGATCAGGTCGGCCTTCGACGACAACTCGGCCACGGCCCGTGCGTCTTCTTCGGACACGTCGTCGCTGCGGCGGGATACCGCGTAGTCGACCCATTCCGGCTTGGACGCGTAGTCCTTCGGCCGACCGTCCGGCGCGACCGGTTCGACGGGCGGGGCTTCCGGCGGTGCCGCCGGCTCCGCGGGTGCAGTTGGGGCTGGCGCGTCGACCCATTCGGCGTAGCCCCTGCGAACCAGGTTGGCGACGTTCTCCGGGTCGGCCTCGGCCGGGAAGACCCCGCCCTGGGTGAAGCCGTGGACGGTCCACTTCCCCGACACCGGGTCGGTGATCTTGACGGTCGCGTAGGCGGCGACCACACGTGCTCGAGGTGCGCTCACGTGTGCATCACCACCTTGACGACGTTGCCGGCCGCGGTCGTCAAAGCCGTACCGACTACCTGCTGGAACGTGCCGGCGCCGATCGTCGCCACGACGCCCGCGGCGCCAGCAGCGACCTTCGCGCCGGCGGTAATGGCGCCGGTCGACGTGATGGAGAGCACCGGCCCGAAGGTCAGCATCTTCACCGGCTGACCACTGGACGCGCCGAGGAGCGCGAGCCCCACCACTGCCGTGGATGCGGCACCGGCCGGGCCGACAGTTCCATCACCGCTGACCTCGAGCAGCTGGTCGGCGGTAACGGTGGCCGAAGCGGTCGAGCCCGAGTAGACGTGTTCGAAACCTTCGTGGAGGTGGTTCGAGTTGCGCAGGATCGACGCGGAGATGACAGGCATCAGTAGCCTCCTAATCTGTGGTGTTGAGTGCCGCCATCAGTTGGTCGTGGGCTTCGTCCAACGCGGTGACTGCGGCGGAGAAGTCCGGACCAGAGAACGCGCCTTCGGCACGCTCGACAGCACCCTGAATCACCGGCAACTGACGAATGATGATCAGGAGCGCCTCGCGCACACCGATCCTGACCTCGGCGTCGGTAGGGACAGCCATCAGCTCACCACACCGGTGATCTCGTACCCCGCCCCCGGTTCCTGGACGAACGGAACCGTCAGGCGGCGGGCCTGCAGATCCCAGGCGTCCTGGTCCTCCTTGCGGATCGACTTGACCTCGACGCCGGCCAGGCCGCCCATCTCGGCGTAGCCGGGCGCGCTCGCCGACTCGTCGGCCATGCCGCCGAGCTGGGTGGAGTCGAGGATCCACGCCCTGGTGATGACCGGCAGGTTGGGGGTCTTGATGACGGTCAGGTTCGCCACCGTCTCGATCAGGCCCGTGTAGACCGGGTTGTCGTTCGTCTCCCGCTTGCGGAGTTGGGCGATGGCGTCGTTGAGCATCAGGTACGTGTACGCCTTGGGGCTGACGACGAGGGTGTCGGCGTGGTAGCCGAGGTTGAGGTCCTCGATCGCCTGGATGCCGAGGAGGATGTCGTCCAGCGGCTTGCGCAGCGACGGGGTCGCGTTGTCCCACGACCCTGCGGTGGCGACCTCGGCGGTGATCGCGGTGCCGATGGCGGACATGGCGATCGTGTCGACCTGCTTGATGATCGTGGTGACGACCTTGGTCAGGGCCCGGTCCACGGCCGACATCGGCCACGACTTGCGGGTGATCTCCTCGTCGGTGAGGAGCACCTTCTGGCCCCATTTGGAGACCGCTGCGATACCGGCGGTGCCGGTGCCGAGGTTGGCGTACGGGTACGTCGATCCGGCCGACACGGCCTCGACCGCACGGTCGGAGATGAACGGTTCGGTCATGTCGTAGAGCACCGCGCCGCCCGATGCCCGCTGCCGGTCCTTGAGCAGCTGGTCGGCGACGAACCGGAGGTCGGTGGCGTCCCGCAGCCGCCGCTGGATGCGGGTCGGGTCGGACAGGAATCGAGAGATGGTGATGAGGTCGCCCGAAAGGGTGGGCGCTGCCGCTGGGAATGCGTAAGGCATGCCTATCTCCTTCCGAGATTAGTTACGGCCGAGGAACTTGACTTTGAGACCGGTGGTCTTCGTGTTGAGCGCGGTGCCGATCAGCGTGCCGGCCGCCGCGGCGGTCGCGATCGCGGCCGTGCCGACGGTGCCGGACGCCGCGGTGACCACGCCGTCGAGCGCGGTGACCGTGCCGGTGGTCGTCACTTCGTGGATGCAGTTGGCGATCGGCCAGACCGACACCTTGGCGCCGGATGCGGCGTCGTGGGCAGCGACGCCGACCACGACGAGCGAGCCGGCGCCGGCAGCGGCGACGGTGTCCACGCCGGACGCGACAACCACCTGCCCGCCGGTCACGGTGCCGGATGTGGTCTGCGTGAACGGCTGGACGCCGCCGCTGTAGATCGGGGAATAGTCAGCCATCGCTAGGCCACCTTCGCCTTCGGCGGGGACAGGCGGGCGATCTCACGGTCGAGTTCGTCGTCCTGCCGGTCGGCGTCGGTGTCGTAGCCGGATGCGGTCACCGGCACCAGGTTGGCGGCGAGCGACGCGATGACTTCCTTCGCGCCGACGGGGTCCGCGTCCCAGTACCGCTCGTAGTGCTGACGCCGGGCCGGCGGGAACTTGCCCATCTTGATGGCGTCGGTGATGGTGCTGTCCCGGTCCTGGGTTTCGAGGCGCTTGGTCAGCGCCGAGGCACGGACCATGGCGTCCCGGAACTCCTGCAGCTGCGCCGGGTCGATGGTGACCAGGCCACCCTTCGCCGCTGCGGCGGCGACCCGCTGGTCGAGCTCCTGGGTGCTCTCACCCACCGGTTCCGATGCGAGGCCGGCCGCGGCGAGTGCCGCCGCGATTTCCTCTTCGGAGGCGTCGTCCGGGAGCCCGGCCAGTGCCTCCCTGTACTTGGCCAGGTTCATCCCGGCTCCTCTCACTGGTGCGTTGTGGATGCGGGCTGCCGCCTGAGCGGCGACATGCGAAACGCCCGCCGGATGGGCGGGCGTTCGGGTGGTCGGGATGGGTTCCTGCAGTTCGGTGGCGTCCGGTTCCCCGTCGTCGGGCTCGTCGTCGTCTTCCTCGCCGAGGTCTTCGACTTCGTCGTCGGGTGGTTCCGCAGGATCGTCCGGTGGAGCCGAGGCAACGAGTCGTGTCGCGGACGAGGCAGCGAGCGCGACCTGGAGATCGGCGAGGGACTTGATGTTCTTGACGCCCGGCGGGGTCACCCCGAGGAACGCGAGCCCAGACAGGATCAGCGAGTACTCGCGGCCGTCGTAGGAGAAGTTCTGCCAGCCCTCGATGGACCTGTTCGGCCACCGCTTCGGAGCTGCAGCGCCGAGCCACTGCGGCATGTCGACGATGTCGCCGAGCAGCACCGGACCACGGTCATCGGTGGTGAAACGCACGTTGGTGACGGACCCGAACGCCGGTTCTCCGTCGCCGTTGAACCGGTTGTCGGTATGACCCAGTTTCACCGGGACGGCCTGACCGCCGGACGCGGCGAAGAAGTCTGCGGCGTCGCGGAGCATCTGCTCGGTGAACTCGACGTCGCCGCTGGAGAGCTTCCAGGCACCCGGACGGGCGAGCTCCACACCACGCAGGGCGCCGTCGACAGCGGCGGCCTTCACCTGGCCGGCGAAGTCGATGCCGTACTTCTTCCCCGCAGCCTGCATCTTCGCCTTGATGGTGGCGAGCTGCTCGGCGGTGTACATTGCCGCGTTCTTCGGCATGTTGATGTAGGACCACGCCGCTCGGCAGTGCTCCTCCGAGTCCAGCGGATATCGCTTCTTCTTGTCCGGCTGGTAGCCCGGGTCGGCGTAGGAGACATCGCCGCCGTACGGCATCATCGGGGCCGCCGCCCGGGTGATCGTCTTCGCCTCGGCGAGCTTCTGCAGCAGTGCCGGTGTGACTTTCCCGTCGACCGGGACGCCCATCCGGTGCTGCGCCTTCCGCACGGCCGCGGTCGTCTTCGGACCGAGTTTCCCGTCAAGTTTCAACGGCTTCCCGGCGGAGTCGGTGAGCCCGAGCCGGGTCAGCGCCTCCTGCAGCTTCTTGACCCTCGGGTCGCCGTCCGGGTTGTCGTAGCCGGTGCCGCGGTTGGATTTCGGGTCGTAGGACATGGTGCCGTCGTCGGGTTTCCGCGCCGGATGGCCGGACGGCGTATGGGACCGGCCCGACCTTGACATGCCGGACTTCGCCGACTTGGTCGCCGCCTTCTTCGCGGTGTTCCCGATCTGAGCGAACTGGCCGCCCGTCGACGAGCCGGCGGGGGCATGCGGGTGCTCCGATGGGTCATATGCGGCGCTCAGGGCGTGCGTCATTTCCCCACGCACCTCCTTCGGTGGGTGGGGTCGGTGCAGCCGGATCAGGTCTGCGGTTCGAGCGACTCCACGAGCCGCCGGATGTCGTCCGGCAGGTCCGCGAAGGTGTCGGCCTTCACGGCGGCGTCGACGATGCGCCATCGGTCTGCGGCGGGCAGGACGGTGTTGCCGAGGATCCGGCCGAGCCGCCGGGAGAGGTCGGGCGTCATCCGGCCGGCTCCTCGATGATCAGCGCCGTCCGGTTCAGGACGAGCACCTGGTCGCCACCCTCACCCTGGGACATGGGGACCCGGACCGCGTCGTAGCCGAGCGCTGCCGCGAGCCGGCCGGGGTCGCTGAAGACGGGCCAGCGCGGGTCGTCGTCCTCCATCTTCCGGTCGTAGTCGCGGAGCAGTGTCTTGAGGTCGTCGAACGAGATGATGTTCGCGTCGGGATCCAGGACTGCCCGCATCATGGAACCCGGCGTCCGGTCGCTGTAGTGGCGGGTCTTCTCCTCGTCGACGGCGAAGTAGTAGCCGTTGCCGAAGATGCCGTTCCCGAACCAGGCAGGCCCGTTGCGGGTCTGCTCATGGATGGCTGCGGCAGACACACCGCCGTGCGAGTGCACGCCGCGGTACAGAGGCTCCCGATCCTTGGTGAGCCGGTCCATCTCGCTGCGGGACACGACCTTGGGCGGGCCGTCGAAGCCCTGCTTCGCGGCGATGGACGCGAGTTGTGTGTCGGCCGACTGGTACGAGCCGTGGTCGGCGTCGACCTCACGAACGAGCTTGGCGTCACCGCCGTTGGCGATCATGTCGCGGCCGGCAACCCGACCCGCCGACTTCGGCGTGACGGCCTTCTTCGGTGCGGCCTCCGGCTTGGGCGCCGCCTTCTTCCGCGGAGCACGTTTCACCGGCGTCTTCTTGACCGGCTTCGGCTCCGCAACCTTCGGCGTTTCGGCCTTCGAACCGCCATCGAGATCGTCCAGCAGCTTCTTGGCGATCGAATCCCGCGACTCGCCGCGGGTCAGCGTGATGCCGGGCTGCTTCACTGCGGCGCGACGCAGCTGCTCGCGGTCGAAGCCTTCGAACGGGTCGCCCTTCCCGCCGCCGGAACGGTGGGTCTGGATCGCGTCCTTCAGCTTGTCGACGGTGGAGCGGAACTTGCCGCCCTTGCCGCGGGGATGCCTGGCTTCGTCGAAGGCCCCGGCCAGTACTTCACCGGAGAGTTCGGCGAGAGCCTGGACGAGCGCGGCGATGGCCTCTTCCCAGTCGTCGGCTTCGGCGTCGGCTGAGGCGTGGACGTTGCGGTGGTCACCGGGCCAATAGCCGTACCGGAGGTGGAACCAGGCTGCAGCGGTCCGCTTCGCCAGGCCCTCCTTCAGGTACTTCAGGAGATGGTGCTCAAGCTCGGTCCACGTCGCCCATTTTGCTGCGCCTTCGCCATACACCCAGTAGTGCTTGAGTTGTTCGCCACCCGGGTGGGTGTCGACACCTGCTGCTGCCTGGACTCCGCCTTTGCTGTACTGGTCGAGCAGGCGGAGGAACTTGCGGGTCTCGGCAGGGGTGAAGGTGCCCTGCCAGTCGACCCCGACGCCCCAGTCGTCGCCGGCACCCTTGGGCTGTACGCCGAGCCGGACCTCGGGGCCGACCGTGGGATCATCGAGTTCGACGGACCAGTGCACGTCGCCCCAGTCGTTGCCGGAGCCGGGAATGATGCCCTGATCGAAAACGATGAGGTGGCTGCGATCCGTGATCCGGCGGAGCGCGGCGAGACGGTCCGGGTCGGGTTGGACTCCGGTTACCGCCGCCTCGGCCTTCAGCTCCTCGATTTCGTCGTCTGCCACGTTCTCGGCAGTCGCCTGTTCGACGGCTTCGGTGAGCGCTGGACGGATCTTCGACGCGAGCCGGTCCATGTTGTACTCGTCGAGTGCGGCGATGCCGTTGAAGTGCTCGTCCGCGGCGAGTAGTTCGCGGATCTTGGCTTGCCGATCGTCGATTTCTTGCTGGCGTTCCGGGCTGGCGGAGTCGTACTCGTCGTTCAGGTCTCCGAACTCTTCGTCGAGCAGCCGCTTTGTTCCGGAGGTCAGGGGCGTGCGGGTGGGGTTGCCGTCCCAGGCGGGGGTGCCCTCGTCGCGGTTGGCCTTGCCGTAGTCTTCGGGGCCGAGTCCGAGGCGCAGCATCTTCCGTCCGCCGCGATCGATGAGCGCCATGCGGATGCCGCCAGCTTCGCCGTCGATCTTTGCGGAGCCGAGCAGCTGCTCGTCGTCGGCGAGGTCAATCTTCCCGGCGAGTTTGAGCGCATCCTTGGCGGCGCTCGCCGGGTTCTTGACCCACCGTCCGCCGTCCTCGCCGCCCGGGTCCCGCAGTTGCCCAGGGTTGTACTTGGCCTGGACGTCGGACAGCGGGAAGAGGCCGTCATCGTCTGCCGCCGAGGCGGCCATGGTGTGCCCGCTCGTCGAGTGCGCCTCGATCACGGCCAGTCGGGCGAGAGCGAAGTCCAGCCATGCCCCGCGGCCGTGCCGCTCGAACTCCGGGCGGAGTCCGTCCAGCCGCTGCCGGATGGTGTCCGCGACGACCGGCGCAAGGTCGTTGGGCTTCCACTTCTTGCCGGCGACCCAGTGCGCCGCGAACGGTGACTGTGCCCAGTTCTCCTGTGGTGGCTTCGCCGGGTTCCGGCCAACCTCCCAGGCGGTGTCGTGGTCGAGGGCGACGATCCGGCGGTTCTTGTCGAATGCCCAGTTCTCGCGGTTGCTGCGGTCGTCGTAGTCGATCAGCAGGTCGAACAGGCCGAGCATCTGACCGGCCGACGAGCCGTGCAGCTTGTCGAGGTTCCCCTGGTGCATACGCTCGTCGTGGTAGGCGGTCGGCGAGTCGATGTACTCCATGTAGAACTCGCGGTCGTCGATCCGGCGCACAGCCGGTGTCGCCACCTCGAGCGCCTGGGCCAAGGATGCGGCCAGTTCGGCGGCGTCGACCTGCCGCTTCCCGTCCTCACCCTTGGCGTGGATCGTCTTCTTGATCGCCTTGGTGCCGTCCTTGAACGTCACGAGCGTGATCGTGCCGGAACCGCTCGAGGTGAGGACCTTGCTGGACTTGACGCCGCTCTTGACGGACTTGTCGAGCGAGCCCGCCGGTGAGCTCGGTGCGTCCGCCTTCGGTGCGGCCTTCTTGACGGCCCTCTCCGCAGGCTTGTCGACGGCCTTCTTTGGCGCCGCGGTCTTCTCCGGCGCCGGGCCGAGGTGCTTGACGAGCTTCTCGGCGATGGAGTCACGGGACTCGCCGCGGCCCAACTCGACGCCACGCGACTTGGCGACACGCCGCAACTGCTCGCGGTCGAACCCGTCGAGCGGATGGCCTTTCCCGTCACCGTTCCCGTGCTGGGTGATGGCCTCTTTCAGCCGGTCGGCCATGCTGCGGAACTTGCCGCCGCCCGGGCTGCCCTTCGGGTTCCGGGCGTGCTTCGCCGGGTCGAACGCTGCCTCGACCCGCTCGGCCGACAGTTCTTCGAACGCCAGGATGAGCGCATCGATGGCGTCTTCCCAGTCGTCAGCCTCTTCGTCGAGTTCCGCCTCCTCGGCGGCGGCCGCTTTTGGGTCCCCGCTCGCCGCCACCGAGGGACTCGTGTCCCCCATCTGCGTCGTCGCCGGCGGGGTTGCGCTGGCCGTGCCGGGAGGGAGGGTTGCTGTCGCCGGATCGGCGGGTGGTAGGCCGTACTGCTGCCGGGAGGATTCCTCGAGTACCTCATCGGGGTGGAGGACTCCGGCGTCGACCAAGGTCTTGATGGCCTGTGCCGTGGGGGCTTGCCTTGAGCCGATTTCGTCGAAGACGAGCCGGGGGGCGGGCTCCTCCGGGCCGAAGTTGTGGTCGACGAGGTCCTCGACGATGTGCTGGGTGGCCGTGTCGCGGATCTGCTCGGCCAACGTCTGCAAACTCATCGTGAAAAAGTCGGCGAACGTCGTACCGAGCGCCCATGAGCCGGTCTGCTGGCCGAGGTTCAAGAAGTGCGCGAGGACGGCACGGGCGATCTGGGCGTCGTGGTATTCGATCACCGGCATCGCGTCGGGCAGGGTGCCCTCAACACCGACCAGCTTCAGGGACGCACCGAACGGCACGGCTGAGCCGGCGGCTTCACCGGCGCGCCACGAGGTGGCCATGCCGAGCCCTTTGGCGAGGTCGGTTTCCGTTTCGGCGGCCGTGTAGAGCGGGATTCCCATGCCGTTGCGCTCGATTGTTTGCGCCTGAACCCGCAACAAACGGTCTTTCAACAGCCAATTCTTGTAACAATTCCGCAAAATGCTGGTTCCGAGCCAGTTGCCGCCTTCTTTGGCGTGGATGTAGGCGACAAGGTGGTCGACGGGGATCGGCTTCGGCTCGCTGTCCAGCCGGGTCCAGTACTGCTGGATCGAGATCAGTCCGCCGTCGGATGCGACGTTGATGTACTCGAGCGTCTTCGCCGGCCGGTAGGCGAGTTTCCGCAGGTGCGCTGCTTTGCCGTCGTCGGTGATGCGGTAGACCTGTTCGAAGTAGGCGTGCCCCATGGGGAGCATGAGCAGGGCCTCGCGGAGGTGCGAGGGCCACGAGAACCGGTCCTTCAGCCGCGGCGGAGGCGTTGGGTTCTTCCCGACGATCGGCAAACCGAGGTCGTCGGCGACGAATTTCGTCACCCGGGCCTTCGCGCCGGCTGGGTCGATCCGCCACGGGGTCCGCAGCAGCGTCTCGGTGACCGCCCGCAGTACCGATCCGACCTGCGAATCGGTGCGGCGCATCTGGTCATAGACATAAATGCTCTGCGGCCAGACCAGTTCGGGAGTGGTTTCGCCGTCGTCGAATGGCACCCTGCTATAGGTGGGTGCCAGGGTGTATCCGATTTCGGTAGTCGGGGCATCGGGAGACACGATTTCGTCACCCCGATTCGATATACTTACTTATGAGTCGGCTCCCGCTGGGTGTGCAATCACCAAACGGGAGCCTTGATCCAGAGCCCTACTGTGAGGGATGGACCCAATGACAGAGACTACGGGCGTGCGGCACGGACCGCCGCGGCACATCCGCGACGTCGAGTGGATCCGGAAACGCGTCGTGATCGACCCAGTCACCGGCTGTTGGGTGTGGCAGGGGACCTGCAACCACCGAGGTTACGGCCGGTACAAATACTCAACCAGCCGGGGAGTCCTCACGGGCACCGTGGCCCGGCTCGCGCTTGAACTCGCGATGGGCCGGCCGATCGCGTCGGGTCTGTTCGCCTGCCATCGCTGCGACAACCCGCCATGCTGCAACGGCGAGCACCTCTTCGAGGGGACGGCCCTGGACAACACACGCGACTGCCTGGCGAAGGGTCGCCGGGAGGCGCCTCGAGGCGAGGAAAATGGGCAAGCAAAACTGACGAGAGTAGACATCCCGAAAATTCTTACAGCGCTGGCGGCAGGCACTTCGCAAAGCACGCTGGCACGCCGGTTCGGCATCAATCAGTCGCAGATCAGCCGTATCAAGAATGGCAAGGCCTGGATTGAGTAGCCGCGCGTAGCCTCGAAGTCAGTGGTTCGGTAGCACGCCCCCCTCAGGGGTGGGAGGTCCGGTTCGAGTCCGGCTCTGGGATGAAGCACGGCGGCCCCGGGGTGGTGTAGCTCGGCTCCGTTGTGCCGTGCACGTCCGGGGGCCACGACAGAATCTGGCGCAGTGAAGTTGGGGGATATCTCTCCGGTGCGCACTTAGGAGTCCGCTAGAACCCGAGCGACATGAAGTCGTTGCCTTCGCGCTGGCCGAGCTCGGCGATCGTGGTGACCATCGGCGGCGGGGCGGGCGTCGGCGGTTTGCCGTACACGTACAGCCCGTGCAGCGCGTTCGTGACTACGGACAGGGGACTGATCTCCCCGGTTGCGGTTCGCATGTCCCACGCCCACGCGTCGACGAGCGGACGGGTCGCGGATTTGCGGAGCGCCTCGAGGATGCGGTCGTCGCCGAGATGCCGGAGAAGTCCCGGCGGCTTGCGTTCCGCCGGGTTCGGTTCGGTGTCGACCCATGTCGCGGCGTCGTAGATCCGGCCGCAGGCGTTGGCCTGATCCCGGGCCGTCATGCCCTTCGGCTCGAGCTTCACGGGAAGCCGGTCGGTGACCTCGGTGAGCATCGACGCGCCCGGACCGCCCGGATTGAAGACCACGGCGAGGATCTGATGCTTCTTGACGAGCTCACCGATACGGCCCGGGATGTAGTCGGGGCCTTGCCGGTAGTCGATGAGTTCGACGTGCGGGATGCCGTCGGAACGGTAGCCGGCGATGCCGATGGCCCCGTACTCGCGGTTCCAGGACAGTTCCCAGGTGAGGACGAGCCCGCCGACCATCTTCGACTTCGGGTCGGCGCATTTCACCCAGGCCGTCAGCGGGATCTTCGACGGCACCAGGTCCGGCACCCGCTGGCACAGGCACTCGGTCCGGAAGATCGGCTCAGGATCGGTCGCCATCGCCGAGCGCAGCGCCGCGACGCTGATGCCTTGCGGGTAGCCGAGGGACGGGTTGGCCAGTGCCCACATCTCAGGGTCGTCGATCGGGCAGTCATCGGGGGCTGACCATTCGAACACGGCCGGCGCATCCTCGTCCGGCTCGTCGAGTTCAAGCGCCGCCGTCGCGGCGTCGTGCAGCGCGTTGAGGACCACCGACCGGTCGTCGCCGGCGTTGGTGATCGCCCAGATCTGCGCCTTGGATCGGGCCATTGTCGTCTTGGTGACCGCAGCCCAGGATTCCCACGTGTGGTGCTCGCGCAACTCGTCGAGGTTGACGTCGTCGCCGGAGAGACCACGACCGCCCTTGCGGGACGCCGCGGCGATCTTCCACCGGGAGCCGTTGGTGAGTTTCAGCGCCTTTTTGCCGTTGGTCTTGTCGACGTGCGCCAGCTCGGCGAGCAGGTCGGGCACCGACTCGACGATCTCAACGGCCTTGTCCCAGGATTCCTCGGAGATGTCGAGGTTCTGCGCGGTGCCGATCACCAGAGGGACGCGCAGGACGAACATCTTCCACAGGTTCTTGACCTCAACCCAGGTCGTCTTGCCGTTCTGCCTGGCGACGAGCACGAGGACGGTCCGGAAGCGGAACCGGCCAGGAGCCCGGAGTTCCATCGCGTGGATGAACAGCCACCGCTGCCAGGGCAGCAGGTCGAAGCCGAGCACGTCCTCGGCGAAGTCGACGGCAGAGAAGCCGAGCGAGGTGCTCCGGGTCAGCGCACAGCCGCAGCCGCACGGTCCGGGCGAGCCAGCAGCGAGCGGCGGGGTGTAGATGCGGGGGGTTGTGGAGCCGAGGAGGTTAGTCGTCGGTCTTGCCGGCAGCGTCGCGGAGTTGGGCAAGGCGACTCCCCACCGGCTTGTCCTTCTTCATCGCTGCTCGGGCGGCCGGTGTGCCGCCGAGGTCGCGGAGGACGCCTTGGAGTTGAGGGCCGAGCCAGCCGACGGTCTTGGTGACCTCGCACATGTTCTCGAGGGCCTTGAGGCGTTTGTAGATGCCGGGGTCGCCGCCGGCGTCGCGGAGGATCGCTGCGGCTTCTTCGGCGCGGTCAACAGCCTTTTCGATCTCTTCTGCTTGACGGAGAGCGAGGGTTTTCATCGCTTCGTCGGTGGGGGTGAGCCAGTCCATTGCGTCCACTGTGGACCGGACGGCATCCCGCAGGTCAGGGGCACTTTCACGCTGCGTTACTGGTACTGCGGCAAGCTTCCGGCTCGGAGGCATTTGTCACCCTCCGTCACATTCCCTGATTCCGCCACTCACTACGCAGCGTCACTTTATACATGGGGTGCCCCCGTTTATGCAGGCCGGTACGGGAGGGCTCGGGGGGAGAGGGGCCTGAC